>Ga0335085_10003446_pt1 | contig 27372 bp, 29 predicted proteins | sample Lox_Sample_45_FD_206712 | JGI IMG/M metagenome (GOLD analysis project Ga0335085, IMG submission 206712) | Soil microbial communities from Loxahatchee National Wildlife Refuge, Florida, United States - Lox_Sample_4.5 | ecosystem: Environmental > Terrestrial > Soil > Wetlands | place: USA...
GCCGTCGGCGCGCCGCAGGACGAAGTCTCCGACGGCGGACTCCACGCGCTGCGCGATCGGCCCCTGAATGCCGTCTTCGAAGCAGATGGGCGCGTCGTGGGTGCGCAGGCGCACCGCGCGCGCGTAGCGGCCGGCGAGGCCGCCGCGGCAGGTGCCGGGATACACGCGGGCGCCGTCGAAGGTGAGCGCGGAGTCCTCGATCTCCTTGCGCGTGCACGCGCAAGGGTAGGCGAAGCCGCGCCGCAGCAGGTCGTCGAGCACCTCTGCATAGCGCGCGTGTCGCGCGCTCTGATAGCGCACCGGCCCGTCCCAGCCGAGACCGAGCCGCTCGAGCGCGCGCAGGATTTCGTCGGCCGCGCCGGGAACCTCGCGCGGCGGATCGAGATCCTCGACGCGAAGCAGCCACTTGCCTTTCGCCGCCTTCGCCTCCAAGTAGCCCGCGAGCGCGGCGACGAGCGAGCCGAAGTGCAGTGGCCCTGTGGGCGAAGGGGCAAATCGGCCGACATAGCCGGGCATCGGCCTAGAGTACACTGCACTTTTGCGACGAGGGGCCTGCATGGCGACGGTCGAGCTGACCAAGGACAACTTCGAGAAGGTGATCACGGAAAGCCCGATGGTCATCGTCGATTTCTGGGCGCCGTGGTGCGGCCCATGCCGCGGGTTCGCGCCGATCTTCGAGCAGGCGGCGGAAAGCCACGCCGACGTCGTGTTCGGCAAGATCAACACCGACCAGGAGCAGGAACTGGCGGGCGCGTTCGGCATTCGCTCGATTCCGACGCTGATGGTGTTCCGCGAGAAGGTGGTCTTGTTCCAGCAGCCCGGCGCGCTTCCCGCGTCCGCGCTCGAGCAGGTGATCTCCCAGGCGAAGTCGCTCGACATGGCGAAGGTGCACCAGGAGATCGCCGAGCGCGACAAGCAGGAAGCGCGGCCGCAGGCCTAGCGCCCGGGGTAGGGTAAGCCGGATGTCCGGCGTGCGCCTCGAGAAGGATTCCTTCGGCACCATCGACGTCCCGGCCGAGCGGCTCTGGGGGGCGCAGACCGAGCGCAGCCGGCGGCTGTTCCGCATCTCGGGCGAGCGCATGCCGGCGGCCGTGATCCACGCGCTCGCACTGGTCAAGCGATCGGCTGCGCGCGTCAACCGCGCGCTCGGCCTGCTCGAGCCGCGCCTGGCCGACGTGATCGAGCGCGCGGCCGACGAGGTGCTTGCCGGCCGCCACGACGAGGAGTTCCCGCTCGTGGTTTGGCAGACCGGCTCGGGCACGCAGAGCAACATGAATGTGAACGAGGTGCTCGCGAATCGCGCCTCCGAGCTGCTCGGCGGCGAGCGCGGGCAGCGGCGCCTGGTCCACCCGAACGACCACGTCAATCTCGGCCAGTCCTCGAACGACGCGTTTCCGACCGCTATGCACGTCGCCGCAGCGCGCGCGGTCGAGCACGATTTGCTGCCGCGCGTGGAGCGCCTGGCGGCGGCGCTCGCGGCGAAATCGGATGCGTTCGCCGCGATCGTCAAGATCGGGCGCACGCACCTGCAGGACGCCACGCCGCTCACGCTCGGGCAGGAATTCTCGGGCTACGTCGAGCAGCTGGCGCAGGCCGAAGCCGCGATTGAGCTGGCGCTGCCCGGCCTCTGCGAGCTCGCGATCGGCGGCACCGCGGTCGGCACCGGGCTCAACACGCACCCGGAATTCGGCGAGCGCGTGGCGCGCGATCTGTCGCAGTCGACGGGCCTGTCGTTCGAGTCCGCGCCCAACAAGTTCGCGGCCCTGGCCGGGCACGAGCCGCTCGTGTTCGCGCACGGGGCGCTGAAGACGCTCGCCACGGCCCTGCACAAGATCGCCAACGACGTGCGCTGGCTCGCCTCGGGACCGCGCTCCGGGCTGGGGGAGCTCAGCTTGCCCGAAAACGAGCCGGGCAGCTCGATCATGCCCGGCAAGGTCAACCCGACGCAGGCGGAGGCGCTGACGATGCTCTGCGTGCAGGTGCTTGCCAACGACGTCGCGCTGGGCTTCGGGGGCGCTTCGGGGCAGCTGGAGTTGAACGTCTACAAGCCGATGCTGATTCACAACTTCCTGCAGAGCGTGCGTCTGCTCGCCGACGGCTGCGCTTCGTTCGAGGAACACTGCGTTCGCGGCATCGAGGCGAACGAACGCCGGATCCGCGAGCTCGTGGAGCGCTCGCTCATGCTGGTGACTGCGCTCTCGCCGCACATCGGCTACGACCGCGCCGCCGAGATCGCCAAGAAGGCGCACCGCGAGGGCAGCACGCTGAAGGAGGCCGCGCTCGCGCTGGGCTACGTGCGCGCCGAGGACTTCGACCGCTGGGTCCGGCCGGAGGCCATGACGCGGCCCGGCACCGAATGAGGCGGCGCGAGTTCCTCGCCGCCGCCGCGCTCGTTCCCGCGCTGGCCGCTGGCGCCCCCGCTGCACGCTTCGAGCGCGGGCTGTTGTGGCGCGTCGAGCGCGAGGGCGTCGCCCCCAGCCACGTGTACGGGACGCTGCACGCGGAGGATCCGGAGCTGCAATCCCTGCCGCCGGCGGTCCTGCGCGCGTTCGACGGCGCGCACGCGTTGATGCTCGAATACGTCGCCAGCGCATACGGGCGCGAGCGCTTCCTCGAGGCCGCGCTCTACGAGGACGGGCGCACGCTCGAGCAGGCAATCGGCGAGGAGGACTTCGAGCGCGCGGTGCGAGCGCTCGCGCCGATCGGGGTCTCGCGCGACTTCGTGCGCCGGGTAAAGCCGTGGGGCGTGCTGCTCAACCTGCGGATCTCGCGGCGGCCCGGCGGCGGCCGGATTCCCGACGCGCAGCTCTACGCGATGGCCCGCGAGCGGCGCATCCCGGTGTCGCAGATCGAGAACGTCGAAGAGCAGGTCTTCACGTTCGACGAGATGTCCGCGGACGCGCAGGTCGGGTTGCTGCACCACTTCCTGACGCATGTCGAGGCGCTCGACGCGCTCGCGGAGCGAAGCCTGCGCGCCTACCTCGCGCGCGACTTGCGCGGCCTGTGGGACGCCCAGCAGGACTATGCGCGCGAACACCCCGAGATCGCGCCCTTCTACGCCGAGATGGTGAAGCGCGTGGTGCTCGACCGCAGCGTCGTCATGGCGTTCCGCATGCAGCGCGAGCTGCGGCACGGGCGCGCCTTCGTCGCGCTCGGCGCGTTGCACCTGTACGGCGAGAAGGGCGTGCTCGCCCTCCTTGCCGAGGACGGGTACGCCGCGCGGCGCGTGTATTAAACTGCGCGCCTCATGTCGGTCGTCGTCCTGATCTCGGGCCGCGGGAGCAACCTGCAGGCGATGCTGGACGCGGGCATCCCCGTGTCCGCGGTGATCAGCAACCGCGTGGACGCGGCTGGCCTAGCGCTCGCGGCGCGTCGCGGTGTGGCCACCGCGGTCATCGAGCACGGGCGCTACGCGACGCGCGAGTCGTTCGAGGCGGCGCTGGCGCAGGAGATCGACCGGCGCGCGCCCAGGCTGATCGCGCTCGCCGGCTTCATGCGGGTGCTGACGCCGGGCTTCGTCGCCCGTTATGCGGGCCGGATCGTCAATATCCACCCTTCGTTGCTGCCGGCGTTCCCGGGACTCGACACCCACGCGCGCGCGCTTGCCGCGGGCGCCGCGCGCCACGGGTGCACGGTTCATTTCGTCACCGCGGAGATCGACCATGGCCCGATCGTCGCGCAGGCGTCGGTCCCGGTGCAGCCCGGAGACACGGCGGAGACGCTCGCGGCACGCGTCCTTGTCGAGGAACACCAGCTCTATCCGCGCGCAATCCGCTGGATCCTCGACGGGCTCGTCACCGTCGAGGACGGCAAGGTCCGCATCGAGGGCCAGCATGCGTAGGTGGCTGGCCGCGATCGCGCTCTGCGCCGCCTCGGCGGTCGCGGCTGCGGCCCCGCCGACGCGCGTCGAAATTGTCTACCAGGTGCTGTACGGCGGCGGTCCGCTGGCGGAGGTCAGGCAGGTCCTCGAGCACGACGGCAAGACCTACCACCTCGAGGAGACCTGGGTCGGCGTCGGGCCGCTGGCGCTGCTGGGCGAAGTGCATCGCAGCAGTCGCGGGCGCATCGTCGACACGGGCCTGCAGCCGGTCGACTACCAGGACAAGCGGCCGCGCCGCCCGCCGGCGAGCGTGCACTTCGATTGGGACAAGGGCACCATGGTGTCGGAGTTTCGCGACGGGCCGCGGACCGAGCCGATTCCGCCGAACGCCCAGGACCGGCTGAGCTTCGTGTTCGCACCCGCGTTCCACGCGCCAACGGGCAAGACGCTCGAGTTCAACGTCGTCGACGGCAAGGGCATGTCGAAATACGTCCTCGACATCGCTGGCCGCGAGCCGCTCAAGGTCCCGGCGGGCGACTTCGATGCGTTGCGCGTCGACCAGCGCATGGACAAGGCCGACGGCCGCTCGACGCAGATGTGGCTGGACGCCCGCCACTCGTATCTTCCGCTGCGGGTGCTCTCGGTGCAGAAGGACGGGACGCGCGTCGACCAGGTCGCGACGAAGATCAGCGTGACGCCGTGACCGTCTACCGCGCGCAGCTGGCGCGGGCGGAGGCCTTGATCGGCGAGATCCTGCGGGACTCGGGCCCGGCCGACGCCGCCTTGTCGCGCTACTTCCGCGCCCACCGCAATCTCGGCCAGCAGGACCGCGCGTTCGTCGCCGAGACGGTGTATGCCGTGCTTCGCCGCCGGCGCTCGCTGCAAGCGGCTGCGGGCTCGGAGGCGTCCCGCGACCTAGCGATCGCCGCGCTGGTGCGCGTGCAGGGCCTGAGCGGACGCGCGCTGGAGGACGTGCTGCGCGAGGATGAGCGACCGCTCGTGGCGCGGATTCGAGCCGCGAAGAGCGAGTCTTTCCCGCCCGCCGTGCGCGCCGACCTCCCGGACTGGCTCTGGGAGCGCCTCGAAGCCCGGCACGGCGCGGAGGAAGCCCTGCGCGTCGCGCAGGGCCTGCTCAATCCCGCGCCACTCGATCTACGGGTCAATCTCGCGAAGATCGGCCGCGAGGAGGCGCAAACGCGGCTGCACGACGAGGGAATCGAGGCGCGCGCGACCCCGTATTCGCCCTCAGGGTTGCGGGTCGTCGGCAAGCCGGCGGTGAATCGTTCATCCCTCTTTCGGGAGGGCGGCATCGAGGTGCAGGACGAAGGCAGCCAGCTGCTCGCCTATCTCCTCGCGCCACGGCGCAGCGAAATGGTCGCGGACTACTGCGCTGGCGCCGGCGGCAAGACGCTCGCGCTTGCGATGCTGATGCGGGGAACGGGCCGGCTGTACGCCATGGACGTGTCGGCGCGGCGGCTCGCCGAGCTCGCGCCACGCGCAGCACGCGCTGGCGTGACCAGCGTGCACCCGCTGGTGCTCTCCGGGGACGGCGACGCCCGAGCGAAGCGCCTGGCCGGCAAGCTCGATCGCGTGCTGGTCGACGCGCCATGCAGCGGGTTCGGCACGCTGCGGCGCAACCCCGATCTCAAGTGGCGCCGTTCGCCCGGGGACATCGACGCGCTCGCCGCCAAGCAATCCGCAATCCTCGAGGCCGCGGCGCGGCTGGTGAAGCCGGGGGGGCGCCTCGTGTACGCGACCTGCAGTATCCTGCCTGAGGAAAACGAGTCGATCGCCGACGCGTTTGCGTCCGCGCATCCCGAATTCGCGCCGCTCTCGTGCCGCGCGCTGCTCGAGGCGCAGCGCATTCCGCTGGACTGCGGCGAGCGGCTGCAACTCTGGCCGCACCGCCACGCCTGCGACGGCTTCTTCGCCGCGGCCTTCGAGCGTCGCTGAGGTGCTATGTGCTTGATGTCTCGGCGTTTGGCTTGAAATTCGTCATTCGGGTCCCAACTGACGACTATTGCAGTTGCGCGGGTGGTCGATTCGCGTAGAATCGGCCGGCCCGTCTTCGATAACTACTAGAAACTACTGATGATTTTTTCCGGATTGCTCGATCTGCCCTGGTGGGGGCTGGTGCTGGTGGCGCTTGGCCTGACCCACGTCACCATCGTCGCGGTGACCATCTTCCTGCACCGGCATCAAGCGCATCGCGCGCTCGACCTGCATCCCGCAGTCTCTCATTTCTTTCGCCTCTGGCTCTGGATGACGACCGGCATGGTCACCAAGGAATGGGCCGCGATTCACCGCAAGCACCACGCCAAGTGCGAGACGCCCGACGATCCGCATAGCCCGCAAGTACTCGGCATCAATCGTGTGCTCTGGGGTGGCGTGTTCCTGTACGTGAAGGAGGCCTACAACAACGAGACGCTCGAGCGCTACGGGCACGGCACGCCGGACGACTGGATGGAGCGCAATGTCTATACGCGCCACACGATCCTCGGGCTCACGCTGATGGGGCTCGCCGACGTGATCCTGTTCGGCGTCGTGCCGGGGCTGCTGGTCCTCGCTACGCAGATCGTCTGGATCCCGTTCTGGGCCGCCGGTGTGATCAACGGCATCGGCCACTGGTTCGGCTATCGCAACTTCGACGTGGGTGACGCCAGCAAGAACATCGTTCCCTGGGGCATCCTGATCGGGGGCGAGGAGTTGCACAACAACCACCACGCCCACGCGACGTCCGCGAAGCTCTCGGCCAAGTGGTACGAGTTCGATATCGGCTGGATGTACATCCGCATTCTCGAGGCGCTGGGCCTCGCCACGGTGAAGAAGGTCGCGCCCACGCCGCGGTTCGAGCCGGCGAAGGCGATGTGCGACTACGACACGCTGCACGCCGTGATCGCGAACCGCTACGACGTGCTGGCGAGCTACGCCAAGGCCGTGAAGCGCACGCTGCGCGACGAGGTCGAGCGGCTGCAGCACTGGTCGCCGGGCGATGCGGCGCTCTTGAAGTCGCTCAAGCGCGCGCTGGTGCGCATCGGATACGGCGCGGAGACCGACCGCGCCCGCGTCGCGGAAGCGCTCAAGCCGTCGCGGCCGCTGCAGATCGCGGTCAGCATGCGCGACGAGCTGCTCGCGCTCTGGGGACGCTCGCATGCGTCAAAGGAGCAACTGCTGCGTCAGCTGCAGGACTGGTGTCACCGGGCCGAGGCGAGCGGCATCGTGCCCCTGGTCGACTTTTCGCACCGGCTGCGCAGCTACGCCTGAGCGACGCAGGAAATGAAAAAGGCCCGCGCGAGCGGGCCTTTTCATTTGGCGGGACCGGAGACGGGACCGGAGACGCGCTACTTGAGCTTGGTCTCCTTGTAGAGCACGTGCTTGCGCGCCTTCGGGTCGTACTTCTTGATCTCCATCTTGTCGGGCGTCGTGCGCTTGTTCTTGGTCGTAGTATAGAAGTGCCCGGTGCCGGCCGAGGATTCGAGCTTGATCTTCTCGCGCATTAGCGGGACTCCTTCGCGCGTGCATCCGCCTTGTCGCGGGCGCGGATTTCCGCCAGCACCGCCTCGACGCCGAGCTTGTCGATCTTGCGCAGCCCCGCGGTCGACACCCGCAACCGGACCCAGCGATTCTGGCTTTCCAGCCAGAAGCGGCGGTAGTGCAGGTTGGGCTGGAACTCGCGCTTGGTCTTGTTGTTGGCGTGCGAGACGAGATTGCCTTTCATCGGCTTCTTGCCGGTGACCTGGCAGACGCGGGGCATGGCGGACTCCGAAATTCGCGAAAGGCGCGGATTATAGCAGCCCTCGCTCGGCGAAGGACAACGCCTGGCTGCCGGCCACGATGAAGTGGTCCAGGACTCTGACGTCGACCAGGGCGAGCGCGTCGCGCAGCTGCCGCGTGAGCAGCTCGTCGGCCTGCGAGGGCTGCGCCACGCCCGACGGGTGGTTGTGCGCGAAGATCACCGCCGCCGCGTTGGCGGCGAGCGCCGCCTTCACCACTTCGCGCGGGTAGACGCTCGTCTGCGTCAGCGTGCCGCGGAACAGCTCGTCGATGCCGACGATCCGGTGCTGCGCGTCGAGATAGAGGCAGACGAAGACCTCGTGCGGCCGCGCACCGAGCGCGAGGCGCAGGTAGTCGCGCACTGCGCCCGGAGAGGTCAGCGCTTCGCCGGAGCGCATCTCCTCGCGCAGCGCCCGGCGCGCGAGCTCGCTCACGGCCGCCAGTTGCGCGCGCTTGGCGGGACCCAGCCCCCGCACGCCGCCCAGCGCGGCGGGATCGGCGCCGAGCAACCCCGACAGGCCGCCAAAGCGCGAAAGCAGCGCCCGGCCGAGGTCCACGGCGCTGCGGCCGCGCACGCCCGAGCGCAGGCACACGGCCAGCAGCTCGGCGTCGGACAGGTGTGCGGCGCCCTCGGCCAGCAGCCGCTCCCGCGGCCGCTCCTGCTCGGGCCAGTCGGCGATACCCAAAGCGATGCCCTCCGATTTCCCCTAGAATCCCCCTTCCCTTAACGCGCGGGCACGGCGGGCGATGACCCTGAAGGGAAAGAAGCTTCTGCTCGGCATCACCGGCGGGGTGGCCGCCTACAAGGCGGCGCAGCTCGCACGCCTCCTCGTCAAGGAGGGCGCCGACGTTCGCGCGGTCCTGACCGAGGCGGCCACGCGCTTCGTCACTCCCGTGACGCTGCAGGCGCTCACGGGACAGACAGTGTGGACCAACCTCTGGGACCCGCGCGTGCCCGACAATATGGGCCATATCGAGCTGTCGCGCGACCGCGAGCTGATCGTGGTGGCGCCCGCGAGCGCGGATTTCCTCGCCAAGCTCGCGGCTGGCCTCGCCGACGACCTGCTTTCGACATTGTGCCTCGCGCGCCGCTGCCCGCTCATGGTGGCGCCGGCAATGAACGTCGAGATGTGGGAGAACGGGGCGACCCAGCGCAACCTGCACACGCTGCGCGGCGATGGCGTCCAGGTCGTGGGTCCTGCGCCGGGAGACCAGGCTTGCGGCGAAGTGGGCATGGGGCGGCTCGCGGAGCCCGAGGAGATCGTCGTCGAAATCGAGGCGCTCGACCAGCCGAAGCTGCTCGCGGGCAAGCGCGTGCTGGTGACCGCGGGCCCGACGGTCGAGCCGATCGACCCGGTGCGCGCGATCACGAACTCGAGCTCCGGGCGGATGGGCTACGCGGTCGCCCGTGCCGCGCGCGAGGCGGGCGCGCGCGTGACGCTGATCAGCGGGCCGACTGCGCTCGAGGCGCCGGCCGGCGTGGAGCGCGTGGCGGTGACCACCGCCGAGCAGATGTTCGACGCGGTGAAACGCGCGGTCTCCGGCTGCGACGTGTTCTTCTCGGTGGCGGCGGTGTCCGACTACCGCGTGAAGAACCGCGCGGCGCAGAAGATCAAGAAGGGCGTCGCGGCGCCCGTGCTGGAGCTGACGGAGAACCCCGACATCCTCGCCTGGGTCGCGTCGCAGAAGAACGCCCCGTTCTGCGTCGGCTTCGCCGCCGAGAGCGAGAAGCTCGCCGAGCATGCGCGCGCCAAGCGCGAGAAGAAGGGCGTGCCCCTGATCGCGGCCAATCTCGCGCACCAGGCCCTGGGCGCCGAGACCAACGAAATCGTCCTGTTCGACGAGCGCGGCGAGCATCGGCTCGGGCGCGCCTCGAAGCTCGATCTCGCGCGCCGGCTGGTCGCCCACGTGGCCGGTGCCCTCGCGGGGGAGAAGCGCGCGCGTGCGAAGGCTTGAGGTCCGGGTCCTCGATCCGAGGGTCCGCGACGCGCTGCCGAAATACTCGACCGCCGGGGCAGCCGGCCTCGACCTGCGTGCCTGCGTGGATGCGCCGCTGACGCTGCACCCCGGAGACAGCCTGCTCGTACCCACCGGCCTGGCGATCCATCTGGGCGACCCGGGGCTCGCGGCCGTCGTCCTGCCGCGCTCGGGGCTGGGCGCCAGGCACGGGATCGTGCTCGGCAACCTGGTCGGCCTGATCGACTCCGACTACCAGGGACAGGTGATGGTTTCGGTGTGGAACCGCGGCCAGGCGGACTACACGATCCAGCCGCTCGAGCGCATTGCTCAGCTGGTGGTGGTGCCGGTCGTGCAGGTGGAGCTGGCGGTGGTCGACGCGTTCGCGGGCAGCGAGCGCGGCGCGGGCGGCTTCGGCTCGACCGGCCGGGCCTAGCCCCGGTTCAGGCTACGGACTCCCTGGCGGGCGGCGGCGAGGCCTCGGGCGCGGCGGGCTCGAACTGCAGCGCCACGTTGCCGGCATCGTCGACGTCGACCGTGACCTTGCCGCCGTGCGCGAGCTTGCCGAACAGCAGCTCGTCGGCGAGCGCGCGGCGGATGGTGTCCTGGATCAGCCGCGCCATCGGGCGCGCGCCCATCAGCGGGTCGAAGCCTTTCTTCGCCAGGTGCTCCTTCAGCTTCTGCGTGAAGATCGGCTCGACCTTCTTCTCCTGCAGCTGCTCCTCGAGCTGAATCAGGAACTTGTCGACGACACGCAGGATGATGTCGTGGTCCAGCGCCCGGAACGAGATGATGGCGTCGAGCCGGTTGCGGAACTCCGGCGTGAACATCTTGCGGATCGCCTCCATCTCGTCGCCGGCCTTGACCGACGGCGTAAAGCCCATCGCGTTCTTGGTCAGCGACTCGGCGCCCGCGTTCGTGGTCATGACGATGACGATGTTGCGGAAGTCGGCCTTGCGGCCGTTGTTGTCCGTCAGCGTGCCGTGGTCCATGACCTGCAGCAGGATGTTGAAGATGTCGGGATGCGCCTTCTCGATCTCGTCGAGCAGCAGCACCGCGTAAGGTTTCTTTGTGATCGCCTCGGTCAGCAAGCCGCCCTGCTCGAAGCCGACGTATCCCGGAGGCGCGCCGATCAGCCGGCTCACGGCATGGCGCTCCATGTACTCGGACATGTCGAAGCGAATCAGCTCGATGCCCATGCAGTAGGCGAGCTGGCGCGCGACCTCGGTCTTGCCGACCCCGGTGGGACCCGAGAACAGGAATGAGCCGATCGGCTTCTGCGGGTTGCCGAGGCCCGAGCGCGCCATCTTGATCGCCGCGGCGAGGGCGTTGATCGCCTGGTCCTGGCCGAAGACCACCGCCTTCAGGTCGCGGTCGAGCTTGGCGAGCGCGCCGCGGTCGTCGCTCGAGACGCTGCGCGGCGGGATGCGCGCGATCTTGGCGACGATCTCCTCGATCTCGCCCTTGCCGATCACGCGCTTCTGCCGGCTCTTGGGCGCGATGCGCTGCGCGGCGCCTGCCTCGTCGATGACGTCGATCGCCTTGTCAGGCAGGTGCCGGTCGTTGATGAAGCGCGCCGAGAGCTCCGCAGCCGAGGTCAGCGCGGTCGCCGTGTACTTCACGCTGTGGTGCGCCTCGAAGCGCGTCTTCAGGCCCTTCAGGATTTCCACGGTCTCGTCGATCGAGGGCTCGACGACGTCGATCTTCTGGAAGCGGCGCGACAACGCGTGGTCCTTCTCGAACACGCCGCGGTACTCGTTGTACGTGGTCGCGCCAATGCACTTCAGCTGGCCGGTCGAGAGCACGGGCTTGAGCAGGTTCGAGGCGTCCAGTGTCCCGCCCGAGGCCGCCCCGGCGCCGATGACGGTGTGGATCTCGTCGATGAACAGGATCGCGTTCGGGTTGTCGACCAGCTGCTTGAGCACGGCCTTCAGCCGCTGCTCGAAGTCGCCGCGGTACTTGGTGCCGGCGAGCAGCGCGCCCATGTCGAGCGCGTACACGGTGCTGCGCGCGAGCAGATCGGGCACGTTGGACTCGACGATCCTGCGCGCGAGTCCCTCCGCGATTGCGGTCTTCCCGACGCCCGCCTCGCCCACCAGCAGCGGATTGTTCTTGCGCCGGCGGCACAGCGTCTGGATCACGCGCTCGAGCTCTCGGTCGCGGCCGATCAGCGGGTCGATCTTGCCGGCCAGCGCCAGCGCGTTCAGGTTCTGCGTGTAGTTGTCCAGCGGGCTGTTCGACGGTTCGGCCTGGGCATCCTCGCCGGCCTCCTGCTCGGCTTTGCCAGTGTGCTGCTGCGGTGTCTTCGTGATGCCGTGCGAGATGTAGTTGACCACGTCGAGCCGCGTCACGCCCTGCTGCTGCAGGAAGTAGACCGCGTGCGAGTCCTTCTCGCCGAAGATCGCCACCAGCACGTTCGCGCCGGTGACCTCCTTCTTGCCGGAGGACTGCACGTGAAGGATCGCCCGCTGGATCACGCGCTGGAATCCGAGCGTGGGCTGCGTGTCGACCTCGCGGTCGGCGGCGATGCGCGGCGTCTGCTCGGCGACGTGCTGCGTCAGGCTCTTGCGCAGCTCGTCGAGGTTCGCGCCGCAGGCGCGCAGCACCTCGGCCGCCGTCGGGTTGTCCAGCAGTGCGAGCAGCAGGTGCTCGACGGTGATGAACTCGTGCCGCTTCTGGCGCGCCTCGACGAACGCCATGTGCAGGCTGACTTCGAGCTCCTGGGCGATCATGCTACGTTTCCTCCATCACGCATTGCAGCGGGTGCTGGTGCCGCCGCGCGTACGCGGCGACTTGCTGCACCTTGGTGCTGGCGATGTCGTGAGGATACACCCCGCAGACCCCGATGCCTTCGCGGTGAACCTTGAGCATGACCTGGGTGGCCCGCTCGCGCGTCATGCCGAAGAACTTCTGCAGGACCACCACTACGAATTCCATCGGCGTGTAATCGTCGTTGAGCAGCATGACCTTGAACATCGGCGGAGGCTGCAGCTTGCTCCGCTGCGCCTCGAGCAGAGTGTCGTCCTTGAACTGCGCCATGCCTCTCTAGGTTCCGCCACCAGGCTCGATCCGATCGGACATGCTTTCGCGTTCCGGGTTCCGCGCTCCTGCGATCTCGACGCGGGCGGAATCGCCTGCGACGAGAGCTATCCTAATCAATGTGTTCGGCGTCTGCAACGCGCCGAGCGGGGGGCCTTGACTGCACCGGGGAAGCCGGGTAGAAGCCGGCTTGTGTTTGGATTCAGGCTGTCTGTAACGCCATGTGAAAGGGCGGCGGGGTCGTGAGTTTCAAGCATGGCCTGGGTTGGCACCCGGCGTTCTACAATCACCAGGAAGGGATGCGGCAATGGCGACAGGCACCGTGAAGTGGTTCAACGACGCGAAGGGGTACGGCTTCATCACGCCGGACGACGGCAGCGAGGACCTGTTCGCGCATTTCTCGGCCATCCAGATGTCGGGCTTCAAGACCCTGAAGGAAGGAATGAAGGTCAGCTTCGACGTGGTGCAGGGCCCCAAGGGCAAGCAGGCGTCGAACATCAACAAGGTCTGAACGCACCGCGACGGGGCGTCAGAAATTGAAAAGGGCCGCGCGAGCGGCCCTTCTTCTTTGGGCGCCGGGCTGCCCGCGGGCTACATGCGCTCGATCATCGCCTGGCCGAAGCCGGAGCACGACACCTGCTTCGCGCCCTGCATCAGCCGCGCGAAGTCGTAGGTGACGACCTTGTCGCCGATCGCGGCCTCGATCGATCGCACGATCACGTCGGCGGCGTCCACCCAGCCCATGTGCCGCAGCATCATCTCGGCCGACAGGATCTCGGAGCCGGGATTGACGTAGTCCTTGCCGGCGTACTTGGGCGCCGTGCCGTGGGTCGCCTCGAACATCGCCACCGAGTCGGACATGTTGGCGCCGGGCGCGATGCCGATGCCGCCGACCTCGGCCGCGAGCGCGTCCGAGATGTAGTCGCCGTTCAGGTTCAGCGTGGCGATCACGTCGTACTCGGCCGGCCGCAGCAGGATCTGCTGCAGGAACGCGTCGGTGATGACGTCCTTCACCACGATCTCGCGCCCGGTCTTGGGGTTCTTGTAGCTGCACCATGGGCCGCCGTCCACGAGCTTGCCGCCGAATTCCTTCTGCACGAGGCGGTAGCCCCAGTCGCGGAAGCCGCCCTCGGTGAACTTCTGGATGTTGCCCTTGTGCACCAGCGTCACCGACTTGCGGTCGTTGTCGATCGCGTACTGGAAGGCCTTTCGGATCAGGCGCTCGCTGCCTTCGATCGACACCGGCTTGATGCCGATCGCGGAGCTGCCGGGGAAGCGGATCTTCTTGACCTTCATCTCGTCGATCAGGAACTTGACCACTTTCCGCGCCTCGGGCGTGTTCGCCGCCCACTCGATGCCGGCATAGATGTCCTCCGAGTTCTCGCGGAAGATGACCATGTCGACCTTGTCGGGCTCCTTCAGCGGCGAGGGCACGCCCTTGAACCAGCGCACCGGCCGCAGGCAGACGTACAGGTCGAGCTCCTGGCGCAGCGCCACGTTGATGGAGCGGATGCCCCCGCCGACCGGGGTCGTGAGCGGCCCCTTGATGGAGACCACGTATTCCCTGGCGGCCGCGAGCGTCTCCTCGGGCAACCAGACGTTCTCGCCGTAGACCTTGCAGGACTTCTCGCCGGCGAACATTTCCATCCAGACGATGCTCTTCTTGCCGCCGTAGGCCTTCTTCACCGCGGCGTCCACCACCTTGACCATGACCGGCGTGATGTCCACACCCGTCCCGTCGCCCTCGATGTAAGGGATGACCGGGTTGTCGGGGACCGAGAGCGAGAAGTCCTTGTTGACCTTGATCTTCTCGCCCGCGGAAGGGACCTTGATGTGCTTGTACGCCATGGGTGCTCCTGCGGGGACTTTTGGAGGGGAGGGCGGCAATTATATTCGATTTCCGCGCGAAATCATCGTCTTAGGAGCGCCGGCCACGGGCCGTGTCAACCGAAGGCCGGCCCGGGCGTTATTGCGTGCGGGAGCAAGGCGGCTGGGCCGCCACGCCAACCCGCTTTGCCGAACCTACCACTCAGGAGACGTCAATGAGCAAGCTGTTGTCCGCAGTGTTCGCCGCGGTGTTCGCGGCCGTGACCGCCAGCGCCTTCATCGCGACGAGCGCCGTGGCGCAGGAGAAGAAGGAAGAGCAGAAGATGGAGAAGAAGTCGACGAAGAAGAAGTCGACCAAGGCCAAGAAGGAAAAGAAGCCGGTGAAGAAGGAAGAGCCGAAGAAGGAAGAGATGAAGAAGTAACGCGGCTCTTCCGCGAAAAGGGCAGGGGCGCTACCCTGCCCTTTTTTTCGCCCCCATGGCGCGCATCCTCGTCCTCTTGATTCTCGCGGCGGTGGCGGCACCCGTCGCGCGCGCCCAGCAGCCGCCGCTGCCCCTGGTCGAACTCGGCGCGGGCCTGTACCGCATCCATGCCGAGCTCGCGGATCGCGACGAATCCCGCACGATCGGCCTGATGCAGCGGACCTCGCTCGCACCCAGCAGCGGCATGCTGTTCCTGTTCGACGCGAGCGCCGAGCACTGCATGTGGATGAAGAACACGCTGCTCCCGCTCTCGGTCGCCTTCGTCGACGAGCACGGCACGATCGTCAACATCGAGGACATGCAGCCGCAGACCGAGGACTCGCATTGCGCGGCCCGGCCGGCGCGCTTCGCGCTCGAGATGGCGCAGGGCTGGTTCGCCCGGCGCGGCATCCGCGCAGGCACGCGCCTGCGCGGGGTGGAGAAGCTGCTGCCGCGGTAGCGGGCTACAGGCCGCCGTTCTGCTGGGCCACCATGAAGTAAAGCAGCCCGATCGACATCAGCGTGTTCAGGCGCGAGGTGAGCATCGCCTTGCGCCCCGCAGCGGCTTTCTCGTCCGCGGCGACCGTGACCATGCCGAGCACCTTCTTCTGGTTCGGCCAGATGATGAACCAGACGTTGAACGCCATGATCAGGCCGAACCACATGCCGATGCCGATCGCGGTGAACGGGCGCTGCAGCGACAGCGCCGTCACCAGGTACTTGTTCATCGTGGCGAGTATCAGCCCCGTGACGACGGTCGACAGCGCCGCCCAGCGGAACCAGAACAGCGCCGAGGGCGCGATCACCTTGCTGACCGCCGGCTTCTGCTCGTCGGGGATCTTGGGCATCGCCGGCGTCTGCACGAAGTTGAAGTACCAGAGCAGGCCGATCCACATCACGCCGGAGAGCACGTGCAGCCAGCGGAAGAAGAAGGCCCACCATTCGTGCGTGTTGATCGCGATCCACGTCCCGGTGGCCTGACCGACGATCAGGATGATCACGACCAGCAGGACGATACCGGCGACGATGGTGCGGCTGAGGGATTGCAGGATGGCGCCCATGGAAGTCTCCTTTCCTTGCTCGTTATTGCGGGCGAAAAAAGTCTAGCATAGGGTCGGGGCGGGAAGAACCGCTACGCGGACGCGGGATTGCCGCGCTAGTGCCCGAGGATCTGGCTGAGGAAGAGCTTGGCCCGGTCGGTCTTCGGCGCCTGGAAGAACGCGTTCGGCTCGCCCGACTCGACGATCTCGCCGCGGTCCATGAACACGATGCGGTCGGCCACGGTGCGCGCGAACCCCATCTCGTGCGTCACGACCACCATGGTCATGCCCTCCCGCGCGAGCTCGACCATGACGTCGAGCACCTCCTTGATCATTTCCGGGTCGAGCGCCGAGGTCGGCTCGTCGAACAGCATGATCTTGGGCTTCATCGCCAGCGCGCGCGCGATCGCCACGCGCTGCTGCTGGCCGCCCGAGAGCTGCGCCGGGTACTTGTCGGCCTGCTCCGCGATGCGCACGCGCTTGAGCAGCTGCATCGCGGTCTCCTCGGCATCCTTCTTCGGGGTGCGGCGCACCCAGACCGGCGCGAGCGTGAGGTTCTGCAGCACGGTCAGGTGCGGGAAGAGGTTGAAGCTCTGGAACACCATGCCGACCTCGCGGCGCACCGTCTCGATCGCCTTCGGGTCGTTGGCGAGCTCGGTGCCGTCGACGACGACCTTGCCGGCCTCGTACCGCTCCAGGCCGTTCATCAGGCGCACCAGCGTGGATTTGCCCGAGCCCGAAGGGCCGCAGAGCACGATCTTCTCGCCCTGGGCGACGCCGAGGTCGATGTTCTTCAGGACCTGGAAGCGTCCGAACCACTTGCCGACGCCGCGGATGTCGATCATGGGGACGGAGGACATGTCATTTCTCCTGCACGGCGTGCGTGCGGCTGCGCGCCAGCTCGCGCTCGAGGTTCTGGCTGTAGCGCGACATGGCGAAGGTGAAGACGAAGTACACCAGCGAGGCGAACAGGTAGGCCTCGACGCCGAACCCGCTCCAGGTCGGGTCGTTCAGCGTGACCTTGATCGAGGTGAGCAGGTCGAACAGCCCGATGATCACCACCAGCGACGTGTCCTTGAAGAACGCGATGAACGTGTTGACCAGGGGCGGGATCGCCACGCGCAGCGCCTGCGGCAGCAGAATGAGCAGCACCTTGCGCCAATAGGGAATGCCCAGCGCGTCCGCGGCCTCCTCCTGGCCGTGCGGCAGCGACTGCAGCCCGCCGCGCACGACCTCGGCGAGGTAGGCCGCGGCAAAGACGATCATCGCGATCAGCGCGCGCAGCAGCTTGTCGATCGTCATGCCCTCGGGCAGGAACAGCGGCAGCATCACCGAGGCCATGAAGAGCAGGCTGATCAGCGGCACGCCGCGCACCAGCTCGATCCAGAGCACCGAGAACGCGCGCACCGCCGGCAGCTTCGAGCGGCGCCCGAGCGCGAGCAGGACCGAGATCGGGAACGCGAACGCGATGCCGAAGGTCGCGAGCAGCAGCGTCAGCATCAGCCCGCCCCAGCGCTCGTCCTCGACGTAGGAAAGGCCGAGCACGCCGCCCCACATCAGCAGTCCGATCGCCGCGAGCCCCGCGATCCACGCCAGCGCGAGCGCGGGCCGCCAGAAGCGCCGCAACGCGCTCGCGATGTACAGCGCGATCAGGATCACGATGCCGGTTGCCGGGCGCCAGTGCTGGTCGTAGGGGTAGGTGCCGAACAGGATGAAGCGGTGCTTCTCCGTGATCAGCGCCCAGCAGGCGCCGCCGCCCGCGGCGCGGCAGGGCTTGGAGTCGGGCGAGCTCCAGATCGCGTGCAGGAATGCCCAGTCGACGAACGGCGGCACCAGGCGCCAGGCGAGCCAGAGGATCGCGATGGTCGCGATCGCGTTCGGCCAGCTCGAGAACAGGTTCTCGCGCAGCCACCTCACCGCCGCGCTCCCTTCAGCGCGATGCGCTTGTTGTACCAGTTCATGATCGACGAGATCGACAGGCTGATCGTCAGGTAGACGGCCATGATGATCGCGATGCCCTCGATCGCCTGCCCGGTCTGGTTCATCGTCGTGTTGGCGATCGACACCAGGTCCGGGTAGCCGATCGCGACCGCGAGCGAGCTGTTCTTGGTCAGGTTCAGGTACTGGCTCGTCAGCGGCGGCACGATCACGCGCAACGCCTGGGGCAGGATCACCAGGCGCATCGCGCGCCGCCGCGGCAGCGCGAGCGCGTAGGCGGCCTCGAACTGGCCGTGGTCCACCGCGAGCACGCCGGCGCGCACGATCTCGGCGATGAACGCGGCGGTGTAGATCGTCAGGCCGCCGAGCAGCGCGGCGAACTCCGGCGTGAGCACGGCGCCGCCGTGGAAGTTGAAGCCCTGCATCGCGGGGCGCGACACTGCGGCCGGGGCCCCCGCGGCGAGGAATACGGCGAGCGGCAGCCCGAGCGCCAGCGCGGCGCCGACCGATAGCGCCGGGAACGGCCGCCCGGTGAGCGCCTGGCGCCGGCGACCCCAGCGGGCCGCGAGCCAGGCGAGCACGAGGCCGAGCACGAGCGCGGCGAGCATCCAGGCGTGGGCCGGGTGCGACTCCAGCACCGGGAAGGCGATGCCGCGGTTGCTGAGGAACACGCCCGGCAGCGGGCGCAGCGCCTGGCGCGGCCCCGGCAGGTTCTCGGTGATGACCGCGTACAGGAAGAAAAGCTGCACCAGCAGCGGGACGTTGCGCAGCAGCTCGACGTACCCCGTCGCGAGCCTCGACAGCAGCCAGTTGTGCGAGAGGCGCGCCAGCCCGATCAGCGTGCCGAGCACGGTCGCCAGCACGATGCCGATGACCGCGACGCGAAAGGTGTTGAGCAGCCCGACGGTGATCGCACGCGCGTAGGTGTCGGACGCGCTGTACGACAGGAACGGCGACTCGCCGATCGCGAACCCGGCCTCCCGCTGCAGGAAGCCGAACCCGCTCGCGATCTTCCGCGCCTCGAGGTTGTGGGCGGTGTTCGTCGCGAGCGCCCACACGACGAACACCACCGCCGCCACCAGGAGCGCCTGGAGGGCGGCGGCGCGCCAGCGCACGCCGCGCGCTCTAGCGGACCGGCGGCGCGTACATCAGGCCGCCCTGCGTCCACAGCCGGTTCAGGCCGCGATCGAAGCCGAGCGACTTCAGGTTCGTCTCGAACGACTCGCCGTAGTTGCCCACCTGCTTGACGATGTTGTAGGCCCACTTGTTGTCCAGGCCCAGCATCTTGCCGAGGTCGCCGTTCGCGCCGACGAAGCGCTGGATGCCCGGGTTCGTGCTCGTGAGCTGCTGGTCGATGTTCTTCGAGGTCAGCCCCATCTCCTCGGCCTCGATCATGGCGAACAGCGACCACTTCACGATGTCGAACCACTGGTCGTCGCCGTGGCGCACGGCCGGCCCGAGCGGCTCCTTGGAAATCACTTCGGGCAGGATGATGTGGTCGGCCGGATTCGGCGCGCGCGCGCCGCGCGTCGATACCAGGCCCGAGACGTCGGTGGTGTACACGTCGCAGCGGCCGGAGAAGTAGGCGTTGGTCACTTCCTCGAGCTTCTCGATGACGACCGGCTTGAACGTCATCTTGTTGGCGCGGAAGTAGTCGGCGAGGTTGAGCTCGGTCGTCGTGCCGGGCTGCACGCAGATCGTGGCGCCGTCGAGCTGCTTGGCGCTCGTCACGCCGAGCTTCTTCGGTACCATGAAGCCCTGGCCGTCGTAGTAGTCCACGCCGACGAAGTTGAGCCCGAGGCTCGTGTCGCGCGCCAGCGTCCAGGTCGTGTTGCGGGAGAGCATGTCGATCTCGCCCGACTGCAGCGCCGTGAACCGCTGCTGCGCCGTCAGCGGCGTGTAGCGCACCTTGCTGGCATCGCCGAAGACCGCGGCCGCGACGGCGCGGCACATGTCGACGTCGAGGCCCTTCCAGACACCCTTCGAATCCGGCTGAGAAAACCCGGCGAGGCCGGTATTGACGCCGCACTGCACGTAGCCCTTGGCCTTGACGGCGTTGAGCGTGGACTCGGCGTGCAGGGCGCCGCTGGCGACCACGAGCGTGGCGGCGAGGACGAGACGGGCTTTCATGGAGACCCCCTGGGTTTTTGGGATGGTGGTGCGGCGCAGTCTATGCCGGGCCCGGCGGATCGCGCAATGGCCGCGAGGCGCACTCCTCGAAGATGCGCGCCCGGCAGCGCGCGCAGACGCCCGGATCCAGTGCGTCGAACACCCGGGCGATGGCCTCGCGCTTGTCCCTGAAGGCGGAGTCAGGACCGATCTCGTCGAGGAACCCGCCCCGGCGCAGCACGTCCTCGGCCGCGGCGCGCAGGCCCTGCAGCCAGAGGCGCCCGCCGGCCCAGCGTCGCGCGCGCGCCTCGCGCACCAGTGCCTCGGCGCCGGCGACGTCGAGGAAGTTGATGTTGCGCGCCACGATCAGCAGGTGCTTCTGCTCGCGCGCGACCTCGCGCAGCGTGGCGAAGTGCGCCTCGGCGTGCTGCACCGCGCCGAAATAGATCGACCCCTCGACGGCGAGGATCTTCAGTTGCGGGCATTCGGCGAGGCCCTGCGCGACCGGGCCGAAGCGCCGCAGGCTGTGGCGCGGGTCGGGCGCGACCGCGTGCATCTGCGGGCGAGAGGTGCGGTTGAGGTAGACCAGCAGCGATGCGATCACGCCGGCGAGGATCGCAGTCGGCAGCGGCAGTGCGAGCGTCGCGACGAAGCTCGCGCCGAGCACCGCCGCTTCCTGGCGGCTCGCACGCACGTAGCTGCGGATGCGCGGCACGTCGATCAACCCCCAGCCGGCGAGGATCAGCAGGCCCGCGATCGCGGGGTAGGGCAGCAGCGCGGCGAGCGGCGCGAGCACCGCGAGCAGCAGCACCAGGATGACGGAGGCCAGTATGGCCGAGACCGGCGTGCGCGCGCCGGCCTCGTAGTTGATGCCGCAGCGGTTGACCGAGGCGCTGGTCGGGTAGCCGGAGAAGAACGCCGAGGCGATGTTCGACAACCCCTGGCCGATCAGCTCCTGGTTGTTGTCGATGCGCTGGCCGGAGCGCAGCGCGATCGCGCGCACGATGGCGAGCGCCTGCGTCACCGCGAGGATCGTGACGCCGAGCGCGGGTCCCGACAGGCTGGCGAGCGTCGCGGGGCTGAAGTCGGGCCAGGACAACGGCGGCAGCGCGCCGGGCAGCGCGCCCAGCGTGCGGATGCCGGTGGCGCCCGCGCCGAGAATCGCGTTGACGCCGGCGGCGAACGCGGTCCCGGCGAGCGTCGCGGCCAGCACTGGCGGCACGCGCCGCAGCCAGCGTTGCGCGGCGAGGCCCGCGGCGAGCGTCACGGCGCCGACGGCAAGCGGCCAGGCCTGCGCCTGCCCGAGGTGCGCGAGCGAGGCGCGCGTCATGCCGAGGAACGTGGTCGCGTGCGCCGAGGGTGAGCCGACCAGCGGCGCAATCTGGCTGACGATGATCAGCAGCCCGAGGCCGGCCGCGAAGCCGACGACCACCGCGTCGGAGACGAAGCGCACGATGGTGCCCAGCCGGAACACGCCGAGCGCGAGCATCAGCGCGCCGCACAGCAGCGCGAGCGTCAGCGCCATCGAAGCGTAGGCCGCGGTGCCGGGGACGGCGAGCGGCGCCAGCGCGGCGAGCACCATGAGCGAGACGGCGTTGGTCGGCCCCGAGACCGCGTGCAGCGAGGAGCCGAACAGCGCCGCAACCACGGTCGGCACCATCGCGCAGTACAGGCCCATCTGCGGCGGCAGCCCGGCGAGCGTCGCGAACGCCACGGCCTGCGGCAGCACCACGACCGCGCCGATCGCGCCCGCGATCGCGTCGGCGCGCAGGGTCGCGCGATCCAGGCGCGGCCACCACGCGGTGAACGGCAGCAGCTTGGCGACGACGGTGGGCAGGGGCACGCGGCGCGGAATTCTTCTCGTCAGTGCGCAATCTTAGCTAACATAGGCTCGCATGCCGCGCCTCGCCGCGAACCTGTCGCTGCTGTTCCCGGAGCTGCCGTTCCTCGATCGCTTCGCGGCGGCGGCGGACGCGGGCTTTCGTTATGTCGAGTATCAGTTTCCTTATGGCTTCGGCGCGGCGGACGCGATCGCCGAGCGCGCGCGCGCGGCCGGGGTCGAGGTGGTGCTGCACAACCTGCCAGGCGGCGACGCCGCGAAGGGCGACCGCGGCATCGCCTGCCAGCCCGCCCGTCTGGCCGAGTTCCGCGAAGGCGTCGAGCGCGCGATCGAGTATGCGCGCGCGGCGGGCTGCCCGCGGCTCAACGCGCTCGCCGGCATCGCGCCGGTCGACGCGGCCCCGGAGCTTCTGTTCGAGACATTGGTCGAGAACCTGCGCTTCGCCGCCGGACGGCTCGCCGCGGCCGGGCTCACGCTGCTGACCGAGCCGGCGAACACGCGTACGATCCCGGGGTTCTTCCTCAACACCTCGCGCCAGGCGGTCGAGGCGATCGACGCGGCAGGCGCGCCGAACCTGATGCTGCAGTACGACATCTTCCACATGCAGATCGTCGAGGGCGATCTCGCGAAGACGATCGAGCGGCTGCTGCCGCGCATCGGCCACATGCAGCTCGCCGATGTCCCCGACCGGCACGAGCCGGGCACGGGCGAGATCAACTACGATTTCCTGCTCGCGCACGTCGACCGGCTGGGCTATCGCGGCTGGATCGGGTGCGAATACATCCCGCAGGGCGACACCCGCGAGGGGCTCGCATGGGCGCGGCAGTACCTGCAATAGACCTCGCGCGCCAGCGCGCGGTCGCGCGGGCGCTGCGCGAATTCCTGCCGGCGCGCGCCGTGCTCTGGGAGGAGGAGGACACGCGGCCCTACGAGTGCGACGGGCTCACCGCGTACCGGCGGCTGCCGATGGTCGTGGCGTTGCCCGAGACGGAAGGCGAGGTGCAGCGCGTGCTGCGCACCTGCCACGCGATGCGCGTGCCGGTGGTGCCGCGCGGCGCCGGCACGGGGCTTTCGGGCGGCGCGCTGCCGCCCGGCGACGGCGTGCTGCTGTCGCTCGCCAAGTTCATGCGCATCGTGCGCGTCGACCCCGTCGCGCGCGTCGCCGTGGTGCAGCCCGGGGTGAGGAACGCGGCGATCTCGGACGCCGCCGCGCCGCACGGCCTGTACTACGCGCCCGATCCCTCGAGCCAGATCGCGTGCTCGATCGGCGGCAACGTCGCTGAGAACTCGGGCGGCGTGCACTGCCTCAAGTACGGGCTGACGGTGCACAACGTGATGCGCGTGCGCGGCTTCGCGATGGACGGCGAGCCGCTCGAGGCCGGCGCCGAGGCGCTCGACGCGCCCGGGCTTGACCTGCTCGCGCTGCTGATCGGCTCGGAGGGGCTGCTCGCCGTGACTACCGAGATCACGGTGAAGCTGCTGCCCAGGCCGCCCGCGGCGAGCGTCGTCATGGCGTCGTTCGACGACGTGCAGAAGGCGGGCGACGCGGTGGCCGCGGTGATCGCCGCGGGCATCATCCCGGCGGGGCTGGAGATGATGGACCGGCCGGCGACGCGGGCGACCGAGGAGTTCGTCGGCGCCGGCTACGACGTTGACGCGGCGGCGATCCTGCTGTGCGAGGCCGACGGCCTGCCCGAGGAGGTCGAGGCCGAGATCGCGCAGGTGAAGGACGTGTTCGCACGCGCCGGCGCGACGCGGCTCACCGTGTCGACGAGCGAGGCCGAGCGGCTGCGCTTCTGGTCGGGGCGCAAGGCCGCGTTCCCGGCCATGGGCCGCATCTCGCCCGACTACTATTGCATGGACGGCACCATCCCGCGCGCGCGCCTGGGCGAGGTCCTGCGCTTCATCGGCGAGCTCGAGCGCAAGTACGGCCTGCGCTGCCCGAACGTGTTCCACGCCGGCGACGGCAACCTGCACCCGCTGATCCTGTTCGACGCCAACGACGCCGACCAGCTGCGGCGCACCGAGGAATTCGCCGCCGAGGTGCTGGAGAAATGCGTCGCGGTCGGCGGCACCATTACCGGCGAGCACGGCGTCGGCGTGGAGAAGATCAACCAGATGTGCACGCAGTTCGGCGACGCCGAGCTGGAGTTGTTCCACGCGATAAAGCGTGCGTTCGACCCGGCCGGGCTGCTCAACCCGGGCAAGGCGGTGCCGACGCTCGCGCGCTGCGCCGAGTTCGGCCACCGGCATGTGCACGCGGCCTCGGCCGCGGCCCACGCGGGGCTGCCGCGCTTCTGATGCTCGACGAGCTGCGCGAGCGCGTGCGCGAGGCGGCCGGTCGGCGCTCGCCGCTGCGCCTGCGCGGCGGGGGCAGCAAGGACTTCTACGGCGGCGCGCCGCACGGCGAGGTGCTCGATACGCGCTCGCTGGCCGGCATCGTCGAGTACGAGCCGACCGAGCTCGTCGTGACCGCGCGTTGCGGCACGCCGCTCGCGGCGCTGGAATCCGCGCTCGCCGAAAAGGGACAGATGCTGCCGTTCGAGCCGCCGCACTTCGGCGCGGGCGCGACGCTGGGCGGGTGCGTGGCCGCGGGGCTCTCCGGGCCGCGGCGCGCGGCGGCGGGCGCGGTGCGCGACTTCGTGCTCGGCGCGCGTTTGCTCGACGGGCGCGCGCGCGAGCTGGCGGTGGGCGGGCGCGTGATGAAGAACGTCGCGGGCTACGACATCGCGCGGCTGTTGGCCGGGTCCCTGGGCACGCTCGGCGTGATCCTGGAAGTCTCGCTCAAGGTGCTGCCGCGGCCCGCCGCCGAGTCGACGCTGCGTCTCGAGATGCCGCAGCACGAGGCAATCGAGGCGCTCAACCGCTGGGCGGGCCGGCCGCTCCCGGTGACGGCGAGCGCGTGGCGCGCCGGCGCGCTCGCGCTGCGGCTCTCGGGCTCCGAGGCGGCCGTGCGCTCAGCGGCGGCGCGCATTGGCGGCGAGCCGCTGCCGGGGGCCGAGCCGTTCTGGCGCGGCATCCGCGAGCAGACCGATCCTTTCTTCGCCGGCGACGCGCCGCCGCTATGGCGCCTGTCGGTTCCGTCGGCCACGCCGCCGCTCGCGCTCGAGGGCGAGCCGCTCGTGGAGTGGGGCGGCGCGCTGCGCTGGCTGCGAACGGGCGCCGGCGCCGAGGACGTGCGGGCCGCGGCGGCGCGCGCGGGCGGCCACGCGACGCTGTTTCGCGGCGGGGACAAGTCCGCCGGCGTGTTCGCGCCGCTCGGCGCCGCCGCGATGCGGCTGCACCGGGAACTCAAGGCTGCGTTCGACCCCGCCGGCATTTTCAATCCCGGCCGGCTCTACCCGGAATTCTAGGGTCCGGGCTTGGGCAGCTTTCGCTCCTGTTCCTTCATGTTGGTGCGCACGAAGTCGGCGTACTGCGACTGCGGATACTTGGCGAGCAGCGTCGCGTACAGCTTGAGCGCGTTGTGCGGCTGGCCGGCGTCGCCCGCGCGCGCGGCCACCTCGACGAGGCGCTTCTGCGCGGCGACGAGGTCGCCCGCGATCGCCGCGCCGGCATGGAGCGCCCAGGCCGCCTCCATGAAGGCGCCCTGCGCGAGCAGTGCGCGCCCGAGGCCCTCCCACACGGGGGGCTCGAGCGCGAGCCGGGTGCGCTCATTCACCACTGCGAGGAACGCCTTCGCGGCAGATTCGCCGCGTCCCGCGGCAAGCGCGTTGCGGATGTCGAAGGCCGCTTTCGCGATCGGCTCGGTCGGCGCCGCCGCGGCTGGGGCCTGGGCCTGGGCCGGCGCCGTCGCCGCCGGGGTGGGGGACGGGGTGGGCGGCGAGCGAAGCATCTCGGCGAGAAAGCGCTCCGCGCGCTCCTTCTCCAGACGCTTGCGCGCGCCGAACCGGCGCACGATGACCACGATCCACGCGATCGCGCCCACGATCACGCCGAAGACGATGATGACCACCAGCGTCTGCATGCGGCGGGGAGTATAGCGGCCCGACCCATGCAGACCGCGCTCGCCGAATTCGTCCGCGACACCCCCGAAGGCCGGGAGGCCGATGCGATCCTGCGCAAGTGCGTGCACTGCGGCTTTTGCACGGCCACCTGCCCGACCTACCAGCTGCTCGGCGACGAGCTGGACGGCCCGCGCGGCCGCATCTACCTGATCAAGCAGGTGCTGGAAGGCGAGCCGCCGACGGCCCGCACGCAGCTGCACCTGGACCGGTGCCTGACCTGCCGCGCCTGCGAGACCACGTGCCCGTCGGGGGTGCGCTACGGCCGCCTCGCCGACATCGGCCGGGGGCTCGTGGAATCGCGCGTGGCACGCGGCCCGTGGTCGCGCGTGCAGCGTGCCGCCCTCGGCTTCGTGCTCTCGCGCCGGCGCCTGTTCGGCGCGCTGCTTCGTCTCGGGCGCATGGTGCGGTTCCTGCTGCCCTCGGTCGTACCGCCGCCGGCGGCGCCGGCCGGCGACTGGCCGGCGCCCCGGCATGCTCGGCGCATGCTCGTCCTCGGCGGCTGCGTGCAGCCCGCCCTCGCGCCGCGCATCAACGCCGCCGCGGCGCGGGTGCTCGATCGAGCCGGGGTGTCGCTGGTCGAGGCGCCAGGCGCCGGCTGCTGCGGGGCGCTGCGCTTCCACCTGGGCGACCAGGCGGGCGGGCTCGAGGACATGCGGGCGCTGATCGACGCCTGGTGGCCGCAGGTCGAGCGTGGGGAGGTCGAGGCGATCGTCACCACCGCGAGCGGATGCGGCGCGACCGTGCGCGACTACGGGCACCTGCTCGCCCACGATCCGGCCTATCGCGACAAAGCCGAGCGCGTGGCGGCGCTCGCGCGCGACCTGAGCGAAGTCGTGCCGCCGGAGACCGTGCCCGCGCGCTCGGGGCTCGGGCGGATCGCGTGCCATTCCCCGTGCAGCCTGCAGCACGGCCAGCAGGTCCGGGGCAAGGCCGAGGCGCTCCTCGCCCGCGCCGGTTTCGAGCTCGCGCCCGTGCCGGACGCGCACCTGTGCTGCGGCTCGGCGGGCACCTACTCGATCCTGCAGCCCGCGCTCGCCGGCGAGCTCCGGCGCCGCAAGCTCGCCGCGCTCGAGTCGGGACATCCCGTCGGCATCGTCACGGCCAACATCGGTTGCCTGATGCACCTGCAGGCCGGCGCGGGCATGCCCGTCGCGCACTGGATCGAACTGCTGGACGAGACGCAGGGGTAAAATTTCGGCGATGCAGGTCCGCGCCGCCTGTCCGCACGATTGCCCCGATACCTGCGGGATGCTGGTGACCGTGCAAGACGGCGTCGCCGTCAAGATCCAGGGCGATCCGACCATGCCCTTCACGCAGGGCACGCTGTGCACCAAGGTCGCCCATTACCTCGAGCGAACCTATTCGCCGGATCGACTGCAGCACCCCCTGCGGCGCGCCGGCCCCAAGGGCAGCGGCCGATTCGAGCGCATCTCGTGGGACGAGGCGCTGGACGAGATCGCTGCGCGCCTGAAGGCGCTCGCCGCCGAGGACCCGCAGACGGTTCTGCCGCTCAGCTACGCGGGCACGATGGGCATGGTGCAGTACAGCTCGATGGACCGCC
>Ga0335085_10003447_pt1 | contig 27362 bp, 27 predicted proteins | sample Lox_Sample_45_FD_206712 | JGI IMG/M metagenome (GOLD analysis project Ga0335085, IMG submission 206712) | Soil microbial communities from Loxahatchee National Wildlife Refuge, Florida, United States - Lox_Sample_4.5 | ecosystem: Environmental > Terrestrial > Soil > Wetlands | place: USA...
TCTTGGCCCAGCCGTGAAGACCGATGGCGTTGAGCGCGGGTTCAATTCCGAAGGTCAGCGCAACAGCGACCGCGACAATCAGCACCGCGCGAAGCGTTATCGCCGGAGGCGATTTCGAAGCGCCCATTTGCACCATCCCCGACATTCTGCCGAAGACTTAGCGTGCCAGGTCCGCCACGCAAATCGAACGCGTGGTGTGTTGGCTATGCTTTCGCGGGATGATGCAGAACTAGCGCGTCGGAACCGGCTTTTCGCCCCGATAATCGTAGAAGCCGCGGCCGGTCTTCTGTCCGAGCCATCCCGCTTCCACATACTTCACCAGCAACGGACAGGGCCGGTACTTGGAATCGGCAAGGCCTTCGTACAGCACCTGCATCACGGACAGGCAGGTATCGAGCCCGATGAAGTCCGCCAGCTGCAGCGGTCCCATCGGATGGTTGGCGCCGAGCCGCATCGCCGTGTCGATCGCTTCCACCGTGCCGACGCCTTCGTATAGCGTGTAGACCGCCTCGTTGATCATCGGCAGCAGGATGCGATTGACGATGAAGGCCGGGAAATCTTCCGAGTAGGCCGCCGTCTTGCCGACGCGCTTCACCACATCGAGCGCGGCCTGGAACGTCGGATCGTCCGTCGCAATGCCGCGGATGACTTCCACAAGCTGCATCAGCGGCACCGGATTCATGAAATGGATGCCGATGAAATGCTCGGGCCGGTCGGTCGCGGCGGCCAGGCGCGTAATCGAGATCGAAGACGTGTTGCTCGCGATCATGGTGTGCGAATCGAGTCGCGGGCACAGGTCCTGAAAGATCTTGCGCTTGACGCTTTCGTCTTCCGTTGCCGCCTCGATCACAAGGTCGCGGCCGCGCATGTCGTCCACGTTGCGCGACAGATGAATGTGTTCGAGCGCCGGTGCGATCTGGTCTTCCTTGATCATGCCGCGCCCGGCCTGGCGGTGCATGTTGCGCTCGATGGTGGCGCGGGCGCGATCCAGCGCCTCCGGGTTGATGTCTTCCAGCATCACATCGTAGCCGGAGAGCGAGAGGACATGGGCGATGCCCGTTCCCATCTGGCCTGCTCCGATAACACCAATGCGCTCAATACTCATGGCTTACACGTGCCTCTGTTCTGGGGTTCAATAGCCGAGCTTGGTCAGCTCGGCTTCCATTTCGGGGATTGCCTTGAAGAGATCGGCGACCAATCCGTAATCGGCGATCTGGAAGATCGGCGCTTCTTCATCCTTGTTGATGGCGGCGATGACTTTGGAATCCTTCATGCCGGCCAGATGCTGGATGGCACCCGAGATGCCGACAGCGATGTAGAGATCGGGCGCCACCACCTTGCCGGTCTGGCCGACCTGGTAATCGTTCGGCACGAAGCCGGCATCGACCGCCGCGCGGGATGCACCCACTGCTGCGTGCAGCTTGTCGGCCAGTGCCTCCAGCAGCTTGAAGTTCTCGCCGGACTGCATGCCGCGCCCGCCGGAGATGATGATCTTCGCCGATGTCAGCTCCGGCCGTTCCGACTTGGACAATTCCTCGCCGACGAATTTGGAGAGGCCGGGATCGGCGGCGGGCGCAATCTTCTCGATGGCGGCACTTCCGTTTGCCTCGCCGGCCTTGAAGGCCGTGGTGCGCACGGAGATCACCTTCTTGCCGGACGGCGCCTGCACGGTGGCGATGGCATTGCCGGCGTAAATGGGACGCTCGAACGTGTCGGGCGAAACCACCTTGATGATCTCGGAAACCTGTGGAACGTCGAGCTTGGCGGCGACGCGCGGCAGGTAGTTCTTCCCGTTGGTCGTAGCGGGCGCGAGGATCGCGTCGTAGTTGCCGGCGACCGACAGGATCAGCGCTTCCATCGGCTCGGCCAGCATCTTGGCGTAGAGGGCCGCATCCGCCACCAGCACCTTCTCGACACCGGCGAGCTTGGCGGCAGCATCGGCCACGGCACCGCAATTCGATCCGGCAACGAGCACATGAACCGGCGCGCTCACTTGCGCGGCAGCGGTGACGGTCTTGGCCGTCGCGTCTTTCAGCGAGGAATTGTCGTGTTCGGCGATCACCAGAGATGCCATCAGATCGCCCCGATCTCTTTCAGCTTGTCGACGAGCTCGGCGGCGGTCTTCACTTTCACGCCGGCCTGGCGCTTGGGCGGTTCCGTCACCTTCAGCACCTTCAGGCGCGGCGAAACATCCACGCCGTAATCGGAAGGCTGTTTCTCATCGATCGGCTTCTTCTTCGCCTTCATGATGTTGGGCAGCGATGCATAGCGCGGCTCGTTCAGGCGAAGGTCGGTGGTGACGATCGCCGGGAGCTTCACGTCCACCGTCTGCAATCCGCCGTCGATCTCGCGTTCGACATCCGCCTTGCCATCACCCATGTCGAGCTTGTGGGCGAAGGTCGCCTGCGGCCAGCCGAGCAATGCCGCCAACATCTGGCCCGTCTGGTTCGAATCATCGTCGATCGCCTGCTTGCCGAGAATGACGAGGCCCGGCTGCTCCGTGTCGCAAATGGCCTTAAGGATTTTCGCGACCGCCAGCGGCTCAACTTCGCCGTCCGCCTTCACCAGTATGCCGCGATCGGCACCCATGGCGAGTGCGGTGCGGATGGTTTCGCTCGCCTGCTGCGGCCCGATGGAGACGGCGATGATCTCGCTCGCCTTGCCCTTCTCCTTCAGCCGGATCGCCTCTTCCACCGCGATCTCGTCGAACGGGTTCATGCTCATCTTGACGTTGGCGAGATCGACGCCCGAGCCGTCCGCTTTGACGCGGACTTTGACGTTGAAGTCGATCACCCGTTTGACCGGGACAATGACTTTCATGCTGCGAAGAAGCCTTCCTGAAAGGCGGCGTTTTTATCCCGGACCACAACGCGAAAGGACCGGTCCCCTCTGTCCGCCAGATTTTTGCGGCGCAAAAACTAGGTCCGCTGGTGAGGAATTGTCAACGAAGCGATTCCGCCGTGTGACGCGGAAATTGCTGGTCCTCGGCACCGGCGGCAATTTCATTGCAGTGCAGCAATACTGGCCTGGTGCGTCATTCCGCCGCGGTCCTACCAGTACCCGGATTGCTGGCTCTGCGGCGGCGTGCGGTGGTCGAGAACCGCATCCGTCAGCGCACAGAGACTTTCGTTGAAGTAGCCGATATGGGCGATGAGCTTCGGTCCGCCGCCGGCGGGCAGTTCGAAGACGGCGATATTCTTGCTGTAGGCGATGCCGCCATGCTCGTACCAGAAGAACCAGACATCGCCCGCGTGTCCGCCGCGGATGAAGCGGCGGCCGGGCGCCGGCTTGGTGATCACATCAGTTGCGTTGAAGGCCCCGCCGCGCGGCGCGATGATTTCGCGATTGGGCAAATTGCCTGCGCCCATTTTCGCACGCACGAACGAGACAATCGCGGGCGGCAACGCTTCGAACGAATTCACCTCCGCCACGGCATGATGGAGTCTGCAGGCGAGATCACCCGACACGTCATCCGCAAGCGCTGGCGCGGCCCATGCGGACAGCGTGAGCGCAAGCGCGGCGGCATGGGTTCTCACTTCAGCGTCGAAAGATAAGCGATGATGTCGGCGCGCTGGCCGGCATCCGAGATTCCGGCGAAGGCCATGCGGTTGCCCGGCACCAGCGCCGCCGGGTGCTCGATCCACTTGTCGAGCTTGTCGGGGGTCCAGGTGATCCCCGACGCCTTCATCGCCGCGGAATAGGAGAAGTCCTTCGCCATGCCGGCCTTTCGCCCGACCACGCCAAACAGGTTTGGCCCGATTCCGTTGGGTCCGCCTTTGGTCACCGTGTGGCACGCGGCACACCGGCTGAAGATCAACCTGCCATTGTTCGCGTCCGCCGCGAAGGCGCTCGCCGGCAACACAACAATAAGCAACGCCGCAACGGCGATTTCCCGAACCATCAGATCAATCCCCCCTCAAATGCCGACGACTATGACGATCGTACGAATTGCACGTTTGAATTCTGGCCGGCGTGCTGCATCAGCGCCTCGCGGATGTAAGCCTGCAGCAGCACGACGAACGCCACGACGGAAAACAGCGCGGCCAGCGCGTGGCCGGTTTCCCATTTAAGGCGATACCGCGTCCAGTCGTGCGGCAAGGTCGCTGCCGTCCAATGGTTCAGCGCCTGGTTCACCACATCGTTGAACAGGAAGAAGTAGGCGATCATCGACAGGTAGCAGACCACCGCGATGAGGTAGCCGTTGCGATGCCCGCGATCGCCCTTCGTCCAGAGGAACAGCGCCAGCGAGCACAGCAGCGCGGCGATCTCCACCGGACCGAACAGCGTGCCCCAGCCGCGATAGAGATTCTGCTGGATCGAGAGCCATAGTGCGCCATCCAGCGTCAGCTTCGACGGCAATTCCAGAAGATGGGCGATGGGGCCGAGCGTGGCAAGAAAGGCGACGACGAGGGCGATGTTGCGGATGGCTTTCACGCGATCCTCCTCTCCCCCGGCCCCGGTAGAGAACATGAGAACCGAAAAATGTATCCGCCTCAAGCGATAAGATTATTTCCGCACATTGCCTTCCTTGGCGGATTCGATGGCGGCGCGGAAACCCACAGGATTTGAAATATCGGGAATCGTGACCGCGTCCACGCCCGTGCCCTCGATGCGCAGATGGCCGTAGCCCAGCATCCGGCCCCACATGCCTTGCGTGACGCGGACGCCTTCGATGTTCTGCAGCGCGATCTCGTTGGTGGTGAGGGTAAAGAGGCCCGTCTTCTCCACGAAGCGGTGCGTGGTGACGCCGATCTCCGTCGTCCATTTGCGGATCATCATGGCAAAGAAGATGACGATGCCGATGATGAGCCAGCCGAGCAGCAGGAGCGCCAGCACCGCCTTCAGCGTGTACCACCAGTGGAATTCAGCCTTGGCGACAAGCACTTCGCCATTGCCAAGCGACTTTTCGATGTAACCCATGAGATCCTTCCCGTTCCCGCGACCCGCGTTGCTTCGAATTTTATATAGCGTGAAGTGCGACCAGAAAAAGGTGCCCTGTCTGTTCCCGCGCACCCAATGGCGCATGGCGGCATTCTCATCATCTGTCTCGTCAGAAACATAGACGGCAAGCTATTTGATATCGAGATATCCTGTGACCGCCATGCGTGTGCCTTGCGCAAGGATTTAGCAGCCGGTCAGATGGATGTAAGGAAACCGACATGAAGCGATCGACGCTGAAAAGGATCGCTATACGACTGTACTTGGACGAGATGTATACTGTCCTTCCGTTACGCCGATACGGAGGGGACTCTCATGCGGTTTATTGCGCTATCGCTGCTTCTCGCTGCAATCGTTCCCATCCCAGATGCGCTTGCCGACGGTGTGACCCCAACTCCGGCCGTCGGACATCCGCAGCTTGGGATCAACGTCAGCGGCAGCGGCTTCGCCGCAAAGGAAGCGATCGACATCTACTTCGACACGACGGACGAGGTGCTGACCGTCAGCGATGGCACAGGCGCTTTCAGCAACGTGCCGCTCATCATCCCCGCCGCGGCCACGCCGGGCGTCCACTGGATCACCGCCATCGGCCGCAAAGACGGCACGGCGTTCCAAGCGACGTTCAATGTGCGAACGGATTGGTCGCAGTTTCGCTTCACGGCATCGGGCAAACGCAGCAATCCGTACGAGAATGTCATCAACGCGGGCAATGTGTGGCAGCTGGAACCCGCCTGGACATTCACGACGGGGGGACATGTCTATTCGTCTCCCGTGGTCGCGTCCGGAAGGCTTTATATCGGCTCGACCGATCATAACCTTTACGCACTCGATCCCACCACCGGCGCCCTGCTATGGACCGCCACGACCGGCGACATGATCCAGTGCTCGCCGGCCGTAGCCAATGGCAGAGTTTATGTGAATTCCTATGACGGTTACCTCTATGCCTTCAACGCAACAACGGGGAAGCAGCTATGGAAAAGCCCAAAGCTCGTCGATGCCGATTCTTCCCCCACTGTGGCCAACGGAATTGTCTATGTCGGCGGCTATAACGTACAGGGCATTTTTGCTTTCAACGCCAAGACCGGCGCGCAGGTTTGGTCGCAGCCCGTCGACTCGGTTGTCGAGGCGTCGCCCGCGATTTCGCAGGGCGTTCTTTATGTCGCAAGCAACAAAGGCACGTTGTACAGCTTCGACGCCGCCACCGGCACACCACTGTGGGACGCCCCCTTCGTAAACCAGGCCATCTATTCGTCGCCGATCGTCTCGAATGGCCTTGTGTATGTCGGGAGCGGAGCGGACAGCCAGCTTTGGGCGTTTTATACGCAAGACGGCGGATCTCCCTGGCGTGGGGTCACGGGCGCCACCGTGAATGCTACCGCCGCAGCAGCAAACGGCCTTGTGTACGAGTCTTCTTACGACGGGAAGCTGTATGCGTTTAACCCCATCAACGGCACAGCTGTTTGGACGTTCGCGACGCCCTACACAATGACCACCTCGCCGGCGGTCGCCAATGGCGTTGTTTACGTTGGAGGATGCACGGACGGAATCTGCGCCTTGGATGCAAAGACCGGCCAACAGCTCTGGTTCACGTCGATTGACGCGGGAATGTTTGGTTCAGCAACTGTGGCCAACGGCATGGTGTACGAAGGCGACTTCAACGGCATCGTCCATGCCTATGCGCTCGACGGCGGCGACAATGCCGTCTACCGGCGGAACCGTATCCCGCCGTCTTACGCATCGCTGCATCCGGATTTCCGTTTGAAGCCGGTGAGGTAACAGCGCTGCCGCCCTACTTCCCGTTCAAAAACGTCCGCACGTCGGCGGCGGACTGCTTCGCCACTTCCTCCATCGGCACATGGCCGGTGGCGGGATAGACGATGAGCTTCGAGCCCTTCACCGCCTTGGCCCAATCATGGCCGGTGGCGAGCGGAATGAGCGCATCCTGCGCGCCCCACAGGATCAGGGTCGGCATGGTGATCGCGCCCGTGTGGGCCTGCACATATGTGTCTGGCGACAGCTGGAAGCGCGCGAGCGTAGCCTGTCGCGTGCCCGCCATGCGCGCGAAATCCCAGTACGAGTCGATCATCGCATCGGTGATGACCGCCTTGTGCACGATCGCTTTGTTCAGGCCTTCGGTGACGATGGAGCGCGGCGTGACGTGCAGCAGCAGCCGGTTGACGACGGGAATGCGCGCCAGCTTGAACGCCAGCGGCTCACCACTGCCGAACTTGAACGGCAGGCCGCCGGCATCGACGAGAATCAGTTTCGTCACGCGTGCTGGATTCTCTTCGGCAAAGCGCGCGGCCACGCCGCCGCCCATCGAATTGCCGACCAATGCGAAAGTCTTGAAGCCTTTCGCATCGGCGAATTCGCCGACGAACTTCGCCATGCCTTCCTGGCTGTAATCGCCATTCGGGACCGCGCCGGTGAGACCGTGACCGGGCAGATCGACGGCCACGACATGGAATTTGTCGGACAGCGCCTTCGACCACGGCTCCCAGGTGAGGAACGAGGCGTTCGAGCCGTGCAACAGCAGCAGAACGGGTGCGTTGCTCGCTCCGCGGGCACGGAAATGGGCACGCGCGCCATCGGGCAGCATCACGAATTCGGACGAAGGCGCGTGGTACTTCGCTTCAAGCACCCCGCGCGGAATATCCGGCGTGGAGGCGGCCCAGAACCCGCCTGCGATCAGCGCGGCGACAACAACGAGAATGCCAATAACCCTGCCCATGACCCGCTCCCCAATTTCGAACGCCGACAATACACGACCGGCGTCGTTCCCGACAGGCGAGATGAGACGCGAGGCACGGAAACGGGGGCTGGCGCCGGGTTACTTGGCCCGCTACTCGCCGTGAAATCGGTTTTTCCGATGGAGCGCTATCAGCTCAAGGTCGGGCATAAACCTCGACGGACGACGCAACTCGCGCGAACCAAAGGACTCAAGCGAACTGCGAGCAACGCTCGGCAAATCGTGCGAGTAAATCACCTCAAAATTATCGGTGAAGCTGAGATATCCTTTGTCGAATGCCCGATCATGCAAGGCATTCAGGCAGATGCCGTTTCGAGGAGTCGTCCTCACATCCTTATTGACCGACCACGGGACTATGTGACTCGCGACCAGCAACTCCGTCGCCTCGATTCCGGTCAACGCGCACTTGTAGTCATAGGATGTCAGAACGAGGCGGCGGAAAAACTCCTGATTACGTCGCGCTTTGGCGTTGCGTCGGACGTCAGTGCCTTCTGGGAATAGGATGTCGTCAAAGATGAACTCTCGGCCAGCCTCCACAAAGCTGGATTCAGCTTGCGACGGCGCAGCTGTGGCAAGCGCGGCAGTTAAGTGGCCGAAGAATTCGTCCCATACCTCGCGGTCCAGCTTACTAGAATTCGACATGCCACGCTGCGCAAGCGTCGGATCGAGACTTGCGAAGTTAACGAGCTTTAGTGCAACAGCAGAAGCGGTCCGACCCAATTCCAAGGCCAGTCGCTTAATATCCGGATTGCGCGAGTGAAGGCGACCAAAGGGCGTGAGTAGATAAAGTTGGAGCGCTTTCAGAAGCTCGTCTCTGCTCCAGCCCCGCCGTTCCATCAGCAAATTCCCGTGAACCAGCCTTCCTCGTGTACGTGGCGAAACCGCTGAATCAATTCTTGCGCCGTACATTCGTACGGCGCCGACCCTACCTCTGTCAGCGCTTCGACCGTATGCAGAAGATGATCATCTTCATTCTTCTCAACCGGCACCAATGATGGCAGACCGATCCGCTGCGGAATGAAGAACTCTTGATCAAAGAGATACGGCTGCAGGTCTTTCATCCGCAGGTCACCTAGGACATGAAATGTGCCCCAAAACTTCCAATTACCAGCGTCGGCATAACGGTATGTGACCTTCACTACCGGGCCATCGACATCTTCCGTGGATTTCAGAGCGGGCGCCTTCAGAAGCATATACCTCCATCAACGCGACTCAGCGTACCTCAAATATTCATGCCGAAGAAGTCAGCCTGACCTGAATGGAGCAGGAAATCCGCGTCCGAATTCGTCGGCGCGCGATACGATTAGCTACACCACCGCCCGCAGGGTGAAATAGATCGCGTAGACGGCGAGCCAGGCAGCGCCCCATCCCCACAATCCGAGCTTCGGCTTGCCGACAGACAGCGCGAGCCAGCGGCCGCCTGCGGCGAGCGCAGCCGTCAGCGCGAAGCGGGTGAACCGCGCCACGAATGACATCGGCACAAACAACACGAGAGGGAGCCCGCGCGCGCCCACCTCCACCGCATAGAGCTTGTACGGCACGCCGGTCATCGCGCCGGTGACGAGATGCAGCGGCCAGCCCGCGCCCGTCTCGCGTGCGGCGCGCGCCAGCAGGTCGGGCCCGATGGCCGGCACCATCAGCATGGCGTGGCGCGCGCCCGCGATGTCGTGCCGGCCCCACATCCACATGGCGATGCCGGCGAGCGACGCGGCGGCGGCCGCAACAACGGATAGCTTCAGCCCTGCCTTCAGTCCAAAGCGCATCGCAGCGAGCGTCAGCAGCACATCGGGCACGATGAAGAAGACCGTCGCCTCCGCGATGCCCCACAACGCGGCGCCCGCGATCCAGATCAATCCCATGGCGCCACGTGGATTTGCGCGGAGAGTTCGTGCATGCGCGCTTCGAGCGCCGCCATGAAGTCCGGCGTGCTGCCGGCCCACGCGATCTGCTCGCCGATCACCACATCCGAATTGAACGGCACGAGGACCAGCGCATCCTTGGGCAGCACCTTGCCGAGCCCGCGGATGAACAGCGGATGCACCGGCGTTGCCGGCCGCATCTTGAGCAGGTGCGCGACGCCGGTCTTGAACGCGGACAGCTTCTCCGGCTCGCCGCGCGAGCCTTCCGGAAACAGCACGAGGATGTCGCCGCGATCGAGCGCCTCGCAGCAGCCTTCCAGCGGATGGCGGCCATTGGTGCGCCCAGCGCGCGGGATCGGGATGATGCCGATGATGTTGGTGGCGAACCAGGCCAGCGATTTCGAACGCAGGAAATAATCCGCCGCCGCGACGGGGCGCAGGCGCGGCAGCAGACGCAACGGAAACAGCGACAGGATCGTGAGCGTGTCGAGATGCGAATTGTGGTTGGCGACGATGATGGCGGGGCCTTGCTTCGGCAGAAGGTCGCGCCCGCGCACATGGATACCGACGGCGACGAACAGCACCGGCCGCACGATCAGCGTGAAGAACATCCAGCGTAGCGCGGCGCTCACAGGATCCCGGCCGGCCACACGCCGTAGAAATAATGCAGCAGGTGATAGAACACCGGCGCCGAATAGATGAGGCTGTCGACGCGATCGAGGATGCCGCCGTGACCGGGAATGAGGTCGCTCACATCCTTCACGCCGAGATCGCGCTTGGCTGCGGAGATGGTGACGTCGCCGAGGAATCCCGTGCTTGCGATGATGGCACCGGCAGCCGCCGACCACAGCATCGGCATGGGCGTGAGAAAGGGGCCGACGAACGCGGCCACCGCGGCGGTGGTGAGGAGCCCGCCGACGAACCCTTCCCATGTCTTCTTCGGGCTCACCTTGGGAATGATCTTGTGGCGGCCGGTGAGCTTGCCCCAGGTGAATTGCGCCACGTCGTTCAGCTCGGTCAGCGCCACGAGGAACAAGAGCGGCCCAGCGGCGTGACCCAGCTTCACGCCGAACGTCAGCAGCATCGCCGTGTGGCTGAGGCAGAAGACCGTGATCATCAGGCCCCAGCTGATCGTTCCGACGGCGCGCAGGAAGCCGTCGGTTTGTCCGAACAGCGTGATGATGGCCGGCATGAACAGGAACATCCACACCGGGATGAACACCATGAACAATCCGAACGAGCCGATATGCGCGAGATAGAACTGCACCGGGATCGCCAGATAGGCGAACAGCAGGATGGGGCGATCCACCCGGCGCGTCGGCACCAGCGAGAGATATTCCTTCAGCGCCAGGAACGACATGAAGCCGAGGAAAATGGTGGAGATCACGCGGTCGGTGAGGATGGCGACGGTGAACACCGTGATCATCCACCACCAAGACTTCACGCGCTGCGACAGCTCCGTCATCGCCTCGCCCGGCGCGAGCTTGCGCAGGGTGAACGAGATGAGGCTGGCAACGATCAGCAGGCCGTAGATCGCGCCGATGGCGACATGCACCGGCGTATCGAAGAAATGCTGCGCGTATTGGATGACGGCGTTCATGGCGGGGCGTTCTTTAGCGCCGCTCGCGCGCGATTGACGATGGTCAGCGCCGCCGCCAGCGCGGCCAGCGCGAACACGATGTTCGTCCACAGTCCGGCGCGGATGCCGATGCCGAGCACGAAGGCGAGCATGCCGAACGCGAGCGCCCGGTCGCTTTTGCCGAACGGGCCGTCATAGCGGCGCGCGGCGCCGATCTGGATGGCGACGACGCCCGTCATTTCCGTCATCACCGCCAGCGCCACGGTGAGCGCAACGAGCATGGCTGACACGCCGGGCACAATCGCGAAGGGCAGATAGAGGGCGATGTCCGACACCACATCGCCAAGTTCGTTGAGGATGGCGCCCAGCCGGCTCTTCTGGTTCCATTCGCGCGCCAGCATGCCGTCGATGGCGTTCAAGCCCATGCGAAGGAACAGCACGACGGGCATCAGCAGCAGCGACCAGCGCTCCGCGCCGCTCGCATAGATCGCGGCGCCTTCCGCGATGCTGATCAACGCGGCTGCGATCGTCACCTGATTGGCGGTGACACCGGCGCGCGCCAGCGCCGCGCAAGCGGGGCGCAATAGGTTCTGAAATTTCGGCTTCAGGTCATAGACGCTGACCACCGGTTCGTTCCGCTCCAGCCCGACACTCTTCTAGCTGATTCGGAGATCGCGGCGCTTTTGCGCCCGAAACAGGGCGAGGTTCACGCCTTCCGGTGCACGGCCTGGATCTCGTTTTCCAGCGCGTTGAGGAAACGCGAGCGATCCTGCTTGCCAAAGCCGGCATTGTAGGTCTGGCCGCCGGTGACCTCGCGCAGATGACGCTGGAGATCGCGCATGCCGAGCGCCATGCCGATGCTTTCGTCGGTGAACAGCTTGCCCGCCGGCCCCAGTACGCGCGCGCCTTTCGCGAGACATCGGGCGGCGAGCGGAATGTCCGCGGTGATGGCGATATCGCCTTGCGCAATGCGCTCGGCGATCCAGTCGTCCGCGGCGTCTGCGCCCTCGTTCACCGTGACATGGCGGAACAGGGGATTTGCGCTCGGCCGCAATCCGCCATTGCTGACAAGATAGACGGTGAGCTGATGGCGCGTGGCGACACGCTCCACTTCCGCCTTCACCGGGCAGGCATCGCCGTCGACAAAGATATCCAGCACGGCCCTACCTCAAGCGGCGCGGCGCGTTCGGCCGCGATGCCACTGGCGCTTGCGCTTGTAGACGGACGGATCGGGCTTGCGCGCCTCCTTCTTCGCCTGTGGCGTATCGAACGAGACGGGCCTGGGGCCTACCACCGCAAGCGGACGCTTGGTCAGCTTCTCGATGTCGCGCAGGAGTCCGCGCTCGGATGCATCGCAAAACGCTATCGCAATGCCGGACTGGCCGGCGCGCGCCGTGCGGCCGATGCGGTGCACATAGCTCTCCGGCTCGTGCGGCAATTCGAAATTGATGACATGGCTGACATCATCCACGTCGATGCCGCGCGCCGCGATGTCGGTCGCCACCAGCACGCGCGCTTTGCCTTCGCGAAACTGTTCCAATGCTCGCTGTCTAGCGTTCTGCGACTTGTTGCCGTGGATGGCATCGCAGGAAACGCCGGCGCGATCGAGATGCTCGCTCACCCGGTTGGCGTGGTGCTTGGTGCGGGTGAACACGATCACGCGCGACAGCGCGGGATCCTTCAGGAGATCGGTCAGCAGCGCCTTCTTCTTCGCGGTTTCCACGAAGTGCACGTGCTGCTCCACCTTGTCGACCGTCACGGCTTCGGGCGTGACTTCCACGCGCACCGGCGCGTGCAGCATCTCGGCCGCGAGCTTGGCGACATCGTTCGGCATCGTCGCGGAGAACAGCAGCGATTGCCGCTTCTTCGGCAGCAGCGCCACGATCTTCCGCACGTCGCGGATAAAGCCCATGTCGAGCATGCGATCAGCCTCGTCGAGCACGAAGTGCTTCACGGCATCGAGCCGCACATGGTGCTCCCGCACGAGATCGAGCAGGCGGCCGGGCGTGGCGACGAGAATGTCCACGCCGCGCGCCATCGCCTTCACCTGTTGCGGCTTGCCGACGCCGCCGAGAATGACGGTGTGCCGCAGGCCCGAATGCCGGCCATAGGTTGCAAGGCTGTCGGCGATCTGCACCGCAAGCTCGCGCGTGGGCGCCAGAATGAGCGCGTGGGTAGAGCGCGGCGCAACGGCGTGCTGCGGCTTGCCGAGCTTCTGCAAAATCGGCAGCGCAAAGGCCGCGGTTTTGCCGGTGCCGGTCTGCGCGATGCCTAGCAGGTCGCGGCCTTCCAGCAGAAGCGGAATGGCGCGGGTCTGAATCGGTGTGGGGTGGGTGTAGCCTTGCGCGCCAAGCGCGCGGCAAAGCGGCTCGGAAACGCCGAGCCCGGAAAATGTCTGATGAGTCACTGGTATGCCTGTTCCTTATGCGCCGGGGCCGCACGTGACCCTTGATGGCACGCACGAGCCGCATGGAGCGTTGCCGCCTTCCACGCGCACCTGGAGCTAACGGAGATTTTTCGATGATATCCCAGGACGAGAGCGTCTTTTGAGGAACACTGCCGCGCGATCCGGGGAGAAGTTGCAGTCGTATATGGTCATCAGAGCCCAAAAGTCAAATTTCGGGTTGTTCGGATAAACGAAAGCCGGAGGCAGGCGGGCGAAAGCCGGCACTGTTTCGCGGCGCGAGGGCCCGCCGGATGTCCTCCGGCTGCATTCAACATCAAGCTATTTGATATCGAGATATCGCTTGGCAGGCATGCATTTCCCGAAGGGTTCGCGGCTGCTAATGATTCATATGAATTTGGCAGGAGTGTTCGCCAGGCAATTTCAAGCCGGCCGGCTTCTCTGCTATCTATTTTCCCGAACTGTTGATTCGTAGATAGACTTGGCCTGAGGATAAAATGGCTACCGCCGACCAGGTCAAAGCGCTGCTCAGTTCCCTCGCTGAAGGCGATGAAGCACATTTCTATTCGGTCGCGATGCAAATTGCTGCTGCTGAGGCCCGCATGGGGCATGGCAAATTTGCCGAGGAGCTTCGCAGCCTAATTGACAAGGTTAAGGAACGATCGGCGCTTCCGTCCCGTCAGCCGATCCCGCTCGCACGTCCGCGTGGTGAGGTTGCTGAACTCCTCGTCGTTACCTATCCGAATGTGCACCTAGCCGACATGGTTCTGAGTGCTACCGTCCGGCACAAACTCGAACGCACGATAAGAGAGCACAAGGCGGTGAGAGCAATTCGGGGCCAAGGATTGCCGCCTCGAAGGAAGCTTCTTCTCGTAGGCAAGCCGGGTACGGGCAAGACGCTGACCGCTTCGGCCATGGCGACCGAACTCGGTCTCCCCTTGTTCGTCGTTCGCCTAGATGCGCTCATTACAAAATTCATGGGCGAAACCGCAGCGAAACTACGGTTGATTTTTGAAGCTTTGAGCCAAACGCGCGGCGTCTACTTGTTCGATGAGTTCGACAGCATCGGCTCAGCTCGTGGTCTTGCTAATGACGTTGGTGAAATTCGACGGATTGTGAACAGTTTCTTGCAAATGGTCGAGCAGGATAATTCGGATAGTCTTATTATCGCTGCGACCAATCACGTGAGTATTCTGGATCGAGCTCTGTTCCGTCGATTTGACGATGTGATCGAATATTCCCTGCCGACCCCCACGCAGATTGTGGATACCTTCAAAACCAAACTAGCATCTTTTAAGACAGACAAGATAGTTTGGAGCCGGTTAGCTGAAGCCTCAAAGGGACTAAGCTTTGCTGACATTACTCGCGCATGCGAGGACGCCATTAAGGATGCCATTGTGCATGCCTATCCGGCCATCACGTCGGCCAGCCTCACTTCCGCGGTGCGAGAGCGAAAGGACGCTCTCAAGCTGCGGCGAGGAAGGACTGTTTAGTGGGAGCCGGCTGTGCCTTCCCACCCACACCTGATCGATCCTACTATTGCGCGGGATCAGCGTTTCACCAGCCCGAAGTCATTCCGAGAAACGTTCAGCACCCCGCCGCGAAATAGGCAGGAGCATGCTGAGCACCTGCGCTCTCAACTCGAGTCCGTTGCAACATCTTCCGACGAGCGCGTCGCAGAGCAGAAGGCGCACGGCGTTGATGTTGGAAACGGAGTGGTGCTCACGTTTCAAAGCGACCCCGATTTCCCGCTAAAGATCGACAGCTTGGAAGCTACTAGGAGCGGAATTGAGTTGCTTTCTGTACGAACACTGGAGGACCGTTCGACTCAGGCGCAAGTCTTTGTGCCGGACGGAAAGGTCGATGTTTTCCTCAACAAAGTTATTTCTTACCGGGACAAGGATACGACACCAAGGGAAGAGGGTGGGCCAACACGCCCGAAAAATCAGGATCTGGTCGAAAGCATAGCAGATATCAAACTGGCCGTCCTGGAGGCTCTCTGGACCGATTTGACTCCGTTTCCACCGACCGACGATGAAATCTCGTGGGAGATTTGGTTACGGAGGTCGGACGAAGTCGACCACTTGGCACGTCTGCGTGCATATGCTGACGCCCTGACACTCCAGGTCGGTCTCCAAGCGATCAGTTTTATTGATCGAACCGTCGTTCTTGTTCGCGGAAAGCCATCGGACTTGTCGCGATCGGTCGAACTACTCTCCGCTATCGCGGAAGTCCGGTCGCCCCAAACATCCGTCGCTTTTTTTACTGAAATGACTGCTCTGGAACAAGAACCATGGGTTTCTGACTTGGCGGAGCGAATTCAGCCCGCACCGCAAAATGCCCCATACATTTCTCTCTTTGACACCGGCCTGAACGGCGCTCATCCGCTGCTCTCGCATAGCGCGGCTGCCGCCGATCTTCACACCTATAAGCCTGCGTGGGGTCTTGATGACCGCAGGGGCCATGGAACGCCGATGGCTGGCCTCGCCCTTTTTGGCGATCTTATTGACGTAATTCAGTATGCCGGCCCGGTTCAGCTTACACATCGGCTGGAATCCGTCAAAATTTACAATGCCCAAGACCCGCACGAGGAAGACCTGTACGGAGCAGTCACACAGGAAAGCGCTTACCGCGTCGAAGTCACAGCCGGAAGGCGCCGCGTCTACTGCATGGCCGTATCGAGCCCAAATGGACGCGAACGCGGCCGTCCCACGTCATGGTCGGCTGCCATCGACGCACTTGCATCAGGAGCAGAAGACAACGCCAAACGCCTCATCATATTGTCCGCAGGAAACACCGACAGTTCGGAGCGGCGCAACTATCCAAACTCCAACTTCACTGACAGCATTCATGACCCGGGCCAAGCATGGAATGCATTGACGGTCGGAGGGTACACGGACAAATACCAGATTGACGCCACGAAAAACCCTGGTTGGTTACCGCTGGCTGAGCGTGGCGATCTAGCCCCCTGCAGTTGCACATCCTCGACATGGACCACGTCCAAATGGCCGATCAAGCCTGACATCGTATTGGAAGCAGGAAACATGGCGAAAAATCCGGAATACCAAGAGCCGGATTACATTGATAATGGTCTTCAGCTTCTTAGCACTGCGCACAATTTCACCGCCAATAAGCCTCTCACCGCATTTGGTGATACCAGCGCCGCCACAGCTCTCGCTGCGCAAATGGCCGCGCGCGTGTGGGCCAAGTATCCAGATTTCACGCCGGAAACGGTTCGAGCAATGTTAGTCCACAGCTCCTCTTGGACGCCAAAAATGCTCGCCCGTTTCACGAACGGGCTAGGTATGGTGAACTATGAATCTCTGTTGCGCACGTTTGGATATGGAGTTCCAAATCTGCAACGTTTGCTGTCCAGCGCGAACAACTCACTAACGTTGATCGCCCAAGGATTGATCAATCCGTTTTTCAAAGAGGACGATCGGATCAAGACACGTGAAATGCGTGTCCACGCCCTCAAGTGGCCTGCCGCGGAATTGCTTGCGATGCAAAATGCGCCAGTGACAATGCGGACGACATTGGCTTATTTTGTTGAGCCAAGCCCGGGACGGCGCGGAATCAGACCACGTTACGGGTACCAGTCACATGGGCTTCGCTTCGCAGTCAAGACTTCCTTGGAAACAACACAAGCGTTCGAGAGACGCATCAACAAGGCTGCCCGTGATGAAGAATACGATGACCAAGCCCCACAAGACGCGGGACGTTGGCTGTTTGGCCATGCCGGCAGATCGTACACGACCGTAGGCTCCATTCATTCGGACGTCTGGACAGGTAGGGCTGCTGATTTAGCTACCAAGAGCCACGTCGCAATATTTCCAACGCTCGGATGGTGGAGCAAACGCCCTCATCTCGAAGGATGGGAGAAAGAAGCCCGATACTCATTGGTGGTTACAGTCGAGACACCTTCTGAGAACATCGACATTTACACGCCGGTAGCAAACCAGATTGGTGTGCCGGTTGTTATCGAAACTTGAGCCCCAACCCTATCCGCTGGGAAGGCGGACTCCTTAGCAGCCCTACTCCCGCCCATGCTCCGGCAGGAGGACTTCGCGCAGGCCCTTGTGGTTGGGGCGTGAGATCACGCCTTCCTCTTCCATCCGCTCGATGAGGCGTGCGGCGCGGTTGTAGCCGATCTCCAGCCTTCGCTGGATGTAGGAGGTCGTCGCCTTGCGGTCGCGCGCCACGATGGCGAGCGCCTTGTCGTAGAGATCGTCTCCCGAATTGCCGTTGCCTTCACCGTAGAGGGAGAAAGGGTCGTCGCCATCCTCCTCGGGATCTTCGGTGACGGCGTCGAGATATTCCGGTGCGCCCTGCTCGCGCAGGAACTTCACCACGTCGTCCACTTCGCGCTCGGTGACGAAGGGGCCGTGCACGCGGCGGATGCGGCCGCCCGCCATCATGTAGAGCATGTCACCCTGGCCCAAGAGCTGCTCGGCGCCCTGCTCGCCCAGGATGGTGCGGCTGTCGATCTTGCTCGTCACCTGGAAGGAAATGCGGGTGGGGAAGTTGGCCTTGATGGTGCCGGTGATGACGTCGACCGAGGGACGCTGCGTGGCGGCGATCAAGTGGATGCCGGCGGCGCGCGCCATCTGCGCCAGCCGCTGGATGGCGCCTTCGATCTCCTTGCCGGAGATCATCATCAGATCGGCCATCTCGTCGACCACCAGCACGATGTAGGGCATCGGCTCGAGCTCGAGCACTTCGTCCTCGTACACCGGCTTGCCGGTTTCGCGATCGAAGCCGGTCTGCACGGTGCGCTTGAGCGTTTCGCCCTTGTCGCGCGCTTTCCGCACACGCTCGTTGAAGGCTTCCACGCCGCGCACGCCGAGCTTGCTCATCTTGCGGTAGCGCTCTTCCATTTCGCGCACCGCCCATTTGAGCGCGACCACCGCCTTCTTCGGCTCGGTGACGACAGGGGCCAGCAGATGCGGGATGCCTTCGTAGGTGGAGAGCTCCAGCATCTTGGGATCGATGAGGATCATACGGCACAGATCCGGCGGCATACGGTAGAGCAACGACAGGATCATGGTGTTGAGCGCGACCGACTTGCCCGAGCCGGTGGTGCCGGCAATGAGCAGATGGGGCATCTTGGCGAGATCGGCCATCACCGCATCGCCGCCGATGGTCTTGCCCAGCGCCAGGATGAGCGGGGCGCGCGCCTTCTCATATTCGGGACTGCCCAGCAGCTCGCGCAAGTAAACGGTATCGCGGTTCTGGTTCGGCAGTTCGATGCCGATGACGTTGCGCCCGGGGATGACGGCGATGCGCGCCGCCACCGCAGACATCGAACGCGCCACGTCGTCGGAGAGCGCGATGACGCGGGAGGATTTCACGCCGGCCGCGGGCTCGAATTCGTAAAGCGTGACAACCGGGCCGGGGCGCACATCCATGATGCGGCCCTTGACGCCGAAATCGGCCAGCACCGCTTCCAGCATGCGCGCGTTCTCGGCCAGCGCCTCGTCGGTCACATCGCGCGTATCGCGGATGTGGACGGGCTCGGCCAGCAGGCCGAGCGGCGGCAACTGGTATTCGCTTGTGCCGAGATTGAGGGCGGGCTGACGCGCCGATTTCGCGGGCGCTTTCGCCGCCTTCTTGTCGTCGCGCCGCACGCGGATCTCGCGCGCGGTGGATGCTGAGACAGGCTCAGGGCGAACGGCGAGGCCATAGGGATCGTCCTTCGGCTCGATCTCGTCGTCGTCCTCGAATTCGCCGTCGGTATCGTGATCCTCGTAGGCGTCGAACGCCTCTTTCGCCCGCAGCGGCGGAAGATGGATCAGGCTTCCGATCCAGATGAAGAAGGCCGGCACATTGACCACTGCGTTCCACAGCGGCTTGAAGCGCAGGCCCATCGCCACGATGGCAAGCGGCAGGCCCAGCACCAGCGCCAGCAGCGGCGTGGCCGTTTCCAGCCAGCCCATTTGATAGAGGGCGCCGAAATGGTGCGAGAGTCCCACGGCCGCCATGCCGATCATTCCACCGGTGCCGGCTGGCAGGGCTTCTAGCCGCGGAAGCAATCCCAGTCCGCCGGCCAGCAGCAGCGTGCCGAGCGGCCACGCGGCGGCACGCCAGAAGGGATAGTCGAGCGAACGGCCGAACATGGCGCGCGCGCCCCACATCGCCGGCGGCGCCAGGAATGCGAGCGCAGCGAGGCCAAAACTCCGCAACAGAAGATTGGCGCCGGTCGCGCCAAATCCGCCGAGCAGATTGGCGGCTTCGCGGCCCGTGGCGTTGTCGAGGCTTGCGTCGGCCGCGTTGTAGCTGGCCAGCGCAACCAGTCCGGCGCAGGCGACAAGGAAGGTCAGCGCGCCCATGCCGCGGAAGATGACGGTGCGGGTGGCGCGGGCGAGCGTGGCCCGGGCTTCGGCCATGGCGTCGGCGAAGGCGCCGCGCCGGGACCGCGGCTGGTAGACGCCCGAGCTGCGGCGGCCGCGCGCGCTCATGAATTCCCCGGCTCGCTCAGAATTTCACCCATCCTCGTCAGTGTGGCTTCAATGGTTGACAAATCACTAACAAGGGCGATGCGGAGGTAGGAAAACCCAGGGTTTGTCTGGGGTTTGCCGTGGTTAATTTCGCGGCCCATGAAGGCGCCGGGAAGCGTGCGGATGCCCGCCTTGCGCCACAGCTTGAGCGCCGCGTCCTCGCCATTGCCGACGTCGAGCCAGAGAAAGAATCCGCCTTCCGGATTGCGGAATCCGGCGCGGTTGCCGAGCACGCGTTTGGCGATGAGGAAGCGTTCGGCGAACATGGCGCGGTTTGCGGCGACATGCGCCTCGTCGCGCCAGGCCGCGGCAGATGCCGCCATGATCGGCATGGGCACCTGCGGCCCGGCATAATTTCGAAAGGCCCGGAAGGTGCGGATGAGGTTCGCATCGCCGGCAACGATGCCGGAACGCAATCCCGGCAGGCAGGATCGCTTGGACAGCGAATGGAAGGTAAGCAGGCGCTCGAAGCCGAGTGATTGCGCGAACCGCGCGGGTAGCGCGCAGACTGGCGGCTTATCGAAATAGATGTCGGCGTAGCACTCGTCGGCGAACACCGTGAAGTCGTAGCGGTCGGCGAGACTGAACAGTGTTCGCCAATACTCCTCGCTGGCGCAGGCGCCTTCCGGATTCGACGGCGAGCAGATGTAGACGGCCGCTGTGCGATCGAGCAGGGCGGGCGGCAGAGATGCGTAGTCCGGCAGGAAGTTGGTGGCCGCGGTGGCCGGCACGAACACCGGCTCGGCACCGGCCGCGACCGCCGCGGCCGCGTAGCACTGATAGAACGGGTTGGGGATGAGGATGGCGGGCTGCTGCCCCGCCTTCGTCTCCGGCATCACGATGAAGGCAGCGAGGAACAGGCCCTCGCGCGTACCGTTCAGCGGCAGCAGATGTTTGTCCGGGTCGATGGCCGCTTCCGGCAGCGCGAACCGGCGCCTCAGCCATCCAGCAGCCGCATCGCGCCAATCGGCCGTGCCGTTGATGGCCGGATACTCGCCGAACTCGCCCGCATGTTTCGCGATGGCCTCGGTGACGAACGCTGGCACCGACCCGCGCGGATCGCCGACCGACAGGCTGACCGGCGGGCCACCCGGCGGAACAGGATCGAGCAGGTTCGCAAGCTTGGCGAACATCGATTCCGGGAGTTGAGACAGGCGCCCTGCGAACATGAACTCCAATCTAGCGCAACGCCGGTGCCGATTGAATCGGGCGAGAGAAAAAAGGGGCGCCCGATGTTGCGGCGCCCCTTCCGAGGAGACTCTGACCTTGCGCAACTATCCGTGGATCACTTCACCATGCAGGTTGATGTCGAGACCCTCCACCTCGACTTCCTTGCTGACGCGCAAGCCGATGGTGCTCTTGATCAGGAACAGAATGATGGCGGTGCCGATGCCGCAATACACGAACACGGCGGCGACATCATAGAACTGGATCAGCATCTGATGCCCGTTGCCGTCGTACAGCCAACCCTTGCCGGCGGAGTTGATGGCGTTTGATGCCAAGGCGCCGGTCAACATGGCGCCGAGCGCTCCGCCGATGCCATGAACGCCCCAGGCATCGAGCGCGTCATCGTAGCCGAACACTTTCTTCATATGGACGGCGGCGAGGTAGCAGATGACGCCCGCGGCAATGCCGATGATGAGCGCGCCTTGCGCATTCACGAAGCCCGACGCCGGCGTGATGGCGACGAGGCCCGCCACCGCGCCGGAGATCATGCCGAGCACGGAAGGCTTCTTCGCCACGATCCATTCGGAGGCCATCCAGGCAAGCGAGGCGGCCGCGGTGGCAATTTGTGTCGCGGCGGCCGCCATGCCGGCATTGACATTCGACGTCACCGCCGAGCCCGCGTTGAAGCCGAACCAGCCCACCCACAGCAGCGATGCGCCAATCAACGCGAAGAGCAGATTGTGCGGCGCCATGTTTTCGCTGCCGAGGCCGGTGCGCTTTCCAAGCATCAGACATGCAACGAGACCGGCCGTGCCGGCATTCAGGTGCACGACAGTTCCGCCGGCATAATCGAGCGCACCCATGCTGCCGAGCCAGCCGCCGCCCCACACCCAATGCGCGATCGGGCAATAGACGAAGAGGAGCCACAGCCCCATGAACCACATGAACGCCGAGAATTTCATGCGATCGGCAATCGCGCCGGCGATCAGTGCCGGCGTGATGATGGCGAACGTCATCTGGAAGAACATGTAGACGGATTCAGGGATCGTCGCGGCCAGCGGATTGGTGGCGTTCAGGCCCATCGGACCGAGCAGGAAGTAGTTGAAGCTGCCGATGTACTGGTTGAGCGAAGAACTCGGATTCGTCGTAAACGCGACCGAATAGCCGATGACCATCCACAACACCGTGATGATGCAGGTGGCGCCGAAGCTCTGCGCTGCCGTCGCCAGCATGTTCTTCTTCCGCACCATGCCCGCGTAGAACAGCGCCAGACCGGGAATGGTCATCAGGAGCACCAGCGCGCTCGACGTCAACATCCACGCGGTATCGCCGGAATCGATCTTCGGCGCGGCCGCAAATGCACTTGTCGTCGTCAACAGAATGGCTCCCGCAACCGCCGCCACGGACAGGGTTGCGCGCCTGAACCTCGTGAGTCTCATCGAACTGCCCCCTCGTATCGAATCCGAAATATCGCGCTCACAACGCATCGGCATCGGTTTCACCGGTGCGGATGCGCACGACTTCTTCAAGCGGCGTCACAAAGATTTTGCCGTCGCCGATCTGGCCGCTCTTGGCGCTCGCAGCGATGGCTGCGACAACCGCATCGGCCAATTCGCTGTTGACGGCGACTTCGATCTTGATCTTGGGCAGAAAATTCACCGCGTATTCCGCGCCGCGGTAGATCTCGGTGTGCCCCTTCTGGCGGCCGTAGCCCTTCACTTCGGTGACCGTCATCCCCTGGATTCCCAAGGCGTTCAGGGCCTCCCGAACCTCATCGAGTTTGAAGGGTTTGATGACTGCTGAGATGAATTTCATGGTGCCATCCCCCGCGATTCAGCAGGAATTGTGCAGTGCAATATGAGGCCGTGCAATATGACGCAACCGCGAAAGCGCACCATTTTGTGGAAAAGTTGCGAGATGCGGCGTCATCTCGCAGGGTTCGAATATCTACAGCACCGAATCAGTAAGATTCAGACTTTGGAGCCTTGGAAAGCGATACCGCCAGTAGCCGGGCAATCTCGTGGCAAAGGCAACGCGGCGGCCCTACGTTTCCGTCGATGGCAGATACCGACGTCCTGATCGCCGGCGGCGGCATGGTAGGCCTGAGCCTCGCGCTTGCGCTGGCGCAAGGCGGATTGCGCACGACTGTTGTCGATCCCTTGCCGGCTTCGACCGTGCTGAACGCGGCCTTCGACGGGCGGGTGACGGCGCTTTCCTATTCGGCCGTGCGCATGTTCCGGGCGCTTGGGGTGTGGGAGCATCTCGAAGATCATGCCCAGCCGATTCTCGACATCCTCGTCACTGATGCCCAGCTTGACCACACGCCAAGCCCCTTCTCGCTGCATTTCGATCACCGCGAGATCGGCGAGCCGATGGGCGTGATCGCGGAGAACCGGCACATCCGCAGCGCCTTGTTCGCCGCACTGGAAAGCGTCGGGGCAATCAAGCTCGTTGCCCCGGCCGCGGTTGTCGGCGCCGAGACCGATGCGAGCAACGGGACTGTTCGTCTTTCAACCGGACAAGCCGTAACAGCGGAACTCGTCATTGCTGCCGACGGGCGGGAATCGCCGCTGCGCGAGCAGATGGGCATTCGCACAATTTCGTGGAGCTATCCGCAAACAGGAATCGTCGCGACAGTCGAGCACGAGAAGCCGCACAATGGGGTGGCGTACGAGCACTTCCTGCCGTCGGGGCCGTTTGCCATTTTGCCCATGACGGGCAATCGTTCTTCGCTGGTCTGGACAGAACGCGAAACACTCGCGCCAGCGTTGCTGGCGCTGCCACCGGACGAATTCGAGAGCGAAGTCGCGCGACGGTTTGGCAATCACTTCGGTGACCTGAAAGTGGTGGGCGATCGCTGGTCCTATCCATTGCGATTCCATCTCGCGCGCAACTTCGTGGCGCCGCGGTTTGCGCTGGTCGGCGATTCGGCGCACGGAATCCATCCGATTGCCGGACAGGGCTTCAATCTCGGACTGAAAGATGCCGCGGCACTCGCCGAGTGCGTGCTCGAATCCATGCGGCTGGGTCTCAGTCCCGGCGATGCCACCGGCCTCGCCCGTTACGAGCGCTGGCGGCGTTTCGATTCCTTCACGCTCGCAGCATCGACCGACGCGTTGAACCGCCTGTTCTCCAACGACATCGCGCCATTGCGGGCCATCCGCGATCTGGGACTTGGGGTTGTCGACAGCATCGGACCGCTGCGCCGGTTCTTCATGCGCCATGCCGGCGGCGATGTCGGCACGCTGCCCCGCCTGATGCGCGGTGAAGCCGCCTAGTGCAGCGTTTCCTTGCGCCGGTGAGCGAGCGCGGCCGGCAATTCCTCGTAGAACTGCCGCGCTTTCGCGACGATGGCGCGTTGTCGCGCAGCTTCCGCTTCGTCGCGCGTCAGGAATTGCTCGCCTTCGAATGTGTAGCGCTTGACGGGCTGGCCGGTACGGGCATCGCTCGTCGTGAACTCGCCAACCTCTTCGACCTGCTCTTCCGCAAGATGGAGCGTGTGCTTGTAATGCGCGAAGCGGTCGCCCCGGTCGCTGCGCTCCTGGGCGATGCGTTCGACATTGCGCTGATCGAACCGACGCAACGCAGCCAAGATCGGTGCCCGGAATCCATAAATCAGGATGCCCGCGAGCACCACCAGCCCTGTCGTGACGAGACTATCCATGCCAATCCGATTATGCCGGAGCAGGCGCCAGTTCGCCATCTTCGGCTTCCGCGGCTCGCGCACCGCCGACGGCGTGACCGCGCTTCAAGTAGTCGGCGCTCTGCATCTCCGCAAGGCGTGACGCCGTGCGGCGAAAGGCGTCCAGGCCATCGCCCTCAATATAGAGCCGATCGGGCGGGACTTCCGCCGAACAGATCAGCTTCACGCTCTGGTCGTAAAGCGTGTCGATCAGGACGGTGAACCGGCGCGCTTCATCGCGCCGTTCGGGTCCCATCTGTGGAGTGTTGTCGATCAGCAGCGTGTGGAAGTGGCGCGCGATCTCCAGATAATCGACCGCGGCACGAGGCTCGGTGCAGAGCCCGGCAAACGAGAATCGCGCCACCCCCTTCGCAGCTTGCGGAACCCGCAGCTTGCGGCCCAGCACGATCAGCGTTTGCGGGACTCCGTGCGGCTGATCGGTGAGGCGCAGCCAGGCTCTGTCCATCGCTGCGTCGGCAGCGGGACCAAGCGGCGTGATGTAGGTGTCGATCTCCGACAGGCGTTGCAGCCGGTAGTCGCGGTCGCCGTCGAGCTCGAGAACATCGAGCTGCTGCTCGATCATCGCAATGAAGGGCAGGAACAGCTGGCGGTTGAGGCCGCCTTCATACAGTCGCCGCGGCGACGTGTTGGATGTCGCGACGACGACAACGCCGAGCGCGAACAACTGCTCGAACAACCGGCCCAGAATCATCGCGTCGGCGACATCGCTCACCTGGAACTCGTCGAAGCAGAGCAGGCGGGCCGTTTCCGCAATCGATCGCGCAACGGGCACAATCGGATCGCTCACGCCACGTTTGCGCTGCTCGTGGATCTGCGCATGCACATCCGCCATGAAGGCGTTGAAGTGCACACGAAGCTTGCGCGGCATCGACACGCCGTCGAAGAAGAGGTCCATCAGCATGGACTTGCCGCGGCCGACATCGCCCCAGAGATAAAGCCCCTTAGGTTTCGACCGTCGGGAAAAGAGTTTGCGCAACCGACCGGCGGAAAGCGTGGCCGCGAGGTCTTGCAACCGTTCGGCCGCCGAGGCTTGTGCAGCATCCGGCGCAAGCTCGCCGCTTGCCACGAGCACGCGATACCGTTTGAGAATACGGTCTGCCATTCTGCTGCGCTGATCGGCCTAGGCGGCGCGGTCGAGCAGATTGCGGTTGATCAGGCACTCTGCGATCTGCACGGCATTGAGCGCCGCGCCCTTGCGCAGATTGTCCGACACCACCCACATGGCAAGCCCGTGCTCGACCGTCGGATCCTTGCGGATGCGGCTGACATAGGTTGCGTCTTCGCCGGCCGCTTCGACCGGCGTGACGTAGCCGCCGTCCTCCCGCTTGTCGACGACGAGCACGCCGGGCGCCTCGCGCAAAATGCTGCGCGCCTTCTCGGCGGTGATCGGCTTCTCGAATTCGATGTTCACCGATTCCGAATGGCCGATGAACACGGGCACGCGCACGCAGGTGGCGACCAGCTGAATATCCGGATCGAGGATCTTCTGCGTCTCCACCATCATCTTGAATTCTTCGTTGGTGTAGCCGGAATCCTTGAACTCCTGGATCTGCGGAATCACGTTGAACGCGATCTGCTTGGGGAAGAGCTTCGACTCCATCGGATCGGCAACGAACACCGCGCGCGTCTGCCGGAACAGCTCGTCCATCGGTTCCTTTCCGGCGCCGGAAACGGATTGATAGGTCGACACCACCACCCGTTTGATCGTCGCCGCGTCGTGCAGCGGCTTCAGCGCCACCACGAGCTGCGCCGTCGAGCAGTTCGGATTGGCGATGATCCCCTTCTTGATGCCGTTTTCGAGCACATGCGCATTCACCTCCGGCACGACCAGCGGCACATCGCGATCCATGCGGAAGTAGGAGGCGTTATCGATGACGAGGCAGCCCGTTTCGGCGATCTTCGGCGCCCACACCTTGGAGACGGCCGACCCGGCCGACATCAGGGCGATATCGATGCCGCGGAAATCGAAGTAATCGAGCGCCTTCACCTTGAGGGTCTTGTCGCCGAACGACACACTTTTGCCGACAGAGCGGGTGGACGCCAGCGCGTAGACCTCGCTGACCGGGAAGGCGCGCTCGGCCAGAACGTTCAGCATTTCGCGGCCGACATTCCCCGTCGCGCCCACAACAGCCACCTTGTACGACATTTCGATTCCTCTGAAGGACGCGCCCGCCGCATCCGCAACCGGCCCGCATTAGCGCATGCGAGAATGTCGGGAAAGTGGCGAAATCAGTTTGTGTGCCAGCTGATCGACAGGGATCCGCCGCGCCCATCGATCGAACCACCGAGCGAACCCCCGAAGAGCTTGAGCCCGCCAACCCGATAGCCGGGGAATCCCATCCGGCGCTTGCGGCCGAACTGGGGTTTCTGCTCCAGCTGGAGAGGCCCGATCGACAACACCGGTTGCGCCTGGTCCGTCATCTGGAGGCCAGGGCGGCCAAGCAGAGGCATATCTGCGCCATGCCG
>Ga0335085_10003448_pt1 | contig 27361 bp, 33 predicted proteins | sample Lox_Sample_45_FD_206712 | JGI IMG/M metagenome (GOLD analysis project Ga0335085, IMG submission 206712) | Soil microbial communities from Loxahatchee National Wildlife Refuge, Florida, United States - Lox_Sample_4.5 | ecosystem: Environmental > Terrestrial > Soil > Wetlands | place: USA...
CGGAAGCGACTGAACGGTTGATGGCTGGAGCATGGCATTGGGTGTGGTGTTGACTTATCCGGCCGCGCCGGGGACCCGGCTGGAGATGCCGCAGCAGCCGGCCATCAGCAACCAGCCATCAGGATGGACGATATTGACCGGGTGAGACGCTCAAGCGGAAGCGACCGATTGGTTGAATGGTGTTGCGTGTGGTGTTCCCTTAGGGAACATGGTTGGAGGGAGAAAGCTGACACGGGACGTTCTTGGGGACTTTGTGGGCGCCGGCGGCGGATGCTGGTCCAGCGGGAGCCCGATTGCGGCATTCGACATCAGCACCAACCCGCTTAACCCAACCCTCCTGTGTACTATTAAAGGCAAGAAGCCGTTCTATTTCACCGGCTGGCAGGTGGTAGGAAACAAACTATTCGCGCTGGATGGCAACTTCGGAGCGGTGGTGGTTTTCAACTTTGATCGCCGCCGCCTCGACTTCAAGCAATTAGGCCAATACTCTGTAGGCGACGCACAGAATCTTGGCACCTATCTCGGGGTATCGCCTGATGGCGCATTGATCTACGTTCCCAATATGGGGTATGACATGATCGCGGTGCTCGATACCAACAACTTGATCAGCGGACGACCACCCCTTATTACCGACATTGGCGCTTTCCGAGGTCCTTTTCAAACCAGCGTAAGCCCGACCCCTTATCTTGGGCACTGACGCACGAGCGGCGACCCGGCACAAGTGCAGGAGCGCCGCACAAACAGGCGCAGCTTAACTCCTGCGCCTGTTTGTTCTTAACTCCGCCTCACCTCTTGACTCAGAAAACACTGCGCCGCTTTTTCAGCTTACGAGCGCGAGAGCATCTGGTTTCTGCGCTACCTGGCTGCAGATAGAAATGAAGATGCCGAATCCTGAGCCGACTGCGCCGCATACTGAAGCTTCTTTAAGCCGCAGCTGCCTTGTGCAGTCCTGTCTTTAAGTCTGCACGGCTGCTCGGCTTTTTTCCTGCCATCTCGGATTCTGCCTGGAGCCAATCGTCAAGATCATGTCCATGCTCAAAACCGCGCTGCTCGAATAACTTGTATGCACGCTGTTTGATGATTTCTTCAGTCGATTTGAGGGAACCAACATCAGACTCTTCTGAGACTTTTTTTTTCTGCTGCTGCGACATTTCAAAACCTCCAAGAACAATGGGACGCTTGATGCATTCGCACGCTAATTACGCCATCTTGTTCACAATGCTAGTCCGTCCCAGATCGGGATGGCAGTGCCGTAGCTCACAGTTCGATGTGCAGGCGATGGACCCGCGCAAACAATCTTTTGCGGATCAACGCATCCGCCAATCTGGCATCGGAGCACTCTCTTATGGCTCCCCAAGTGGGCCGAGCTGCAATGCTCCAACTGCCGTTTCAAATCGGAACGTCAACTCCGTGGTTTCCCGTTTCTGCTGCTCACGCAGGCTGGCGTTCGGATCCACTGTGGAGGCCGTAATTCGTCGTGCGCGATGTCCCGTGGTCACTGTCGGTCCCAATGCGCTAAGTGTGACATGTGAGTTTTCGAGCCGTGTCGTTTATGCCACAAGTTTCGCAGCTGCATCCTTGCAAGCCTTGTCCTACGCTCTGACGATGACCCGGGGTGAACAGGCGCAGCTCACACTGTTACATGTTGTAAAGCGTCACTCTGCAGAGGAAAGCGCTAGCCGGCAAGACGATGCTTGTAAGCAAGAGCTTTTCGGCCTTATATCTGACGACCGCCGAGTCCCCTGTACGCCAGAAATCATGGTGGAGCACGACATGGGTGGAGAGACGATCGTGCGCATTTCCTGGCTCAGGCAGGCCAATGTTATCGTCATGGGAGCTCACGTTGCCCGCATTTTGCCGACATATCGCCGTCCACCGTGCACCGCGTCCTCCGCGTCCTCCGCAATGCACCCTGTCCAGTTCTGACAACCTGCATGTCGTGAAAAATATCGCAGATGCAGGGATCAGCCGGGAGAGCTCAGGTGAGCAGGTGTTGCGCAAAGCATACAGCCATCAATCCCAAATTCGCACCCGCTCCCAGGCGCCCGCTCCCCACTGATGGGGCGGTGAGCGACAGCAACAGGAACAAGAAGATGAGGAACAGTAACGCGAGCAGAATCGTAAGCGTCACACTGGCTGGGTTCCACCCGGTCCGGAATAAGGAGTTTCGCATATGTGCTTTTAAGTGCATAGTTTGTCCTCCTTCCTAGCAGCTGTGGAACACGGTGAAATTTAACTATCAACTCGATAATTGTTTAGAGGCGGCCCCGCGAACTGTTCGATACGCCCTGCGCTTATAGCGCCATGAGCTACGCAGAGCGCAAGCAAGACGCAGGGCCGAGCTTTTACAGCACGTCCCGAGACTTGACCGGGAAGTTAGGGATAACCGTGCTCTGGCGAGATGCTCTTGGGCAGGCCTTTGCTGGTTATCCCTAAACTTCGCCGACTTCGGCCTTGCCTTTAGTACTTTTACTTCCTAATCAAAGTCTAGGCTTATCGGAGCCATAATGCGCAAAAAACGGTAGCCTGTGTTCCAATGTGGGAAGCATCAGAGAAACTTAGGAGACAAGTTCAAGCACCCACATGGCGACTCCATACCCTTGCACGTCTCTCGCAACTTTTTCCTTCAAGACCTTGGTGCTCTATGTCAGCGACGTGGTGTTCAACCGGAGCACGATTCAGCTGATCTCCTCGATTTGTTTTGATTGACGTGTTTTCGTCACAGATTTCAAATGCGTTTCCTGATAACAATGAACTGAGGCGTGGTGGGAACCGGGACGGAGCAGCCAGATGAGCGTCCGCGACCCGTGAGTGCCGGAATAGGCCCTCAAACTTCCCACCCCGCTGCCCATGCGCAACTCAGAATTCGGCGAATGCTCTTATGCGCGGTGTGGCCCTGAATTTTGCTATGGCTAAACTCGGAGGCGCGTACTTATGAAGATACTCATGGCAGTGGACGATTCACCGATCGAGGCTGAGGTGACACAAGCCGTCATCGCGGAGTTTCGCGCTGACCACGCCGAGGTTCGTGTGTTGCACGTCCTGCAGCCAATCTCGACGGCAGCCGTTCCACAAATGGCGTCGGGCTATGCCCCTGAGTTGGAGGGCCAGAAACGCGAAGCGCATGCGTTGGTTGAGCGAATTGCCAAGCAGCTGCACGCCGCGAATTTTAAGGTGGATGCGACGCTCGTCGAGATTGGAGACACGCGGGAGAGAATTGTAGATTCCGCTGCACAGTGGGGAGCCGACCTCATCATTATGGGTTCACACGGCCGGACGGGTCTTAAACGTTTGGTGCTTGGCAGCGTAGCGGAATTTGTCGTCCGTCATGCGCAATGCTCAGTCCAGATTGTGCGCCGTCACATGCCGGCGTGAGTGAGGTTGACTCAGTTGCAAGACTTCCTCGGCACACGCGAGTCAGCCAGGATTCCCAAAAATGGGCAGTAGCATGCGGTATCGTCATTGACCCAACAAGCGCTTCTCAAGCGGCGCAAAAAACGGGCCCTGCACTCTCCATTCGCTTGAGGGTGCTTACATCACTGACATGCAATGCGTATGGTGCTAGAGTTTGGCTAGATAAGCGTGCCTGGCCTGGAGAGACAACTCCCTCTGGACTTTGGTCCTCTTTCTGAGGCTTAGCGTGCGCGCGTTAGCGAAACTACGTCTCCTCCTGATCGGCATGGCGGCGTGCGCTGTGACCATTGCCGGCCAGAGCAGTGCACCGGATTCCACTCTTGTCCCTAAATACAATTTGAGCACTGAGGTGCGGCTAAGAGGGATGGTCGTGGACATCAACGATCATCCGTGTCCAATCAGCGGCGGGTTGGGGTCGCACCTCATCTTGCAAACTCAGGAGGGGACGATTGAGGTTCACTTGGCGCCAACGAAATTTGTTAAGGAATATCAGCTCATCTTTGCCAGGGGCGACAACGTCGAAGTGCTTGGTTCACGAGTGATCTTTCAAGGGAAAGACGCTCTGTTGGCGCGCGAGATCGTGCGAGGAGAAGACACGTTTGTCTTCCGGGACGCAAACGGCAAACCAGTTTGGTGACATGGGTGCAACCGGTAAAGCTCCGGCTGCGAAGCGGGGAAATGCGCAGAGCCTTCTCGAACCGCAGGGAAGCTGTCGCGGAGATCGTTGCCGCCAAAGCGGCTGCTGCTCACAAGTACACCACGCCTGCTGAGCCCTCAAGCCGGCGGGATGCGGCTAGGGTGAAGCCTCGCGGGCCCGTTATCGAGAGCATGAACGCGCAGTCGTGGAGAGGACAGATGCGACTCAGGCTTTTAACGAGCAAGCCAGTGTAAAGAGCTGTTGCTGGGAGGTGGGGCATGCTAGCAGCGAATATCACCCCAAGAATCGCGCTGAAAAACATCGTTGTGCCGACCGACTTCACAGCGGCTTCTAGAGCCGCAGTGGATTGCGCAATTGCTATCGCCACCCGCTACGGCTCCAAGATCATTCTGGTCCACGCCGTCGAATCGGCAACAAAAGCTGAGGCGGAGGAAAATAGGGGGCCGCGAGAAGTCCATCGCGTTGCCGAGGCCGAATGGAAGCTAATCAGCGAGGCCAATCGATGTGCAGATCTGGTGTGCGAGCGACATCTGCTAAAAGGAACCGCGCCGGAAGTTGTCGAACAGTTCCTTGCAATCGACCATACCGACCTAATCGTGTTAGGCGCACCGGCCAGCCGAGGCTTCCGCCGGCTGCTGATGCGGTCCGCTGCCGAACACATTTTCCGTCATGTACGGTGTCCGGTGCTCGCGATTGGGCCATCGGTTCGCTCACAGTGGACAACCTGGAATCCGAGGCACATCCTTCTGGTAACTGATCTCGAGACCGATGAGTCGAGGGCCGTTGCGTATGCTACCGCGGTGGCCGACGAGCACAGTGCTCGGCTGGCATTGCTGCACGTCACCTTGCCTTCAGCAGCGCCATACCCGGAAGATTCGGAGCGGGTTGTTCGTCCCTATTATCAATCGCGGCTGCGGCAGCTGATATCCAAGTGGCGCCCAATTAGTAATCGGAGCCCGGACCTGTGGGTCGAATTCGAGCATGACCTCGTGAACGGAATCACAAACGTGCTCACGCGGCAAGCTATCGATCTCTTGATTCTGAGCGTTCATCCGAGTGCGCCATGGACACTGCACTTCGCTCATAACGCCCACAGAATAATTGCGGCAGCACCCTGCCCGACACTGATCGTGCAGCGCGAGCTCTGAGTTATGACCGGCAGTCTTGGCCCATGATCGCGGTGAGGGCAGTCCGCTGCGGCGCTCCGGCACTGCGGTGCCGCCGAAGCGATAGAAGCCGACATTCAGGCCCGGCATATCGACACAGGTGAGCACGTCATGCAGCACAGCAGCGTTGTAGGCGACATCGGGCGCACCGCGAGTTTTTCCGCCATGGATTTTCCCCTCTTGTTACGACGCTCACCCATACCGTGCTGAAGCCACCTCCCGAAGCTTCGGTGGAGCCGAAGTATTCCTGATAGTCGCCATAAAGCCGGCCTTCGTTCCATGCGATCTCGTTCAGCCAGGTGCCGGGTGCCTGGGAGTCGCGGGATTCCAGCCCAGCGCCGGCAGGCAGTAGTCGGCAGCCTGCAACTCGGGAGTCCGACCTGACAGGTGTGCAAGCCGTAACCCGCGCCCGACGTACCATTAAGTTCATCTTGCGGATCGCGAACGGCGGCCGACGAAACAAAACTCGGGGAAGTCAGCGGCGCGGCTATCTGGGACACCGCGCTAGGTATGCGAGCACCGCCAAAACTACAATGATGCCGATGATGGCGAAACGTTTAAAGTAGAATAAGCCAGGATCAAGGACTGCTTGTTCCCGATGGCGACCACACGCCGCCCAATTGTGTGGCCGCGCGCCGGATGTGCGCTGAAGGATTTGGCGACCGGTATCCCAACCGGCACTAAAACTCAGCTACACGTAGCGACAACTTTAACCAGGCTATTTCTGCTAGTTCGTAAGTTGAAGTTGTCAATGCGCGTCCTGGTTTGAAGTCAGAGAGTAAAGTCCGCACCCCTCCCGACCCCCCACCCAAGCAACAGCGGCTTGGGTGGGGCACCCGGGACACGGTCATTTACTCATGCAGGAAGACGCCACTCGAACTTGGCACTCCAGGCCGTAGTCCGAACGGATTGCGCAGCCAGTCGGCTGGTTTGCCGAATCCTGGCATGCTTAGGCCGTTGTTCACAGTTATAGGATTGTTGCGGTGCTCCGCGATGCGCTGCTCACAATCGTGGCCGCAATCGCCAGAGGGAATTAGGAGGGCGGCTTGAATGTCGCCGCTGGGCGTTATTACTTCGGTCGCAATCTTGCCGGACTCATCAATTTGCACTGGGAACGTAACCACCACGTCCGTAGGCGGCTGTACGAGGTCATTCAGGTCCACCATATCGCCGTTCTCCCACAGGAAACCATGTATCGTGCCATCGCACGTATAAGCCTCGCCGACGACCTGTTCGGCGTTGTTGAGGCTGTGCCCTTCAGCGGCACAATCATAGCCGGGCAAGGTTCCCAAAACAGTAAGCATGCCATGTTTCCAGAGAGCCGCGCCGGAAGGCCCGGGGGCGTAGTCAAAGCCGGTGATCGCTCCCGCTTCATTGATCCAATACGCACCGGAGCTGTATCCGCCGGGTCTCCCGATGTCGGTCAAGCGGCCGTGCTCCCAAAGGAAAGCATGCACCACGCCGCTGGGGACTAGGGAATACCCCACCACCTGACCTTTGTTATTGACCCATCCCGGCCAACTCCAACCGCCGCCGAAGCTACCCAGGTCAATCATCCTGTGGCCGTCCCACAGAAACGAATCGAGGGTGGGAAACCCAGTATCGGGATTCGGCGTGTTGCTGGTGAAGGAGCGCCCGATAACAGTCCGGAGTCGGTGATAGCGGTTGCCCACGCGTCCGGACCGCCTAAGGTGCCAAGGTCGTGCATGCTGCCGCGTTCCCATAAGAAGGCGCGCATTTGAGTTGCGACAGGAAACCACTGCACAAACCCATAATCATCCGGCGTGGTGTTGCTGCTGGCGCCAACGATCTGGCCGCGGTTGTTCACCATTGCCGCGTACCCTTGGGTTCCCCCGAAACCGCCGAGGTTGAAGATGTGGCCGTTCAACCAGGCGACGGGACTAATCGAGGGGTATCCAGTCTGAGAATCGACGGCTCCATTTTCCGAATTCCCGACTACCAGACCGCTATCGCTAATCGCAAAAGCGTAGCTCGTGTTTCCGCCGTTGTTCCCCGGCAGCGCGCCAAGGTCGATTGCATGACCCTGTCGCCACAGGAACGCATGCCCGACGAAACAGTTGTTGAGATAGCAATTAGGATCAGCCGGATCCTGCATGGCTGTTTCTGACACGCCGATGAAACCTGCGGGGGTGAGACCGATGGAGTCATAGGAAACATCGCTCCCGGGTCCACCGAAGGTTCCCACGACGTACAGGCTGTATTCGTGATGCTTGGGGTGATGCTGCGGGCCAGCCTGAGCAATGAGTTGACTACTAAGCGCCAGCGTGGCGCACAGACAGATTGCGATACTCCACAGCCATACACGGGATTTCATATTCTCTCCTTCCTGGCGTGAAGTTGAACTGCGTTGATGAGCGTCCCACCCAAACCAGAAGTGGCCTGGGTGGGACAACCGCATGATTGCCCTCTCCTTTCCATTCCGCGATTCACGAGGCTCATTCCTAGTGCGGCTTGGCTACTAGCATGGCGCCGCTGCCGTCCTGGAAATGGGCCATGAATAGGATGTGACCGGCATCGTTGATCGAAAGCTGGGTGGATGCCCAGCCGAAACCCCCGTCGTCGAGATCGCTGATGATACCCGCGCTGGTATGGGTTCCCGTCTTCGCAACCAGCGAAAGATGTCCCTGCCGCCACAGGTAGATTGCCTGCGTGCCGTCGGTGAGCGTGGCGTCGAAGACGATGTCACCCGGGTTGTTCATGGCGATGTCCCCGCCGGTCGTTCCCACGAAGGCCAGGGTCCCGCCGCCGGGCATGGCATCTCCAACCTCAGCAATCACGGTTGCTCTGCCGCGGCGGTAGAGAAGGACCGCGTCGTCGGAAAAGTCATTCGTCGGGGAGAAATCGGCCATAAAGGCGAGATCACCCGCAGAGTTGAGCGTTGTAGTCCCGACGTCGCTGTAGGTCTTGCCGGGCCGGGGCGCGGGATCTCCAATCCTGGCGACGCTCACGATCCTGCCCGATGGGCCGTCCTTCAGAAACATGCTGTTCCAGCAGCCCCAAAAATCGTTTGCCAGACACTCGTCCGAGAAAATGTGGCCGGCAAACGCCACGTCCCCTCGCTCATTCGCGGCCGGCAAATTGGCGTTATCGAAGTAGCTTCCCCCGGGTGCAGCATCGCCCGGTTTGACCACCGCCGTGATGTTTCCTCTCGGGTCAGCCTTGTAAACGCCTCGCACCAGCACGCCGGGGCCCCGGGGACAAGCCTGCGCCGGATAGGAAAGCGTCGCAGTCGTGCAGACCATACCCACGAAATAAACATTGCCATTGTTGGAGATACTCATCAGGAAATGGGAGCCCCAGAAGAGACCGCCGCCCGGGGCCGACATTCCCGGAACCATGACCGGGACTACGCCAGTGCGCGAGTTGTAGCGATATACGCCCGCATTGGCTCCCACCGGCGAGAGGGAGCTGAGGTTATCGCGAGTCATAGCGAACACAACTTCGCCATGATCGTTCATCTGAATTGGCGAAAGGGTGTAACCAAAAATGGGGCACGTTACGGGCGTCGGAGACCAGCAAAGGCCGCCGCCCGGTGCCGTCTGGCCACCTTTGGCGATGGTGGTGATAGTCCCGTGATGCCAAAGCAGGACACCTTCGCCGCCGGTTTTCATTGCGGGCGCGAACAATACTTCTCCGAAGTTGTTAATCGTGGCAGGTTCAAAGTAGCCGTTGTAGTCAGTTAGGTTGGCAATCGGAGTGAAGGTATAGTGCGATTGTGCCAAAGCCAAGCCCGGCATGATGGCGAGGACCAGTAAGCTTAGGAGAACAACACGAAGACTATGCATAACAATCTCCTTCCACAAAACTGGAATTTGGCGAACGACAGGACGCGGCGGGCCCGGTGCGGCGCCCGTTACCCGTCGTTCAAGTGGTTTGTGAAACTAAGCAGAGAGACGCGGCGAGTGGCGCCGCTTACTAACAGAGGAAGCTACAGAAAAGGGTGAGAACGACCCGCAATCCGCAGATAGATTGCGGTGGCCTGAGTTCGCGAAAATCGAGTCCAGGATCGTTGGATTCGCTGGTTGACTCCTCCGCGCCTACGGGTGCCGTCGCTGCCAGTGCCTTGTCGGCACCCATGTTGCCGGACATGATGGGGCTCGCTTCGTAAGGGACCGCCTCCGACTCGTCATAAGCGGTTTCCGGCAAGTCCTGCGCCGGATTGGCAAAACAAAAGCCGAAGGCAAGCAGCACGAAAAAGACCAGCAGGCAATGCTTCTTCATACTTCACCATAGGCATGTTACAGGGAGCGTAGAAGCAGACGACAGCAGACACGAGCTGTTGCAGCACTGACTCTGCTAAGGCCGGCCCGGGATGGCGACTCGCTGGTGGAGGATTCAGGGCGGCCCGCTTCTCTGCTGCTGGCTTGAAGTGAACCGTTTTCTGAAGGATGGGCTCGCTGAGGACGACTAGGGGTTTAGAACCCCTCGCCTTTTAGCGCATCCAATCTTCAACAACGAGGAAGGAGTTATGCGAAGCGGCTCAAACGGCTTTATCACCTGCCAAGGTGACGTGCGTCATCGACAGTTTCTCGCGGCTGCATGACTATGAGATATGGGGACGTGTTTCTTGAAGAGCCGGCAAGGAGGTCTGTATGGCATCTCAAGCCAGACTTTCCCGTATAGCCGTCGAACACCTTCTGTTTGCAACCGACTTCTCTTCTGAATCCGACAACGCGCTGCACTGCGCGACTTCGTTTGCCCGACGCTATGGATCGAGTCTCACCATCGCTCACGTTCTCACGCGAGAGACAGCCGTTACAATGGGCGACACCTGGCCAGTGGTTGAGGATCTCTTGCAAGAGCGGGCCGAGAAGATGATGGCCAGGTTGGAGCAGGCTGACGAGGTCCGGACCGTACCGCACGACATAACGATCACCAAAGGCAACGCCGGCGATGAGATTCTCCGTATAGCCCGCGAGGGAAACATCGATCTGATCGTGATGGCGACGCACGGATACGGAGGGGCGAAGAAATTTTTCCTTGGCTCGACCGCGGAGAGTGTGCTGCGGCATGCAACCTGTCCCGTGCTTACGGTTGGTCCTCACGCCCGCCTCGTCACACCCGAACGCCTGCGGCACATCTTCTACGCAACGGATTTCTTCTCTGGGTCGACCCGGGCGCTAAGCTTCGCCTTGTCCCTTGCCGAGGAAGACCGATCGGAGCTGACGTTGCTGCACGTCATCGAAAGCAAGCCGATTTCCAAAGATGAGCTGTTCGACTTGAGATTCCAGGATCGTGAACAGCTAACTCATATGCTGCCCAGCGATTTTGACTTGGCGTATAAGCCCGAAATCGAGGTGGAGACGGGCATTGCGCACGTGGAAATTCTCCGCCTGGCCGAGACCAGGGGCGCCGACCTAATCGTAATGGGTGCGCACTCTGCAGGTGCGGTTTCTACTCACTTGCCGTGGACGACGATGCACCGAGTCCTGCAGGGCGCTTCCTGCCCAGTGCTGACTGTGCGAGGGCAATAAGGGAGGAATACCATGCAGCTCCATCTTGAAGCCACCGAACTGAATCTGCTTGCCGACATCCTGCTGGAGTTCAGCCAGACTCCCCGCGCAAACGAAGGCCTGCTGCAAAAGGTGCTTGCAAGGGATTTGAGGCTGGACGCGGGCGAGTTGGATGAGCTCGCGGACCGGTTGCGCGAAAAAGTGTGCACGTTGAAGGAGGAAATTGCTCGCGCGGAGAACCCAGAAGTGTGCGCCAGCTTGCGGCAAAAGCTAACGCTGTTGCAACGGGTACTGGAGAGAGTCACTGAGGCTTGCGTGATGTTCTGACCCTCCCCAATCTCAACCGCGAGCAGACGTTTGCGATTCCGTTCACAGGGTCGTGCTCGAATCCGACCCACAGCTCCGGGCTACGACTACTAATTGGGCGCCACTTGGAAATCAGGCTGCCGCAGCCGGCTCACTCGCCAAGCTTTCGATCTCTGATTCTGAGCGTCATCCCAGTGCGCCATGGACACTGCACTTCGCTCACAACGCCCACAAAATATTTGCGGCAGCTTCCTGGCCCGGCACTGACCGTGCAGCGCGAGCTCTGAGTTATACGCTCGTTTAGGATAAGTCTCATCGATTCTGAGGCCAAAAAACAAAAACGCGCGCGTCGATGTGCGGAGCCTCTTCGCATACCCTGCCGCATTTCTCACCACGCTTTGATTTTACATTTATCAGATGCGTGATCGAAAGTAGGTAGTTAATTCGGTACAATTAGCCCACTACCCAAAAGTACGAGATGGACGACGGTAGTCTGTGGTTGCCAGATTGGGCTGCCGGCCTGGGTAGCGGAAACAACTAGCAGACGATCGAGGCCGCCAAGCTACGCTTGTCGGTCTTGCCTGTGGTTGTGCGCGGCAGATTTTCGATGAAAGTGACAGACCGGGGAATCTTGTGGCGCTCCAGTAACTCGCGGCAGGCAATCCGCAAAGCGTTTTCATCCAGCAAGGCACCCTTCTTTTTTTGCAAGAACGCGTGAAGCCGGGCCTCATGCTTCTGGTCGGGCAGCGCAATCACTGCTGCCTCTTCCACACCCTCGATTTTCTCCAGCGCGCTCTCAACCTCAGATGGATAAACCTTCTCGCCCGTTATCTTGACCATCTCGTCAGCACGCCCGGAGAGGTAAATATAACCCTCCGCGTCGGTAAAGCCATTGTCACCGGTATGAAAGACGTCATTTCGAATTTTGTTGGCTGTCGCTTCCGGATCGTTCGGATACCCAAGCATTACGTTGGGGCCTTCCACGCACACTTCGCCAATCTCGCCCTCGGGACACAAAGAGTCATCCTCACGGCGAATGGTCACCTGCAAATTCGGTAACGGACGCCCCACGCTGGCTGGCCGGTTTGTCTCCGGAATATTCAATGAGATGACTGGGGCTACCTCGGTTGCGCCGTATCCGGGTAGGATGGCATGACCAAAGCGTTGCGTAAATTCTCGCCCGGTCGTCTCGGGCAGGCGCTCGGCACCCGCGATACACAGCCACAGCGAGCCTGCATCGCAAGGCCTGGGATCCCGCACCAACAGACGGTACTGACTGGGAACCGCCACCAGCGTCGTTACGCGATGCTGTTCGATGGCGCTCAATACCGCGCGCGGCATGAAGCGCTCCAGGACGACCACGGTCGAGCCACTCATCAAAGGCAGAAGATTGGTGACGGTCAGCCCATAGGCATGGAAGAGGGGCAGAATAGCGAGCATCACTTGACGATCGTCAAAACCGGTGGCCTCCTTACAGCCTTCGGCGTTGGAGATGATGTTTTGTTCGCTCAGCGCCACCGCTTTCGGGCGTCCTGTACTCCCGGAAGTGTAGAGCAGTAGCGCCGCTTCCTGCGGCCGCAGTTGAATTTCAAATTCTTTGGCTGACGCATAGGTGGGATCAATCAAAGCATAGGGCACTGCGGCCTGGGCAAGCCGAGCTGCCAGGTCTAGGGAGGTAAACACTGTCGCCAGCTTCGCTTCGGCGAACATCAGTTTCAAAAGCGGAGCTGGGGCCAGTGTCGGTAGCACAGAAACGATCTTGCCGGCCCAAAGCGCGCCCAGAACCTGCGGTGGAAAATCAATGGAGTTGGCGAGAAAGATGCCCACATTCTCCCCCGCTGCGAGTCTGGCGATGTGGGCAGCCGCCGATTGTGCGCGCCGCACTAATTCGCGATAAGAGACGTTGTTTTCGCCACCAATCAATGCTATGCGGTCCGCGTACTGCTCCGCGGACTTGAGTACAGCCGCAACGATCGAGCTTGTGCTCATCCTTCAACCCAGCCAGTCGGCAGACGCATCTTGTGTACAGATTCTTGCTCTCCTACCGATCATCATGCTCAGTTTACCTCTTGTGCCCACCCGCACTGGCCGGTGTGGCCGCTGTAAGATGTGGATGAGGTGGTCCAAGGCGCGTGTGTCGTAACCGTCCCGTTGGCGTAGCCCTTCCCTGACGACCAAACGTACGTTTCTGCTCGTACCTAACCGGATGATTTCTTCCGCAGGGCCATGCTCAACCGTTTCTGCCTGCGAAGCTCTCGTAACGCGCAAGCGGTGCGGGCCGATTTGTCAGAAGATGTCGCGCGACTTAACCGGAAAGCTGGCGACGAGGGGCAGCTTCCGTGACAGCTTTTGGTCCTTCTTGGTGCTCTTTTGCCGCAAACGGGCGGATTGCTTTTTGCGTGTTGCTTTCATTCCCCTACAACAATTCTACGCCGCTATCGACTTCCGACGAGTTGGTGGTGGGCTACTCGAAGTAAGCCCACTAATGGCGAGTTCGCTGTCTTCGTGAGTCCCAAATTGGGAAATACGATTGTGCCACCGAGAACATCCGTATCTGCGCCCTCTAGAAAGGCGTCTAAGAAGGGGGTGGTTATGAATCGGTTCTCACTCGTAGCGATCACTTTGATTGTGTTAGCCGCGATTTCGGCCTGGGCTGCGCCCAATCAGGGTACTGCAACCGTGCCATCGTTTCCGGCCGTTCTGGCGAATGCACGCTTTGTCTACGTCGCCGCATATGACGGAGATCAGTTCAATCCGAACCTGCTTCCCGAAGATCGAAACGCGATCGAAGCTGTGCAGAACGCAATCCGGCGGTGGGGCAAACTCATCGTCGTATACCAGCCCACTGAGGCTGACATCATCATCCTCGTAACGAGCCGGGGTTCCGAGGATGTAATGGCTGTGTATGATGGCCATCTGTGGCCGAAGGACTATTGCCTGTGGCGTCTCATGGGATACAAGGGTCTCCAGTCCGGGGAAACTCCACTGGTCACGCAATTTGAAAAGGGGCTCGAGAGTGTGCAGCAGCACAGATGATTCCCGTGCGTGCTGAGGCTTGTCACAGCGTTCAAAGAGGGCGAGAAAGTGACCCTGCTCTCCCGAAATGACAAGAATCGCACATTGATGTTTCCGGAGATCACCGAAAATAATCCAAGCGCTGCCTTCGCGCACGCTGATGCTTGATGGAGAAGTCGTGGTCTTTGATCCCGGGCATGTCTCACGATTTCAATTGACAAGAAGGGGGAGGAGTATGTGCTGACGAGACCAAGCACCGGCGAAACAAATGAGACTTGACTCACACACTCGGCGGCCCTCGGCTTTGAACTGGAGTTCGACCAGGTGCTCCCTCCGCTATTCCTCAAAACAGCCCTGACCTTCATGACCAGCAGTCTGGTGCTGCTTGATAATAAGGCTGAGGCGGTGGTACTCCTTTTCAAGCGCTCCCCGCTCTTCCGCGGCAAGCTTCGGATCCTCCAGTGCGGTGATAATGTCGTCAAACTCTCCCTCAAGCCGCTCAAGCTCTTCGCAAATCATATCGGCCTCCGCATGTTGAACGCTCTGGTCACGGAGTAGTTCGGTCTTGGTCCAGCGGCGGTCGCCAGCGTGTCCGGCAACCGCCAAAGATTGTTTGCGATGAGCAGAGTCCGAGCCTCTGCGACTGTGATTGGCTATGCGCCGGCTCTCGCCAGCAGCTCTTTCTTGCCCAGCCCCAGCACTCCGTGCTTCTGCCCGACCTTTTTGAATGCGTCGAGGGCGAAATCCAAGTGATGCTTCTCATGTGCCGCCGATAGCTGCGTGCGAATGCGTGCCTGCCCCTTGGGAACGACGGGAAAAAAGAAGCCGACTGCGTAGACCCCCTCGTCGAACAGGTCACGAGCGAAGTCCTGGGCCAGCTTCGCGTCGTATAACATGACTGGCACAATTGGGCTTTCTCCTTCCTTGATATCAAAACCTGCATCCTTCAGCAGCCCACGCCAATACCTGGCGTTCCATTCAAGCTTGTCGCGTCGATCCGTGCTCCGACTAATCAGCTCCATCACCTTCAACGCGCCAGCCACAATCACGGGAGCCACGGAGTTGGAGAACAGGAATGGTCGCGCCCGTTGGCGACACATCCCCACCAACTCACGACGCCCGCTGACACAGCCACCCGAGGCGCCACCCAGCGCCTTGCCCAGCGTGGTGGTAATTACATCGATCTCGCCAACGACGCCACACTGCTCATGCGTGCCGCGCCCGGTACGCCCAATGAAACCGGTCGCATGCGAATCATCGAGAAAGACCATGGCGTCGTACTTCTCTGCCAATTCGACAATCTCGTCCAACTTGGCCATATCGCCATCCATGGAGAAGACACCGTCGGTGATGATCATGCGCGCGCGCTTGTCCATGTGCTCCTGCAGCTTTTCTTCCAAGTGGCCCATATCGGAGTGCTTGTAGGTGTCCTGCATGGCTTTGCAGAGCCGCATGCCATCCACAATCGAGGCGTGCACCAACCGATCGGCGATCATGACGTCCTGCTCGCTAAGGCAGGCTTCGAAGAAGCCCGCGTTCGCGTCCATACAGGAGGGAAACAGCAGCGTATCTTCGGTCCCTAGAAATTCGGTGAGTCGGCCTTCCAGTTCGCGATGTATGTCTTGCGTTCCACAGATGAATCGCACAGAAGACATGCCGTAGCCCCGGCTGTCCAGGCCAGCGTGTGCCGCAGCGATTACTTCGGGATGGTCAGAAAGGCCGAGGTAGTTATTTGCGCAAATGTTGACACATTTCCTGGGCTTCGAGCCGGCCGGAAACTCGACTTCGATTTCCGACGACTGTGGGGAATGAATATACCGCTCGTCCTTGAAGAGACCTGAGGCTCGGATCGCCTCAATCTCGCTTTGGTAGCGATCCCGTAATGCGGATATGAATGCCATAATATTGTCCTCGTCGAACCACGCAGCCATCATGGCGATGGCATCTTTATAGGTTGTGCAGGAGAACAGGTGGCTCCGTCTTCCGGCCGTGCCGGACTTCACGCGCCAATCTGGGCTGCATTGCGGAACCGTTGCACCAGCGCCACGATGTTTTGCACGGTGTCAAATGCATTCGGTGTCGCATCTGCATCGGGAATGTGGATCTGGTACTTCTTTTCCAGAAAGCGCTTGAGGGACACCATCGAGAACGAGTCCACGATCCCACCTGATATCAGCGGTGTGGTGTCCGTGATCTCCTGGTTATCGTCTTCCTCCAGATATTCCCGCACGATGTAATCGCGAACGACTGTACCCATTTCATCCATAGTCATGTCCCCCATTACGCTAGTCATCCATAATGCTGGAGAGATCGCCGACGGGCTCGTGGAACTCCTTGCAACGCAAAACTCGGCGGACGATTTTCCCGCTGCGGGTCTTTGGGAGCGTATCAACAAATTCGATTTCTTGCGGCATGGCAAGCGGCGAAAGCCGCTTGCGAATATGATTCATGATTTCCAGCTCCAGATCGTCGCTGGGGCTGTAGCCGCGCTTTAGGGTGACAAAGGCTTTCACGACCTCCATGTTGACCGGATCGGGTTTGGCAACGGCCGCCGATTCGTGCACGGCGGGGTGCTCCAGGAGCGCAGACTCGATTTCGAACGGACCGACCAAGTGACCGCCGGTGTTGATGACGTCGTCGTCGCGTCCCATGAACCAGAAGTAGCCGTCCGAGTCAATTGAGGCGCGGTCCCCGCAGAGATACCAGCCGTTCTTGAATTTGGCATTGTATCCGGCATCGTTTTTCCAGTAGCCGCGGATCTGGGATGGCCATCCGGGTCGAAGGGCAATGAGCCCGGCGATCCCTGTCTCCGTGATGGGCTCGTATGTCTTCGTATTGAGTATCGTCGCCGTGATTCCTGGAAAGGGCCTGCCCATGGATCCCGGCTTCACCGGCATACCGGGGAAATTGGTGATGACAATACAGCCGGTTTCCGTCTGCCAGAAAGTGTCATGAAAGGGCGTGCCGAAGGCCTGCTCCGACCAAATCACGGCCTCCGCGTTAAGCGGCTCTCCGACGCTGGCCAGATGACGCAGGCTCGACAAATCGTGCCGCCGCACGACCTCTAAGCCTTCTTTCATAAGCAAGCGTATGGCAGTCGGTGCCGAATACCAGACGCTGATGCGCCGCTTCTCAATGAACTCATACCACCGCTCGGCGTTGAAGCCGCAATCCAGCACCACTTGGGTGGTCCCGTTTGACCATGGGCCAATGATGCCGTACGACGTGCCCGTCACCCAGCCCGGATCGGCGTTGCACCAATAGATGTCGTCAGGCTGAAGATCCAGTGCCCACTTAGCGGTCAGATATTGCGAGACGATTGAGTAATGGACGTGCTGCGCTCCTTTGGGTTGTCCCGTCGTGCCGGAGGTGTAGTGCAGCACGGAAGCAGATTCCCCCAGTGTTGGATATACAGGGAAGTCCTCCACCCGGGGCAATGCGAATAGATTGAGCGCTACCTCCCGCTGCTGAAGCGTGCTGTCATCGGTATCGACGACCACTACGTGGCGGAGATCCGGGAGCTGTTCGAGAATTTTGCGGACCTTGTGAAGGTACTTTTTCTGCGTGATGATGGCAGAGGTCTCAGCATCGTGAAGCCGCACCAGCAGCGATTCGTCGCCGAAGGCGGAGAACAGCGGCTGCGCCACCGCACCGGTTTTCAAAATCCCCAGAAGCCCTATATAAAGCTCCGGAATACGGTCCATGAACAGGCATACGCGCTCGCCCGGTGCCATACCCAGATCGCAGATAAACTTTGCGAAGGTGTTGGACAACAAGCGCAAGTCATTAAATGTGAGGTGTTGCTCGTTAGCCTGGAAGTCCTCCCAATGGAGCGCGGCTTTTCCCGCCATGCCAAGACGACAGATCCGATCGCTGCACATCCACCCAATGTTGATCCGATCGCCAGGCTTGTAGTCGAGTCCGCGTTCCGCAATAGACCAGCTAAAGTCCCGGGTGAAGTCCTGATAAGACTTGGTGCCGACTTCTTCGCACAACGCTGAATGGCTCATGGCAATGGGCCTCCACGCTGCGACCCTTGCTGCTCAGCATTCCAGGATCACCATGGCGGCAACATTTGTCTTCTGCATCGCAAGCGAGAAATGAATTTGTTCTACTCCCAACCCAGTGGCGATTGCCTGCAAGCGGCCACGCAGAACAATGGCATCGTGGTGTTCATGATTCAATCGGACTTCAACCTCGCGTAGCATGCCTGTGTCGGCAAGCTCCGCTCCCAGCGCTTTCAGGGTCGCTTCCTTCGTAGCGAAGCAGGCGGCGTAACGTCGTTCTGGGTGCTGACCTGCATTGCAGTACTTAATCTCTGATGGAGCGAACACACCATCAGCTCCTTGCCACGCGCCGCGCTGTAGCTCAGTCGCAAACCGGCTGCTTTCCATAAGGTCAATTCCCAGACCGACAATCACCTAACCTCCTAAACAAGACGCACAACCCAACCAGGACTTCGCGTCTGTGCGGCTTATTTATTGGCTATGCTTAGGATGTGGCGTGAGAGAAAACGGAATTCCACCGGGGATGAGTCAGATAAGAAAAACCATGCAGGAGACATGCCGAGTTGCGCCTGCCATGACATCGCAAACCTCTATGAAGCTGGATGAAATAGACTCCTGCACGCTAACGATAGCGCACAGTGCTGGATGGCGTCGGTGACCCCGGTCACGGAATTTAGTGACTGCTCACGCGAGCTTCCGGATCCGCTTGGAGCGCTAAAATCTGGCATGGGCAAGAAGCATGAGCGCGACGGTTCGGGCCGCCAATTCGTTCTGGCCAATATCCACCTCATGACAATGGGTGAGAGGGCGGCTCGAATCGTCCGTGATGTGATTGTGGACTTGGATAAGAATGCACGCGAGGCGGTATACCCGCATCTGGAGCGATGCCGACTCAGTCGTGTTCTTCTGCGTTCACAGGTCTCGTTTGCGATTGGAGACTGGCGAGCTTAGGGGGCTGGCGCCGCGAAAGTCTCAATTCGTTATTTCTTTTGCCGCCGAGCCGAAAAGCGTGACGCCCCGCGGGAAGACAGCTCGCTTTCGTTACTAGCATTACCACAGCAAGTAAAATTGGATCATCTACCAGCCCTGCCTTTCGTTTCCCGAGGAGGCCATTTGGAGCATTTCTCTTGCAGCACGCTAAAGCTATCTTCCGTGTACAGTGAGTACGGGACAATGCGCATGCTGCAGCACGTGATGCAGCGTTGTCCACGGCACGTGCGTCGAAGCAGCGCCTCCGGCGTGAGAACCCATCACGATCAGATCTGCGTTTCGGGTCTGCCCTAGACGGAGAATTTCCACATGAGGCGTTCCTGTCTCTATCTCAATCTCGGCCTTGCTGGCCAGATCGACGTCGGTCGGGACCATACGAGCCAAGTGCTCATGGTGCTGCTGCCTCCAATCCATCAACTCGCCTTCCGACATCGGTTTACTTTCGATAACGTGCAGCAGAGTCAACTCAGCTCTGTCCTCCTCCGCCAGAGATAACGCGTAGGCTAACGCACGGGTCGATCCGGAGGAAAAATCCGTGGCGTACAGGATATGCTTGAACCAGTTTGTTGATAATAAGCTCACGTGCGGCCCAACCGTGAGCACGGGACATACCGCGTGGCGTATGACCTTTTCCGCCGTTGACCCCAGGAACAGCTTCTTGGTTGCCCCATATCCATGCGTGCCCATCACGATCAGGTCGATGTTCTTGCCTAAAGCCACTTGGAGAATGGCATCGCCGGCATCCCCGGAAGCGATCGCCGTATCGTGTGGCAAGGCATGCAGCTCTTCTAAGCGGTCCAATTTGGACATTTTCTGCTCGGCCTCTTGCTGTGCCAGCTCCTCCGACATGGGGAGTGAGTCAGGGCACGTATCGCCGACGACCAGCGGACCATCCTTGGGCACAACGTGGGTAACGGTAAGATTGGACCCGTAACGCCTTGCCATTGAGGTGGCGAAGTGCAGAGCCTTCTCGGACTCGAGAGAGAAATCGGTTGCAAACAGGATTTGGTTAATGGCTATGCGGGAGAGTTTCGCTTGAGATGCCACAGCACACCTCCTTACAGCTTCCGAAGAGACATTACCCCACATGCCCACAACTACCGCAGTTAATGGAGGATTTCCATGACCGCCATCACCAGCTCGGGTGATTAGGCCGTCGTTTTTCCTGAAAGGGGAAGTGAGGGTCGCTCGGTGGACGCCCGAATTCATGCCCGTTTTGCACACCGTTTCCACACGGACGGGAGTTCGCAGTTTTAATAATCATTGCACATCCGTGCATGACGAGCGAAGAACGCAAAGAGGCCCTTCTGAAACTGGAACAGACCTACGACCGACTATGTGCTCAAGCTAAAGACTTGGTTTACTAGATGTCGCGAGAACCCGAGAACCTGCCGCAAGCGCTCGCAATCAGCTCCGAGAGAAGCTGATGTCCGTTGATCAACAAAGAACCGGCCTATATGCAGAGATGGACGCCCCTCTGGAAGTCAGAGTAGCCCACTCTTCGGGGAAAGAACCTAGTCAGTCAGTGTGTTGTCTTGATTACACCCAGAGTGACCTGAGTCAATGAGCGTGGTCTCACTTCGGCGTCGATGCTTCTCACGACTCTCTCGACGGCGTTCTTGACTTCGTGTGAGACTTCGACCCCAACCTCGAAATACCGGCCTTCGATTCCGTACACACGCAGCTTGATCGGCAAGCAGCCGAGTACTCGAGACAACTCGATCGCTTCCGCCAGACCCAGTCCATGCGTGGACGGCGTTGCGCTGGAGGAGGCAGGCGGATACTGTTCGTCCCAAAAGGTCACAGAGCCCGCTGGCGCACCGGTCATGACGGCGTCCACCACAATCACATCATCGACACCGCACCAGGACTCGATCAGCCCCGCAGGTTCCCCACTACGGATCTGAACATCAATCCCCTGTTGCCGAAGGCCTTCGGCGACCAGCACTCCAGCAGCGTCATCACCGCGGTCTCGGTTGCCACAGGCAATGATCAGCATGGTTCCGTCCCTAGCGCGTTCCCTTCGCGCTCCACCAAAACCTTCAGAAAGTGCGTCGCGCAGGAAATGCATGGGTCATAGCTCCGTATTGCCTGCTCGCACTTCCAGGTTGCTTCTTCGAGAGGCCGGGCCACCAGTTGCGCCGCGTACTCGCGAAGATCATCCTCGATCCGCCTCTGGTTTTGTGAGGTTGGAGGCACGATCTTGGCGGTGACGATCAGCCCGTTTTCATCCAAAGCATACCGGTGATAGAGAATGCCACGGGGTGCCTCCGTGATTGCGTGGCCCACAGCCACACGGTTGGGCGCCTCGACTCGTGATCTAGCCGGCGGATCGTATTCGTGAACGACTCGCAATGCCTCGGCACAAGCGAAAACGAGTTCGACTGCACGAACCACGATGCTCCGGAAAATGTTTTTTACAGGCGGTAGCAAACCGGCATCGACCGCTGCCTTGCGTGCCACCTCAGGCAGTTTGTCGAAATTCAAGTTGAACCGGGCCAGCGGCCCTACTAGATACGAACCTCTGCCTCGCACCATAGAGTGCAAGGCGTTCGAGTGTTTCACATGCAACTCAACAAAGTGATCTTCATATTCCGCAGCGTCTATATCCAGACCGCGATTCGACACCAAGCGCCCTTCGTTGAAGGGATATTCGTCCGAATGCCGAAGCGCCACGAACTCGTAGTCTTGCTCGAAGTTGGGAAACTGCAGGCCAGATGTCCAGCGGACGGTCTCCAGTGAGGCTTCGAGGGCCCATTCCAGATCGTCCACCAAATCGCGCACCTGTTGCCTGGTGGGTGTTTTGTAAAACCCTCCGACCGCGGCAGAGATGGGGTGGATCTCGCGCCCGCCAAGCAATTGCACAATCCGATTGCCAATCTTCTTCAGCCGGAGCGCCTTTTCGACCACCGCTCGGTGATCTGCCGCCAGGTCGATCGCGTCCTGGTATCCCAGGAAATCCGGCGCGTGCAACAGGTAGACATGCAGAGTATGACTCTCGATCCACTCGCCGCAGTAAGAGAGACGACGGAGAAGCCGGACTGCCGGATCGACCCGCATTCCCAAAGCCCGCTCAATTGCGTGCACAGCGCTCATCTGATAGGCGATGGGGCAGATGCCACAAATTCGCGCCGTAATGTCTGGAGCCTCGGAGAAGTGCCGCCCCCGCAGCAATGCCTCAAAAAAACGGGGAGGCTCGTAGATCTTGAGCTTTACATCGGTAACGCGTTCGCCCACCATCTTGATGTGTAGGGCGCCTTCGCCTTCCACGCGAGCCAGGGTGTCGACCCGAATTGTTCTTCCGCCGCGGCCGCTCATATGTGCTCACACTCCTCGCTTGCCTTGCGGAACTGCCACGCCCAAGCATTGAATCCTCGAAACGCTCGCGAGATCTGAGCATCAGACTGCCCGAGAATCCGGAACTGACTGCTTAGCGATGCTGTGTTGGGGGTTTCCATGGGTCCGTAGCAGGCGTAGCAGCCACGGTCGTAGCTTGGGCATAGCGCTCCGCACCCCGCCTGGGTTACCGGGCCAAGGCAAGGGATCCCGCGGGCAACGGCAATACATACATTCGACTTGCGCTTACATTCGATGCAGACACTGTACGAGGGGACATTAGGCTTACGCCCGGCTAGTGTCGCGGTAATCAACTCTACGAGTTGATATTTGTTGATCGGGCAACCCCGCAGTTCGAAATCGACCGGAACGTGCTCAGCTATCGGCATTGAGAACTTCAGCGTGCTGATGAACTGGGGAGTGGCGTAAACGATCCGGATGAACTCATCAACATCCTTCCAGTTACGCAATGCTTGAATGCCGCCTGCCGTGGCACAGGCTCCGATCGTGATCAGAGATTTGCATTGCCTGCGCACTTCCTGGATACGCTGGGCATCTTGATGGGTCGTGATCGATCCCTCTACCAGGCCGATGTCGTAAGGACCTTTCGACATTGCGCGTGAGGCTTCAGGAAAATAGGCAATATCCACTGCCCCAGCAATACCGAGCAATTCATCCTCGGCGTCAAGCAGGCTCAACTGGCACCCATCACACGAAGCGAACTTGAAAACACCGATTTTCGGTTTGTGCGCTGGCTTGTGCTTGGACTCAGAGCTCATACTTCTCCAATAGCAGCCGCATCTGCGCGTAGCGGAAGACTGGCCCGTCTTTGCAAATTAAATGTGGCCCATACTGGCAATGCCCGCAAAAACCGACGGCACATTTCATGTTCCGCTCCATGGAAAGATAGATATTGTCGCGGCTAAGCCCCTGTATTTCCAGCTCCCGGGTTACGAAGCGCATCATGATCTCAGGACCGCAGACCATCGCGACCGACCGATCAGGCTGCAACCGTGAGTACTTGAACAAGGTCGTGACCACGCCGACGTGACCTCGCCAGCTCGGGCCGCCATAGTCGACTGTGACCAGCACTTGAGTTTCGCGGTTGCGGGCCCAAGACGCCAGTTCCTTACGATAGAGCAGGTCGCGTGGGCTGCGCCCACCGTAGAGAATCAGTAATCGGCCATAGTCTTCCCGATTGTGCAAGACGTGATAGATCATTGGCCGCAAAGGTGCCAGGCCGATCCCACCAGCCACCAGGATGACGTCCCGCCCCCGAGCGGTTTCTACCGGCCAGCCAGCGCCGAACGGACCTCGCACCCCCACGCTCTCACCCACTCGCTGATTCACAAGCGAACGAGTAGCCGTACCGACTGAACGCACCGTGTAGACCAGGCGGTCGTGCAACGCAGGGTCACCGCTAATGGAGATTGGCAACTCACCAACTCCGAAAACCCACAGCATGCTGAACTGTCCCGGCTGGAACCAGTGTTTGACGGCTGCGCCCTCGGACTCGAGCCTCAGGGTGAATGTGTCCGGCGTTTCCTTGGCTACTTCTCGTACCGAATACGGCTCCGGAAGCATCGGGTCTGTTGGGATTGTGGTCGCCATGACTATCGCCTGACTGCGTATACATCGAGCAACTGCAAGCGGGTCGCATCCAGCCGCTGCTCCATGATCTGGGCAAACCGCTTCAAAACCTCGTAGCCAAGATCGTGGTTGTCCTCGCACTTCGTGCGCAAACACCTTCCGTCAAGGGCAATGGCGCGTGTCTCATCGACAGCACGTGCGTGGAATTTCCATTGAAACGGTGGCACCAGCCAAGACCACCCCAGGATCTCCCCCCTGCCCAAGGTCGAAACGATGATCGGCCTGTGCTGAGGTGCAAGAACCTCTACGGCCACCTTCCCCTCCCGAATCAGGTAGAACGTATTTGCGGGGTCCCCTTCCCTGAGGATGTAGGTGCCTGCGTTGAATCGAACATTAGTGGCACAGCTCACCATCAGATTCGTAAAGCCGTCGTCGAGGCCGACGAAGAACGGGTGCTCCGCAATGACGCGCTCAAGGGTTTCCATTCTTCCCTCCTTCCCGAATAGCCCGAACCTCCTCGGTGATGTCGATGCCCACCGGGCACCAGGTAATGCAACGACCGCAGCCAACACATCCTGAACTGCCAAACTGGTCGATCCATGAGCCTAGCTTGTGGGTCATCCACTGACGGTAGCGTGCTTTGGCGGAGGTTCGGACGCTGCCTCCGTGAATGTAGGAAAAGCTTTGCGTGAAGCAGGAATCCCACCGCCGCCAACGCTCGGCGTGGTCACCAGTTATGTCGGTCACATCCTCAACGTTGGTGCAGAAGCACGTCGGGCAGACCATGGTGCAATTGGCGCAGGTCAGGCAGCGTGCGGCGACGTTATCCCAGCGCGGATGCTCGAAGTTCTGGTAGAGGAGCTCTTTGATCCCCCTAGTATCGATGCTGCGCATCTGCTCGTCGGCCGCTGCCGCCACCGCCGCGTCCGCTTCATGGAAGTCCTGTTCCGCGGCCTGAGCCGTTTGCAATTCGGCGAGCACTTCGGCGCCGCAAGCGCTGGTCGCCGATACGACGAAGCGGTGCTCCTTTGCCCCGATGAGTTCCGTGAGTACCAAGTCTGCACCATTTTGCACCCGCGGCCCGGTTCCCATCGACGCGCAAAAACACGTAGCCGCCGACTGCGTGCATTGCACCGCGATGATGAACATCCCCGCCCGGCGCCCTTCGTAGATCGGATCGCGATACTTGTCGTCGAGCAGCACTCGGTCTTGCACCGCAATGGCAGCCAGTTCGCACGCCCGCACTCCAAGAAACGCCTGGGGATGCTTGGGGTGTGTCTCGCTGTTCAGGATTCGGAATGTGCCGCCCTGGCGTTCCGCTGACCACAGCAGCACGTCCGCCGGGTGCAGATATTTCTTCCAGCTCTGTGGTCCTACTGCATATCCGAAGAGAGCTTCGTCATTACGCCGCTTCAGTCGATACCGTCCGGCCTCCTGCTCATCGGTCCAGCCCGCGGGCAGATCCTTCACCGACCCAAGCTTGTCATAAACGATCGCCCCGTCCCGTACCGCAGGTCCGATGACCTCGTAGCCTTTGCGTCTCACCGCTTCCAGCAACTTCCCTAGCTGGCTCGCCTGTAAAACTCCATGCGCTTGCGGTGACACACCATCACCCCCCATTTACGTCTCGATGCCAACAAACCGCGGTCAAGCACAAGGTCTACTTCCTGTGCGGCCAACTAGGGAATTGCCGCGACCGCTGTTCCTGCCCTATATGCACATTCTCAACCCTCAGCCCCAACAATTCCAGCCGTTTTCGTCAGCGCGGGGTGACGTCTGAACGGCTCAGTTGGCACAAAATCACCTTCTCGTGAACTGACCTAATCGAGACGAGTTCGATCCTGGAGCGGCATTTTTGCTCTCCGGAGAAATTATTTTTAAGTCACGGGTGACTCTGAATGTATGGCCCAGGACGGAACTCCCGTCGACGCGGGTCAGAAGATCGCCGAAGTGGGATCGGAACACGCGAGTTGTGGGACTACGCTTTAAGTTCGGAGTGGGCACACTGCCCCCAGCCCCTGGCGCGGACAAAGACCAGAAAGTGCTTAGCGTGATCGATGACGCGCCACGGAACGTCATCGAGGGGGGAACGACATTGTGCAGCGCTATGATCGAATCCGGACGCCCTCAGTGACCAGTGTCATAGTCAGCCTCAGATCGCGCGAGAGCGAACGCCGCGCCAGCAGCATTGAGCTGGCTGCCGGAGAAGTCGACAGCCCAATGCATCCAGGCAGAACCAAAGAAGGCGCAGACCAACGCGCCTCTGTCGCTGCCTTTCGACCGACGGCTAACGACGCTGACCAAGCAGCAATTCACAGTACTGCGTTCAAGCGACGGCCGAACCCCCTCCGAAGTCGGCGCACACGCGTTCGCCGCCTTCAACAGCAATGAATGGGTGAGCGGGATCGGGCAGGGGTTACGATCAACATGGGCGCCCAGCCGGCAGGGCAGTTCCCATACTCTGCCACTTGGCGGCGTCCCAAAAGGCCCGCATCGCGTTTGCGGTCTAGCATGCAGGTCGAAGGATGGGCAGTGAGTTCTGTGCGCCTGGAAGGCATGGTTGGTGCCCGGATCCTTCCTTTTTCGAACATTGGCACCAACTGCTGGAGATCGTCTGCGCCGACGTTAATTGTTACGTAACCGACCGATTTCGGAGCCTGAACCACCCCCTTCCGCACGCATGCAGTCCAGCCGCGCCGCGTAGCTAGACGGACCACGGTAAGTCCGCGCCAGACCTTGCAACGTGAGAGGAAGCCTCCAGTACCCATTGCTGGAGGCGAGATATTGGCCGGCGTTGTTATCTATTGATTTCTTCGTCGTATCCAATCGCCCCAGAAGGTTCTAGGTTCGTACTGGATCGCGGATTTTCTTCACGCGATCGAGTGTTATAGCCACAGGCGCCGGTCGACAGGCGGCTTGCCGCTGTCCAGATTGGCGGTTCGTTCGGTGCGGGAAACTGAGTCAAGTAAGGAAAGAGGATTACGGGCAGACAAAACAAAGGCCACGGTAGAACCGTGGCGGATGTTGGCGAATTCCCTATGCCTCAATGACCGTGGGTTGCTGCCCAACCCTGAAAAGTTGGGTCCAAGTTAGGTCCAAAACACGAATTTCCACAGGCTTTTTCACAACTTTTGCCCAGCTAAGTTCTTTGATTTCAATGCTACTTAGCTGTGAGCGGTTGGGCTCATAACCCAAAGGTCGGTGGTTCAAATCCACCCCCCGCAACCAAAAGAACTCATGTCCGTTCCGGAGACATGGGTAACAGAACGTTCCGGAGGCATAGGTTACACTTTTGGCCCGAAGGGGTTCTCCAGGGGCTGCAAGGTTTTTTCCTCCAGATCGATGTAGCCGAGATCGTACTCCATAAAACTGACGAGCCAGATGCCGTGGTCGACTTCTTTGACG
>Ga0335085_10003449_pt1 | contig 27347 bp, 22 predicted proteins | sample Lox_Sample_45_FD_206712 | JGI IMG/M metagenome (GOLD analysis project Ga0335085, IMG submission 206712) | Soil microbial communities from Loxahatchee National Wildlife Refuge, Florida, United States - Lox_Sample_4.5 | ecosystem: Environmental > Terrestrial > Soil > Wetlands | place: USA...
CTCCTGCCGCTGGCGGCGCCGCTCCGGCTGCTGCTGCGAAGGACACGTTTGACGTGATTCTCGCCTCGGTCCCCGCGGACAAGAAGATCGCCGTCATCAAGGCTGTGCGTGAAGTCAAGGCCGGTCTCGGTCTGGCGGAAGCCAAGGCCCTGGTGGAAGGCGCTCCCAAGCCCTTGCTCGAGGGTGCCAACAAGGCTGATTCCGATGCGGCGAAGAAGAAGCTGGAAGAAGCTGGCGCCAAAGTCGAAATCAAGTAATTGGCCCATGATTTGGGGTGGTCCCGCGCGGCGGGACCGCCCCGTTTCGCCTGAAAAACCGGCGAACGGTGCGGATGAGATGCAGATTTCAGAAGAGCGCGCGCCCCTGGAGAAGATTTTTAGATTAGCAAATTAAGACATATCGAAATCACCTCGGGTGATTTGAGCTTCGGCAAGTTCGTTGCAAAAACGGCAACGCTCTTGCCTCGTGTCGTTTAGTTGAAAATGAACGGACCGGCGCAAGCTGGTCCATTGTGAAAAGGTAAACATGCCATCGCGAGCAATAGCAGAACGAATTAACTTCGGTAAAATCAAAGAGATCATCGCCCCGCCGAACCTCATCGAATTGCAGACCAATTCGTACAGGGAGTTTTTGCAGGCCGAGATTCCGCAATCCAAGCGCAAAAACCTTGGGTTACAAGCCGTCTTCACCGAAGTGTTTCCCATCGAGAGCTACGACGGGAAATGCGTGCTCGATTTCCACTCCTACGAAATCGGCGAACCGAAGCTGGACTGGCTCGAGTGCCTGCGCGAAGGCCTGACCTTTGGCGCACCCCTCTACGTGACCTTCCTGTTGAAGGAAGAAAAGGGCACCAAGGAAGAAAAAGTGTTCATGGGCGAACTCCCGCTCATGACGCCCCAAGGCACCTTCGTCATCAACGGCGCCGAGCGCGTCATCGTCAGCCAGTTGCATCGTTCGCCCGGTCTCGCTTTCGAGGCCACGCAGCATCCGAATGGCAAGACGCTCCATTCGTTCCGCATCATCCCGGACCGCGGTTCGTGGTATGAAGCGCAGTTCGACACAAGCGATTTACTTTATGTTTATCTCGACCGCAAAAAACGCCGCCGGAAATTTTTGACGACGACGTTCTTCCGCGCGTTGAGCTTCTTGGATGACGAGGCCAAGGGCGCTGACAGCAAGAAACGCGACGCCACCAAGACTGGCACCGACGAGGAAATTTTGAAGCTCTTTTACGAAGTCGAAGAACTGAGCGTAAAGGAAGCCGAGAAACTCGATGACCTGCCGAACAAGGTTTTGATCGAAGACGCCACCGACCAGGAAAAAGGCCTGGTGGTCGCGCGCGCATTTGAGCCGCTCTCAAAAGCCGTCGTGAAGCAGATCGCCGAACTCGGCGTGAACAAGATCAAGGTCGTGGATACGACCGCCGACGAAGGGATCGTCATCAAATGCATGAAGAAAGATCCCGCGAAGAACGAAGAAGAGGCGTTGAAGGATATTTATCGCCGTCTTCGTCCCGGCGATCCGCCGACCGCCGCGAACGCCCGCGCGCTCATCAAGCGTTTGTTCTTTGACGCCAAGCGTTACGACTTGGGCCGCGTCGGCCGTTACAAGATCAACCAGAAGCTGGGCATCAAAGGCGGCGATTCCCGCATTTTGACCAAGGAAGATTTGGTTGCTGCGACCAAATACCTCCTGCGCCTGAAGAAGGGCGAAGGTTCGCTGGACGATATCGACCATCTCGGCAGCCGCCGCGTCCGCACGGTGGGCGAATTGCTCGCCAACCAGTGCCGCGTGGGCCTGGCCCGCACCGAACGCCTCGTGAAGGAGCGCATGACGCTCTTCGATCAAGGTGTCGAAGCGATGTCGCCGCAAAAGCTCATCAATCCGAAAGCGCTCTCGGCGGTGATCCGCGATTTCTTTGGCCGCAGCCAGTTGTCGCAGTTCATGGACCAGATCAACCCGCTCGCGGAATTGACCCACAAGCGCCGCTTGTCGGCCCTTGGACCTGGCGGTCTCTCCCGCGATCGCGCGGGCTTCGAAGTCCGCGACGTGCATCCGTCTCACTACGGCCGCATTTGCCCGGTGGAAACGCCGGAAGGCCCCAACATCGGTTTGATTGCGTCACTCGCAACGTTTGCGCGCATCAACGATTTCGGCTTCCTCGAAACGCCGTATCGCAAAGTCGAGAACGGCAAGGTCACCGAAAGGCTCGATTACCTGACGGCGGACCGCGAAGAAGCCCACACCATTGCTCAGGCGAACACGCCGATTGACGAGAAGGGCAAGTTCACGCAGGACCGCATTGTTTGCCGGAGCCGCGGGGACTTCGTTGATCTCGAACCGGCGCGGGTGGATTACATGGACGTTTCGCCGAAGCAACTTGTTTCGGTGGCTGCGTCCCTGATTCCGTTCCTCGAACACGACGACGCTAACCGCGCGTTGATGGGTTCGAACATGCAACGGCAGGCTGTGCCGCTGCTAGTGACAGAAGCGCCGTTCGTGGCGACCGGTCTCGAAGACCGCGTGGCTCGCGATTCGCGTGCTGTGATCGTGGCAGAAGAAGCCGGCAAGGTCGCTTCCGTGACCGGCAGCCAGATTATCATTACCGAAAACGGCCACTTGCCGGAGACGAAGAAGCGGATCAAGAACGATCCTGAAAAGGGCGTTTGGGTCTACGAAGTCCGCAAGTTCATGCGCTCGAATGCCGCCACCTGCATCAACCAGAAAATCCTGGTGAAGAAAGGTGAGCACGTGAAGAAGGGCCAGGTCATCGCGGACGGCCCCTGCACGCAGGGCGGAGAACTCGCTCTCGGCCGCAACGTGCTCGTCGCGTTCATGCCGTGGAACGGTTACAACTTCGAGGACGCCATCCTCATCAGCGAGCGCATCGTGAAAGACGACGTGTTCACCTCGATTCACATCGATGAATTCGAAGTGGCCGCGCGCGACACGAAGCTCGGGCCGGAAGAAATCACGCGCGACATCCCGAACCTCGGCGATGAAGCGTTGAAAAACCTCGGGCCGGACGGCGTGATCCGCGTCGGCGCGGAAGTGAAGCCTGGCGATATCCTCGTCGGCAAAATCACTCCGAAATCCGAAACCGAACTCGCGCCGGAAGAACGGCTGCTGCGCGCCATCTTCGGTGAAAAAGCCGCAGACGTGAAAGACACTTCGCTCAAGGTGCCCTCCGGCACTTACGGCATCGTCATGGACGTCAAAGTTTCCTCCAAGAAGGAATCCGACCGCGAACGCACGGTGACTTCGGAAGAGAAGAAACAGGCCAAGCAGGTCGAGGACGAATACAAGAAGAAGACCGACGAACTGCGCGATCAGTTGACGGAAGCGTTGAGCAACATCCTGCTCGGCGAAAAAATTCCGCTCGACGTCGTGAACAGCGAGACCGGTGAAATCATCATCCCGGCCAATCGCAAGATCACGAAGACGTTGTTGCGCAAGCTTGCGACGGTTTACGACCGCATCGAAATCGATCCGTCGCCGATTCGCAACAAGATCAACGAAATCATCGGCAGCTTTAAGAAGAAATTTGACGACCTGCAGATGCAATACGACGAAGAAATGGAACGCGCCGAAGCGGGTGAAGGCGTGGACAGCGGCGTGGTGAAGTCGGTGAAGGTTTACATCGCTTCCAAGCGCAAATTGTCCGTCGGTGACAAGATGGCCGGACGCCACGGTAACAAGGGTGTTGTGGCCAAGATCGTCGCCGAGGAAGACATGCCGTTCCTAAACGACGGCACACCGGTGGACATCGTTTTGAATCCGCTGGGCGTGCCCTCGCGCATGAACGTCGGACAGGTGTTGGAGACGCACCTCGGCTGGGCGGCCAAACTGCTCGGCATGAAGTTCGCCACGCCGGTCTTTGACGGCATCAAGGAAAAGGAAGTGCGCGGTTATCTCGACCAGGCCAAGTTGCCGAACCACGGCAAGACGCACCTGATCGACGGACGCACCGGCGAACGCTTCGACCAGGAAATCGTCGTCGGCTACATCTACATGATGAAGCTGGGCCATTTGGTCGCGGACAAGATTCACGCGCGCGCAGTCGGGCCTTACTCGCTCGTCACGCAACAGCCGCTCGGCGGCAAGGCGCAATACGGCGGCCAGCGCTTCGGCGAAATGGAAGTGTGGGCCATGGAAGCTTATGGCGCGGCGTACACGCTGCAGGAATTGCTCACCGTCAAATCCGACGATGTGCAGGGCCGCACGCGCATTTACGAAAGCATCGTCAAAGGCGACAACGCATTGGAAGCCGGCATTCCAGAATCCTTCAACGTGCTGGTCAAGGAAATGCAATCGCTCGGCCTTGACGTCAAGGTTGGTTACTCCAACCCCGTTGACCAGGCGGCTTCAGAACAGGGCACAACCGCTTTGGCGGCTGTTTAATATGATGGAAGACAAAAAATTGCGCGACAGCGTCTTGGAGTGCGGCAGCCCTCTGCCGCTCTTCGGCCCTTTGCGATTGGCGCGCGTTCAAAAGCGCCAGAGGGCTGGCGCAGTCCAAAACCTGGCGGAAGATCGGCCCGCCGGTTTCCAAATTTTGCAAACGGTTTAATCGATCACCGGAAACTTTATTATGATTAGCTCAAAAGAAAACGCCCGTGAGTTGCTCGGGCTGGACAAGGTGAATCAGGTGGAGTACGTCGCGATCCAGGTCGCGTCGCCCGAAGCCATTCGTTCCTGGTCCAAGGGGGAAGTCAAAAACCCCGAGACCATCAATTACCGCACGTTCAAGCCCGAGAAGGGCGGCTTGTTCTGCGAACGCATTTTCGGTCCCGTCAAGGACTGGGAATGCTCCTGCGGAAAATATAAACGCATCAAGCACCGCGGCGTCGTTTGCGATCGCTGCGGCGTGGAAGTGACTCTCGCCCGCGTTCGCCGCGAGCGCATGGGCCATATCGAACTGGCCGTGCCCGTTTGCCATATCTGGTTCTTCAAGTGCATGCCGTCGCGCATCGGCCTCGTGCTGGACATGACCGCCCGCAACCTCGAGCGCGTCATCTATTACGAGGATTACATGGTCATCGATCCGGGCTCGACTCCGCTCAAGCAAAACCAATTGCTGAGCGAACACGAGTACCGCGAAGCTCGCGAAACCTACGGCGCGGAAGCGTTCCTGGCCAAGATGGGCGCGGAAGCCGTTCGCGACGCGCTCGCCAAAGTCGATTTGGGCAAGGGCGTGGAGAATCTCCAGATCGCCATGACCGAAACCAAGAGCAAGCAGATCCGCAAAAAGATCGCCAAGCGCATCAAGCTGCTCCAGGGGTTGCAGTCGTCCAAGAGCCGTCCGGAATGGATGATCCTCACGGTGCTGCCGGTCATTCCGCCGGACCTGCGTCCGCTCGTTCCGCTGGAAGGCGGACGTTTCGCGACGTCCGACCTGAACGATCTCTATCGCCGCGTCATCAATCGGAACAACCGGTTGAAGAACCTGCTCCAGCTCAAGACGCCCGAAGTCATCATCCGCAACGAAAAACGCATGTTGCAGGAAGCCGTGGACGCGTTGTTTGACAACGGCCGTCATGGCCGCGCCGTGACCGGCGCCGGCAACCGTTCGCTGAAATCTTTGAGCGACATGCTCAAGGGCAAGAGCGGACGTTTCCGTCAGAACCTGCTCGGCAAACGCGTCGATTACTCGGGCCGTTCGGTGATCGTCATCGGTCCAGAACTCAAGCTGCATCAATGCGGTTTGCCCAAGAAGATGGCGCTCGTGTTGTTCGAGCCCTTCATCATCCGCCGCCTCAAGGAACTTGGCTATGTGCACACCGTGCGCTCGGCCAAGAAGATGATTGAGCGGCAGACGACTGAAGTGTGGGACATTCTCGAAGAAGTCACCAAGGGCCATCCGGTCCTGCTCAACCGCGCGCCGACACTGCACCGTTTGTCGGTCCAGGCTTTCGAGCCGCAATTGATCGAAGGCGAAGCCATCCGCATTCACCCGCTCGTTTGTACCGCTTACAACGCGGACTTCGACGGTGACCAGATGGCCGTGCACGTGCCCCTGTCGGTGGAAGCGCAGATGGAAGCGCGCCTGTTGATGATGGCGCCGAACAACATCTTCAGCCCGTCGTCCGGCAAGCCGATCATCACGCCCACCCAGGACATCACGCTGGGTTGCTATTACCTCACCGCCGAACCGCGCACTCCGATGCCGGCGAAAGTGGATACATTGAAATTGTTCGGCTCGAAGACCGAAGTCATCTTCGCGTTCGACGACGGCGCCGTGACGACTCACGAGCGCATTCGCCTCGCGAATCCCGACCTCGGCAAGCCATCGCATTTCGGCAATGCCGATCAGAAAGTGATCGTGACCACGGTTGGCCGCGTTCTCTTCAGCGAAATCTGGCCGCCGGAAATGGGTTTCCCGAACAAGGTCGTGAAGAAGAGCGAACTCGGCGACCTCATCTGGCGTTGCTACAAGATTTGTGGCCACGACAAGACGGTCATCATGCTCGACAAATTGAAAGAGCTCGGCTTCATCAACGCCACGAAGGCCGGTGTCTCCATCGGCATCGATGACATGATTATTCCTGACGAGAAAGATCAGGAAATCAAGACCGCGCAGGCCCAGATCAAGGAAGTCGAGAAGCAGCACCGCAAGGGCGTCATCACTTCCGGCGAGCGTTACAACAAGATCGTCGACATCTGGACCCACGCGACGGACCAGATCGCCAACGTCATGTTCAAGACCCTGGAAAAGAACCAGGGCAAGAAGGAATTCAATCCGGTGTTCCTCATGGTGGACTCCGGCGCCCGTGGCAATCGCCAGCAGGTGCGCCAGCTCGCCGGCGTGCGCGGCCTAATGGCCAAGCCGAGCGGCGACATCATCGAGAAACCGATTTTGTCGAACTTCCGCGAAGGTTTGACCGTGTTGGAATACTTCATCTCCACGCACGGCGCTCGCAAAGGTCTGGCCGACACCGCGCTCAAGACCGCCGACTCGGGTTACATGACCCGCAAGCTGGTGGACGTGGCGCAGGATGTGATCATCCGCGAACACGATTGCGGCACCAGCAACGGCATCTGGGTGCAGGCCATTTATGAAGGCGAAGACGAAGTGGTGAAACTCGCCGATCGTCTCGTGGGCCGTTATTCGTGCGACGACATCAAGAACCCGCAGAACCCGAAGGAACTGCTGGTCAAGGCCAACGAGGAAATTGACGAACTCAAGGCCAAAGCCATCGACAGCAGCGGCGTCGAGAAAGTCAAAATCCGTTCCGTGCTCACGTGCGAAAGCAAACACGGCATCTGCATGCTTTGCTACGGCCGCAATCTCGCAACCGGCAACCTGGTCAAGCTCGGCGAAGCCACCGGCATCATCGCCGCGCAATCGATCGGCGAGCCCGGCACGCAGCTCACCATGCGTACGTTCCACATCGGTGGAACAGCGTCCGCCGTGTTCAAGCAACCGCAGATCAAGGCCAAGTACGACGGTGTCATCCGTTACAACGACCTGCGCATTGTGCAGCTCGAAGACGGCAACAACATCGTTCTGAACAAGAACGGCAGCGTTTCGATCCTCGCCGAAGACGGTCGCGAACTCGAAAACCACAACGTCGTCATCGGCTCGGTTATCTCCGTGTCCGACGGCGGCAAGGTCAAGAAGGGCGACACCTTCGTGCAGTGGGATCCTTACAACGTCCCGATTCTCTCTGAGAAAGCGGGCAAAGTGAAATTCCACGACATCATCGAAGGCGTGACGATGAAGCAGGAAATGGACGAGCAGACGCAGCAGGAAGCCATGGTCATCATCGAGCATAAGGAAGACTTGCATCCGCAAATCATCATTACCGATGACGACGGCGAACCGGCGGCGAATTATCCAATTCCGTCCGGCGCGCACATCGTGGTGAACGAAGGCGACAAGATCGTCGCCGGCACCTTGATGGCGAAGACGCCGCGCAAAAGCTCGAAGACGAAGGACATCACCGGCGGTCTGCCGCGTGTGGCCGAATTGTTCGAAGCGCGCCGTCCGAAGGACGCCTCGGAAATCTCGAAGATCGACGGCATCGTCGATTTCGGCCCGAGCGTGCGCGGCAAACGCTGCATCGTCATCAAAGACCAGCAAACCGGAGTCGAAGAGGAACACCTCATCGCGATCGGCAAGCACGTCATCGTCTTCAAGGGCGATTTCGTGAAGAAAGGCCAGCAGCTCACTGAAGGCCCGATCGATCCGCATGAAATTCTCGACATCTGCGGCCCGCAGGAATTGCAGGAGCACCTGGTGAACGAAGTGCAGGAAGTTTATCGTCTGCAAGGCGTGACAATTAACGACAAGCACATCGAAATCATCGTGCGCCAGATGTTGCGCAAGGTGCGCATCACCGAACCCGGCGACACGACGTTCCTCTGGGGCGAGCAGATCGACAAGCTCGAGTTCGAGGAAGAGAATGCGCGCGTCGAGAAGATGGGTGGCAAGCCTGCCGAAGCGCAGCCTGTGCTGCTCGGCATCACGAAAGCCTCGCTGGAAACCGAGAGCTTCCTGAGCGCCGCGTCATTCCAGGACACGACCCGCGTGCTGACCGAAGCCGCGACTCGCGCCAAGGTGGACTACCTGCGCGGGTTCAAGGAAAACGTGATCATGGGTCACATCATCCCGGCCGGCACCGGTTTCGATCATCACCGCAAGGTGACCTTGAAACCGCTCGTCGAGTTGCCGGAAGAACCCGAGCCGCAGCAGTCGGAAGAACCCGCTGCCGCCGCGCCCGTGGAAAACCCGCTGGTGGGCTAAGCAAAACGAATTCACAAAGCCGGTTCCGAAAGGAACCGGCTTTTTTATTTTCACTGGTAGCAGCTGACGTGAGGAGGCTCTATAGTAATCCCCGAAATAAATTTTCGAGTGGCTATCGCTTTCGTCCCGCGCTGAACGCGAGCCATCGAATCAGCCTAAAATGACGACTTTCTTCAAACAAATATCCCTCCTGTTTGCATCACTTTTCGTTCTGTCCGTGTCCGCGCAGTCGCCTTTTGCGGACGGCCGCCCCGCCCCGGAGCTGGACGCTCTCTTTCAACAAACCAATGGATGGATCGGTGCTGATGGGGATTACTCCGTCGCGCTGACTCCCGGGCGGACCTTGTGGCTCTTCAGTGACACATGGGTAGGCAATGTGATCGATGGTAGACGAACGAACGTCACCATGGTCAATAACACGCTCGCGCTTCAGGACGGTCGCGGTGCTAAATCAAAACTACAATTCATCGTTCGCCGGAATGCCAATGGCAAACCTGTCGCGTTCATAACTCCCGAAGATAAACACGGTTGGTTTTGGTTATGGGCAGGCGCTTATGTCGGCAAACAACTGTTCCTGTTTTTGCCGCAAATTGACTCCACTGGCGAGTCTGGCGCTTTTGGTTTTCGACAGATCGGGCAATCACTTGGAATCGTTACCAATCCACTGGCTCCTCCGTTGGAATGGAATGTCGAACAACACAAACTGCCCTGTTTCGATTTTTCATCGGAACGCCACAGAACCTTCGGCGCAGCGACACTTGTGGACGGCGGGTATCTCTACATTTACGGAACCGACGAAGATATCAGCCCCGGAAAGCTGGAGCGTTATTTGACGGTTGCCCGTGTTCCGACTAACCGCGTGACGGACTTTTCAGCGTGGCAATATTATGCCGGCATCCAATGGAGCGCTAATTATCGCAAAGTAACCCGCATCGCGGATAGCGTCGCCACTGAATGTTCCGTCTCATTCCTGCCGAAGCTTCGGAAATATGTATTGGTTTACACAGACCACGGCTTGTCGCCCAAAATTCAGGTCCGAACCTCCTCGACTCCGTGGGGAGAATGGTCCGCGCCCGTCACGGTTTTTCAATGCCCCGAAATGCTGAAGGACAAAAAAGTTTTCTGCTACGCCGCCAAAGCCGCACCGTCCGAAGGAACCGACGATTCGTTGATGATCAGTTACGTGGCCAATTCTTACGATGTTGGGCAAGTCATCTCCGATGCGAGCCTCTATTGGCCCCGGTTTGTGCGGGTGCCACTGGCGCCAGCTTCGGGTATAGGCGCAAGGTAATTGCGAGCCCCTTGTTTCGGGTATACGGTTCTCAAGTCAAGGAGCGCACAATTGGACTATGAAATCCGAAAAGGAAAAAATGCTCGCGGGCGAGCTTTACGCCCCACTTGATCCTGAATTGGTGGAGGAACGGCTGCGCTGCCGCCTTCTTTTGAAAGCTATCAACGACACCCGCGAAGACCAGACGAAAGAACGAACGGAATTATTAAATCAACTCTTCGATGCCGAGACGGGCGTTTGGATTCAGCCGCCTTTCTTTTGCGACTACGGCACGAACATTCGGTTGGGGAACAAAGTTTTCTTTAACTTCAATTGTGTCGTTCTCGATGTGATGCAGGTCAGGATTGGAAATAATGTTCTTTTCGGGCCGTCGGTTCAGATCTATACCGCGACGCATCCCATGGATGCGGAGACCAGGGCGAAATGGCTCGAATTCGCCAGGCCGGTCAGCATCGGCTCGGATGTCTGGGTGGGTGGTGCGGCCATTATTTGTCCTGGCGTCGCTGTCGGAAACCGTTCTGTCATTGGAGCCGGAAGTGTAGTAACTCGGGACGTTCCTGATGATGTTTTTGCCGCCGGCAATCCCTGCAAGGTTATCCGACGTCTGCGTTAGCAGTTAGGGGATAAAGTAGCGAGGGCGCTGAAGATTCGATTTTCATTTTCAAGCCCCGGAGACACTACGAGATCGATATCCATGGTGCCGCGATTGTAACCTGCAGCGCGGATGGCAAACCCTCCTATGACAACGTACCTGGCTCCGCGCTGATTCAGTTCGCGGCACAGATTCCGCAAATCCTCAACCGTAGGTTCGCGGGATTCCAGCTCGGATTGGGGCGTGTCATCATCCGCCATAACCATTCATCAGCCTCTTCATGGGTTTTGAATCGATATACACCGCGCCGAACACGCAAGCCGCCAAATGCCTTTTGCCACGCAACAGCATTGGCACGCTTGCTGGTCGTCGTGGACAGAGCGTTCGGATTTTTCGTCCGGCGTCCCACGAATCGGTCGACCTTCTTCTCAACGTTAATGGGGGGCTGTTTCATGGCCTACTCGCGGCGCAGGCGGTGGAAATTGAGGAAAACCGGCTTGAAAATCGCAATTATCCGCTTTATTTTCACGGACTGCCTGAATCCGGCAAATAGTTGTTGCAACGCAGCATCTTTTTGTTATATTCCGCGCTCCGTTTGTCCCGCTAAAGGGAAGCCGGGCAGCAAATTAGAATTTTACAGTAAAATGCCGACAATTAATCAATTGGTTCGTAAAGGACGTAGCAAGATTCGCTACAAGTCCAAGTCTCCCGCCTTGCAAAACTCGCCCTTCCGCCGTGGCGTTTGCATCCAGGTGATGACTCGCACACCCAAGAAGCCGAATTCGGCCATGCGCAAAGTCGCAAAGGTGCGTTTGACCAACGGTTACGAAGTTATCGCGTATATCCCCGATGAAGGCCACAATTTGCAGGAACACTCCATCGTGCTCGTGCGCGGTGGCCGCGTGAAGGATCTCCCCGGCGTGCGTTATCATATCGTGCGCGGAACCCTGGACGCCGCCGGCGTGGAAAAACGCCGCGTGAGCCGATCGAAATACGGCGTGAAGCGCCCGAAGGAAGCCAAAGCCGGCGCCGCACCGAAAGCCGCTTAATTGTTTAGCGATTCACTGATTTAACGATTTAACTTATTTAACGGACACATGTCACGACGACGACAAGCGACAAGACGGCCCATCCAGAGCGATGCGAAATTCAACAGCACACTGGTTTCGCGCCTGGTGAACACAGTAATGATTGGCGGCAAGAAGAGCACCGCGCAGCGGATTGTTTACGGCGCGTTCGATCAGATCGCCGAAAAAAATCCCGCGACCAACCCGCTGGAAATCCTCCAGCGCGCGGTTGACAACGCCAAACCCCGCCTCGAAGTTAAGGCCCGCCGCGTGGGGGGTGCCACCTACCAGGTGCCCGTCGAAGTGGCTGCGGACCGTCAGTTTGCGTTGGCATTGCGCTGGCTGGTAGATTTCGCCGATGCGCGCAAGGGCCAGCCGATGAAGGAAGCCCTCGCCGCGGAAATTCTGGAAGCCTATCAAGGCCAGGGCAACGCCATCCGCAAGCGCGATGAAGTACACAAGATGGCGCAGGCGAACAAGGCGTTCGCGCATTTCCGCTGGTAGAAACGATTTGTTTACCGCGCCCCGAGAAATGCATCGGGGCGTTTTTGGTCTTTGGGGCCGAGCGATTTAACGATTAGAATTCTAGAATTATGGAAGCAGTGATGGACAACGCAAAACCGGTCAACTCGCCGAATCGTCAATACACGATGGAGCGCACGCGCAACATCGGCATCGCCGCGCATATTGATGCCGGCAAAACGACGACCACCGAGCGTATTCTCTTTTACACGGGCCTCATTCACAAAATCGGTGACGTGGACGACGGCAATACCGTGACCGACTGGATGGAGCAGGAGCGCGAACGCGGTATCACCATTACCTCGGCGGCGGTGACGTGTTTCTGGACCCAGAAATCCGTCAAGCCGGGCGAAGACCAGATTTACAAGGCGTTCAAGGACGTCCCCCATCGCGTTAACATCATCGACACTCCCGGCCACGTGGATTTCACGGCCGAAGTGGAGCGCTCGATGCGTGTGTTGGACGGCGCCGTGGCCGTGTTCTGCGGCGTTGCCGGCGTGCAGCCGCAATCCGAAACCGTCTGGCGTCAGGCCACCAAATATAAAGTCCCGCGCATCGCGTTCGTCAACAAGATGGACCGTATCGGCGCGAATTTTGAAAATGCGCTTTCCGACATGCGCAACAAGCTCAAGGCATACGCGTATCCGGTTTTCCTGCCCATCGGCGCCGAAGAAGGTTTCGAAGGCGTGATTGACATCGTGAATCAAAAGGCAATCGTTTGGGGCGCCGGCGACGTCGTCAACGAAGGTCTCAATTACGAAATCAAGGACATCCCGGCGGAACACCAGGAACGCGCCAAGGCCGCTTTGGCCGAATTGATTGACGCGGTGTCCAATAAGGACGACGCGATCGCTGAACTCGTCATAGAGGAAAAGCCGATTACGCCTCAAATCCTGAAGGCGGCGATTCGCCGTTTGACCTGCAAGATCGAGATGGTCCCGGTGTTGTGCGGTTCGGCTTTCAAGAAAAAAGGCGTGCAGGTGCTCGTCGATGCGGTCATCGATTATCTGCCCAGTCCACTGGACGTGCCCCCCGCTGAAGGTCTCGAGCCCGGCACGGAGAATGTCGTTAAGGTTGAATCCAACGACAACGAGAAGTTTTGTTCGCTCGCGTTCAAACTGTGGACCGACGTTTACGCTGGCAAGCTGGTGTTCTTCCGTGTTTACTCCGGTTCACTCGGCAAGGGCGACACGATTTATAATCCGCGCACACGCAAGCGCGAGCGCGTCAGCCGCCTGATGGTGATTCAAGGCAGCGAACGCAAGGATATCGACCGCGTTTATTCGGGCGACATCGCCGCGCTGGTCGGTCTGCGCAACATTACGACCGGTGACACGCTTTGCGATGAGGATTTCGACGTGACGTTGGAACCCCCGACGTTCCCCGAACCCGTCATCAGCATGGCGGTCGAGCCGAAGACCAAGCAGGATCGCGATAAGATGTCCGAAGGCTTGCAACGTCTGGCGGAAGAAGATCCGACATTCCGTTGCTTTACGAACGAAGAAACCGGCCAGCTCATCATTGCGGGCATGGGCGAGCTTCACCTGGAAATCATTCGCGACCGCTTGATGCGCGAATTCAAGGTGGAGGCGAACGCTGGCGCTCCGCAGATTGCGTATCGCGAAACCATCACTAAACCGGCCGATGGCGAAGGCAAGTTCATCCGCCAATCCGGTGGTCGCGGTCAATACGGCCACGCCCTCGTCAAGGTTGAGCCGAATGAAAAGGGCAAAGGCGTCGAAGTCGAGAACAAGATTGTCGGTGGCGCGATTCCGAAGGAATACATTCCCGCGGTCATTGACGGTATCGAAGAAGCCATCAAGGGCGGCGTTTACGCCGGTTACCAGGTGATCGATATCAAAGTGCAGGTCGTGGACGGAACGTTCCACGAAGTGGACTCGAACGAACTCGCGTTCAAGATGGCCGGTATTTTTGCGTTGAAGGATGCCTTCAAGAAAGCGGGCCCGATTTTGCTCGAACCCATCATGAAAGTCGAACTGACCACGCCCGATGAATATCAGGGCGATCTGATCGGCGACGTTACCCGCCGTCGCGGTGTGATTGAGAACATTGAGGCGAAGATGGGGCAGACAGTTGTGAACGCCAAAGTGCCGCTGGCCGAAATGTTCGGCTACGCCACGGCGATTCGTTCATTGTCGAAAGGCCGTGCTTCCTACTCCATGGAGCCGCTGACCTTCGAACAGGTGCCCACGAGCGTCCTGAACACGATTCTGGAAGTGGCTGCCAAGAAGCCCGCGGCGCGCACCTAGGCGCACACGCAAATTTGAATTCAAAGCCGGGATGCAAATCCCGGCTTTTTCTTTTTGTGAGGCCTCTTCCAGGGGTGAGAGCTGCTCAAATCAAGGCGATCGAATTCGATAGAAGCGGCCGGAAAAATTTGTCGCCCGTGCATCGCTGAAATAAATCGAGCCGTTGGTGAGGTTGGCCGAAAGGAGCGGTGTCCACTGTCGGTCAGACAAGTTGGAGGCAACAGGTAGAACACCGGCATCAGTCCAAGACACAAGCCAATTATTTTCATGGATCTCATCCTTGTCTGGCAAAAGGTAACCGTCGGGCTCAGCCCATTTAGCATCAGCGCTGCCAGATGCGAATTCTCTTTGAAAACGAGGTTTTTTGAAAAAAGATCCCCCCGGAAGCACTAAAATTTCGCTCAAAATGCATGAAAATCCCGCGTGAAGGACTGGCTGCTTCGGCTTCCATATTTCGAATAACTTCTCGAAACCTCCGAACTTTTCATCGGACTCAGCGCTCCTGCCAGCTCACATATTTTGATTGAAAAATTCGATTTGCTATGGAAAATACGGGGCGTGAAACTCCCACGGCTTGCCACCGCGCTCTTGGGCATCGCGTTTATTGGGGGGCAGGGTTGGAAAAATGTTCTGCGATCTCTTCACCTGTTTTGCTGACCATCGACGATTCGGATCCCTCCGCGGTAGTCATCACTGCGACTGGTTTTGCTCCGGCCGTAAACAGCGGCAAGTTCGCAAGCAGCGGCGTTGATCTTTTGACTTTTTTCAGAACGGGTCAGACGGGCCTGTTGGGTTCATCCTTCAACACCACTCTTTTCGGTGGTGGCAGCCCCTCGCCCTATAGCGACGTGCGAAGCGACAATTTTTCCACCAGCGGCGGTAGTTCTGTTGATCTCAATCTGTTCATCGTCACCGGCAGCGGCGACTTGCAGGGCTTTACCACGACGCAACCCGCCTTTACGGGTTCCTGGACCATCGATTTATCAGGTTTGGGAGTTAGCGCTCCTGATCTTCCCACCTCAGGCACGACGGGGGATATCCTGACCGGTTTCAGCGGTGACCAGGGGGCCATTATCGGGCAATGGGAAGTGGGGCCCGTGCCGGAACCTGGCGTTGGCAGCTTGCTCGTTCTGGGCTCAATCATCGGCCTGATTGTCCGCGGCCGGGCGGCCCGGCGCATGTGAAACACGTTAAACGGCGATCTTGCACTTCGTTTGGGCACGGGCCATAAAAGCCTTCAAAATCAGAAATAGGCTGAACAACCGCCTGGTTGTGATCAAATAACCGCAAGGAGAGAGAATGAAAGGAAAAGCCGGAGGGATAATGGAGAAAAAGAGCAATACTCACCTCCTCCCCGCGTTCGTGCCTTTGCGGCTGGCTTTCCGCGTTCCAAGTCGTGCCCGGTCGTGTTCGGTCGTGCCAAATCGTGTCCAGTCGTGCCAGATCAAGGCATTCCCCGGGTCAGGGCAAATCTTGCCGGAATTTGCGAGCGGTCTGCCAAGCGCCTGCGACGGCGAAAATTCTTCAAAAAACCTGTTGCTTTGCGGAGTTTGGTTGCTATATTTCACGCCCGCTCGCAAAATAGGGGCGGGAAGTTAGTTAACCATTAACAGACAATTGTTCTTTGTATGGCAGGACAACGTATTCGTATTCGACTCAAGGCCTATGACCATCGCGTCATCGACCAATCCGCCCGCGACATCGCGGACACGGTAAAACGCACGGGCGCTCGCGTCGCGGGCCCGATCCCTCTTCCGACTCGCATCGAGCATTTCACGGTTCAACGCTCTCCTCATGCGGACAAAAAGTCGCAGGAGACTTTTGAACAACGCACTCACAAGCGGCTCATCGATATCATCGAGCCGACGGCCAAAACTGTGGACGAGCTGAAGAAACTCAATCTTCCGGCCGGCGTGGACATCACCATCAAAATTTAAGTTTATGCCTCTAGGACTTTTAGGAAAAAAACTCGGCCACACGCGCGTCTATGACGCCCAAGGCGTGCTGCAACCGGTCACGGTTGTGCTCGCGGGCCCCAATCGCGTGCTGCAGGTGAAAACCCAGGCGAGCAAAGACGGTTACAATGCCGTCCAGCTCGGCTTCGATGACCAGAAGGAACAACGCCTCACCAAGCCGTTGCTCGGTCACATCAAGAAGCAGAATGGTGTGGCGGTCAAACGCATCAAGGAATTCCGCAACTTCTCCAAGGAAGTGAAACCCGGCGACATCGTCGGGCCGACCTTGTTCGCTCCCGGAGATTTTATCGATGCCATCGGCGTGACCAAGGGTCGCGGCTTTGAAGGCGTCGTCGGTCGTCACGCATTTGCCGGTGGTGATTCCACTCACGGCGCGAAGGGCTGGCATCGTCGCTCGGGCGCCATCGGTCAGCGCTTGTTCCCCGGCACCGTTATGCGCGGCATGAAGATGCCCGGTCACATGGGCCAGGTGCAGCGCACCACGCAGAACCTTGAAGTCATTCAGGTTCGCGAAGCGGATAATTTGCTCCTGATCAAAGGTTCGATTCCCGGCGCTGAAGGCGATTACGTCGTCATCCGTGAATCCAAGAAACGTCCGAAGGGCTGGAAGCCGCCGGTTTCCGTCTCGGCGAAGAAGGGCAAGGCTGAAAAGCCCGAGGCCAAGAAGGCTGAAGCCAAGAAGTAATTGAGGCGTCGTCATGAAAATTTCTATTAAAGACATCAAAGGAAACAGCCAGGGCGAACACGAAGTGAAGTTCGAGTTGGTTGAAAACGGCAAGGGCACGCAAGCCGTGCACGACACCGTCGTGGCCTATCGCGCCGCACAGCGCATGGGCACCGCCTGCACCAAGAACGTCGGCGAAGTCGCCGGCTCGAACAAAAAGCCCTGGCGCCAGAAAGGCACCGGCCGCGCACGCGCGGGCTCGTTCCAATCGCCGTTGTGGGTCGGCGGTGGCGTGGTCTTCGGACCCAAGCCGCGTGATTTCTCCAAGAAGGTGAATTCCAAGACCAAGCAACTGGCTCTGCGCAAAGCGCTCAGCGAACGCTTGAAAGCCGGTGACGTGATTGTGGTCGACGATTTCAAACTCGATTCGCCCAGGACGAAGGATTTCATCGGCGTCCTTTCCGCGCTCGATTTGAAGGGCACCGCCCTGATTGTGTCGCAGGAAGTGGACAAGAACCTCACGCTCGCCTCGCGCAACGTTTCGAACGTGACGCTCACGACCAGCGAGTCGTTGAACACTTACGATGTGCTGCGCTCGGACAAACTGGTCTTTACCAAGGGCGCGTTTGAAAAAGTCGAAGCTCGTTTGAGCAAGGACAAGGAATAACATGAATTCTTTCGAAATTATCAAAACAGTGCGCCTGACTGAAAAAGGCACGCGCCAGGGCGAGAACTACAATCAATACACGGTTGTCGCCGATCCGCGCGCGAACAAGACACAAATCCGCCAGGCCGTGCAGGAATTGTTCAAAGTGAAAGTCACGAAAGTGAACACGTTGAACGTCCGCGGTAAAGCGCGCCGCCAGCGCACCGCCCAGGCCGGCAAGACGAACGATTGGAAGAAAGCCATCGTGACGCTCAAAGAGGGCGATAAGATCTCTTTGACGTAAGATAGATTTGAACCAAACAGAGCGCGGAGAGTCACTCCGCGCTTTTTTTATTTTCAAGAAGCCTGTATGTTGCTCCGGATTTTAACGCAATGAAAGTCACCCTCAATTGGCTGAAACAATACGTCGATTTTGATTGGTCGCCCGCGCAACTGTCGGAGCGGTTGACCATGCTTGGGCTTGAAGTCGAGGGCGTTCACAAAGTCGCCGGGGAATTTGAAGGCATCGTCGTCGCGCAAATCCTGACGAAGGACAAAGTGCCCGGCTCGGACAAACTTTCCGTCTGCAAAGTGAACGACGGCAAGATGGAGCGCACGATCATTTGCGGCGCACAGAACCACAATCCGGGTGACAAAGTGCCGCTGATTTTGCCGAACTTCGCCCTGCCGTTGAAGCCGGGCGAAAAAGAGCCGTTCATCATCAAGGAACGAAAAGTTTTCGGCATCACGAGCCAGGGCATGATGTGTTCGCCGCAGGAACTGGGATTGCCGGATCAGGCGGATGGGCTTTTGATTTTGCCGAAGGATGCGCCGATTGGAAAACCGTTTGCCGAATATCTCGGCCGTACTGGCGGCGATGTGGTTTATGATTTGGAAACGACGCCCAATCGTCCGGATTGGAACAGTGTCATCGGCATCGCACGCGAAATTGCGGCGCTGACGGGAAATGCGCTCAAGGTGCCGGGTATCAGGGATCAGGCGTCCGGCGGAAAGGTGCAGGACCTGGTTGCAGTGCGGATTGAAGACATGGAGCTTTGCCCTCGCTATACGGCGCGTGTCGTGAAAGGTGTGAAGATTGGTCCGAGCCCGGATTGGTTGCGTTCCACGCTTGAGAAGGTGGGCATTCGCAGCATCAACAACGTGGTGGACGTGACGAATTTTGTGATGCTGGAGATTGGGCAGCCACTGCACGCTTTTGATTATCATTTGATTTCCAAAGGCGGGGATGGCAAGCCGACCATTGTGGTGCGCCGCGCTCAAGCGAATGAAAAATTCAAGACGCTCGATAACGTCGAACGCACGCTTGCCGCAGACATGCTTTTGATTGCGGATGAGCAAAAAGGCATCGCGCTCGCGGGTATCATGGGCGGGCAGAACACGGAGATTAACGACAGCACGCGCGACGTGCTGATCGAGAGCGCGTATTTCAACCCTACCAATATTCGCCGCACGAGCAAGTCGCTCGGCTTGCGCAGCGAATCCAGTTATCGCTTTGAACGGGGCGCGGACGTGGGGATTTGCGATTGGGCCAGCCAGCGCGCGGCGCAGCTGATTCTGGAAACGGCGGGCGGACAGCTTGCGGAAGGTGTGGTGGATGCGTATCCCAAACCCGCGGAAGCCAAGCAAATCGTGCTGCGGCATCACAAAGTCGGCGAGTTGCTCGGCGTGTCGATTGCCCCGGCGGAGCAGGTCCGTTTGTTGAAAAATCTCGGCTTGCGCGCGGAGACTCCTTCCGGCGCTTCGCATGTTCCGCTCGTCGACGCGAACGTGGATACGACCACGCTGCTGACCAAAGAACCCGTCACCAGTTCCGGAGGCGCGACGGCTACGTTTGAGATTCCGACTTTCCGCGTGGACCTGAAACGCGAGGTGGATTTGATCGAGGAAATTGCGCGGCTGCATGGTGTGGAAAAGATTCCGGCCACGCCTCCGCGCGGCGCGATTGGCTCCAATGCCTTCGATTCGGTGCACGATCAGATTTCCGAGGCGCGGCGGATCCTGTGCGGGCTCGGATTGAATGAGGCGCAGGGGCAGACGCTGGTGGCAAATGCAGAATGCAGAATGCAGAATGCAGAATTGGTGGCAATGGCCAATCCGTTGAGTTCGGACATGGACGTGCTGCGTCCGAGTTTGCTGCCGGGATTGATTCATTCCTTGCGGCACAATGTCAGCCGGAAGAATTATGATGTGGCGCTTTTTGAAGTCGGGCGCGTGTTTGCGCAAGCTGGGGGGCAAACCCGCGAGGAACGGCGTGTGGCGATTGCGCTCACGGGGCAACGCAATCCTTTGTTCTGGAGCGGGGGCGAGCGTGACGCGAAGTTTGATGTTTATGATCTGAAGGGATTGATTGAGGAATTCTTTGAGCAGTTTGGCCTGCGCGGGATGACTTACAATCGTCGCGCGGAAAGCACTGCGTTGTTTCTCGAATCGGCGACGATTCAATTGGGCAAGCAACAACTCGGCGAGTTTGGGCAATTGCTGCCGCCGCTGGCGAAGAAATATGATTTGCGCGATGCGGTGTTTCTGGCGGAGTTGAATCTCGATTTGCTGCTCGCGCGGCGGAATCCTTCCAAGTCTTTCAAGGCATTGCCGGCGTTCCCAACGATTCGGCGCGATGTGGCGATGATTGTGCCGGAAGCGACCACACATGACGCGGTGTTGCAGGTGGTGAAACAGACCAAGCCTGCGAACCTGGAATCTGTCGAGTTGTTCGACGTGTTCCGCGGCAAGAACGTTCCGGAGGGCCAGAAGAGCCTGGCTTATGCGTTCACGTATCGGAATGCGGAGCGCACGCTGACGGATGGGGAAGTGAGCGCGGCGCATGAGAAGTTGGTGGAGCAGTTCAAGAAATCGCTGCAGGCGACGGTGCGGGAATAGCGCCGCCGTTAGACGAGGTGCTTGAACTCCTTAATCTCGGCGAGCTTTTTCACCAACTCCTTTACTTTCTGGGCCTGGCTTTTGTGGGCGAGCATGACGGCGTCGTCGGTTTGGACGAGGATTGAATCGCGGAGGCCGACGACGGCGATGGGGGTGCGATGAGCTTTGGTGCGGGCGTCGAAGATGATGTTGCGCGCGGCGTCCACGTGGATGAAATCGGCGACGGCGCAGTTGCCCTCCGGGTCGGGTTTGAGATGCCGCGCGAGGGCGGTCCAGGAGCCGAGGTCGTCCCATTCGAAATCGCCGTCGGCGACGATGACATTTTGCGCGTGTTCCATCAGGGCATAATCGATGGAGACTTTTTTGATTTCGGGATATTCCTTCGCGAGGACTTTGTTTAACTTCGCGGGATTCGCGGCGACTTTGAACCAACGCTGGCACGCGGCGTACATTTCCGGCTGATGTTTCTGCAACCCTTCGGTGACGGTCACGAATGACCAGATGAACATGCCGGCATTCCAGCGGTATTGGCCGCTGTTGACGTATTCGAGCGCTTTGTCGAAGTAAGGTTTTTCGACGAATTGTTCCGCGCGGTGGAAAACGGTCTTGTATTTCTTTACGCCTGCGGGCGCGGGCAGGGGCTCGCCGACGCGGATGTAACCGTAGCCGGTGTCGGGGCCGGTGGGTTTGATGCCGATGGTAACGATGGCCCGGCCGCGGGAGGCGAGATCAAAGGCGTCGCCGAGAACCTGCTGAAATTTTTTCTCATCGGGAATGACGTGGTCGGCCGGGAGGACGGCCATGACGCCGGTGGTGGACCGGGCGCCGACCAAGGCGGCTCCGAGCGTGACGGCAGCGGTGGTGTCGCGGCCCATGGGTTCGGCGACGAGGTTTTCTTTCGGGATTTTTGGGAGCTGTTTGCGCACTTCGGGCAGTTGCGCGGCGTTGGTGATGATGAAAATATTTTTTGCGGGCACGAGCGGGAGGACGCGGTCAACGGCTTCCTGCAAAAACGATTTTTTGCCGAGGAGCGTGAGCAATTGCTTGGGGGTTTTCTCGCGGCTCACGGGCCAAAAACGCTCGCCGCGCCCGCCGGCCATGATGATGACAAAACGATTCTTGGAATCACCGGATTTGCTGTTGGTTGCCATAAGTCGATTATTTGACTGCTGAAACCAGGGTTTTCACAAAATTGCCCACACGCGAAACCAGCTCAGGATTTTTTCCCAGCTTGGCGATTTGATTCACCACGGCGCTGCCGACGACGATGGCTTCGGCGTATTGCGCAACGGTTTTGGCCTGTTCGGGATTGGAGATGCCGAAGCCGATGGCGATGGGCAAATCCGTGTTGGCGCGGATTTTGGAGGTCATCGAGGCGATGGTGTCGGAGATTTTTTGCTGCATGCCGGTGACGCCTTCACGTGAGACGTAGTAAATGAAGCCGGCGCCGCGTTTGACGATGAGGGCGATGCGGTCCTCGGGCGTGGTGGGGGCGACGAGATAGATGTTGCAGAGGCCGGCCTGGCGCATGAGCGTTTCGTAGTTCTGACTTTCCTCGGGAGGCAAATCGAGGACGAGCAGGCCGTCCACGCCGGCGCGGGCGGCGTCAGCGATGAATTTTTCCATGCCGACTTTGTGGATGAGGTTGAAATAGATGTAGAGGACGATGGGGATTTGCGATTCCTTGCGGATGGCGGCGACGGTTTCGAGAACTTTCGGCGGGGTGGTGCCGGATTCGAGGCCGCGCTGGGCGGCGAGTTGGTTGACGAGACCGTCGGCCAGGGGATCGCTGAAGGGAACGCCGAGTTCGAGGACGTCCACGCCGGCCTTATCGAAGGCGAGGCCGAGCTGGCGGGTGGCTTCGAGGTTCGGGTCGCCGGCGCCGATGTAGACGACGAATCCTTTTTTTCCTTCGCGTTTGAGGCGTGCAAAACGTTCGACAATTCGATTCATGTCCGCGCAGTTTCGAGTTTCAAGATTGGAGTTTCAAGAGTGGAGTTGGGCGGGTGATTTTAAAAAAAACGACTCCAAAACCCTCCAAAACCCTCCAAAACCCTCCAAAAGTCTCCAAAATTGGAACGGGCGTGAGGGGAAGGGGGGAACATCGAACGTCGAACGTCGAAGTGGTCCTGGCACCGGGACGGTGCCGGAACTCAGGCGAGGACGCCTGCACTACGTTCGGAGGCTGGTGCTCCTGTTTCATCGCGGAGACTTTATTGGAGAAGATTTGCGAAGAAAAACTTACGGTAAGTATTTCGATGGAAGTTGTTGTGGGGGAATGAAATCGGATTGAAAAAATCGGAAAAAATGGCTGAAAAGGCACTTTGAAACGCGGAAGTCGGAACGCGGAACGCGGAATGAAGTGGCGAAAACGGCCGTGAATACAATGGTTTTGCGCGGATGAGACGAATCGGATGGATGGGACAAATACAGGCGAGGAAAAATGAGTCCGGATTTTTAGGGACAAAAGCGAAACGGTTTCGCTTTGTTGAAATCATATCTAGACATGAGGAGAAATTGGAGGTTCGACCTCCCTCACCCCGGCCCAATGACTCGCTTGCTCCCGCTCGCTCGGCCCTCGCGGGCCTTTGGCTTCGCCCCAATTCCTTTCGCCGCTTCCCAAGCGGTTCAAGTCCCCAAGGAGAGGGTGGTCCTTTTGGGAAATCGTAGGTAGAGCATGAGTCCTCGACTTAATCCAATTTCGGGTATGCGATCGATTTCTCCTTAAGCATCGGATGGTTTCTTTCCATGAACCGCGGGGTGCTTCCATGAATGGAGAAGATTGTGTCGCCCTTTCAGGGCGAGGGGCGATGAGGGCGCTTGACCCAGGGCGGCGGCCGCTCCGCTGGCCTTGCCCTGGGCTTTCATCTTTCGGGCCTTCAGCCCGGGGCGCTTGCTCCCAGGTTTATAGGCAGTGCGCAGTTCAAAAAGGAACTGGTGGCTACAGACAAAACAGTTTCGCTTTGTGGAAACCTTGTGTCGCATACATGGAGACAAGGGGAAAAATGGTTAAACGAAATGTTTGGCGGGACGCCAAACACCGCACGCCGGAGGCGTGCGCTCCCCTTTTCCTGGGATTGGCCTTGAGCAATAAAATGTTTTCAACAAAGCGAAAACGGTTTCGTTTTTGTGGAAAAGATCTGGAGCCGTGGTTGCATTCCCCCCTTTTTTCGTCATTCGCTTTCCAACCGGGGGCGAATGACGAAAAAAAGCAGGTTTCATTTGACGATTACCCGGGGTGGCGGCTGCTGCACAGCCTTACCCCGGGCGAGAGCATTTCCATCAAAGCTGTAGCGATGAGGTGAAGCGAAATGGAGAGCGGTCTTTTTGGTTTTTGGCTTCGTTTCGGCTCAGTCATCCCGCCGTGGCGGGACTCCTTCGCCGAAGCCTCGCCAAAAACCAAAAATCCTCGCTCTTCATCGCTACATCTTTTCTGTCAATGCTCTACAGTATTTTTTTAACCGCTCTAGAATGGGTGGAAAGGATTGTGAATGGGCTTTTGTGAATTCGAGGACGAGGAGGAGAACGAGAACGACGACGATAACAGGTTGGTTATTTGGCGTGGGAGCGCCAGACGAGGCGGAGGCCTTCGAGGGTGAGGTCGGGGCGGACGGCGGAGATTTCGGGGAGCTTGGAGGCGATCAATTTGGCGTAGCCGCCGGTGGCGACGACGGGGAGGCGCTGGGTTTTCAATTCGCGCTTCAACTCGCTGAGCAAGCCGCGGATGAGGCCGCGGTAGCCGTGCACGGCGCCGACGAGCATGGCGTGCTCGGTGCTTTTGCCGACGGCGCTGGCGACTTCGCGGATTTTGATGCGCGGCAGCAACGCGGTTTTTTCGTGGAGATAATCGGTCATGGCGGCGAGGCCGGGCGCGATGATGCCGCCGATGTAATTGCCGGCACGGTTGACGACGTCAAAGGTGACGGCGGTTCCAAAATCGACGACGACCGATGGCGCGCCGAAATGGCGCCGCGCGGCGGCGGCGTTGGCGAGGCGATCGGGGCCGATGGTTTTCGGTTTCGGATAATCAATGCCGACGCCGCGAAGAGTTTTGGGCGTGAGTTCGAGGGCGTCAACTTTCCAAAGCTGCCAGGTTGCCTTGAGGACGAGCGGTGTCGTGCGCGGGACTACGCTGCAGAGCGCGGCGCCTTCGATGGGATTGCGTCCGGCGAATTTGAGGAGCTGATCTTTCACGCCGCCGTTGAGCCACGCTTCGGTGGGGATGTCAGTTTGTTTGATGACGCGCCGGTTGTCGGCGAGGCCGAGATGCGTGTTGGTGTTGCCGATGTCGAAGAGGAGGATCATGCCATGTATTCGTTTTAAAGCGATGACGGGAAATTTATTTTGGCAATTATCATATATCCGTGTCTTCCGCGATGAACGCCTGTCTCGCCCTTGCAGGGCGACGTTCATTGTGGACGGTTACCCAGGGCGGCGCTTCGCTTGCCCTGGGCTATCATCTTTCGGGCTTTCAGCCCGAGGAGACGGCGTTTCGCGGCTGCAATATCTTGAAATGCTCTGGAGAAGCTGCCTGAGCGCCCAGGAAAAATAAAGCGTCAATCCAGGGACATGGTCACATCGCCGCCGGTGACGCGTTCGAGGCGGCCGTGCTCGGTGCGAATGAGCAGCGCGCCGTCGTCATCGAGCGATTCGGCGCGGCCATGGATGCGGCGGTCGCCAATTTGGATGGTGACCAACTCGCCGATGGTGCCGCAATTTTCCTCCCATTCATCGGCGACGGATTCGAACTGGCCCGAGCAGACGCGCGCGTAGTCGGCGTCGAGCTGGCGCAGAATTTCCACGGCGAGGTCGGCGCGGGAAATGGTTTTGCCGGTTTCAATTTTCAGGGAGGTGGCGATTTTGCGCAAATCCGCGGGGAACTCCGCGGCGCTGAGGTTCACATCCACACCGATGCCGAGGATGATGTGTTTGACGCGATCCAATTCGGCGCTCAGTTCGGTGAGAATGCCGGCGACTTTTTTGCCATAGAGCAGGATGTCGTTGGGCCATTTGATTTTGGCTTTCAAGCCGGTGTTGATTTCAATGGCGCGATGCAGCGCGGTGGCGGAGGCGACGGTCAATTGCGTGGCTTCCTGCGGGCGCAAATCGGGCCGGAGCAGGATGGAGAACCAAAGTCCTTTGCGGGCGGGTGAAATCCATTTGCGGCCGAGGCGGCCGCGGCCTTTGCTCTGGGATTCGGCGAAGACGACGGCGCCTTCCTTCACGTGGTCGCGCGCGAGTTTTTCAATGACGTCGTTGGTGGAGGTGGTTTCCTCGAAGACGCGGATGTCGCGGCCGATGATTTTCACTTTACCGAGGCGGGCAAGTAAATCGTCGGCGTGGAGGGCGTCCGGCGAACTGATGAGGCGGTAGCCGAGATGGGGGGTGGCTTCGATGTCGTAGCCGATGCGGCGCAGGTCCTCGACGCGCGCCCAGATGGCGGCGCGGCTGATGCCGAGCCGGACGGAGAGTTCGGCGCCGGAAACGCCGCCGGCGCTGGCGGCGCGCAAGGCGGAGAGGATTTCGGAGTCGGTGGACACGGGTTACTGAATTATAATTTTATCGGCGTTTAAACATCCAACATTGAACAACCAACATCCAATTTTTTAAGCGTCTTCGAAATCGAGGCCGATGTCGACGGCGCGGGCGGAGTGGGTGAGAGCGCCGACGGAGATGAAATCGACGCCGGTTTCGGCGATGGCGCGGACGGTGGAGAGGTTCACGCCGCCGCTGGCTTCGGTTTTGGAGCGGCCCTTGCATTTCTGGACGGCGAGGCGCAGTTGCAGGATGGTCATGTTGTCGAGCAGGACAAAATCGGCGCCAGCACCGGCGCCTTGCTCGACCTGGTCGAGAGTGTCGGCTTCGACTTCCACTTTGAGCGGGGGAAATTTTTCGCGCGCGGCACGGACGGCGGCGGCGACGGGGTTGGGTTTGGCGTCGCGCAGGGCGGCGAGGTGGTTGTCCTTGATGAGCACCATGTCGAACAAACCAAAGCGGTGATTGGCGCCGCCGCCGCAGGTGACGGCGTATTTTTCCAGGCGGCGCAGGCCGGGGGTGGTTTTGCGCGTGTCGAGAATTTGCGCGTGGGTGCCTTTGATGGCGTCGACGAATTGCGCGGTGAGGGTGGCGATGCCGGAGAGGCGCTGGACGAAATTGAGCGCGACGCGTTCGGCGCTGAGGATGGCGCGGGCGTTGCCGGAGATGCGCAGGAGGCTTTCGCCGGATTTGGCGCGATGGCCGTCGCGGGCGAGTTGTTCAATCTGGATGGAGGGGGATAGTTCGCGAAAGGCTGCTTCGGCGAGCGGGAGGCCGGCGGCGACGAGGACTTCGCGGGCGCGCATGACGACGTTGAGTGTTGCGTTTTCGGGGACCGTTGCGAGCGTGGTGGCGTCGCCGCTGCCGAGGTCTTCGGCCAGGGCCATTTGAATGGCGCGGCGGATTTCGTCAGGTTGAAGCGGTTGCACTGCGGGAAGATGGGGCAAAGGCGGAAAACAGAAAAGGGGAAAACTGATGAAGAACTGCATCTTCATTTGAGCCGAGGAATGGCGGCTTCGGGAAAAGCGCCAGCGCTTTCCTGGACGTGATGATCTGAAGAGGATGCTTGATTCGTGGGTTGAATTCCACCCATGCTTCGCCTCGATGTCCTGGCAAAAACCATGTTTTTTAAACCATCGA
>Ga0335085_10003451_pt1 | contig 27335 bp, 30 predicted proteins | sample Lox_Sample_45_FD_206712 | JGI IMG/M metagenome (GOLD analysis project Ga0335085, IMG submission 206712) | Soil microbial communities from Loxahatchee National Wildlife Refuge, Florida, United States - Lox_Sample_4.5 | ecosystem: Environmental > Terrestrial > Soil > Wetlands | place: USA...
GCGTTTCTCACCCACGGAGGGGCGGCGTATTACCACTCGCCAATCCAGCCCGAACCCCTACGCCCTGGCTGCCATGCATGGGGCACATTCGGAAATTTTGTAGCCAACGACAAACTGGAGGTTCAGCAGCACACAGCGCAGTACTTCGCCAGCCAGTTGCTGAATCTGGAGTGGGTGAAACACGGCGCAGGAATGCACCAACTCTTTCCCGCTCAAGCCGACCTGAAGGATGAAGCCGGACACACCTTGATTACGGCGTATGCGGTCAAACGCCCGGACGGCGAATGGGCGTTTCTGCTGATCAACAAGGACCCGAGCAACTCACATGAAGTGGCGATCGAACTGGAACACGCAGGTAAGACGCATACCGTGCGTTTCCAGGGAAGAACCAGAATTGTCACGTTTGCAGCAAAGGAATACGTGTGGCGCCCGTCGGGAGCAACCAGTCATGCGGATCCTGACGAACCAGCGGAAATCTCGGAGATCGAATGGAAAGATGGCCGAACAATCTTGTTGCCGAGAGCTTCGGTGACAGTGATTCGGGGACGGATCAGTAACGACGGCCTGCAGTAAGGTTCGCTACATGTGTCCGCTCGCGTAAAGGAGCCAAACAAATACGCGCCACAGGCTGAAGCCTGTGCTGCTGACGATCAGCGGGATGGCGGGCGGAGAAACTTTTTGAGGAGTAGCGCTGCGAGTTGCGCGGAATTGTGGCGGATGACACCGTGCTCCTCGAGCACATCATCGGCGATGAGACGAATCTTCATTCTGGCGATATTCGCTCGGTCAACCACGACCGGTTCCGCGCCTTCCGCGCGGTAGCGCCGCGCCACTTCCGGTGAAACCTCCTGGTTATTTGCGACCACGTAGTTGATGAGATGCTTGCCGACGTGATCCTCGATCGCGCGGAGATGCTGGCTCAGCGTGTAATGCGTGGTTTCACCGGGCTGCGTCATCAGATTCGCGATATAGACGCGGGGAGCGCGCGAGCGCCGGATGGCCTGCGCAATTTCCGGAATCAGCAAATTGGGAATCACGCTGGTGTAAAGCGAGCCGGGGCCCATGAGAATCAGGTCCGCGTTGTGGATCGCTTCGATCGCGCGCGGAAGCGGGCGGACGCGGCGCGGACTCAACTCAATTCTCCGAATGGGAACCTTGCTTCGCGAGATGTTGGTTTCGCCCCGCACCTGTTTGCCATTGGCGAGCGTGGCCACCAGATGAACATTGGCTGTGGTCGAAGGAAAAATGCGTCCCCGGATGGCAAGGACCTCGCTCGAAACGCGAACCGCTTCGGCGAAATCGCCGGTCACATGCGTGAGGGCCGCAAGAAACAGATTCCCGAAGCTGTGGCCGGTGAGACCACGTCCAGCATGGAAACGATACTGGAACAGACGACTGAGCAGCGCTTCGTCTTTAGAGAGCGCTACCATGCAGTTGCGAATGTCGCCGGGAGGCAAGATGCGGTGTTCGCGGCGCAAGCGTCCGGAGCTGCCGCCGTCATCGGTGACGGTAACGATAGCCGCAAGATCGGAAATGGGCCGCTTGCGCGTCGGCAGGCGCACAGGCCCGCGAACCACCTGTTCGCGCAGGCCACGCAGCAACGCGGAAAGCCCGGTGCCGCCGCCCAGCGCCACCACACGCAAGCCACCAATGGACACATTCTTTGCCATGGACTTCGTTTTCAAGCGCAGCCTCGGTTTCACAGCCAGACGGTGGAGCATCACCTGGCGTTGGCGGATCGCCGCGGCTGGGGTGGCGGCGGAAAATCCGGACAGACGGCAGGACGCGAGATCGATTCCGAGATCGGTGAGAACCCCGAGCGGGTAGGACTATCCGGCGTAGCCGTCTTTTTCAGGATACAGCAATTCGGTAAAGCGAGGGTCTTCCTGGAGAAAGGCAAAATCTTCGTCGTTGCGCGCGTGGAAACGGTTCGCCGGACGAAGTTCAATCGCGATCTTGAGGTTCGCCATGGCGGAATCGGCTTCTCCGGTGAGGCAGTCGAGCGCGGCCAAAGCGTAGTGAACGTGATCGAGCTTCGGCGCCAGCTTGCGGGCCTTTTCGAGACTTTCCCGGGCTTCATCCCAACGGCCCAGGTTCATCATGGCCACGCCGCGCTGATAGTGCTCTTCCGGCGACTTGGGATTCTGCTCGGAACTCGGTTTCATGCGCTGTTCGACAATGCGCAAATGGGTGCGTGCCCGGTCCGCAAGTTCCTTGCTAGGACCTTCTAAAACCTTTTCTAGCTCTTGCTTGGAACGCTGGAACTTCTGCTGGTGGAAGAGGCTCATGGCCTCCTCATATAGCCTCATCTGCACCTGAACGCGAGGATCGACCAGTTCCACGCCACCGCGCTGCGGCGGAGGGGCCGGTAAGTTGCTCTTTTTCTTTGATTTGGACGCACCCTTGGAAACCGCCTTGGAACGCCTGGAGGAGCCGGAGGAGGATTTTTGCACTTTCGCCATGGCGCGAATGCTAGCAGAGGCATCGCTGCGCGTCAATGACAGCGCGAAACACGCTGTGGACGGTGGGAAAGTGCCGTGACCGATAGCCTTAACCGAACGGGAGCAGGGCCGAAAATAAATTTTACGCCGAAGGCGCTTCTCCCCGACACTAGGAACAGAATTTCCCGGGTCATGCCAAGGCGGAGTGCTGGCCTGCCCTGCGGGCGTGTGCTATAAGTTTCATGTGGAACTCAGGTTAACGACTCGTGCCTTTCATAAACTTTCCTGCGCGCGAAATTAATTGCAAGCTGGTGTACTACGGTCCAGGTCTCGGTGGAAAGACCGCAAACCTGCAGTGGATCTACGACCATACAGGGCAAAATCTGAAGGGCAAAATGGTTTCCTTGGCGACGGAGACCGACCGGACGCTGTTTTTCGATTTTCTACCCCTCGATCTCGGGACGGTACGCGGTTTCAAGACGCGCTTTCACCTCTATACGGTCCCTGGGCAGGTGTTTTACGAGGCCAGCCGGAAGCTGATCCTCAAGGGTGCCGACGGCGTGGTCTTCGTGGCCGATTCGCAGGAAGAACGGCTGGACGCGAACTTCGAAACGATGGAAAACCTGCAGGAACACCTGAAGGAACACAACCTGAATTTCGACACCATTCCTTACGTCTTGCAATTGAACAAGCGCGACCTGCCCAACGCCATGTCGGTGGATGAACTGAAGAAGCAACTCGTGAAAAAGGGCGAACCGGTGATTGAAGGAGTGGCTATCAACGGCACCGGCGTCTTCGAAACCCTCAAAGAGCTCGCCAAGATGGTCCTCGCCGAACTCAAAAAGGGCGGGTAATTCCCCCGTTCAAAGAAGCAAAAGCTTCATCCCGATTCGGCAGCTTTTTCGTTTTTTACACGACGAACCTAAAACCCAGCTTGGGCGGCGGCTTCGGTAGTGTAGGTGGGAATCGCTTCGACCAGGCGCGTGACGGTGAGTGCGTCGCGAACGCGGCCTTCGCCGCATACCAGATGCAGCCCTCCACCCTGCCGAGCGAGCGCGATGGAAAGTTTCACCAACGCGGAGATGCCGGAACTGTCAATCTGGGGAATCTCGTTGAGATTAACAATCACCTTGCGAGCCCCCTTGGCGACAAGATCCTGCATGAATGAGCTGAGGTGTTCGCTGGGATCGCCGATGGTCAACCGCCCGTGAACGTCCACGAAATGAATTCCGTTGGCCTGGCGAGAAGAAACTTCCAAAGGTGGGTGCAGGGACATTGCCGTATTTCCTTTATATTGCGACTCGCAGAGTCACCGGGTAACCGCAGGGCAAATGGGAGCGGCGACTTTGGCATTATACGATGATAGGGATGAAGGACAAGCCAATGGGGGTTGTGCACCGCCACCGATGGGATGTGACCCCGGCGGAAGCCCGCCGCATCCAGGAGGAGCTAAAGGCTTATTGGAACGGGGAAGATAGGTTTGGAGAAATCCGCACCGTGGCGGGGCTGGATGCTGCCTTTGTGCTCGTGGGCTCGCAAGCGTTGAAGAGGACCGGTGGGCAGTGGAACCGGCTGCGGGATGCGAACCGCGCAATCGGATGCGTGGTGATGTATCGCTTTCCAGAGATGGAAGAAGTCGAGCGTGCGCATGCCATAGCGCCTTTGGAATTTCCTTACGTGCCGGGATTGTTGAGTTTCCGGGAGATTCCTGTACTGCTTGAGGCCCTGAGGAAATTACAGGCTATGCCGGATCTGCTCTTCTGCGACGGACAGGGCTATGCCCATCCGAGACGCCTGGGGCTGGCCTCGCATCTCGGGGTGGTTCTCGACCGCCCCTCCATCGGCTGCGCCAAGAGCATTCTTATCGGGACCCACGGCAAGCTACCAGCCAGGGCGGGCAGTTGGACGCCATTGCTCGACCAAAAAGCGGGCGGCGAACAAATTGGGGCCGTGTTGCGCACCCGCACCGGCGTGCAACCCATCTATGTTTCGCAAGGCAATCGAGTCAGCCTCGAATCCGCCATCCGGCTTACCCTGGCCGTTACCGACGGCTTTCGCATCCCGCGGCCGACACGTGACGCCGATCACTTCGCGGGCGAAATAAAAAGAAAGATCCTACAAGGGCAATCATCCGAAAATTGAATGCGCGGCAGAAAAATTTCTAGCCCCATGAAAAATGCCCCGTGCGTATAATTTGGGCGATTCGTGGAACACCCCCGAACATTCACCGATGCATTGCGTAGCGGGTGGAGCGCAAACCTTTCGCTCTGGAGAACTTATTGATGAAGCGCATGGGTATTTGGTGTTGTTGCTTATTGGCCCTGGTTCTGAGTTCCCTTCCTACACGCGCGCAAGAGACTCCCTCCTCGCCGGCTGCCGCAAGTGCCTCCTCCCCTGAAGTTCCGAGAGCCGTTGCCGATAAGCTGAACCAACTCGATCAAAAAGTGGCCGCGGCGCAATCCGCCGGCGACAACGCCTGGATGCTCGTCAGTGCCGCGTTGGTGCTCATGATGACCGGGCCCGGGCTCGCACTTTTCTACGGCGGCCTCGTACGGCAAAAAAACGTCCTCGCGATCATGATGCAAAGCTTCGCGCTCATGGCGCTGATCACCGTACTCTGGGCGCTGATGGGCTACAGCCTGTGCTTCGGCGGGAGTGGTCCTGTCATCGGCAACTTCCAGTTCGCACTGCTGCGCGGCGTTGGCGTAACGCCGAATGCCGATTATGCTGCGACGATTCCACAGCTAACGTTCATGATCTACCAATTAATGTTTGCCGTCATTACCCCTGCGCTGATTACTGGGGCCACCGCGGAACGCATGAAATTCTCCGGAACCATCCTCTTCATGACCCTTTGGTTCCTGATCGTCTATGCCCCCATGGCGCACATGGTGTGGGGCAAAGGCGGAATGCTGAATGCCTCGCTGGGCGGAAGATTCCCAACGCTGGATTTTGCGGGCGGGACCGTAGTGCACATCACTTCGGGTGTTTCTGCGCTGGTCTGCGCGCTCTATATGGGCAAGCGTGTCGGTTATCCCAAGCAGCCCATGCCGCCGCACAGCCTGGTGCTGAGTTTCATTGGCGCGTGCCTCCTGTGGGTGGGATGGTTCGGCTTCAACGCCGGAAGCGCCCTTTCTTCGGGCGGTTTGGCAAGCAGTGCGTTTGTCGCCACGCATTTTGGCTCTGCCGCAGCAGCATTAAGCTGGAGCGCAGCGGAGTGGCTGAAGAATGGAAAGGCGAGCGCATTGGGCGCGATCTCGGGAGCAGTCGCCGGCCTGGTGGCCATCACGCCTGCTGCGGGATTTGTGGGGCCGCTGCCCGCGCTGCTCATCGGCTTCATCGCGGGTGCGTTTTGCTTCTGGATGGTCACAAAGTTCAAGGCCATATTCGGTTACGATGATGCGCTGGATGCCTTCGGCGTACACGGCGCAGGCGGAACGATTGGCGCGCTGCTGACCGGAGTCTGCGCGCAATCATTCATCAATCCAATCTTCGGCGAGGGCAAGCCGGTGGGCGGGTTCGACGGGCACTGGGCCCAGGTCGGTAATCAGCTTGTGGGCATTCTGCTGGCGTGGGTTTTCGCCATCGTTGGAACGCTAGTCATCCTGAAGATCGTAGACGTGACCACGGGCATCCGCGTCAGCGAAGAGCACGAAGTCGAGGGCCTGGATATCACGCAGCACGGAGAAGAGGCGTACAACCTGGAAGCCTAGCAATCGGGTGGTGTGAGGCAATCACAGCAGGCGGGAGCAGAGACCGGTATGATGAAAATTGAAGCGATCATTCAGCCGTCGCGATTCGAATCGGTGAAGGACGCGCTGCTGGAAATTGGCATTGACGGAATGACGGTAACGGAGGTCCGCGGACACGGCCGGCAAAAGGGGCATACGGAGGTCTATCGCGGTCGCGAATACACGGTGGACCTGCTGCCCAAGATCAAGCTGGAGCTGGTCCTGCCCGACAATCTGGTGAACCGCGCGATCGAAACGATCTTAAAGAGCGCCAAGACAGGAAAAATCGGAGACGGTAAGATATTCCTGAGCCGGATTGAAGAAGCCATCCGGATCCGCAACGAGGAACGCGGCGAAAGCGCACTTTAGGGATCTCGATGTCCTCCCCGCGTCCAGGTCTGGTTCCGAGCTTTCGCCCGAATCATAATAACAAGATGGCAGAAGAGCAGGTCACGCCGCTTTCCGAGCTGGGGCCGCAGGTTGAAGCGCAGCGGGAACGGATTCACAAGCTATTTGAGAACGGCGCGGGCGCTCGCGAGACGCTGCGGCAGTTGTGTGAGCTGGCCGACAACACCATCAAGAAAATCTTTGGCGAGCTGCTCCGGGTACGCGGCGTTCCGGCACAGGGAATGAGTCTTCTGGCGTTGGGGGGCTACGGCAGGGGAATGCTGTTTCCGTATTCGGACCTGGACCTCCTGTTTCTCTTCGGAAGCGAAAAGGCCGAAGAAGAGTTCCGGGCGCTGATTTCCGAATTTTCCCGCACGCTCTGGGATTTGGGATTCCGTGTCAGTTCCGCGGGTCGCACGGTGGACGAGTGCAAGCACATCGAAGAGTCCAACGCGGAGTTCCACCTCGCCATGCTGGACCGGCGTTTTCTGGACGGCGACCTGCAACTCTTCGAGAAACTCGATGCAAAGGTTCTCTCCGGGCCGGAAAAGCAGGCGCGGCCGCTGCTGCTTTCCGAATTACAACGGCTGACTCGCGAGCGATTGGCTCGATACGGAAATACAATTTTCCACCTCGAGCCGAATGTGAAGGAAGCTCCAGGCGGATTGCGCGACTACCACGCTACGCTATGGATGCGCCAACTGGCGGGCGACCGGCGCGACCCGCGCATCAGCCCGCTGAACGAAGATGAACTCACCCGCAACGCCGTGGAATTCTTGAGCGGCATCCGCTGCTTCCTGCATTACGCGAACGCGCGCAACGACAATACGCTCTCCTACGAACTGCAGGCCGAGGCGGCCGAGCGTTCCCTGGGAATCGACGACAATTTGCGCCGGAACGCTGCCGAATGGATGCGCCTGTATTTCCGGCACGCCAGAACGTTGAATCGGCAGCTGCTTCGCTACATGGAGCAACGCCCCGTGACAGCGCTCTCCCTGCGGCAGCGCCTGATGAACGCAATGCCGGGGACCAAGATCGAAACCGGCAACGGAAAACCGTATGCCGTGCGCGACGGTTTGCTGGAGTTGACCAACGAACAGGTTTTCGCCGACCGCCAGTTGATCTATGCCTTGCTGGGCGAGTCCGCGCGCCTCGGCGTTCCCCTCAGCCGCGAGGCAGAGCGTGGCGTCGCATACATCATGACCCACCCGGAGATTCCGCAGAAAAACACGCGCATCACCTGGCCGGTCTTCAGCAACATTCTGGTCGCCGATTATCCCTCTCTGGCTCTGCGGCCGATGCACCGCCTCGGCCTGCTGATTGACGTGCTGCCGGAATTTCGCACGATTGATTCGCTGGTCGTCCGCGACTTCTATCATCGCTATACCGTGGATGAACATTCCCTGCGGGCCATCGAGCATTTGCAGGATTTGGCGGGTTCCACCGATCCGCGAGGCTCGCATTTCGCACCGCTTTGGCGAACTGTGGACCGCCGCGATCTGCTGATTCTTTCCCTGCTTCTGCATGACGTTGGCAAAGGCATGCCCGTCGAAAGTCACGTGGCCGGAAGCCTGCAGGCACTGGAGACCGCCGCGGACCGGCTGAAACTCACAGCCGAAGAAAAAGCTGAAGTGCACTTTTTAATCGAGCATCACCTGGATATGTCCGCCACTGTGCAGCGCCGCGACATTTTTGATCCTTCCGCGGTTTCCGGTTTTGCAGCGGTCGTCGGCACACAGGAACGCCTGCAGCGCCTTTGCTTGCTCACCTATGCCGACATCCACGCCGTAAATCCGGAGGCGTTGACGCCCTGGAAGTCGGAGATGCTCTGGCAATTGTTCGTGGCCACGTCGAATTACTTCAGCCGCACCGTGGATCGCGACCGCCTGCACGTTTCCGACGAAGCGCTGCTGCTCGAGCAAGTGCGCCAGCAATCTCCGCAGGCTTCGAAGACCCAGTTGGAGCGCTTCCTGGAGGGATTCCCCCGTAGGTATCTCGCGGTGCATTCACCGGAAGAGATTGCGTTGCACTTTTCGCTTTATCAGAAGCTAGGAGAGCAGCCTGTCCAGACGGATCTAAAGGCGCGTCAGCACGCGTTTGAATTGACACTGTTATCGGAAGACCGGCCGGCGCTTTTTGCCGCCATCTCCGGCGCGCTCGCGGCGTGGGGCATGAACATCGTCAAGGCGGATGCATTTGCAAACTCCGCGGGCGTTGTGCTGGACACCTTCCACTTCGTCGATCTGCACCGTACGCTGGAGTTGAATCCCACCGAGCGAGCGCGTTTCCAGGAGAGCATCGCCGACGTGGTCAACGGCAAACAACCTCTCGAGCCACTGCTGCGCGGCCGCCTCGCCGGAGCCATGGTCAAACCGCCAAAGGTCGCTCTCCGCACTTCCATCCAGTTCGACGACGATTCCTCCGATCATTCCACGCTGATGGAAGTGATGACGCAGGACCGCCCCGGTCTTCTGTACGAATTGGGCTCCGCGCTGGCCCGCCAGGGATGCAACATTGACGTCGCGCTGATCGACACCGAAGGGCAAAAGGCAATTGACGTCTTCTATCTGACCGCGCAGGGAGCAAAACTCACGGCGCAAAAGAAAGTGCTGCTGCGTGAAGTCCTGGAAGCCACTTTGGGATAGAAGCGGCACCTGGCACCGATAAGCAACAGCCAATCGGGCTTATTCAGGCGGGGCTGATAAGTCCCCGGACCTTTTCGACGAGAACCGCCGAATCGTAGACGGGCTTTTCCAGATAACCGTCCGCGCCGGAAGATTCCAACAAGCGTTCGCGGTCCCCACTCATCGCGTGAGCCGTGGCCAGCAGCACCGGCAAGCGTCGCGGGGACTTCTCCTTCATCATCCGGCAGAGTTCCACGCCGTTAATCGCCCTTCCTTCCCATTCCGAATTCGTGAGCGACACATCCAGCAGCACCAGATCAATTTCACCGGAAGCGGCAAGTTCCAGGATCGAGGGCACATCTTCGGAAATGTCGCAACTGCAGCCGCCCGCGCGCTCCAGTGCCATGCGGAAAAACTTGGCAACCAGTGCATTATCTTCCACGATGAGAACGCGCTTCCCTGTCAGAGGTTGAGATGCCGTGCTCACGCGAGGCTCGCTTCCTTCTCGCGGAGTGCTGGAGCCAGCGGCAGCGTAAACCATACAAGAGAACCTCTGCCGCCTGGTCCGGTTTCCAGGCCGATTCGTCCGTTCATCATTTCCACCAGCCGTTTGGCGATGGCCAGGCCGAGTCCTGAACCGGTAACACCGCGCAATGCCTTGGGATCGTGACGCACGAACTTTTCGAAGACAACGCTGCGTTTTTCCTCGGGGATCCCAATCCCGGTGTCCTCGATTTCCATCCGCAAATAGCCTTCGGGTCGATTGGCAATGCCTCGAATGCGCACGCAGCCCTGGTTCGTGAATTTCACAGCGTTGGAAAGCAGATTCAACAACACCTGGCGAAAGCGGATTTCGTCGCTGCGTACCAGAGGCAAAGTCTGGTCGAGCGTTTCGTCCACCAGGCGAATGCTCTTGGACGCAGCCTGGATGGCAACCAAGGGGAGGGTGGAGTCCAAAACCCCGCGTGGATCCAACTCCTCCAAATCCAGTGCGAGCTTCCCGGCTTCGATGGCAGAGATATCCAGAAGGTCGTTCACCAGGCGCAACAAAAGTTGGGCGCTGCTGAAAACATCGCGCAGAACTTCTTTTTCTTCCTCGGGGTCAGCGCACAGTCCGTCCAAAACCATTTTCGTGAAGCTCAGAATAGAGTTCAGGGGAGTGCGCAAATCGTGCGACACCTGTGCCAGAAATTCGTCCTTGATAGCGTTGGCTTCGGCCAGTTGTGCGCCCGCGATCTCCAATTCCTGGTTGAGCGTCTGCAGGTGCTCCATGGTGGCGCGAAAATAGGAATCGCACATCAGGTTCAAGTCGAGATCGAGGATCTTTCCGAGTGCTTGCGAATAGGTAAGGCGTTTTTCACGCGTAGGGAATTCATCGAAAAGCTTTTCCATCAGGAAGGTGCGCACCACTCCCATTGCGCTGATTACATATTTCTGATCCAGGCTGATGCGCACGTGGCGGAATCCGATGCGAAAGCGGTCCTCCGCGTAGTGCTCGTCGTAGACACCATTGAACAGTCCCCGGCCCCAGGCCTGCAAGGTGGATTTGAGGCGCTCCACCTGAGCCTCGCCGCCCGTGAAGACCCGGCTGGCTCCCGGATGATGGGGGATCTGCGCATAAAACTTTTCCGCCATCTCCGGCAGGTATTTTTCCATGCGGGGGCCGAGCTCCCGAAGGAAAGTACCGTCTTCCGGCAGAAGGTGGAGGTAGCGCTTCATCTCCTCGATGAAGCTTTCAGACTGAACAGATCTTGGTTCTGGAGCGGACATTCGTTGGATGATACCATCGCTGCGTGGCCGTCCAGAAATGACGTCTTTTCGCTCGTAGAGCCCTCTGAGATGACCGCAGGGCCTTCAAAAGGCCGGGGGTGAAAAGCCCCCAGGCTCTGTGTGAACTGACCCAGAAATCCAGCGGCACAGCTTACCCACTGCGTTAACATCCGTATTTTGTACCACTTGCAAACCACAAACAATGGCATGTGATATGCATCACTCAGACCCATTGGCCCGCAGTGTCTCAATGCGCCAAACGCAAGGGTTTATGTCCACCGGTAGAGTTGTGGCCAAAGAGGACCCGGCCGCCCCTGTTGTCCAGTTCCAGCGGATCCTGGTTGCCACCGATTTTTCCTCGGCTGCGCAGTCGGCGCTGGATTATGCCTTGGGGATGGCGCGCAAGCTCCACAGCAAGATCTTTCTGGTTCACGCTATTCCTTCCGGTGTTTCTCAATACGTTTCTCCGGAAGCCTCGGAAGAAGTCATTCAGAAAGCCAGGGACTTTGCCGCGCAAGAGATGAAGCAGTTGGTCGAGGACTCGGGTTGCGCGGACTTTGTCCAGGCAGAAATTTTGTGTTGCGGCGCGATCTGGCCTCAACTGCAGGATTTCGCCAAGATAAATGGCGTGGACCTGATTGTGCTCGGCACGCACGGCCGCAGCGCCACGAGGAAACCTTTGTTGGGGCCCGTCGCCGAGGAGATCTTCCGGTTGGCTGAACGCCCGATCCTCACAGTTGGGCCTCGCGCTGAGACCGAGGAAGTTGGCCGCGAGGGAATTCGCCGGATTTTATATGCGACCAACTTCAAGCCACACGCTGAACGCGCTGCCGGCTTTGCCTATGCCCTGGAACGCGAGCAAAATGCCCAGCTCACCGTGCTGCATGTGGTGGAAGAGCCCGTAGACACGCCGAAGGCCGGCCACGAAATCGTCGAGGATTTCATGACTCAAAGGATGAAGAGGGGTATCCCTGCGATCTGCATCGGCAAATGTGAGCCTGTGTTTCAGGTGCGTTTCGGGGAACCCGCCAAGGAAATTCTGGATCTTGCCCGCGCAGAGCATTCCGATCTGATTGTCCTGGGGATGCGCTCTGGCAAACACGCCACGGGACAATTGCCATCTGCCGTGGCCTACAAGCTGGCTTGCCAATCAACTTGCCCCGTATTAACTGTCCGCCGCTAAAAAACTGAATAGACTTACTTGGCGAATCATCAATTTCGCAACGCGCAATTCCCTACCGCTGAAAGGTAGTGGTCCCGGCTCCGATGATTTTATGCGAATTTTTCTCCGATAAGAAAACCACAATGCCAAGATTCTCTTTCTTCCATTTGGTATCGATCGAAACATCAATCCGCTGTTTATAGCCGGACGGATCTTCTAGCGTATCCACTTTGCGTAGGCTGCGCACAACGGCCGCGTGTTTCAGAGTCTCTCCCGAGTTTTCTCCGGCTTTGACGTCGGTTTGCAGGCTCGTCTCAGTAATCGCCACCCAGAGCTCTGCCGCGCCATGCAACTTGATTGCCCCCGGATTACTGATTTGAACTTCCACGGCAGGCTTCTCCCCGCTGGAACCCGGAACGGGACTCACGCCTACTTCCAGCTTTGCCAAGTTCGCTGCCTTCTGGATCGTCTGCCGTGCCTCGCCGCTCCGGCTGCCAACAAACTCGAATTGCCCATCCACGATCATCTGCGGCGTGTAGACGCCGTCGGCGCCAAACAGCCGCGCGTAATCGTCCTGGCGTTGCGAGAATGCATTCGAGGAAAAGGGATCGGCCCAACCGAGGTGGTTCCAATAGTCAACGTGTTCCTCAAGCGCAATCACCTGGGCGCCCGCAACGAGCTGCTGCTCGCTCAGGCGTTTCAGCAAGGCATCGGCGGGAGGGCAACTGGAGCAGCCTTCCGAAGTAAAGAGTTCGACAACGACCGGCTGGCGATTCTCGTTGGGTTGCGCGTTGACGGCAGCACTCGATCCTTGTGAGGGGTGAAAAATGACTAAGCCGAGCAAGAGTCCAACGGCTACGACATAAAGGAGTGGCGACCGCAGAAGATTGATCCACACGACTGCCTCCAAATCCCACTTCGCAGGCAGAACCCGCTCACATAAGAGTCAGAGGATCGCAATAAGTTTCAGGGGAGCGGGTGGATAGCAGACGCACTGGTGCGCAGGTAATACAGCCCTTGTGATTCAACCGCTTGGCCCTGAATGGAGACAGGTTGGCCGACTTGCTGGAGGAAGTCTGGCTTGGGCAGTGGCCGACCATCTTCGCCCAAGAGCAGAAAAAGGCGTGCCCCCCCGTCAAGATCGCGGGTCACTAGAGCAGGGGGAATCCCGCCGCTCAGGCACCGGGCCGCACAGTCGTGATGGACCTTGCCTTCGCCGGGATTCATCACGCCGAGGTAGCACTTGGTATCCACAATCTCGCCGTTTAGAGTGAGCAATCCCAAATCGTGGACCTGGCCAGGTGGCACGGGGGTACCTTGCACATGGCTCACCGAACCCGGCTCGATTTCGAGCATGTGTCCCTCGGCTCTATGAATCAACGTGCCGCGAAGACGGACGCGGTTCCCGTCCATTCCGGCCAAGGTAGTGTCGGCTCCGAATTTTCCCGGCGCCACCAGAAGATAAGCCGGTTGGGAGTTGCCCGCTGCTGCATCTGGATTTTCCACGACGAGCGCTGGGAAGGGCTGCAAACGCAGCGTTCCGGCAAACTCCGCGGGTTTCCCATATTCGAAAAACGAATTGGCGAAGTGCTGTTGTGAAACCGCGAACAGCGCTGCCCCAGCAATTGCCAGAAGCACCGCGAACGACACGGCACGGCGCAGGCGCCTGCGGATGCCCGGTGGCGCGCTGGGAAGATAGCCCACATAGAATTCACTCATCGCTATACCTCAGACATCTCAGGCCGGCTCGATCCGGCTGGGCTCAACGCGAGTCCCCGGCGCAAGCGGCGTGGGATCCAGCCAAACCATGCCATCAGCAAGTTTTGTTCGAAAGGCGGAGACCTTCTCGGTGAACGGCGGTGGCGACGCCCCCGTTTCTGGCAAATACTGGTAGCCGTGCCACGGACATGTAACACAGCCATCAATGATACGTCCTTCCCCCAAAGGGCCATTCTGATGGCGGCAGACGTTGGAAATCGCGGAGATCTTGCCATCGTATTTGAAAATCGCCACACGCTCGCCGCGAACCGAAACCACTTTCGCGCACTTCTCGGGAATTTCGTTCACGCTGCACGCCGCAACGAAGCTTCCTGCCTGTTTATCCAGTGAAGATTCGTCGAGCTTTCTTTCCTTCCATGCGGCCGCCACGTGCAGCGATAGCACCAGCGTGAGGCTGACGGCCATAGCTGCAACAAGCCAGGGACTGCGCTCTGATTGCAGCAAACCCAGCGTAACGTGCGCGACGAGCAGCGCATACGCCACATAGACCGACATATGCAAAGTTTTCCAGACAGGGGGAGTCAGGTTGCGCAGCCAGAAATCGTGGCTCGTTGCGGCCATTAGGAAGAGAATGATCAGCGCCACAAAACCCAGGGGCTGAAAGGGAAACTCCGCGAGGCTGGCGTAATTCCTGTTCGCGGTAAACAAACTCACCAACGCGTCGGCATCGCCCAGCGCATGAAATTGGAATAGGGAAAAGGCGCCATGAGCCAATCCGAGCAAGAAAGTGGTCACACCGATGTGCCGGCGATTGTAAAGCAGAGGCAGAAATCTAGGATCTAGCCTGCAAAGCGGGCCGATGCACAACACAACATTGAGCAGCAGAAACGCGCAGGAACCAAGCGCGCGAATCAGCAGCGTCTCCGCCGTGGCCGTGGGATGCAGCCACGCGCCGAGCGCAAGAAACGTCCCCAGATACAAGGTTATTCCGCCGCCAAGGACGAGGTCGTAAGCGCGCTTTTGCGGGTTCCAGCCCACGGCAACATACTGGTGGCTCACCGGACTGCTCCGGCTGGACGGGTTTGCGATATTTGCGGCATCCGCGCAGTTGGATCCGGTTTATTCTTCGAGAACGCATTGCTTCCCGCCACATGATGGCGAGCCAAGATCCCGGCGACAAAGAACACCGGTAGCGCCAATGCCAGCAAAATGAACATACGCCGATGGATCTTGCGAAGCGGCTGAATCACCGGTGCGGATTCCTTTCTTCGGGCGGCTCACCGTGCGCGTGGATCCAGCGCCGCACAAAGAACGGCCAGAAAGCCGCCACTCCCGGAAAAATCAACAGCCGAAACGCAGCTCCCGAACCTTGCGCTTGCGAATCCACCTTTTGCACACCCCGCGTGACAAACAGGAGGGCAAACACGGCACCGATCAGCGCGTACGCATACATCGCCCACACGAACCAGGCGGCGACACGTTCAGCCATGCCGCCCCTCAATGGGAATCGTCAATCCGGTGAGGTGTCGCGCGTTCTCGTCAGCAAGCGAGAGCGCAAGTTCCGCGACATCCTCCGTCTTCACCCATTTCGAAAAGTCGGCATCGGGCATGGACTTGCGATTCGCGGGCGTGTTCATGGTCCCCGGAAGAATCACATTTGCCGTTAGCCTGGCGTCTGCATTTTCCAGCGCGATGGTCTGCACCAGCATGGCAAGTGCGGACTTGAAAACCACATAGGCGCCCAGGTTAGCGTGCGGTTGCGCCGCGGTCAGACTCCCAATGGCGATTAACCTGCCGGCTTTCGACTTGCGAAGATGTGGAATGCATTCACGGAAGACGTGGAATGCCGAATTCAGATTGATGTTCTGCATCTGCAGCCACATCTCATCCGGAGTTTCGGCGATCAAGGGTCCTCCCGCGAATCCCCCCAGGACGTGCACCAGCACATCCAATTGCCCATAGCGCTCGACAATCTTAGCAACGCCGCGGCGGATTTCATCGAGATGATTGAAATCCATCGCCAGGGCTTCAAAGTTGGGCTCCGGAAAATTCGCCGCCGTAATCCGCAGGGAGCTGCCAATCACGCGCGCTCCCTGTTGCAAAAAAGCCCGCGTAACGGAAGTGCCGAGGCCGCCATTCGCTCCGGTGATGAATACCACTTTGTCTTTCATGGAAGGTCCTTCTCGGAACTCTCTTGCGAAATGAGAGTTCCGGCACAAAAAAAGGTTTCAGGCGGAACTGAATATCTGGGCTATTGGATGACGGCCGGGGCGGGAAGGCTCCAAACTTCCCGGGATGCGGGCGCCTCACAAGGGTTCCCTGCCTGATAGCGCACTTGGAGTCCGGTGGGCTTGTACTCCACCTCGGTGTAGCTCACCGTCGCGGCGTCTTCACGGTGTACGCAAATCGAAAACGGGCCGGGTTCGGGGAGATGGCTGGCGTGCAACTCCCTAAGCCAGGTGGACGGATCAGACGGCTCGCCGCGCCAGCCCTGCGCACAGGCGGCTCCACGTTTGACGGCCGCGTGCGCGTCGGAGCAGCTTGAGGAAAACCAATGCTGGCGCGACCAGGCGTGGGAGAGCGAGAGTAGTTGCTGCGTGTCCCAGTGCCATTCCTGAATCTGCTTCTCGGCAGGAAAGAAACCAAACAGGCGAAACGGATAAATGCCGGTAAGACCCAACCGACGGACCGCACCTTCTACATGGAGGGGATCCAGCTCCTGCAACGCAATGGGAATGACTTCGCCGCGCGACCTGTTCTTCTCGCCGAGCTTTCCCGTCTCCATCGAATACCAGTTCAAAAGCGCGAGAAGTGTGCCGCGTGAGTTGGCGCCAATCCATGTGCCGCCGCCCGATTCATGGGGATAAACGAGCGAAAGTTCCCCGGACGAATAAATTGCCGGAGGCAGTCCGGCCGGACGCGTGCGAAGCTCATCGCGATTCATCGCCGCGATGTAGCCGTCTTTTACCGGGAGAAAACTCAGAGTGCACACGGGTCAATCCGCAATGGGATATTCGCAGGCGCGCGCGGAAAACTCCCGCCAATCGCGCCATACGGCAAGCACCGGCCGGGGCGCCGCGCCCCGCTTCCGGTTTTCAGCGCCGATAGCGTAAATCAGCTTCCACTGCCGGTAAAGCGTGCGGTAAGCGGTCCACAGCGAGTTTCTTGCGTCATAGAGGTTGGTGGCTTCCGATGCGGCCCCATTGAGCTCGATCACCTGAAAGCCCTTGCCCGCGCGCAGGGAATCGTCATCGGCATAGCGCAGGTCGAAGCGTCCCACGTAGAAGCCGGGAATTTGCCGGCTGATGTCGTCAATCGCCTGCCGCAATTTCTCGGAGTAAAGATCGCAGCCATCTTCAAAGATACAGCCCTGGCAGTGATTCCCCGCCTCGACCAGGCGTACCTTTTCACCAGGCGCGAGAACCCTGCTTGCTTCAGCACCAAGGCGTTTCACATAGACGCTTTGTAGAAAGCGCGCGCGCTCATCACGGGCGATCAATTCTTCCAGTGAATGTACGCCATCGCCCGTAAACACGGGAAACCGTTTGCGGGTAATTCCGAAAATATGCCCCTGAGATTCACCAGGGAAGCGGTAATAGAAAACGCCAGCTTCGTGAGGGCCTTCCACGTAGCGCTGAAGAATGAGGGGTTGCGTGACCTGACGGAGATGCGCCTGTGCATCTTCCAGGGACCGGATTTTGCGGAAGCCCGCGCCCCGCTGGGCAGTGTCCGGCTTCAAAACAAATGGAAAGGAAATCGCATGCATTTCCAAAATCTGCTCAATCCGCGTCAGGCGCTCTGCCACGCTTCCTGCGGGAATCAAAAACGCCTCGGCGGTCGCTTCGGGCGAGGTGTGCATCAACTCATGGAGGATTTCGATCTTGGATTCGCCGATGATGCCGCCGTTTTTCTGATTGAGATTGGCGATGGTGGGCAGGGAAACGCCACCGTAGCGGAAACTCAGCCACGCGCACATCGCCGGCACCGGCGCATAGAAAATCCAGGCGGGCCAGAACTCCCACCGCGTGAGCCGTTGCCAAACGAAGCGGGACTTCGCGCGGGCCATGGAACCTTGCCAGCGCCAGAAAGCTAGAATCACAAATACCGAGAGGCCGGCAAGGCCCAGCTTCGCGATTCGCTCCGCGGCCGTCTCGGCATGCCCAGGAAAGATCCAGATCAAAGTGAAGACCACCGCCGACCAGAAGGCCGCCGTCGCCGCGGTAATCCCCGCGAAGCGAAGGAACGGCATGCGGTTCAATCCGGCGTAAATGTACGCGGGGAGCCGTGTACCGGGGAAGAAACGGCTCAGCGCAAGCGTCCATTCACTCCTGCCGTTTGCGGATTTGCCGGAAGTTGAATGCGAGGCCTTGGAGAACCACTGCATTTTCTGAGCCTGATCTTTTCCCAGGCGCGCCAGGGCGTAAACCCCAAGATCGCCCACCCACAATCCGGCGAAGGCGCTGAAGAAGGCGAGGCGCACGTCGAGCATGCTGCCAGCGGCAAGACTCGCGGCAGTGATGGTAGCGGCATCCTCGGAGAACAACGCTGCCAATACAATGGCGGTGGCTGCCACAAGACTCGCACTGAAGTGAGAAGCAAGGAAGTGCACGCCGCCTCCGTCAGTCCGCGCTCAGGCTGGATTGGTGCTTCAGAGTGGACGGCGCGTAGCCAAACTCCTTGGGGACTTCCACGTCCAGTTCGCTACAGATCAGCCGGATAATGGCGAAATGATGAATCGCGTGAGCCACGCAGTAGGCAAGTTCCCGCGCTACGTTCGAGTCCAGCAGCGCCGTCGCATCAGAGTGATACGCCACGCTGCTGACGGTTTTGCAGGGGCCGTCGAGGGTTGCATCAGACCACTTCTTGATGACGCGCAGGACGTCGCAAGTGGCAATCGAGGCAAAGCTGACTTCGTTTTCGATCCGAGGATTCCGCCGCCGCGCGTCGTAGTTCACGACGCCGCTAGGCAGGCCCTCGATGAGGCAGTGGAAATGCTCCAACACGTGGCGGTAATGCCCGCCAATTGAGGCGTGAAATGGTTCGCGCGCGATCTGAGCATATTTCTGGTCGCGGAGTTGAAACAGTAGACCGAGTCCCTGCAAGAGCACATCCTGGGCCGCGCAAATCAATTCCGGAACGCCGTCCGATCCAGGGTCTAAATTACATGTTGCGCTTTGAGCAGCGTTCACGACGGCGGTGCTCATGCGAGCCTCCGGCCAATGAACGGAACGTCCGCGCGGTGCAGGAACAGATTGATCGCGGTGGCGACAAACACGGTAAGGGCCAAACCAAAAAGCAGCCCTTTGTCGCCCTGTACCTCAATGCCAAGCACGGTGAGGTGGCTGGCGATGGCGCCGCTCATCATCCCCAGCGCCAGAACGGACCCGACCCAGGTGAAACGCGGCCACAACAACAGGACTGCAGCGATCAATTCAACCACTCCGGAGCCGATGCGGCCCCATGGCTCCGCGCCGACTTTCGTGAAGATGTAGACGGACTCGGACGCCGCCATGAACTTGAAGAAAAGCGCCTGCAGCAAAATCACGGCAGCAATCAAACGCAGGATCCAACTCAGAATATTGGGTGTCATGTCTTTCTCTTTCGTGCGAATGGCGATCGCGCTCATATTGGCTCCGGCCCGCAAGACTAGCGGCCCTTTTTCTCCACGAGGCCCGGCCAATTCTGGTCGGCCTTTTGCAGGTTGCCGGACGTGTCCTTGTTGAACTTCTCTTTCACGTCGAGGTCGTACTGCAGCAGCAGACGGCCGTTGACGATTTGGAAGGCTTCGACTTTGATGGGCACCAGATTTCCCCTGGAGACTCCGTAGGCGCAGAAGCCGCCGAATTGCGGCTCATACTTCGCCGGTGCCGCATCAAAGGAGGCCTTGTCCTCGGCGGAGGCAAAATAGTAGGTTGCTCCCCTGTAGCTGCTATGGAGCTCGGGATTCCCTTTCACGGGCTTGTTCTGCGTAAAGAACGCAACTGGGTCGTAGCCTTGAATCGCTGCACCGTTCTTATCCAGATTCTGCAAGGTCTTGGCGGTCTGCGGCAGCGCCGGGAACCCCCAAAGCAGAAGCACCAGCGCGATGATCTTTTTCATGTCACTCTCTTTCGATTGTGTTCGTTGAAACTTCATGGTCAGCCCGTAGGAGTGGGGCCCACTGGAAAGGTTTCAGAAATTGTGGGCCGAAAGAGACGTAAGAAACTTTCCCTGTACCAATCTGTGGGTCCAAAAAAGAGACGGTCCCGCTCCGAGAATTTAATCCCTTGGGACACCCAAACTCCTGTAACCTTTCGGCGGGGCAGTACTCCTACCTGGCATCCGACAGGAGACACGCCCGTACGCATGGCAGCCACGGTCGAACAGGAAAAGGAACTGATCGCCCGCATCCTGGCGGGTGAAGTAAATCTTTTCCATGAGTTGGTTCGCCCGTACGAGAAGCTGGTCTACGTGACAATTTTCACCATGCTGCGCAATGAAACCGAAGCCGAAGATGCCGCCCAGGAAGTGATGATCAACGCCTTCCGCCACCTGAAGAGCTTTCGTGGCGACGCGAAGTTCAGCACCTGGCTGGTGACCATCGCCATGAACGAAGCCAAGCAAAGGCTCCGGCGGGCGAGGGCGGCCATTCACGAGTCGCTTGACGAAGATAAAGAAGAGAAGGAAGGAGACTTCACGCCCGCCGTACTCACCGATTGGCGCGAAATCCCCTCCGAGGCGCTGGAAAAAAAAGAAATGCGGGAAAAATTGCGGGAGGCGGTGGCGCAGTTGCCTCCCATCTATCGCGAGGTTCTCATCTTGCGGGACCTTGAGGAACTCAACCAGGAAGAAACCGCCGCCGCACTGGGCATCAATGTTACGCTGGTGAAAGTGCGGCTGCACCGGGCGCGCATGATGCTGCAAAAACTTCTTGCACCTTATCTCAAGACGGCGGCTCCAGCGAAGAAGGGTTTCTTCGGGAGGATGTTTCAATGAAGCTGGAGTGCAAACACGTCTGGGAGCACATCTCGGAATACCTGGACCACCAGTTGGATGCCGGGCTGCTCAAGGACATCGAGAACCACCTGGAGAACTGCGAAGTTTGCTCGGCGATCCTCGACTCCACGCGAAACATCCTGGTGCTGACGGCCGACGACCGCACGTATGAGTTGCCGGTGGGCTACAGGGAAAGGCTGCACAAGCGGCTTGAGCAGGCGCTTCGGGAAAAAGACAGCTCCCCCGAGAAACCTGCATAACGCAGGAAATTCCGGGCGCGAGCGTTTAGAGATGGCCGGTATGCTGAATGTGGTAGTAAGACTCGGCCGCCAGCAGGATCAGCGTCACAACCGATAAAACCAGTTGAACCCGCTCCGAAGCAAACTTGCTTTGCGAAACCGCCTTTTGTCTCCAAGCCGATGCCGCGCGTCCCCTCAACCGGCGCACTTGCCACAACGCCACCAGATTAAACACCGCGCCGATCAGCGCAAACATCACCATCGGGACGCGGATCACGTCGGCATGAATCTTGTCGGCCACCTGCATTACGCCGATGGCTGAGGCAAATGCCGCGGCACCGATCAGTAGCCGCAGACCGCTCAGGGCCACAAACACGGTGCAGACACTCTGCACAATCGCAAAAAACAAACTGGACCAGCCCACCCACTTGAACCGGGAAACGGTTTGCTCGGCGGCGGCCTCCTGCTTCTCGACCGTGGCACCGAGGGTTTCGCTCATCGTCTTGCTCCTCGTTGGGCGGTTGGTGGAGAGCAGTCTGCCGTGTTCCGCGACGAAAGGCAACTTTTGTTGGATGGGTGCGGCGCTGGCTCGGTTATTTGGAAACGATCAGCAGGTTCATGGTTCCCGGCTTCACGCTGGGCCACTTTTGGCCCGGGCCGGGGGGAATCATTTCCGCGGAGGGCAGATACAACGTATTGGTTTTCACGTCCAGCGCCATGGTCCTCGCGCCTTTTTTTGTCGGAACGTTTTCGACCACGGTGTATTTGTCCGCTGAGTCCTGGTGAATCACCGTGAGCGTCCCAGTCTCTCCATTCGAGGAGAACACCTCCTTGGTGCCGGGATTGAACGCCGCCGCATCGGGTCCTTCCCCAATTTTCGGCGTTGCGACAACCTTGCCATTGTCCGCGTTGACCACAGCCATCATTTCGTTGTCGCAAACCGCAAACAACCGTCGAGATTCCGTATCCATAGACAGCCCCGAAGGCTCCTTGCAGGGTGCCAGCGACCAGCGGCGCAGAATGCTCATCTTCTGCCCGTCAATGTGGAGAAGTTCACTGGTGTCTTCGACGTTGACATAGACACTGCCCTTGCCATCTGCAACCGCAAATTCCGGCTTGCCTCCCACTGCAAACGTGGAGAGCACTTTTCCCGTCGCTGCGTCAATCACCGTCGCGTCGTGGCTTCGCCCGTTGAAGGCAAAGACGCGCTTGCTCACCGGTTCGTACAAAATCGCGTCGGGATTCGTACCGGCCGGCGCGGTGCCCAATGTCTTCAGCGTCTTCAGGTCGAAAATCGTGACGGAGTTTGCCCGGCCACTGCTGACAAATCCCCGTCTCAGATCTGTGGCCAGTGCGATTCCGTGGACCCCCTGCGTGTTCGGAATATCGCCAACCACTGCGTGTGAATCCACGTCGAACACAACTACATGCGTTGCGTGCGACAGATAGAGCCGGCGCGCGATTTCATCCACCACCAGGTAATCCCATCCACCTTCGCCCTCGACGGGGATTTTGCCGGCAACTTTGTATCCCCCTGCCCCTGCGGCATTCGTCACATCCGTATGCAAACAAGCGTAAAACACAAATACACCCAACGAGATAATTCCAAGCTTTCCCAGTTTTCTCATGGATGGCTTCTCTTTTCCCCAAGAATGGTCGTCACTGGCACCAAACGGCAAAAATTGTATCTCAATTGCAGATAAACCCAGGATAAACGGCTCTTTTTTCCCGGCCGGGAAGCTGCGGCTCAGGGTTTCCTCGCGGGGCCGCTCGGGCGAATTTTCTCCGGATGCACGATGCCTTGCCCCTCGAGCACGCTATAAAACTTGTCGGCTTCAAGGTTCTTCAGGGTTTCCACCACGCCTGATGGCCAGCGAATTTCCACGCTGTCTATTTTTGTCGCGCTGCCCAACCCAAAATGCACGCGCAGATCGTTTTGGGAAAGATAACTGTCGCCGCTGTGAATTTCATCGGTTTGGGTCACGCCGCCGGCCAGCAGCTTGAGTCGCGCGCCAATCGCCAGCCGATTGCTTTTCGTCCCCGCCAATTCAAAGCTCGCCCAGTGACGCCCGGGAATTCCCGGATTGCGCAACACCATCGGGCTGCCCTGCAAATCTTCGACAACCAGGTCCATGTTCCCGTCGTTAAATAAATCGCCAACGGCCAATCCCCTCGAAACACGCGGCTCGCTGACCGCCGGGCCGGACTGCTCGCTGGCATCGCAGAACGTCCCGTCACCCTGGTTGTATTGCACCAGCTTTGGCTCCCGGTACCGCGCACCGGATTGCAACTGGTCCACCTGCGGATAGACGTGACCGTTCACCGTGACTAGGTCGAGCCAGCCATCATTGTCCAAATCCACAAACGCGACGCCCCATTTCACATACGCCACCGAAGGCAATCCGACGCCGGAGGGATACGAAACGTCCTGAAAGTCCCACTTGCCGTCATTGCGATACAGGGGCGTATTGTCCAACGCGAAATTCGTAACCACCAGGGAAGGCCGCCCCGTGTGCAGGTAATCGCCAAGCGCAACGCCCATGCCGGCCTGTTCGTGACCGTCTTCTCCCAGCGCGGTGCCGGATTCCAGGCCAATGTCGGTGAACTTCCCGTTGCCGTCGTTGCGATAGAGAAATCCTGCTGTGGAATCGTTGGCGACATAAATGTCCGGGCGGCCGGTGTTGTTGAAGTCCGCCCAAACTGTGGTTAATCCGTAGTAACCATTGGGATCATCCACGCCCGCCTTCTTGGAGACATCAGTAAACGTCCCGTCGCCGTTGTTGTGAAACAACGAATCGCCTGAGCCTTTCAATCCTCGCGGCCCGCACTGCACATCAATACCCATGTATTTGCAGGTGACCGTGCTGCCGAACGCCGGGAGGTTGTGGATATCGAGATCCACATAGTTGGTGACCATCAGATCCACAAAACCATCGCCGTCGTAGTCGCCAAAGGCCGCGCCCGTCGAAAAGCGTCCGTCTCGCACGCCAGCCTTCTCAGTTACATCCGTGAACGTGCCGTCGCCATTGTTGTGGTAGAGAACGTTTCCGCCGTAGCAGGTGACATAGATGTCCGGCCAGCCGTCGTTGTCGTAATCGGCGACGGCGCCACCCATCGCAAAGCACGGCTTGCCGACGCCGGCCTTATCTGTGACATCCGTGAAGGTGCCGTCGTGATTGTTGTGGTAAAGCGCGCCGCGGGCCGTTTGCCCTTTCAACGCCATGTCCACGGTCGGAGCGTTCGTGAAATAGATGTCCAGCCAGCCATCCCGGTCGTAATCGAGCAGCAGCACGCCGCCGCTCATGGATTCGACGATGAAGCGGCTCTCCGGCGCCGAGGTGTGCGAAAAGTGGATGCCCGCTTTCTGGGTCACATCTTCCAACTGCGGAATCGTGCGGCCCTTGCACTTGATCGTCTTCGCCGAGGGGGGAGGCGGCGGGCCCTGCGCAATACCTTGCGCCGTTGCACCGGAAGCAGCCAACAGGGCGCCGGACAAAATCAACCAGCTTCCAATTAACCGGTGCAACACGCGAGCTCACCGAGCGTTGAGATATTTCTGGCCGTCAAACTCTGCTCCATCTCTTTCATTTCACCGAATCAATTGTATACCGAACATTTCGTCCGGTCCCCTTGACTGGACACACTGCACCCGTTGTGCGAGCCTAAATGAGTCTGTACCGCGCGTCAGATAAACCTTGCGAGGAGTGTTTCCATGAAATCCCGATTTCTTGCTTTGCCTGCCCTGGCTTTGTTGGCAGCTTCCGTTCTGGCGGCGGCCGATGGCACGTGGACCGGCTGGATCTCCGATGACATGTGCGGCTCCAAGAACGCCAGCGAAGGTACCGCCGAATGCGTCAGCAAATGCGTGAAGGAACACGGCGCGAAATATGTCTTCGTCAACGACGCGGACAAGAAGGTCTATGCCATTGACGCGCAGGATAAAGTGGCGGCCCACGCCGGGCATCACGTGGTGGTCAAGGGCACCGTGGACGGCGATACTTTGAAGCTCACCAGCATCGAAATGACCAAGTAAGTTTTTTCGACCCCTAAGGATGGGCAGGAATACGTTTCCTGCCCGTTTTGTTTTTGCGCACGAAGAAAATTCCGCTACGATAAGCGTTCGCCATGGCGACCACACTGATTCATGCAGGCCGCGCATTCACCCCTCTAACGGAAATTCCCGATGCCGGCATCCTGATTCGCGATTGCGCTATTGAAACGGTCGGGCCTCGAAGCGGGATAACGCTACCCGCGGGCGCAAAAGAAGTCCTCGCTACCGACAAGATTGCGGCGCCGGGGTTCGTGGATGTCCACATCCATGGCGCCGGCGGCCATGATGTCATGGAAGGTACCGACCAAGCGTTAAAGGCTGTGGCAAGCACGATCGCCGCGCACGGCACCACTTCGTTTGTCGCTACAACCGTCACCGCCAGCCCCGATGCGATTTGCCGCGCCGCCGAAGCAGTGGCGCGGTATTTCGCGCTTCAGCATCCGGCGGAGGACCGCCGCGCCGAAGTCCTCGGCGTCCACTTCGAAGGGCCGTTCATCAGCTCGGTCCGCCGCGGAGTGCATCCGCCGGAGTTTCTAAAGCTCCCTTCAGCAGATCTTCTGGCACAATTTATCGCCGCCGCAAAGGGCCGCGCGCAGATCCTGACCATTGCTCCCGAGCTTCTCGGCGCGATGCCTTGTATTGACGCCGCACGAAAAGCGGGCCTCGTGGTCGCCATCGGCCACACTGACGCCACTTACGAGCAGGCTCGCGCCGCCATTGCCCGCGGGGCACGACACGCCGTGCACGTCTATAACGCGATGCGGCCTTTTTCCCATCGGGACTCGGGCGTCATCGGCGCCGTCCTTACCACTCGGGAGGTCACCGCCGAATTGATTGCCGACGGGGCCCACGTGGACGAAACCGCCATGCGCCTGCTGCTGCAAGCCAAGGGGCCTGGCGGCGTGATTCTGGTGAGCGATGGAATTTCCGCCACGGGCATGCCCGACGGAAAGTATATGCTTGGCACCTTCGAAGTGACGGTTAGCGGCGGCGTTTGCCGCAATGCGGAAGGAAAACTGGCCGGCAGCACCTTGACCCTGGATCGCGCGCTGCGCAACATCGTGAACCTCGGCACCCCGCTGGCCGATGCGCTGCGCATGCTCACACTGAATCCTGCAACATTGCTGAGACTTGAATTCAAGAAAGGCTCGCTGCGCGCGGGAGCCGATGCGGACATCGTCCTCCTCGACGAAGCCCTCAACGTCAACAACGTCTGGGCCCGCGGCGTCACCACTTGATGCGGAAGTATTGCTACGAATTCAGGGGAATTTGCAGCGCGTCGGCGAGTTTTTGCGCGTTGAACGGGCTGCAGGCTACATACCGGTCGCCGATTTTCAAGGTAGGAATCTTGCGCCTTCCGTGGTTGACGCGGAGCACAAGTTCTTCCGCTTCGTCGTCTTCTTCAATATTCACTTCGTGAAATTTCACGCCGCGGTCCTTCAGAAATTTCTTCGTCCGCCAGCAATCCGGGCACCATCCCGCGCTGTACATGGTTATCGGTTCCACAGATTCACCGGAACATTAGATGTAAATGGGCACACGCCGGACGCATTCAGCAAAGAAACCGCAAAATGGCAGGAGTTAGTGAGACTCAACCGGCACGCCTTGATGCTTCTTGGCCACCTGGATGCGAATCAGCGCTCTCTCTAGAGCAACAACCGCGCGGTCCCAGTCGATGTCCGTATCGCTGGAAGCCAGCCTCTTCTCAGCTCTCGCTTTAGCCGCTTCAGCCCGCGCCAGGTTGATCTCTTCGGCACGCTCGGCGGTTTCCGCGAGCACCGTGACGCGGTCCGGCAGCACCTCCGCGAATCCCTGAATCACTGCAAGGGTCACAGGCTGGCTCGACGCCGTCATTTTGTAAGAGAGCACTCCGATTCCCAACTCCGTCATCAACGGCGCGTGGCCCGGCAGGACTCCCAGTTGCCCTTCCTTGCCGGGAACCTCCACCTCCACGACGGTTTCGCGAAGCAGTTGCCGCTCCGGCGTGACTACGACGAGCTGGATGGCATCGGGAAGCATAGTTCGCCTTAGACGCCCGCCTTCATCTTTTCGGCCTTGGCCAACACTTCTTCGATCGTGCCGACCATGTAGAACGCCTGCTCCGGAATATCGTCATGCTTGCCTTCGACGATGTCCTTGAAGCTGCGCACCGTGTCTTCGATCTTGACGTACTTGCCTTCGAGGCCCGTAAACTGGGCCGCCACGTACATCGGCTGCGACAGGAACTTCTCGATGC
>Ga0335085_10003452_pt1 | contig 27335 bp, 24 predicted proteins | sample Lox_Sample_45_FD_206712 | JGI IMG/M metagenome (GOLD analysis project Ga0335085, IMG submission 206712) | Soil microbial communities from Loxahatchee National Wildlife Refuge, Florida, United States - Lox_Sample_4.5 | ecosystem: Environmental > Terrestrial > Soil > Wetlands | place: USA...
CGCGAGCCCCTCGAAAAGGAGGGGTAGTTTTGTTCGTCCAGCAAGGCTTGAAAGAATTGTGAACGAATGAACACTCCCACCGTCGGAATCACGACTGCACCGAACTCGGTGAACCAGTTGATGGCGCGGGCCGAGGTCGTGCTGACCTTGCTGAAGTCAGCAGAGGTTGAGCCGTGAAAGACTTCCGCCTCGGGATGAGCCGGCGACAGCACCATGCAGATGTCTTCATTCTGAAATCCAGCCCTGTTCAGCGCGCCGACAACGTCAGGTAGAACGACGTTGCGGGAGAATAAACCGTAAGCTGCGCTTGCGTTGGTGGCCATAAGAGATACTCCAAGCCGGGGCTTCGTAGGAAAGAAAACCAGGTCCTTGACTAGCACCAACGGCGGCGCATTTACATAACCATAGCGAGATTTTGCTCCCGCCACACTCAGGTAAATCTTGTAGAGAGGTCGACTTTACGCAGTTACGAAAGCAGCTCAATCTTGACAACTGTTATGGTGTTTTTCGTGGTGTCAAGCGTCCCCTGGATTTTGACAGCCTCGTTCTCATATCTTTGGAAGTCATCTTGGCCTTCGAGTTGGTAAATGGTGTTTTCTGCTTTCAGGACATACTTGGTACCCTCTCTGAGGATCTTGCCGGTGAAAGACTGTGCAGGCTCTCGTTCCGTCTGAGGATTTGCAGGAGCCTTGCTTTGCTCATCTTGCGGTTGGTCCGGTTGTGGGATAGGCGTATCTCGAGGCGGAAGGGGCTGAGGGGCCGGCTGCGGCTTCTGCAGCTGTGACCATGCGATCAGTTGGCGGGTGCTGAACGCGTCCTCGGGAGTTTCGGGGCTCGCCTGTCGTTGTTGCCCGAAGGGTATCGGGGTGATGCTGAAGAGTAGGCCAAGTGTGGCCGTCATTCGATACATAGGGTGCGTCTCCGAAAGACTTAGCCGCTGGTCCCATGCCTTCGATGCTGGCTTTGCTAGGTTTCCCCAGGCCCGCGCCGAGCGGGGGTATCTTCTGTGCAGCTTCTATAGCTTGTACTCGCCGGAAGTTGCGATATCTATAGAGTCTTCGCCGTAGAGTGCCCATCTGAGTGGGTGTAAGATCTTAGAATACTTGCACAATTCCATTGCGGACTGCGTATCGGGTAAGGTCCGCAACGGAGTGCAGCCCAAGTTTTCGCATAAGGTTGGTGCGGTGCGTCTCGGCGGTCTTGACGCTGAGGTTAAGTGTTACGGCAACTTCTTTGCTGGTTCTTCCCTCTGCCAGCAGCTGAATGACTTCACGCTCGCGCGAGGTGAGCGCGTCGGTCGAGCTATCCTCGTCACATTCTGGTCGAATCTCGCGTTTTTCACGGTTAAGGAATCCATCCAGCACCATCCGACTGACACGGGGTGTGAAAAAGGTTCGCTGGAGTTGCAGAGCCTCTACGGCGGCGACAAGGTCTTTGCCAGCGTCCGACTTCAGAAGAAAGCCGCGCGCTCCAGCGCGCAGGACCTCTCGCACAACATTATCCGAGTCATGCATCGTCAAGATTAAGATAGCGACATCGGGCGACGCCGCCAGGATCTGGCGAGCGGCTTCCAAGCCGTTCAGATTTGGCATGCCAATGTCGAGCAGAACCAACTGAGGCTTGGTGCGGGCCGCAAGGTCGACCGCCTCACGACCGTCTTTGGCCTCCGCGCACACTTCCCAGCTGGGATGGCCTTCCAATAACGCCCGGATTCCTTTCCGGGCAACTTCATGATCATCGGCGATCAAAATCCGAAGCATGGTACACCTCCGACACACGGACTCCTGAAATAGTCCGCGGGGTAAATTACCGGGGATCAAACTGCTCAGAATGTGAGAATCGCGACGTTTACGGATCGGGGAGCACACATCATGCCAAACGCCTATCCCTTTGCAGCGCAACGTTGTTACAAAGGAATCCCCCGAGATTTCCATGTAAGTTTTGCAGGGAATACTGCAGCCCAGTGGGGAAAAGTCATCCTGCGGTCGAATAATTTACAGGGTTTCCTGCAGCACGAGGACTATCGACTGCCCATTTGCTGCTCCGATGTTGACCGCAGAACGTGGAACGGCATCTGACACCTTGCAACAGGAGGGTGGTCATGCCCGCGGGTAAAAGTTGTCTCCGCTTACCGCTGTACATACTGGTTGCAGTCGCGATCTTCACGATGGTGCACGGAAAGACATGGGCACAAGACGCAGACGATCCGATGGGCCTGCCGCCACGAACGCAACAGCCCCCACCCTCTGAGCAACAACCCGCTGCCAGTGAGTCAATTACGGCGGCCCAGGAGGACCAAGGCCGATTCGTGTTCAAGAAGCAGGTGCAAGAAGTGGTACTACACGCCACGGTCGTCGACGAAACGGGACGGCTCATGACCGGGCTTGACCGCGCGGCTTTTACGGTCTACCAGAATGGCCAACCTGAGGTGGTGACTTCGTTCCGCCGCGAAGATATTCCGGTTGCGATTGGGATCGTGGTCGACAATTCGGGATCGATGCGCGACAAGCGCGGCAAGGTCAATCAGGCGGTCCTTAACCTGATTCGGGCCAGCAATCCCCAAGACGAGGTATTCGTGGTGAACTTCGGGCAAACACCTTACCTGGATCAGGATTTCACATCGGACGTGGCCTTGCTGCAAACTGCATTGCACCAGGTTTCCAGTCGAGGCAGCACAGCCCTTTACGATGCAGTGGTGGCTTCGAACGTCCACCTGAAGAACAATCCACGTCTCGAGAAGAAGGTACTGCTCGTGATTACAGACGGGCAAGACAACATGAGTCGAGAGACCCTGGAGGATGCGATGAGGAAACTGCAATCGAACAAGGGCGCGACGCTCTATGCGATTGGGTTAACCGACCGGGGAATGACGAAGGCGGGACGCGATGCACTGCAAAATTTGGCCGCCAGTACCGGGGGAGTCGCCTTCTTTCCCCAGAGCCTCGACGAAGTCGACGAGATCACAAGAGCCGTGGCGCGCGATATTCGAAGCCAATACACGCTGGCGTACAACCCAGGGGGGAACATCGGGACAGGCTATCAACGCATCCGCGTTGAAGCGAAGGGGCCCGGCCGCGCCCGATTGACTGTTAGGACACGGAACGGTTACTACCCCGGAGAAAATTTGAAATAGAAAGCGGGTCGAAACGCTGCAAACCTTACGCCGCCGTCGTCCCCGCAGGTGTTTTCGGCGGCGGCGGAAGTTCAATCTGGATCAGATTGTTCTTAATGGCATAGACCACGAGGTCCCGAATGGAATGGAAGCTCAGCTTTCGCATAATATTGCTGCGGTGTGTTTCCACCGTCTTGGTGCTCAGGTTCAGCAGGGATGCCACCTCTTTGGAGCTGTTGCCTTCCGCCAGCAACTGCGTGATCTCTCGCTCTCGAGCCGTAAGGGTCGGCAGTTTGGGAGCTTCATTCCGCGATACCGTCTGTCCTTTTTCAAGAAAGCCGGCAAGGACCAGATCGTTCACGCGGGGAGTGAAGAACATACGCTTGTTCTGAAGGGCCTCAACCGCCGACACGAGATCGCGGGCAGCATCCGACTTGAGGACAAATCCCCGGGCGCCCGCGTCCAAGGCCTCTCGGATCACCTGGTCGGAGTCCGTGATCGTAAGTACGATTACTTTGAAGTGCGGATCATGCTGCAGCAGTTGGCGGGTGGTATCGAGCCCGTTCAGATTAGGCATGCCGATATCGACAATAACAACATCAGGATTCAGCTGGAGGGCCTTCTCAATGGCTTCACGGCCATCGCTCGCTTCGCCGCAAACTTCCCACCCTTCGTGCTTCTCCAAGAGAGCGCGCAAGCCACGGCGCACAATCTCGTGATCGTCTGCTAACAGGATTCTCAGCTTCATAAATCGATCCCCTTTCAGAGCGACGTCAAGAATCAAGCCAAAAACTCAGCTCACCTGCGGAAAACTTCGATCATTCAAGGTAGTGAAAACACGGTGCTGGCTCACAGCTTCCACGGCCGCGAGCAAATCGCGAGCGGCATTGGATTTCACTACGTACCCGCGAGCACCTGCCTCCAGAGCTTCACGCATCATTTGAGGCGAATCGTGTTGAGTGACAAACAATATCTCCAAACCTGGGGAGTGACGGCGAATCAGGCGGCACGCCTCCAATCCGTTCATGCGAGGCATCGTCACATCCAGTACCATCACATCGGGGCTTAGATTCCTGGCTTTCTCTACGGCTTCCGCTCCATCGGAAGCTTCGCCGATTACCTCCCAGCCAGAATGTCCCTCCAAGAGAGTCTTCAATCCTTGTCGGACAATCGGATGGTCATCGACTACGAGTATGCGAATTGTCATTCCGTTTCAGTTCCTTTGAGGGGAGACCGACCAGACGATTCGCCACATTCTATCCCTGAACGGATGTGACAGCCTGACCAATAACCAAAGATTCCGCGCTTCGAGCTCAACCGGGTGACGCGCTATTCCCACCTCTTCCAAAGGGTGAGGCTAACGTTGGCCCCTGTTGCGACCAATACAGGGAATACTGTATTTCGCCAGCCTTTGGCCCGGACAACGATTGTTATGCGCGTCCGCCGTTCGAACTGATTGGGAAGTAGGTCTGGTTGTGAAGCAGAATCTCCACTGCCTCGACAACCGAGCCTATGTCTTGCTTCGCGCAAGCGCCCCGAATCCCTGCCTCGCGGGCGGCTTCGGCAAGTTGTTTTGAAAGATGGAGAGTTACCATCAGGATTGGAATGCTTGGGAACATCTCCGAGATTTGTTTTGCGACGTCCACTCCGTTCAAGTCGGGCATCATATAATCGAGCACGACGAGATCCGGAGGAGACTCGAGTACCTGATGCAGAGCCTCCGCGCCGGTGCGCGCTTCTCCGCAAACACGCCACGTTTCCTGTTGCTCAAGAATCGCCCTGAGATAACGCCGAACGGCGGGATTGTCATCTACGATAAGAATACGGATCACCAAAAGCCTCCCGCTTACAAACATCACGAAATCCCGCGGGACAGTCGCAAGGCCTTCGCTAAAAACCCTCGCGACAAAATCCTAAAGATCTTTCGTTCAGGGAACACAGGTCACGGTCTGGCGTACGTTTCTTGGACTGACCAGTTCTTCCCGAGGAATCACCTTAATGCAAGGCTAGGCGAGCATAGGATTGGCATCAATCCAGTGAAAACAGTATGAATATCGTCGATGAGTGAGCTACCAGATCCCCTTATCACTACCGGTCAACCTTTGTTCCAGGGCGGCTGCCGTTGCGAGACCAGGCAAGAGACTCAGGCGCAGCGAATCCCGAAGTTGTCCGCGCAGCAGAAGAGTCTTCAACTCGCCCGCGTACAGATTCATGGAGTGAGGCAGGATTGGGACTCTGAGAAAGTTACGACGGAACTGTATTTGACTCTGATCGAACTTTGCAGAACATCCAACCATGGATGGAAGCGGAGGAGCAACGCGCCGATACTCTTTGACGTAGCCCGAAACTATTGTCAGATAGGTAGCAATCCCATCCCACAGCCCAGTGTTTGAACCCAAGATGTAGAGATAGGAAAAGTCTACGGCCTGAGAATCCAGGAGTGTGGCGTTATCGATGATGTCGCAAAGACGAATGTAGAAATGGCGGTACATTCTCTGCAACGTGCTGATGATGATGCGCTGTTCGGGTGCAAGTACACGAAAGGAATACAAATTGAAAGTCGCCACGCGAGAGCGGGAATACAACGACCTGCTTACCGCACTCTGCTCGCCGGTCTGTCCCAGACGGCCGATGTGTACTTCTACGAGCTCCGGTAATCCTGGCACGATGAAGTTCCACTTGTTGGCTAGACGGTCTCCCCAACTGCGGTCGGCGATTTTGGCATTGAACTCTGCGACCATCACCTGGACTATTCTGGCCGGGTCTGCGTCGCTATATAGATCCAGATCGCTGCCCAGATCCGGCCAATGATCGAGCGATTTGATCACCGTCGTTGGACAACCGGAGTGTTCCAATGCTTCGCAGATTTGCTGCACAAAAGTCATCGCATTCTTAATGCGAGCAGACTCCTGGTCCAGAGCCGCCATCGCTAGCTCGGCTATCTCGCGATTCCCATCTGCTTGGGCCATTTCTTGGAGCACACTGAAGGCTCGAACAATCACGTGGTTAGTGATAGCTAGTGACTTTAACGACTCGAAGCTCTTGGAATTCAGAGCGCGAACCGTTTCTCTCACTCGACTGGATTCCACAGCCACCGAGCCGGGGAAGGGAGGCTCAGTGGCAGGTGTTCCGATGGCGGGAGCTGCGAGCAGAATTTGGGACAGCAGTTGAAACTCGCTCTGCGGCGATGAAGATAACTCCACGTATTGACTCCGTTGGCTCACTAAGGTGAACGGCCGAATATTGGATGCGTTTACTCAAAATCGCGGTTGGCATCGGCTGGCGATGCCCATTAGGAACCCGATGTCGATTGCCCGTTCTGATTACATTTTGCGAAACTGAGCCGCTCAATCGCTGTCCCTTCCTCGTAATCGTTCCACGTTTCGATCATGACGAATGGAATTGGATGCGCGGCATCGAAATAGCGCGTGTATAGGTGCAGGGTATCTTCGAACGTTTTGCCGCAGCGATCTTGCATATGACGATTTAACCCCCATTTTGCGGCAGAATCGTTAAAACCCGGCCAAGCGGCGCCCACCACGATCTTGTCAGGATGCTTGTTCCTCATGTTCTTGTAAAAATAGTCGAGGTACTGCTCGCCCCAATTGCTTCCGTCCGGTGTCCACCCTTTTTGCCCGGGTTGCACCCATGCATACATGCCTGCGAATGCCGAGGCGTATCGAGCCGGTGGTTCATCCTTGTAAATGAAGACCGGAGATACCTCCCACCATTTGCAATGCTCGACCACCGCGTCCCAATTGACGTGCCCTTGCTTGGGAAAGACGAAGATCATGGGATGGCCGTTGTAGGCGAGGTATGCATTTCTATGTGGAGCCTGCGGCCCAAAATAGGCCTTATAGGCTTTATCCAGGCTGGCGATTGCTGCATCCGTTGCCTGAGAATCTTCGTCCGCGGGTTCGTTGTATAACAGAGCCACTTGAAAATGCGCTTCGTCGGCAGCTTCCTGCAGGAGTGCGAAATTGTGATCCGCAAAGACTCCCCGTGGGCCGTACCAATCGACGACGAAGGCGGAGATGCTCATCCGGCGGGCTTGTTCTATCTGTCGCCGTAGAACGGCAGGATCAGAACTTTCATAGCCGACATTCATGTGAACGTGATCGCCAAACCACGGCATATAAACAGCAATGAGTTTTGGCCAGGGATTCGGCGGCTGGAAATTCTGCTGGAGGCTGACACGATTGCCGGACGTGGTGCAGCCCGTGCCAGCCATGAAACACACAATCGCCAACGCCAGCAGCTTTTTCGACAAGACACACTCCGAGTCGGGCATTGTTTGATTGAAATTCGATGCCAAACCCTGGAAGGCGGTTGTCGTTGGGGCCCCACCCTGCGGAAGCTACTGAACAGCCTGAATTTGGCGGACTACCCAACGATCAGCTGCTGGAGTCATCAGGACGACGTAGTGCACGACCGCATGTTCGGTATGTAGAGTTTTACTCCCGTCGAAAATCTGCAAATCGTACTCGGCAGTATCGTGCAGTTCGATGACATCTCCCTCCGGAGCGTAAAACGAGGCTTTCACCTTGTGATTCTGATTTGAATATCGAGATGTAACACCGCTCCGGCGCTGGCTGGTTACCAGTTGGCGCAATGACGTGTTGGCAGTACCGGCGAAGAGTCCATTCAGAGGGCTTGTTGTATTGGCCTCCAAAGCCCTGCTGAGGCTGGCCCAGGCGAACTTGTAATCTCGCAAGATGGCTCGTTCCGTTAGACTCTCGACGGTTCGTGGAGTTGCCTTGGCGACATCGAGTGAAACGGTAGGTGAATCATCGGCGGCAACAAGGATGTGAGACAAGGACAACAAGAGAACGAAGATCAGCGACAACGTCGTCATATGTCGATTCACTGTCGATTTCATGTTGCTTTGCTCCTACTCGCCGAGGCGGATTTCGTTGCCCATAGCAACGCCCGACGCAGCCGAAAGTACGACAGGCCCTTTTGTCGTCATCGTGGCGCGGGCAACATCCTGCTTCACGGGGGCGTCTACAAAACTGATCTGATTTCCGCTCTTCGCCGTGAAGGTCACGATGGTTCCATCCGGAACCGGATTGCCGGAGCAATCGCGCACAGGTTCGGTTTCTACCACAATGCCTTTGGCAGTGCGCTGCCCCTTGATCCGCAGCCGACATGCATCGGAAGCGACCTGTTGCACGACGCGTTTTGCGGTGATTTCGTTGATGGACGCAACTACTTGCACGGAACCGGCGGATTTTCCGGAACTAGCCCGAAACCAGGCAATTCCATCATGTGTTGGACTGCTGTGAGTTGTGGGAGCACCGGCCTTGGCGGTGAGCTGAAACTGGATGGACACAGGTTCCAGTACGAGGTTGTGAAACTCGTCGAATGGCAAGGCGACACCGCTGATCACATCGATCCGAGAGACCGGTGCCCGTGACGGGTGCACCAAGAACGCAAGACTGGAAGTTTTCGCAGGCGAAACAAAGAATGACGTGTCTGCGCAAGAGTCCGAGCAAACTATGGCGATGTAGTGGCCCGCACTCTCGAGTTCCCCGGCAGTGAGCGATATCCCCTGGCCGAGCTGCACCTTACGTTTTACCGAAATCGCCGGACCCTGTAAGTAGAACGTTGCGTATCCGCTGCCCGTTGTGCTGATTGTGGCGGGTGTGCCGGCAATTACCCCAGCGGGAGGGCCCAGCTCCACATTTTGAGAATAGCCCGCCCCCACGAGGCAGCCCGCCACTCCCGAGCACAGAGCGATGTGTCGAAGCCTATGATTTCTGCAGACTGTATTGGTTAACGACGACATGGAAATTCTGAACCTTTCCTGCCACAGATTGGGGAATTTCTACCGCAAACGGCTCACTCGACTGCGGGAGTAGAGCCTGTTCTACGTAGCCGTCGGAAACCCAGACAACCTTGCCGGAATTGTCATAGAAGCTGGCAATCACGTGAGGAATGTTTACGACCTGGCCGCTTTCATTCAGCAAGTCTCCGTGAAGGACCGTGTGACCTTGCGCATCCGTGTCCAGCTTCAGGTTCATGACGCCAATTACGGGGTCGGAGGACGCGGGCACAAGCGTCGCTTTAGTGTCCATCCTGACGTTCTTCACTCTGTTAAGGCTGATCTTTGGAAAATCGATGCGATAAGGCGAGACCTGACGCGGCAAGAGCACGTGGAGAATCTTGTCGAAACTGGTTTCGTCGTCGATTGTATTGCCGGAAGCATCCACCAATGTAGCGCCCACATTTACAAACGCCGGGACGGTGTCCTCATTTACAACCTCGCCCATGACTACACTTCCTTCGGCTGTATCGACGGCGTTCATCGATACGATCCGCACATGGGGAGCATCTACGTTGTGAGATCCCCAGTCCTCGCTGGCATTTCCTGAAACCAGATCCCAACGCAGGTAATTGACCGGCACCACTTGCGCAGGCAAATTGGGTGCCGGAATCTCGTTCCATACAATCTTCCAAATATCGCCACGGCGTACCAGATGAAAATCTCGGACGTCTTCGATGGGGCCCACCGGCGTCGCCCAATGCAATCGCACGCGCAACTGAGCTTCGGAATTTGTGGCGTGGAGAGGCCGGGCCTCGTAATTTTCCAAGCTTGAGAATGAGCGCAAGCCGCCATTCGTTCCTGTCCATTGTTCCCTGAATGCTTGTTGCGTAAGGCTCTCACTGGTCCGTTCGATCTCGGAGTACGCGCGATCCCAATTCCGCTTTTGTATGTCGAGCAGAAAATTGCCCAGGGCCTTTTCCGGTGTGTCCGGCCTTGTGCTGAAACCGGGCAGCGCGCTCCCCAAATTGGTTCCAATAGTGCGGGCCGAGCGCGCCTGCCCTGAAAGGCCAATGATCGTCAGCACGACGGTGGCCACGACGATCAAGATCACAATTGGCAGCGCTTTTCTCATTGGGTCGTCCTTAGGCTACGTAATGTCCTTCCCGTTCTTGTATGGGTAGAGGCGATTCGATCACCGTGGAGATGCGCTCTCGAGCGGGCACAATGAGCACCAGGAACATCGCCAGGATGCTAACTCCGATCGGAAGAGTACCCCAAAGGAGGCCCATCCATGCGGGCGGGATTGCATCCGACTGAATCCGATGGGCCGGGGGGACGTCGTCCTTTGACCACACACTGATCTCGCCATTGTCAAATGTTTCCGTTTTTCGCCAGCCGACAAAGGTTAGCAGCGGCTCGTAATAAGTGTCGTGGACGAAGATGTACTTCAATCCATAGCGATTTGCATGGCTGAGCATTGCGCGGAGCGATGCCATGCCAGCAGATCCATAGAACTTGGAGTTTGTCAGTTGTGCCGAGCCGTAGTGCGTCATTTCCGGCAGCAATCTTGCAGAGTTGTAGTCTCCATCAACGCTGCTGGCATTGGTGTAAGTGGACACCTGAGAGAGTTCACTTCCGAAGCCCAGGGTCAAATATCGGAACGTGTCGTGGCCATCACGGTTCAGAAAAGCAATTACCTGATCGACATTGGTCCTTGCCGTTGGACGATACGGGTTGGCGGCAAGCCAGAAGAGCGCCGCTCCCACTGTTGCCACTGCCGCTAGCGAAAGTGCCACGGCAGCTTTTGCACGAAAGCGCTCAAGCAACTCGACGGCTATTAGTCCCACAAGGGGCATGGCCATGAGCGTTGCCCAAAAGGTAAAGCGTTCGAAGGTCAGAATTTCGTATGCACGTCCCAGCAACCATCTGGGAAGCGGCGTCGTGCCACCTAGTCCGAAGATAAGGGTGATCCAGAAGCCAAGAAGCAGGGGGCGCAAACGGCGGTTGAGTGCGCCGCGGAAGATGATAAAGGGCAGCGCCAGAATCAATGCGCCATACGGAATTACAAAGTAGTTCAGCGCAGTGATCGAGTTGAGTAGGAAGTTGTTACGACTGTCATGAGGAATCGGGATCTGGTGAATCGGATGCTGGATCATCGTCAGCCAATAAGGGAGAAGAACGATGGCGACTCCAACTGCCACCAACCCTGCAAATACTGCGGCCCTTGAAAGCACGCCAGGGAGGGAACCTCTGGTTCTTCCATCTGCCGCGTCCAGACAGGCAACCCAAAGCACTGGCCCGGCAAACAGCACGGTTCCGAATATCAGGGTGACGTGGTGAGCGGCGGCGGCAGACAGGCTGACCGCTACGCCTTTTAATAGTGAGCGAACAGAGGCCTCTGTCGACCACTCATAAAAGTACGGCAGGGCATTGAGGTACAAGGCAGCGGAAGTAATCGTGGCTAATTGTCCTGCTTGGTAGATCAGAAATGAGAGTGAGCCGAGGAAGATGGATCCTAGCGCGGCGTAGCAAGCCGGGCGTTCTCCTACCCAGATCTTGGCAAACCGGTAAACGCCTACCGGCAGGAGCAGAACGGCCACTAACTGCACGAGCATGTAGCCCATCTTGAGCCCCGCCACCGTAGAGACCAATGCGATCCACTGGTGCACCAACGGTGGATAGGTGGTCTGAGAAAAACCTGCGAACCACTTCTCATTCCACGGATTAAACCAATGATGCGCGTAGTGCGATGCCAGAAAGATATGGAAATTCGCATCGAAGGATCCTGCTGGAAGTTGCATCAGCAACAGCGGGCCGTGAACCGCCAGTGCAACCAGCACGATTGCCAGAAGAGGGATAGGGCGCGAGTAAATCGAGTAACTTTCGTTCATCGACATGCGGCAGAAACTCCTGCGCTTGGCAATCCTCTTTGATTCGGAAAGGCGTTGTAGGGTTTGCGACGTTTCTCCCCCGGCAGCAGCGGACCAGAGTCGCTAGGCAAACCCAAGATGTTCCTTCGGCATCTGAGATGGGCCGCAGGACTTCCTGTGCCGAGGTTTTCCTAAGCGGACACTTTGAAGATTCTGTTTGTAAATGTGGTGACTACGTGAAAAGCCGGTTTCCGCTCACTAGCTTTTGCCTTGTCATGATCATGAGCCTGGCGGGCTCACTCGTGGGTCAGACCTACGACATCAGCGGCGGTAGTTCTTCTCCGAAACAACGGGAGGACAAACAGGGCAATTCAGGGCAAGGCACGCCCGATTTCAGTTGGGGGGCAGGCATTGAAGTCGCGCGCCAGGCTCACGCTGCCGATGATGCGCTCAAAAACAACGATTTTTCCGGTGCGGTGGCCCACGCACAACAAGCAGCGAACGCTGCTCCGCAGGATGCGGAGTTATGGTTCTTGCTGGGATATGCGGCCCGACTGAACGCGCAGTACTCGCTCTCCATCGACGCTTATAACCGTGGCCTGCAACGCAAACCCAACTCTGTGCGTGGATTGGCGGGACTGGCCCAGACCTACGCCAAAATGGGACGCAATCAGGACGCGGAACAACTGCTGCGGAAGGTGATCGAAGCGAATCCGAAAGATGAAAATAGTGTGCAACTCGCGGGTGAATTGATGTTGAGCACGGATCCAAAGGGTGCATTGACATTGCTTCAACGTGCCAACTCAATCGAACCCACAGCGCATGGCAGTCTGCTAATCGCGCACGCTTACGAACGTCTCGGGCAACCGGATGAAGCAACCAAGTATTTGAATCGCGCCAAAAGCCGGGCGCCGCGGGACCCCGAAGTCCTCCGTGCAGTTGCTGGTCAGTATCGGGATGGGGGCAAGTACGACGAAGCGATTGCGACGTTGCAGGCAATTCCGGGCAAAACGGCGGACATTCAAGCTGAACTGGCATATACCTATCAACTCGCGGGAGAGCAACAAGAAGCCGCGAAACTGTACTCCCGTGTCGCCAAAACTGTCAGGGGCAACATCGGCTTTCAGTTGAGTGCAGCGCAGGCATGGATCAACGTTGGGCGGCCCGAAGAGGCGAGTCGTTTCCTCGACTCTGCCCGCAAGCTGGATTCAAACAACTATCGTCTGCACGCCATCCTGGCGAATCTTGCCCAGTCAGAGGACCGACTGCCAGAAGCCGAGCACGAGTACAAGACCGCACTCAACAATTTGCCGGCTCGAGTGCAAGAAGGTCCTCTTTATCCGATCGAACTGCGGTTGAATCTTTACGAGGTCTATCTTCGACAAGAGGACGACGCCAACGCGAAGCAGCAACTGCAAGCGGCCGCGATAGCGATTCAGCAAGTGCAGGTTGAGGAATCCGCGCGGCCCGAGATGCTCAGGCTCCGCGCAACGGTGGAATCTGCCTCCGGTGATCTCGGTGCAGCCAATCGTGACTTGCAGCAGGCACTTGCGCTCTCTCCCGCGAATGTTAACTCGCTGATGAACTTTGGCACGTTGCAGTGGAAGCTAGGCCAGAAAGACGCGGCACGCGAAACATACGCCAAAGTCCTGGAACTGGACAAAAACAATCGTCAGGCCTTGTCTGCCCTCGGATACCTGGCACGAGACGCTGGAAATGCAAAACTGGCAGAAACCTATTTTGCGCGCGCTGTTGCCGCCCATCCAAAGGATTTCGCCCCCTATCTAGCTCTGGGTGATCTCTACACAGCGGAGCGAAATTTCCGGGCGGCGGAGGCGAACTACCGGAGTGCGTTTCAAAGGATGCCGACCAACGCCCTGACCGTCGCGGGGGGCGCCAACGCAGCGATCGAGAGCCATAACATGGAACTGGCGAAGCAATGGCTGGATCGGGCCAACGAAAAGATGAACAAGAACCCGCAGGTGCAACGGGAGCGTCAGAGGTATCTCACCTTCAAAGGTGATTACGAAGAGGCAGCAAAGCTCGGCTACAGCGTTCTTGCGAAACTTCCGAACGACCGTGAGGGCGTGGATTATCTGGCGAATGATCTGTACTACCTCGGCCGGTACGACGAGGTGCTGACTTTGGCGAATAAGTACAAATCGATCCTCACGCAGGACAAAGATCTCCCGCTAGTCGCAGGCAATGTATATGTTCGCAAAGGCGATTCAGAGGCAGCGCTGAAAAATTTCACTCTGGCCCTGGAGCGCGATCCCCAAATGGCGACCGCTTATGTCAATCGAGGCTTTGTGTTGAACGACATGAGGCAGGCGGCCAAGGCAACGAAAGACTTCCAGACGGCGTTGAAGTTACAGCCGGACAACGGTGAAGCGCACCTTGGGCTGGCATTCTCTTATCTACAGCTGCATCGGCCCAAGCCTGCCCTTAGGCAGCTGGATGCAGCCGAGAAGATTTTGGGGAAATCACGTCCGTGGCATCTGGCGCGTGCAGAAGGATTTCGTCAGAGCCAGGATTTTTCGCACGCTGCCGAAGAGTACCAGACAGCACTCACGGAAGATCCCAACGATGTCACTACGCACCTTGCCTATGCAGACGTGCTATATCGGATGCGGAAGTATCCCGAATCGATTGCGGCTTTGGACGCTGCACTGAATCTGTCGCCTTCAGACCCATTCATCTATGCACTGATGGCACAAGTGCATGCCAAAGAGGGGGACCGAGAGCAAACGATGCGCGATATCGAGTCCGCAGAGCGGTACGGCGGGGATCGGGTTGAAATCCTGACGGCGACTGGAGACGCGCTGTTGACCTTGGGCGATCAAGTTGCCGCCATGCAGCGTTTTTCCCGCGCACTCGATGTTCCTGGGGGTGATCGCATCGGCGTCCGGCTAGCAATATCACAGATCTTCATCCGGCAGGGGCATGCAGATGAAGCGCGACGGCAAATCGCGCTCGGTTTCGCAGAAGCACGGATGTTCCCCGCCTCTTCGATCACCGGAGAGGACTTTGCGGCGGCGGCGAATCAATTTCTGGCAATGCACGATTTTGATCTGGCGGAGAGCTATTTCAACAAGGCGCAACTCGCAGGAGTGAACAATCGGACAGTCGCGATTGGGCTCGCCAACACCTATCTCGCCGAGGGAGACACCCAGAAAGCCGGGGTTGCATTGGCAAGCCTCGGATCGCCGAACGATTTCCGCGATGACTATGACTACATGATGGCGTCTGCGAATCTCTATCGGCAAAGGCAGGACTCGCTGCACTCTCTTGCCGCATTTGCACAGGCCACTACGGTCGCAGGACAAGAGGATCATGGAATAGCGGAAATCGGTCAGTACACTACGGCAGAGCAGCAAGGCAGGCAGGTCCTGAATGAAAACGTAAGCTTTGTTCCGGAGGCTACCTTCCAGCCCACCCTCGAAGATATTAATGTGTACACGCTCGACGCGAAGATTCTGGGTGTAACGAATCCTGCATTGCTGCCACCGCCGCGCCACTCGTCTCAGTCGCTCGCGGAGACTCACTATCGGGTTAAGTTGTCGAATCTCCCCGTCATCACCGGCTTTGTCGGTGAAAGCATGACGAATGGCCGCTTGCTGTTCCCCAGCGTCGGAGTCGTTCAGGATCGCACTACCTTCGACACGATGTTCAATGGAGGCGTTTCTCCGACTCTGCGGTTCGGTTCGAATTCGATCACGTTCAACGGAGGACTGCAATTTACGATTCGGCGTGATACTGCTTCTCCCCTTTACATGAGCCAGAATCTGTTTCGCCAGTTCTTGTACGTGTACACCAACTCCTTCTTCAATTGGGTCTCCGTTACCGGTAGCGCCGCGCGGGAAACGGGGCCCTTTACCGAACGGGATCTACACTCGCGCGATCTCGTAGCCAATGTCGAGTTCACCGTTGGCAGGCCATGGGGGCGCACCTCGCTAATCACGGGGTATTCAGTGCGAGACCTGCTGTTTCGGCCGATTGTGCAGGAATATTTCAACTCTACGGCGTATCTCGGGTTGCAGCACAAGTTCGGCGATCGCCTGACAGTCGCTGCATTGGCTGAGGACCTGCGGTCCTGGCGGGTGCAGGGTACAAACTATGCAATCGCTCAAGCTCTTCTGCCAGGCGGCCGATTTGATTTTCGAGCGTCGCCGCGTTGGAGCGTCCAAGGATCCGTCGTTGTTGCAAGAGGCTCGGGATTTCACGCATACGACAACGTTCAAAGCCAATTCCTTGTTTCTTACATTCGTCCCTGGCATGCCACTCTGAATGACGGTACAGGCGAAGTGCCGGTGGCGTTTCCGATGCGATTCTCATTCGGCATTCAGCAACAGACCTTCTACGATTTCCCTGGGGCGAGTAGAAACACTGTGCTTCCGATTGTGCATCTCACGTTGTTCTAAGCCACCGCTTCTGATGACGCTCGGCGGAAAAACTCGGATACAAGACACTCCCTTTGTGCCCACTCCCAAAGTGACCCAGGTGCGAGGAAAAGCCTTGCGGCAGAAGTTGTTGGGGGGAAGTCTAGCACTCCTGGCGGGCTCTGGGTTGGTGGGTGTCACGAATCTGGTCTACAACGTGGTTACTGCGCGGCTGCTGGGGCCAACAGGGTTCGCTCACGCCACTTCTGTCTATACGCTGTTGATGTTGTCCTCAGCGATAACGCTATCGTTCCAGGTGGTTTGTGCAAAGTACGTTGCCAAGCATGAGAATCCTGAGGAAAAGTCAGCGATCTTCGCTTCACTTCATTTGAGAGCGTGGTTTGCTGGAGTGGCCCTCGGCGGCATCCTTTTTCTGTTCAACCGAGACCTGCAAGCCTACCTGAATCTCCCAGATCCGATACTTATCTCATTGCTCGCGTTGGGAGCTGCGTTCTACATTCCGCTCGGAGTGCGGCGAGGGTATATCCAGGGCGTTCATGCGTTCAGCGCCCTCGCACTGAACTTCATGCTGGAAGGTTTGGCTCGCCTGGGCGGAGCCTATCTCCTGATAAAGCTCGGACTGGGGGTGGAGGGCGCGGTGCTGGCCAGTGTCGTGGCCGTGATCGCGTCCTATTTTCTGGCTCGCCCAACACCACGATTTCAACCGCGGCGCTTGCTCGACATTCCAATCTCTTTCGGGGAAGGCTTGCAATCGATTGTTTTCTTTTCCGGCCAGGTCGTTATTAACAATTTCGACATTGTTCTGGTAAAGCACTTTTTTACATCCGATCAGGCTGGCATTTATGCAGCCGTGTCGCTTGTTGGCCGGCTGGTGAACATGTGCGCCTGGTCGGTAGTAAATACGATGTTCCCGGTCTCGGCGGCTGCGCGGTCCAATGACCGCGAAGCACGGCCGGTATTGTTCATGTCGCTGTTCCTCGTGTTCTTGATTCTTTCCGGACTAATCCTCGGTCTTTGGGCCATTCCGAGTATTTTGTGGCGAACCCTTTTCGGCTCGCACTTCGAATTGGGCAACTATGGCGGATTGGCCGCACTCCTTATTCTGTACGCAGTTGCGACGGGAATCTATTCTCTCAGCTCGGTCTTGATCACGTATGAGATGTCTCGCAAGATCGCCAACACCAGCTGGGCGCAACTCGCATTCAGCGGCGCCCTGGCGCTTGGCATTTATCTTTTTCACCAAAGTCTGCGGCAAGTAATCTACGTGCAACTGTGGCTGATGGTGGTGTTATTCGTCATGGTAGCCCTGCCGTTGCTGCGTCGAGAAATTGCCGTCCCGGAAGATGACCGAGTCTACTCGAGACTGTCGGTCGTACGGCCGATGAGTGAACATCAGGTCATCGCTGAATTCCTGCGAAGCGAGTTTCATCACCCGGAGTTCGAAGAGTACCGCAAGGAGTTTGAGCATCTAGTGATCCATCCGGATCTGGAGAGTCACCGGGAAAATGCCTTGCGTCAGGCTCTACTTTTTCTCCGGCGCGGTGCGATGTGGCGAGAGTTGCCCGACGATACCGAGTGGTTCAAGGTCGACTTGACAAGAGAAGACCTCGATCGAATTCGTTTCTTTCCACGAGCGCAGTGGCGACGCGTGGCCGAAGGCAGCTTTTATCTGACGGACATGGTCGACAGCTTACGCTTAAAGTGCCAGGAGTCCCCCGGAGACGAGTTTTTCCAAAAGCTGCGACGCCTCACAAACACGGTGCAAGAAGGGGCCGCAAGCCCAACTGTGTTATTGATCGGAGTGAATACAGAAAGTCCCCTCACCATTCTCGACGGAAACCATCGCATGGCGGCCGCGATGCTTGCTCAGCCGCCGGCCGAACTGGAAAACTTCCAGTTCATCTGCGGTTTGTCGCCGATGATGACCCGATGTTGCTGGTACCGAACAAACGTTAATACGCTGTCACGATACCTCACCAACTTGCTCCGGCATGTCTTTTATGACCCGGAATCGGATATCGGCCGCTTCCTGGAAAGCGGATCCAAGCTCTGACTCTACGGTTGAGGCTGCCGCTCTGGCGGCGATGGCTCGTTCACGATGCTGTTATCCCGGCGTCGCAAGACAACCGGTTCCCGTTGCCGACGGAGGCTATCGCGTTCCTGCATGACTTTCGCCTCCACATTCGAATTGCTGTCTTCTGCGACTGCGAATAGCTTCCGTCCTTCTGCGGTGCGTCGGGTGGCAACACCCACAGTCGCCGAGGCTCCGGGTACCTGGCGGGCATGATCGTAAAAGAACTGCGCCGTCTCCTGATCGCCCTCGAGTTCGGAGACATATCCGATATTGTTCAGCGTGAAAGCATTGTTGGGATCAAGAGAATATGCTTCGCGAAATGCTGCGTCAGCAGCGCGCAAGTCATTCCGATTCACGGCCGACACGCCGCGCAGGTTCAACTCCGCGACTTGGTCGGGAATGTCTTTTGCATGGCTCATCTGATCGCGTAGAGCTCTGGCATTTTGCTGTGCCATTTCGGCGACTGGGCGGCCCCTCCAGGCTCGACTGGTGGTGACAGCCGCACTCGCATCCGCTTGCGCCTGTGACGCCGTGTCAAAGTACCGCAGCGCCGCTTCTCTCTCTCCTTCCATTTCCTTGGCGACGCCCATGTTGTTCAGAGTGAATGGATTGTCAGGATCTTTCTTCAGGACCTGCTGCAAGAGCAGATCGGCCTCAGGAGCCCTGCCTTGGCCGAGGAGACGAACCGCCTCCACGTTGGCATGGTTGATCTGAAGTGGTTCATTGGAGACGGCAAGTGCTTCATTCATCGGCTGCCCCTGAACTTGCCGCGTACTCGCGATGTCGATAACAGCCCCACTGGATTGTTGCGCTGCGAGAACATAGAACTGTTGCGCGCGCTCGATCTGGCCCTTCAATTCGGAGATATATCCCAGATTGTTAAGAGTGAATGCGTCGTTGGGGTCAAATAGATATGCCTTGTAAAAGAGCTGCTCTGCCTTATCGTAGTCATGCTTTTTGACCGCCTCAACGCCCTCACGGTTTAGTCGCTGGACCGGCGTAGTTTTGCTGCGTTTCGGGATGGTGATTTTGAGATCGCCTGCTTGCAACGGCAGAGTTGCACCCACTAACAAAATGACTATGACACTCACTAGCGATCGATTTCCTAGCATGTGCTTTGCGCCCTTTGGCATGAACTTGATGTATTCGGACCAAGCTTTGATGCCTCCATAGACTATTTGTTTGCCGTCACATGGAGCGATTTCGGCTCGCAGCGACAGAATCACTGTCACCCCAGCCAAAGAAATCGCATCTAATCGCGCCGTGAAAACTGCGATGAATTTCTACTCGATATCCCTGGCTAGCCTGGCTGTAGCAGGTATGCTTCAAGGTGGAGTTTATGCCCAGGTTGCAAGCAACCCGCCGTCCGGTGCTATCGTTGCGCCGACAACTGAAGAGACTGACGAGATTGTCATTAGGCCTAAGAAGCCAGCTCCCAAGAACGAAGATGTCGAAGATGCGGATATCACCCTTGATCCAATGACTTTGTTGCCGGACTTGCCCCCGGTTCCGAAAGCCAATGCAACCTTGGTAGGAGGAATCGTCGAGCGACTGGATCGCATACGCGATAGGGTGACCGTTCGTGTCTTCGGGGGCGGTCAAGAGACGTTCTTGTACGATCCGCGAACGCAAGTCTATCGCGCCGGGAAACCTGTCACGATTGCTGATCTGAAAGAGGGAGAAAGGATCTACCTTGATACGATCTTGGACGGCAGCACCGTCTTCGCCCGGACCATCCGATTAAGCGGGGCCCGCGCGACGGGTCAGAGCCAGGGCATTGTTCTTACCTATCGCCCTGACAAAGGCGAACTGACGCTGCGAGATGTGCTCTCGCCCGAGGCGGTCCACGCGCGGGTCAACTCCGCAACCCAGTTCACGCAGGGGGATCGTCAAGTTGCCGCTAGCGCGCTCGTGCCGGGTTCGCTGGTGTCAGTGAGCTTCAATGCTGAAGGTGGAGGCAAAAACACGGCAAGCGAGATTGCCATCCTCGCCGTGCCCGGAACCCGATACACGTTCGCGGGGCAGGTCGTTCATATTGACTTGCGCACCGGGTTGCTTGTCTTGGAGTCTTCCACTGATCGCAAAACGTATGAACTCTATTTAGATCCTTCAATGGCACCTGACGACAATCTGCATCCAGGATCGGTGGTTACTGTCCAGGCGAATTTCGAAGGGTCGCGCTACGAGGCGCACAGCCTGGTGGTTACTTCTCCCTGACTGGACTCGAGCCGAACATCTGGTTCACCTTACCGGTCAGCTGCTCCGGAATGCCGTCGCAGCGCTGGACTATTGCAGCTTTTGGTAGTCGCAGACTCCGCCGGTCACCTGTATTGGTGTCGTTGGTGGCGTGGCCCAAGGCACATTCTGGAAGTCGAAAAACTCAGTCATGTCCATCTGTGCAGCATCGCGCTTCGTCAGAGGAGAAATACCGAATCGCTTCTCAATGAAGGCCAAGATCGCCGTATAGTCCGCCACCGTGTGCGAAACGTAGTTCTTCTTCGTGAAGGGTGAGACCACTATCAGCGGCAGCCGGAATCCGGTGTAGTTAAAGTCGCAATTCGCGCCCCCGGGCACGCTGCAAATGTCGGTGGGGAAGAGGTCGATGGGCGATATCCCATCAGGATTGACTGTCGGTTGAGGCGGTACGTGGTCATAGAGGCCGCCCGCTTCATCATAGGTCAAGATGAAGACGGAATCTTTCCACGAAGGGCTCGCCATCAGGCCATCGATCAGGCTTTGCACATAAGCGGCACCGGTCTGGATGTTGTTCTTCGGATGTTCGTCGAGACCGGAATTGTAGCCACCTTCAATCATCGCGACCTGCGGGAGCGTCCCGTTCTGTGCATCTGTCAGGAACTGCGACGCCGCCACGACGTTCGATGGCAGATGGTTGGGTGGCGCATAGGGAGCAAACATCGTGAGATAGGTCGCAGGATCTTCTCCACTTTGTCCCATGTCAGTGGCATAAACCTTCCACGTAATGCCTGCATTCGTCAGTGCATCGAATATCGTCGGTGCTGTCAGAGGATGGTCGTCGACCCCCGGAACGGTACCGGGGGGGTACGCGAATCCTTGCGATGTTGCGGCCAGCAAATACATCCGGTTGATCTGCGTGCGATCCATCACTGGCGAAAACCAACGGTCGGATGTGGCGAAGTTCGACGCCATGAAGTAGTAGTAGTTCAGGTCGCTCGCATCGTAATATCCCATCGCGCGAATTCCATCCGTGTCGTAGATGGGAGCTTCGTCGGGGGGTGCGTTCATCGCATATGAGGCAGCGTTGAAAACATAGCCGTCCATGGTTGGTGAGCTGGATGTAGGCTCAGTGCGGTTCCAGTCCACATGACTTTCATTCCACGAGGGGCTGAGATTCTGAATGCACTCAGTGGCTACGTGGAACGCCGGCACCATAGTGGTGCCGTCGAAGCTGGGATTCGAAGCATCGGAAGGAAGCCCGTCAAACTGCTGCTGAGGAAAACCATTCGCCGTCCAATAAGCGGGCAACTGTCCAAAATAGCTGTCAAACGAGCGATTCTCCTGGGCCATGAAGATGATGTGGTTCACCGATTCGATTCCCGCATTGTTGGGTGGTGTCGCCGACCCCGTTAAGCCCTGACATCCGCACAACACTGACAATGGGGCAATCAGCACAGCAAGGAAGCAAAAGCGCAAGTTCTGCACTAAGAGCATTTGGATCCTCTGACGCGAAGTTTTTCTGTAAGCACAAGGACTCACTTGGATGACTTTTCAGGCCAAAATGTTGGTTCCCGCTTCGGGAAGACGTTACGCAGGCCGTGAAAATCAAGTCGTTCGGTTCGGCATTTGGCGCCCGGCTAAATGAACTCTTCGACCACGGCAGATATCCCACAGAAGTACGCAAACCTAAGTAACCTGTCGGAAAAACTTCTTTCGCCATACACTCCCTCCGTCCCAGAAAGTTCACGGCTGGCGCAGAGGAATCTACGGGGTGGCGTCCTCCCTCCTGAGCCAGATCACGCAAGAAAAGCACGTGCCTCGGCAACTCCGCTCCTGAGGGCAGATGTGCGTCAAAATGTGGTGTGCTGTAGTCCTGCTCCTGTCGATGACAGGCGTATGCGTGGCCGGAACCTCGGTCGTACCCTCAACCAGGCTGTCTTCACTCACCGCAAATAACACCAGCGCAGCCAACAATTTTTCGACCCAGACGAATGGAAATCTTGGCGCGGGAAATATCAGCAAAATTGACGTCCATTCGTTGCTTTATCCTGGCGCGACCACCAAGATCTACGCTCACCTCCTGGTTTGGTTCGGGGGCACGAACCACATGAATGTTGGCTACAACTCGACCGATGCTGCGCAGGTACACCATCAAGTCGAAGATATGATCAGTCGCGGAATTGACGGCGTCATCGTCGACTGGTATGGCAAAGACAGCACGACGGATCAGGCAACAAAGCTGGTCATGACGGAAGCGGAAACGCATCCCGGCTTCACCTTCGCGATCATGGTGGATCAGGGAGCGATCAAGTGGGATTCCTGCTCGGGTTGCTCACCGCAAGATGCGCTGATCAGCCATTTGGAATACATCGAAAGAACGTATTTCACCTCACCGGCATACATGACGCTCGCGGGCCGTCCCGTAGTTACGAACTTCGACATCGATCTCTCGTATTCGGTGGACTGGCACGAGGTGAACGCCTCGCTTTCGTCCAAACCCGTTTTTCTGTTTCAGAACAACGACGGTTTCAGTCACGTCTTGAGTGGTGGCAGCTACTCGTGGGTGATGCCGACCACGACGGACTACGGCATGAGTTACCTGACGAGTTTCTACAACACGGGTATTTCGTTCGGGAATGAAGAAACGGTTGGAGCGACCTACAAAGGTTTCAATGATTCGCTTGCTGCTTGGGGTTCGAGGAGATTGATGGGCCAGCAATGTGGGCAGACGTGGCTCCAGACGTTCTCCAAGATCAACGGAATGTACAACTCAGGACAGCAGCTATCCGCGCTGCAATTGGTGACCTGGAATGACTACGAGGAAGGCACCGAGATCGAGTCTGGGATAGACAACTGCGTAAGTATTACAGCATCCGTCTCCGGCCACTCGCTGCAGTGGGCCATAAAAGGAGCGGAAGGCACGATCGACCACTATGTACCCTACGTCAGCACAGATGGAAAGAACCTGATGGCGCTCGGAGACGCCTATGCGGGCACAAGTTCAGTGAACCTGTGCAGCTATGGACTCGCAGATGGTAGCTACACCCTCTACGTTCAAGCTGTCGGAAAACCAAGCGTGAAGAATCAGATTTCCGCGGCTGTGAAGACGACACTGAATTGCGATCAATCTGGAAACGGAGGCTCTGGACTGAGCCTTGGTGCGAGCCCCACTTCCACCACCATTGCAGCCGGAGGATCGGGAAAGCTGACCGTGACTGTGGCACCCACGTCAGGATCGTTTAACAGCGCAATCGCTCTGACGTGCGCCGGCCTGCCCAGCAGTTTGAAATGTTCATTCTCCCCGGAGTCGGTGATTCCTGGTGCCCAAACCGCCAGTTCCATTCTCACCCTGAGCGCCGCTTCCGGTCGTGCCGCGAATCATCGCGACGGGAGGTACTTCCTCTACGAGAGTTGCTTGCTCGGCTTCGGGTTGTTCGGAGCCGTCTTCATTGGCAGCATTCAGCGGAGAAACATCCTTTGGGGCGTGCTGGGATGCGCCGTGGCCGCTATGATAATTGCCACGGTTGGCTGCGGCGGGGGCAACTCCACCTCCACCGCTGAACCTGTTGATCCCAGCAGCTATATCGTGACCATTAGCGGCAGTAGTGCCTCCGTTCAGGTTTCCACTACCATTACCGTTACTGTGCAGTAGGGGAGGAGACGGAATCTCATTCCATGTGGTGTGCAGAACGACGGACCGGCGGGCCCAGCTCAGAGAATTGCGTGTCAGGACTCGCAACAGCAAAGATTTTGACGGAATCCAGCGTGGGAGGCGTCGGACTCGAGATACATACCGAAGAGTCTGGACCCGTTGCTGAATCTCGAAGTGTCGCAGATATTTTTGCACGACGTTCGGCATTGTCATGCGCAGCGCGGCAGAAAAGTTCCTGGTTGCCATTTCAAGTTGTTTCTCGGGGTTCCCTAGCAATCCAAGCATGCATTCTGCCAGCCCTTCAGCGTCGCCAGAAGGATAGAACTCTATTGCGAGCTCCTCGCTCAGCGCCATCTGACGGAAATCGGCAAGATCAGCACTGACGATAGGAACACCGAAGGCGCATGCCAGATGCGCAACGCCGCTACAGCCAGTTGACGATGAATAGGGCATTACGGCAATCGTCGAACTCTGAAAAAGATCCGCAAGCTGGTCTTCGGCAACATAGCCGCGAAATTCAATGCGTGGATTTCCAGCGTTCTGCTGTTTCACGGAACTGACATAACCGGAAGCCTGGGGATGATCACCACCCGCAATCACAAGCCGGGCCTCGGGCACTCTCGATGCAAGGAGGTTGAATGCCTCAATCATGAGCTCGAGACGTTTATAGGTCCCCCACTTGCCGAAGGCAAGGATGCGATGATCGGGCGTGGCGCGACGCGAGAAATCAGGGAACTCCGGCCGTCGGGCCAGCAGCCCGTGAGCGCGCAAGTGAACGTTGTCGCGGCCATACTTATCGTTAAGAATTTTGCGATATCCCGGCATTAGCACGGAGACAGAATTGGAGAGAAGAAGCAAGCGCGTGGCAACGGCGCCAGCGATGCGGTATAACCGCTCGTGCCGAACCCCGATGTCCTTGAGTTCAACGGTGTCCATGAGATGGTGCAAAGTCACGTGGGTGTAGCGCCCGCCCAGCCGTGCCAGCAAGGGAGCGGTGAGGCCACTGAATGCGATAAATGGATTGCGTCCAAATGTACTGAAGAGGAGATTGAACCAGACCACATCGGGCTTGAGGCGCCGGATGGTCTTCAGCAGTCGAAACACAGTACCCGGATCATTGAAAGACCAGCACCGCAACACGTCGAATCCCTCCGGTTCTGCCTGATCCGTTGCAAGTTCATCCGCCAACACAGTGAGATCGAGAAAGGGGTTGCGCTGCAATTCCTGTGCGATGTGAAATCCATATTCGCTCAGACCACCCGTGCTTGGGGGAAACGTCGTCACCAAACAGATTTTCATTTGCCTCCTGACACGAGCAGCAGCAAATTCGATGTGATTCGCAAGGAAGATGTTGTAGAAAAGAAACGAATGCTAGCCTTGGTTCTGGCTGATGCTTGGAGAAACCGTGCGTCGCGGCCGGCAGCTTGCTGAGTCCATGCATCCTCGAAGGCAATTCTCAAAGACATCTTTTCTGATGGCTTCGGCGGTTCTTTCGACCGTGCCCGGAGGGACAATCTTCAACGCCGCGATTTGAGCGAGCTTGAGATAGGCATCTCGGTTCCGGCGCACGAACTCCAGAGGATATTCAGGCTTGCGGCGGCTCGCCGCCTCAGGATCAGCGTCCAGCACCAACGCAGAGTCTGGTTTAGGAACTAAGGTGAGCAGTGCGCGGACATACCAACAAATGAATCGATTGTGGAGGGGTAAGTTGGCCAATTCGTCATAGATGTATCTATCAAAGATTGTCAAATGAGAACTGCCGGCTGCGCCCCTCCACAGAAAGAACCGCAGCCCGCAAGCGTCGAGCAAGTAGAGCAGCAGTCGCACGGCCGTCACGTACCAGGATGAAACGTTTTTATCGCGGCGCGCAATCGGCCGCTCGGGTCTGCCAACTCCCGCGTCGCCTTTGAATGCACACAGGCTTGCAGTTTCACGAAAGCGAGAAAGGGCTACGACATCGTCCCAGAAGGTGTAGAGGTTTGGCTTGTAACCGGTACTCTCGAGCGAGCGCAACAGTTCGTCAATCTGGGTGCTTTTTCCTGCCCCGTCGATTCCTGAGAAACTGACAATTCTGGCATTGGATCTCATAACAGATATCGCAATTGGGGAAGCTGTTAGTGTGCGCCAGGTGGTTTGCTGGGAGTCGCGGCACTTAACGCGATTACTGTTCCTATCGCTGCGCCTGCACCGATGATGGCTCCCACTTTCAGAAGGATAACCCGGACACGACGCTGCTTCGCCGGAGCAATCGCCACGCCCGCGGGTTGAGCACCGGTTATGCCGACAGCCTTGGGAGCTTCGGCGGCGGCTGTTCCCACGGGACGCTGCAGTCTCTGGTCTTGAGCTGGTGCCTGAAAGTCCGATTGGGGACTCGGTGTCGGCGCCGGGTTGACCTGGACCGAGCTGTCACTCTGCGTGGACTGCGATTCCCGTTGTGTCTGCTGCGATTGAGCCCATGTGGTGCCAGGACTGTCGGGTATTTCTGTGGAGGCTACGGTGCTGGTGTCAATGGCCGAGGTCGATTGCGCAATAACAGGGCAGACCGCCATCACGCAGCACGCAATGCCAAGAAGAACTCGATACGGCGTTCGCATCTTTCTCTCCTCTAGCTGGCTTGCTTCAGTGCTCCGAGCTCGCCAAACACATTGCTGTACCAAGGCGTGTTCTGAGGAACTGCATCGGCCGGTATCGCTTGAAAACTGCGTACGGCGTCTTCGCACGTCTGAAAGGTTTCGAAAACACGAGCCACGCGCATCAGCTCCAGAATGACTTCTGCTTCTGGAGAAAGGGCCGCCAGTTTCAGATCGCCATCTCGCTTCAGGACTTCTTCGAGACAGCGCAGCAGCATCTCGACTCCGGCACCTTCCATCGAACGCACCTGAGAGCAATCGAGAACAATTCTCGGTCGATTGGATTCGAGCAGCGGCCCGAGTTCCTGCATGAAACTATGAACCTCTTTTACGTTCAACATCTCTGGTACTTGCATGACGACTACGGGCCCGCTGGTTAACATATTCCACCCCTTCTTTATTCACTGCTAAGCATCCAAAGCATCTTTGCCAGTCTTACTGTGCGAGCTCTTCCGTCGAGGACACAATCATCTTGCCCGTTACAAAATCAGACGGAAGTTGGCCATTCGCGTCGCGTCCACTGTTCCGCCTCATCACAAATGGATCTGAGATACGCAGTTTTACGTTGTGACGAAGGCTGAAAAGGTTGTTTCCATCCACGATCGACTGGGAAAGGTCGAGGCCGATTCCCAGG
>Ga0335085_10003453_pt1 | contig 27334 bp, 25 predicted proteins | sample Lox_Sample_45_FD_206712 | JGI IMG/M metagenome (GOLD analysis project Ga0335085, IMG submission 206712) | Soil microbial communities from Loxahatchee National Wildlife Refuge, Florida, United States - Lox_Sample_4.5 | ecosystem: Environmental > Terrestrial > Soil > Wetlands | place: USA...
TGCCGCTCGCCACCGAGCCGTACGACCTGGTCGTCGCGCCCGGCGCGATGGACTCACCGCAGCTCGCCCCGCTGTGGTCGCTGCTCCAGTCGGACCGCTTCAAGGCGGCGGTGGAGGAACTCGGCGGCTACTCCGCCAAGGAGATGGGACACCGCCTGCGTTGAGGCGTTTTCCGCACAGTGGTCGAAACTGACCGTCTGCGGTGGCCTTCCCGACACAACTGTCCCTGGCGACCCGGTCGCTCCGTTAGTGATACTAGGCAGGACCGTCAGTCTGGAAGGGGGAGGACCAGCTGCCGATGGCAACGGCATTAAGGGAGCGGGATCACTGCCTCTGGGGGGAGGCGCGATGAGTTTCTTCCGCGGCGCGCGCTCGCGCGGCTCCGCGGGTGGCGGACGGCGCGAGGCGTTCCTGGTCACCGACCCGGAACTGCCGCGCCAGCTCGCCGCGTTCTTCGGCGGGGCGTACGGCTCGCGGCGGCGGCGCCCGGTCACCGTGGACATACTGACCCTGGCCGACGTGACCAGCTACTTCGCCAGCGAGCGGCCGAAGGGCCCGGCCGTCAAGGCGGCTGCGCTGCTGTTCGCCCCGCACCCCAGCGGACGCCAGGTCTTCCAGGTCTTCCTGGACGAGGCGGACCGGGTGTACGCCGACCCGTCCGGCACGCCGTACGGCCGGCGGATCATCGCCCGCCGTCTCGACGAGGAGCTCCTCGGCTACCTCGGCGGCGGCGAGCTGCTCATCTTCCGGTAAGCGGGAAACCGTGCCGGGAATGAACTGGCGGCCGCGATTGTTAGCGGCTATAGTCAATTCCTGACGGGTGCTCGCTCAAGCGGGCAGCGGCTCTATCTGGAGCCGCGATTCCCAGCTCCGCCGCCTAGGTGACGTCGAGCCGCGCAGAAGCTCTTAAAAAGAAGCACTACCAGCCTTCCTAGCTGGTCTTCGGTCGAGCTGACTGCTTATTTCCGCGTGCGCTAATTCAGCACCCGTCTCCTTATGCTTTTCACCGAAAGGACATGTACTCATGACAGCGACAACGCTTCAATCAAAACCCAAGGAAACCCCGGCCGCCGCGGTATCCGGGCTCGTCGAACTGGCCGACGGCCATGCGTTCGTGCGCGCCGCCGGCTATCGCCGCGGCCCCGCCGACGTGTACGTCTCCGCCGCGCAGATCCGGCAGTACGGGCTCAGGACGGGCGACTGGGTCCTAGGTACCGCGGGCCCTGAGGGCCGCGGCAAGTACCGCCCGCTGGCCCGGGTCGATACGGTCAACGGCCAGCCACCCGGCCTGGCCCGCCCGCACTTCGACGAGCTGACCCCGGTGTACCCCGACGAACGGCTGCGGCTCGGGGACGGGAACCCGTCGGCGACGGCGCGCATCATCGACTTGGTCGCCCCGATCGGCAAGGGCCAGCGCGGGCTCATCGTGGCCCCGCCGAAGGCCGGCAAGACCATGGTCCTCCAGACGATCGCCACCGCCATCGCGAACAGCCACCCCGAGGTCACGCTCATGGTGGTGCTCGTCGGCGAGCGACCCGAGGAGGTCACCGAACTGCGCCGCTCGGTCCGCGGCGAGGTCATCTACTCGACCTTCGACCAGGACCCCGAGGACCACATCCGGGTCGCCGAGCTGGCCATCGAGCGCGCCAAGCGCCTGGTCGAGACCGGCGCCGACGTGGTGGTACTGCTCGATTCCATCACCCGCCTGGGCCGCGCCTACAACCTGGTCGCGCCCGCCAGCAGCCGGACCCTGGCCGGCGGGGTCGCGGCCTCCGCTCTCCAGCCGCCGCGCCGGTTCCTCGGCGCCGCCCGCAACACCGAGGAGGGCGGCTCGCTCACCATCATCTCCACCGCGCTGGTGGACACCGGCTCGCGCCTGGACGACGTGCTGTTCGAGGAGTTCAAGGGCACCGGGAACATGGAGCTCCGGCTGCGTCGCGAACTGGCCGAGAAGCGCATCTTCCCGGCCATCGACGCCATGCCCTCCGGCACGCGGCGCGACGAGCTGCTGATGCCGCCGGACGAGTACCGGGCCGTCGGCACGCTGCGCCGCGCGCTCGGCGCCCTCGACTCTCAGCAGGCGCTCGAATTGCTCCTCGACAAGACCAAGGACACCGCGTCCAATTCCGCGTTCCTCAGCCAGATCCAGCGGGCCCAGGCGGCCTAGTCTTTTCGCTCAGTCTTTCCGCTGGGCCACGTGCAGCACCGTGCCCCAGCCCCGCCGCAGCGAGTGATCCCTGCGCAGCGCCAGCCGCCGCCTGACCTCGCCGAACAGCCGCTGGCGCTTCCACTCCGGCATCGCGATGTGCCCGGAGAACGTGCTGAGCAGCTCGATGTACTCCTCGGCCGAATAGGCCTGTTCCCAGTCGTAGTGGCGCACCGCGGTCACCTCGAACAGGCCGCTGGCCTCGATCCCGGCCCGGTCGTCGGGCAGCTCGCCCGGCCGCAGCCTCAGCCTGCCGGGCGGGTCCCCTTCGCCGATCTCGTCGTAAATGTCGTCGAGCTCTTCGAAGAACGTGTCGCCTCCCTCGGGAAACACGTGCTCGGCCGCCCACAGCGCCAGGTGACCGCCGGGCCGCAGCGCCTGCCAGGCGCGCTGATAGCGGACGGCGGGGTCGATCCAGTGCCAGGCGGTCGCCGCGTACACCAGGCTGGCCGGGTCGGTGCTGGCCGGGTCGGGCGGCTGCCACTCCTCGAACTGGCTGCGCACGATCTCCACCTCGAACCCGGCCAGGTTCTGCCTGGCCACCGCGGCCAGTTCCGCGCCGAGCTCGACGCAGGTGATCCGGAACCCGCGCCGGGCCAGCGGCCTGGTCGCCTTGCCGGTCGCGCACCCCACCTCGATCAGGCGATCGCCAGGGGACAGCCCGGTCAGCGCCACCAGGTCGTCGAACAAGACCTCGGGATACTCGGGCCGGGCCCGGTCGTAGCGCTCCGCGGCCTGCTCGAACGTCTGCCGCAGCTCCTCGCGCTTCTCCTCCTTTTGCACCGGGTAAGTGTCCCATCAATGAACCGCTACCTCGAGCCCGCCACCATGACCGCGCCGGGAGAGTACGCCCCGCTGCTCGCGGACCTGCCCCGGGACATCGCCGCCCTGGCCGCGGTCAGCCACGGGGTGATGATCCACGAGCACCTCGCGGACGCGTACGGGGTCACGCTGACCGGCGAGCGCCGGGCCAGCGTGCACCTGCGCCCGGTGGCCGCCCTGCTCGGCCAGATGATGGCGCAGGACAGCCGCCCGCTCACCGTCGCCCGCGCGCCCGCGGCCCGGCTGCCAGGCAACTGCCGCCACTTCACCGTGCTCGCCGTGGCCATGCTGCGCGCCCAGGGCACCCCGGCCCGGGCCCGGTGCGGGTTCGGCACCTACTTCGACACCGGAGGGTACGAGGACCACTGGGTGTGCGAGTACTGGGACCAGGACGCGGGATCCTGGAAGCTGGCCGACTTCCAGATCGACGACGTTCAGCTCAAGCTGTTCGACGTCGGCTTCGACCTGATGGACGTGCCGCGTGACAGCTTCCTGGTGGCCGGCGACGCGTGGCGGATGTGCCGGGAGGGCCGCGCGGAGCCGGACTCGTTCGGCCTGAAATTGATGAATGAGGGCGGTGCCTGGTGGATCGCCGCCAACCTGCTACGCGACGTGGCCGCGCTGGCCGACATGGAGATGCTGCCCTGGGACATATGGGGCGCCATGCCCGCCCCGGACGAGACCATCGGCGAGGACCTGATCGCGCTGTTCGACCGGCTGGCCGCGCTCACCCATGACCCCGACGCGGTAGCGGCCGAACTGGCCGCGGCCTACGCGGGCGACCCCCGGGTGTACGTCCCCGCCGCCGTCTACAACGCCATCCGCGACCGCACCGAGCCCGTCCTGGCCTAGTCTTTTCCGCTATGAGAACCTGGCGGGCCGCGGTCGTCGGCCGGGTGCGGCATCCCGGCCGGGGGTTCACCCAGGGGCTGATCGAGCAGGACGGGACGGTCTGGGAGTCCACCGGCCTGTACGGGTCCTCCGCGCTGTGCCGGTACCGGCTCGGCGACGAACGGGCCGAGCGCAGCGCGGCCCTGCCCGCCGACCTGTTCGGCGAGGGGATCTGCCGGGCCGGCGACGTCATCTGGCAGCTGACCTGGCGAGAGCGGGTCGCGCTGCGCTGGGACCCGCACGCCCTCGAACTGGCGGGTCAGGTGCGGTACAACCGCGAGGGCTGGGGCATCTGCGCCGTCGGCGGGTCGGTCGTGACCAGCGACGGGACCAGCGAGCTGGTCTGGCGCGACCCGCAGACCCTGGCGCCGCAGCAGGTGATCCACGTCCGGTGCGCAGGGCACCGGGTCCTCGGCCTGAACGACCTGGCCTGGGCCCCTTCATCAGCGGCCCCGTCGTCAGCAACGCCGTCGTCAGCACCCGGCGGGACGATCTGGGCCAACGTCGCGGGCACGCACTACCTGGCCGGCATCGACCCGGCCAGCGGTGACGTCACCGACATCGTGAACGCCCGGCCGGCGGCCGAACGGCACGCGGATCCGCAGGCCATCATGAACGGGATCGCGGCGCTGCCCGCGACCTCCGGGTCCTCCGGGGTCTCCGGGCCCGGGGAGTTCCTGCTCACCGGGAAGGGCTGGCAGTGGATCCGGCGGGTGCGGCTGAAGCCGGCCAGGGAGGGGGCCGCCCAGCGCGGCCTGCTAGCGGGATTCAGCCACTGACCGGCCCGGTGCTGGCTTTACGGAGGGCAACTCGCGACACGAAGGGACGCAGGGGCTTGTCGGTGTAGCCGCCGTCGGCCAGGCCGGCCCGCCGCTCGAACACGTTCTTCGCGCCGGTGTCCCCGGTCAGCAGCCACGACGCGGCCGCCGCCACGAGGTACAGCGGCACCATCAGCACCCCGCCGCAGCAGGCGTACTGGGTGGCGTGCCGCGCCTCGTGCCGCAGCAGTTCGGGCGTCAGGCCGTCAAGCCGGGTGATGATGACGTTGCCCAGGCAGAACGCGGGCGCGGGCGGCACCGGGAGCCGGTAGCCGGTGCCGACGAACAGCCGGTCAGGGCCGCGTCCCACCCGGGCGCCGCCGAGAGCGGCGACGCCCAGGCCGGCCAGCGTCGACCCGTTGGCCAGGTTGACCCAGGCCCTCAGGTCACTGGCCCCCGGTTCGGTCAGGACGATTCCGGGTCGTGCTGGTCCTGGTCTTCCTGGTCGTGCTGGTCATACCCTGAGCGGTGCCCGTTCAGCCTGGGCAGGTCGTCGGTCACGATCGCCCACGGCGAGACCGACGCGGTCTCCGGGCTCGGCACCGGCAGGCCCAGCTTCTGCTGGCTGTGCTCGCGGTGGGCGCGCGCCGCCGCCAGGTGGTAGTCGCTGAGCGAGTTCAGGAAGTCCTCGTTGGCGTACGGCCTGCCGTCCACCAGCGGACCCTGGGTGTGCTCCATGACCGCGACGACATCCTCGCCGCTCAGCGTCTTGTGCGTCTCCAGCGCGTGGGCCAGGGCCAGGACGTGGTTCCGGTCCTCCTTGAGGATTTCCTCGACCCGGCTGAGCAGCGTGTTCAGGTTGTCTTCGATCCGGTCCGCCAGCGCGCGCCGGACCTGCATCTCGGGGTTCTCGCCCTTCTTCAGCGCGCCGCCCCGGCCGCCGCCCGGTGAGCCGACCTCGAGCCGCCGGGCCATGGAGTACGAGGACACCGTGGTCCCCATGCCCCAGAAGCCCTCCATGAACGAGGCGACCGCGGTGGCCGACTCCAGGTCCCCGGACACTCCGGAGGAGCTGTCGTGGTCGAAGAACATCCGCTCGCCCGCCAGCGACGCCAGCGAGACCAGGATGTCGGTCTCGTACTCGCTGCGCCACCGGGTGAACTGGTCCTCGGGCGGGATGCTGGCCACCATGCCGAGATAGTCGCTGCCCTTCTCGATGGTGGCGATGTCGATCTCCATGTGCTGCCTGGTCCGGAACGCGACCAGCGCGTGGCAGGCCTCGTGCACGGCGACGGCGTGCCGCTCGCGCTCGATGTACTCCACGTCCTCGGGCGGTCCGAGCTCCTTGAGCTGCTTGGCCTTGATCACGTCCGGCCAGGTGATGACGTCCCGGCCGTTCCTGATCGCGGTGATGAGGGCCTCGTTGACCAGGTCCTTGATGGTCGCGCCGGTGGCGTAGGGGGTGATCGTGGCGAGCTTGTCGATCTGCTCCTCGGTCAGCTCGTGCTGCACCTTGTCCAGGTAGCCCGAGTAGGTGCGGATCCGGCCCGCCTTGGACGGGTAGCCCACCTTGTAGATACGGTCGATGCGGCCCGGGCGCAGCAGCGCCTCGTCCAGCGCCGACGGCAGGTTGGTGGCCATCATCACCAGCATCCGGTACTTGGGCGGGGGCTTGGGCCGCATGCCGAAGACCCGCCGGACGTGGCGGTTGACGAAGCCGCGCGGCTTCTTCAGCCCGGACAGCTCGGTCAGCAGGGCCTGCAGCGTGCCCATGCCGCCACCGCCGCCCCCGTTCATCATCCCGCCGATCATCTGCCGGCTGCGCCTGCTGCCCTTCTCGGCTTCGTCCTCGATCCCGGAGCCCATCGCCTCCCGGGTCAGCATCCACCGGGTGTCCTCGGACAGGTAGGAGAACCCGTGGCAGCCCGCGTGCGCGAACGGCGCGGGCGTGGCGGCCGGGGCGCCGACGCCGCCGCCCTGGGCGATCTGGCCGCGGTTGCCCAGCGAGTCGGCCTCGTCGAAGAAGACGATCACGCCGCCGTAACGCAGCGCGAGCCGCCGGAGCTTGCGGAAGAGCCCCTTCACCTTGAGGATGCCGACGCCCATGAACATGTTGATGAACGCGCCGGGGTCGACGAACACATACGGGCGCCCGGTCTCGCCCGCCACCGCCTCGGCCATCAGGGTCTTGCCGGTTCCCGGCGGGCCCCACAGCAGCAGGCCGCCAGGCACGTAGCCGCCGCGCTCCTCCACCAGCTCGGGGTTCTCCAGGAAGATGATGTTCTCCTTGACCCGCTCGAGCACGTGGTCCTGGCCCCAGACGTCGGAGAACCTGGTCTTGATGTCGTCGGGGTAGTAGACGTCGACCCCGCCGCGGGACATGAACCAGAACAGGGCGGCGAACTGGAGCACGACGAACAGCAGCGTGACGACGATCTGGAGCACGAACGGCAGCGCGTGCCAGATGATCTGGGGCGCGCGCAGCAGCGCCAGCAGCGGCGTGGTGTGGAGGATCTTGCCGGCCACCACGGCCAGGATCACGATCCAGAAGATCCAGGTCATGATCCGCCGGATGCGGTACCGGGACCAGTCCGAGATCCGCCGGTGGGTGACCCGCTCGAACCCGCCGAAGACCGTCTCGGTCCAGAAGTGGTGGTACCCCGCCGAGTGCTCGCTGATGAGGAAGTGGACCTGCCTGAGGACCTCCAGGCCCATCAGGGCGAACACCCACCAGCCGGTCCGCACCTGGATCCGCACCGCGTCAGCGAACCCGACCAGCGGGTCGTTGGCCATGACGGACCACATCAGGAGGAACCAGATCAGTCCGAGCAGGAGCAGGAACTTGATCCGGTCCCATACCGACAGCGGCTTGCGGGTGAGCTGGTCCTCGTCCCTCGTCCGTCCGCTGGGTGGCGGGGGCGGCGGAGGTGGCGGGACCCCCGGAGGCCCTGCGGTGATGACGTCCGGGGGCTGGGCCTTGTCCATCACGAGCTCCTGATGGTGAACGACGACATCACGTCGTTGATCTCGGACTGGTCGCTGCTGTAGCAACTGCTGGTGCAGTGCAGCAAGAGCAGGTAGAAGACGGTCTGGTCGGCGTTGGTCAGGGCCACCTGATCGAAGGTGTCGGCGATGCCGTTATAGGTGTACTCGAAGGTCTCGCGGACTCCGTGCACGCCCTGGCTGAGCATGAGCGTCTGGTCGCGGATCTGCTTGAAGTCGGTGAGCGGGTACCCCTGGGAGGTGGCGTTCTGCCGTGCGTTCGAGGTGACCGGGAAGAGAAGGTCGCGCAGGTTGTCGTAGGACATCTGGTTGCTCGCGGTCGCGGTGAGCTGGCCGACGTCGGCGAACACGAACGGGTGGGCGGCGCCGAAGGACAGGAAATCGGACGCCGTGGGCTTGACGCCGGCCTCGTAGGCGATCGTCCAGCCACCCGCGCCGATGGTCGTCTTCAGCTGGTTGGCGAGCGAGGAATCGCTGATCTTGTGCCAGGCGTTGGGGACCTTGAAGTACGTGCTCTGACCCGAATTAGCCACGTAGGTGTACTTCGGTGCCGCGCATCCGGATAGCGTGACCCCGAGTCCGAGGAGTAGCGCGCAAACCCCGACGAGGCCCTTTGCGACGCGGTGGGCCTTGCTCGCCAAGAGGTGCGCCTCCACGTAGGGACATACGTTGTGTCAAGTATGACGCCTTCATCCGCAATGGTACAGGTCCAGGGAGGCGCGAAAGCCGCCCACGGCCGAGTACCAGGTGAATCGGCGCTCTTGGGTGAACGTACCCGCCTTACTCGTGGTTCACCCCCGCCCAGCCGAAGTCGTCGAGCCGTAAATTACCAGCTAGCGGCGTGGTTGCTGTCTGTGACGAGGCTGGCCGGCTAGCGTGCGCGATCATCGCCAGCGGCGGCTTTCTGGCGGCCTGGCGGGCCGCTCATGATCGCTGGCGCGGTCAGCAATGCTGAGAGAATTTGCAGAGAAAACTAAGGAAAGGTCTATCGATGACGGCGCCGGAAATGGAAATTCAGCAGGAGATCGAACGGACCCGGGAACATCTCGGCGACACCGTGGAAGAGCTAGCAGCCCGGGCGGACGTGCGGACCAGGGCCCGGGCCAAGGCGGCCGAGATGAAGGACCGGGCGGCCGGGGCCGCTGCCCAGCTGCGGGAGCGTCGCCTGCCCCTGACCAGCGGCGGCCGCCACGCCCAGCGCCGCTGGCCGGTCGCGGCGGCGGCCGCGGGCGCCGTCGTCATCGGCTCCGTCCTGATCCGCCGGCGTCGCCGCAAGGCCTGATCGCGCCGGGCTGCGTTCCCCCGGCCCCGGCCGGGCCGGGGGAACGGTTCTGCCTGACACTGGATACGTGATCATGAGCACCGCTGACCCGAACGATCCTCGCGACCCGCTGGGCCTGGCCGCGGACGCGCCGTTGCTGGCGGCCTGGCTGGAGTGGATGCGGCTGGCCGAAGCCGGCCAGCTGGCGCCGATGACCACGCCGGGCCACAAGCAGCGCTACGACCTGGTGGGTACCGTGGTGGCCGGGGACGCGCCGCTCTACGGCGCGCTCGCCCCCATCAAATACGCCGACCGGCTGCGCGCCGACGCGGAGGCGCGCGCGGCCGCGCTGTGGGGTGCCGACTGGTGCCGCTTCTCGGTGGCCGGGTCGACCCACGGCAACCAGACGTTCTGCCTGGCCCTCGGCCAGCCCGGGCAGAAGGTGATCATCACCCGGCTGCTGCACCGGTCGCTGCTGCTCGGCATGGTGATGGCGGGCCTGCACCCGGTCTGGGTGCGGCCGGAGGTCGACCCGGCCACCGGCCTGCCCGGCGGGGTGCCGGTGCAGACGGTCAGGGACGCGCTGGCGGCCCACCCGGACGCCTGCGGCGTGATCCTCGGCGACCCGTCCTACATCGGCACCACCGGCGACCTGGCTGGCTGTGCCCGGGCCGCGCACGAGGCCGGAGTGCCGCTGATCGTCGATGCGGCCTGGGCCGCCTACCACGGCTTCCACCCCGACCTGCCGGCCCACGCGCTCGCGGCGGGCGCGGACGGGCTGGTCACCAGCGCGCACAAGACGCTGCCCGCTTACACCCAGGGCGCGCTGGTGCTGGCCAGGACCGAGCGTCTTGACCGGGCCCGGCTGGAACGGGCCTTCGACGCCACCCACACCACCAGTCCGGCCGGGTCGATCTACGCCAGCATCGACGCCGCCCGGGCCCTGCTGGCCCGGGACGGCGAACGGCTCTGCGGTCGGCTGCTGCGCGGCGTGGCGGCGGCCCGCAAGCGGCTCCGCGAGGTGCCGGGCGTGGATGTGCTCGACGGCCTCGGGGTAGACCCGGCCAAGTTGGTCGTGCTGCTGGCCGGGACCGGGGCGCACGGCGGCCTGGTCGAGGCCGACCTGATCGCCGCGGGGATGCCGGTGGAGATGGGGGACCGGGACACCCTGGTGCCCATCGTGACCATGGCCGACGACGAGGAGCAGGTCGCGGCGTTCACCGAGACGCTGATCGCGGTGATCGAGCGGCACCGCGGTGAGCCGCGCCGGCCGGCCGCGACCGCCGCCTGGACGGTGCGGCCGCAGACGGTGCTGGCCCCCCGCGAGGCGTTCTTCGCGCCCAACGAAACCGTGCCGGCCGGCGCGGCCGTCGGCCGGATCAGCGCCGAGCTGGTCGCGCCGTACCCGCCCGGCGTGCCGGTGCTGGCGCCGGGCGAGCTCATCACGGACGAGGCGCTAGCGGCGCTGCGCGAGGTCGCCGCCGACGGCGGCCGGATCGCCTACGCGGAGGACCCTACCCTGGCTACCTTCCAGGTCGTGGCCGGCTGACGCGGCCTTCTTTTCCGAGGGGACCACTGCGGCGTGCTCGTCGTGCACGTAGCGTCGCCCCCGAAGCAAGGACGCCAGCGCCGCGACCAGGCAGGCCGCGATCGCGAAGTCGAACGCGATGTCCAGGCCCTGCTGGAACGGCGCCGAGATCAGCGACGGGAAGAAGGTGTGCCCGGTGAGGTAGGCGGCGTGGCTGGCGGGCAGCTTGGCCAGGGCCGGCCCGAGCAGCGTCTGGATCGGGTTGTAGCCGAGCAGCGCGGCGAACATGATCGAGACCGGCGGCAGGGCGGCCAGCCGGGCCGCGTCGGCGGCGGGCACGCCCTGCGCGACCAGGCCGTGGTTGAGCGTCGACGGCAGGGACGAGGCCAGGCCGAGGATGATCAGCGTGAAGAAGATGCCGATGGACAAGACCATGGCCGAGTTCTGGAACGTCGCGCTCATGCCGGCGCCGACGCCGCGCTGATCCGGCGGCAGGCTGTTCATGATGCCGGCCCGGTTGGGTGACGCGAACAGGCCCATGCCGATGCCGTTCATCAGCAGGATCAGCGCGAACTGCCAGTACTCGAAGTTGACGGGCAGCAGTTCAAGCAGGACGAACGAGGCGGCCGCCACGACCATCCCGCCGGTGGCGAAGGGCCGGGCCCCGAACCGGTCGGACAGCCAGCCGGAGGCCGGGCCGGCGATGAGGAAGCCGATGGTCAGCGGGAGCATGGCGATCCCGGCCCACAGCGGGGTGCGCTCGAAGCTGTAGCCGTGGATCGGCAGGTAGATGCCCTGTAGCCAGATGATCAGGATGAACATCAGGCCGCCCCGGCCCAGGCCGGACAGCAGGCTGGCTAGGTTCCCGGCGGTGAACGGCCGGATCCGGAACAGCGAGAGCCGGAACATCGGCTCGGCCACCCGCGTCTCGATCACGCAGAAGGCGATCAGCACGGCCAGGCCGCCGAAGATGAGGGACAGCACCAGCGGGCTGGTCCAGCCCATCGTGTGCCCCCCGTAGGGCTGGATGCCGTAGGTGATGCCGACCAGGATCGCGATCAGGCCGACGGCGAAGGTCACGTTGCCCCACCAGTCGAGGGTGGCGGGCTTCTGGATGCCGCGCTCCTGGAGCTTCAGGTAGGACCAGACCGTGCCGAGCACGCCGAACGGCACCGAGACGAGGAAGACAAGCCGCCAGTCGACCGGCCCGAGCAAGCCGCCGAGCACCAGGCCGATGAACGACCCGGCGATGCCCGCCACCTGGTTGAGCCCGAGCGCGAGGCCCCGCTCGTTGGCCGGGAACGCGTCGGTCAGGATCGCGCTCGAGTTGGCCATGAGCATGGCGCCGCCGACGGCTTGCAGGATCCGCATCCCGATCAGCCACCAGGCGGCGGCCGTGCCGTGCAGCCAGGTCGCCGAGAGCAGGATGGAGAACAGCGCGAAGATCGCGAAGCCGAGGTTGAACATCCGCACCCGGCCGAACATGTCACCGAGCCGCCCGAAGCTGACCACCAGGACGGCCGTGACCACCAGGTAGCCCATCAGCAGCCAGAGCAGCAAGGTGGTGTTCCCCGGCTGGAGCGGGTCGACGCCGATGCCGCGGAAGATGTCCGGCAGCGCGATCAGCATGATGGAGGAGTTGACCGTGGCCATCAGCATGCCCAGCGTCGTGTTGGACAGCGCGACCCACTTGTAGCGGGAGCCTGGCCCGTCGGCCCTGACTCCGTGTGGCTGGTGTGAGACGGATGGCACGAGCTTCCTCCGTTGCGAGAACCCTGGCCGCGGCCCTAGCCCTCCGGCCACGCTGTCGCAGGCCAGTGCCGCGAATAATTAGTTGCTTGCTGACAACTAAATTATCCGCCCGGTTGTTCCCGCCCCCGTCACCGCCCCTCCGCGCCGCCCCTCCGCGCCGCCGCCGCAATGCGGCCGTTTCCATGATCCCGAAGGATTTTGCCCCCAGACTGGGGATAAATCCCTTCGGGATCATGGACAAGCCCTGCGTCACGAGGCGGATGGGACTACGGGGGCAAGTGGGAACAACGAACCGCCCGTGAGCGTCCGATCCGTGTCAGTCCTCGGGGAAGATTGGCGTTCAGGCGGCGCGCCGGGTCCCTCCCGCCTGGGACCTCCTGGCACTTCTGCCGTTACCAGAGCCCTTGCCCTTGCTCCAGCCGGCGCCTTTGGCGTGCCCGGACCTCGAGGACTGCCCGTCCCTCCCCTGGTGCCCGGTTCCCGCAGGCCGGTCGCCCTCTGCGGGCCGGTCAGCTCGGTCGGGCCGGTCAGCTCGAGCCGAACGGTCGGTCCGAGCGGCCCGGTCGGCTGATCCTGGACGGCCGGTGTCCTTGGGGCGGCGCGCGGGCCCGTGGCCGCCGCCATCGTCACGTCGGCTTGGGGTGCCGGGTCGCCCGGCGTTACCGGACCCTCCCGTCTTCGCGCGCCGCGCGCCGCGCGGAGCCGCACTAGGCGCCGGGGCCTCGGTAGCCTCCACCGCCGCGGGGGCGGGGGGCGGCGGGACGGGCACGCCCGCCGCGGCGATCTCCCTGAGGATCTCGTGCCCCGGGCTGACCTCGTGCTGGGCGGCCGTCACGTCGGCGGCGGCGTACAGCTTCTGCAGGTCGCGCACCTGGGGCTGGTCGGCCAGGGCGACGACCATGCCGGTGGCGCCGGCCCGGGCGGTGCGGCCGGCCCGGTGCAGGTAGTCCTTGTGGTCCTTGGGCGGGTCGAACTGCACCACGAGGTCCACGTCGTCGACGTGGATGCCGCGGGCGGCCACGTCGGTGGCGACCAGGACCCGGGGATGCCCGGCGGTGAACGCGTCGAGCGCCCGCTGCCGCTGGTTCTGGTTCCGGTCGCCGTGGATGGCGCTGGCGCCGACCCCAGCCCGGGACAGCTGCTTGGCCAGCCGGTCGGCGCCGTGCTTGGTCCGGACGAAGAACAGGGTCCGGCCCGGGCCGCTGGCCAGCTGGGCGGCGACCGGGACCCGGTCGGTGTGGGCCAGCACCAGCATGAGGTGCGAGGCGGTCACGGTGTCGGTGGTCGGCGCCACCGCGTGCAGCGCGGGGTCGCGCACGTACGTGGTCACCAGCCGGCCGACGCCGCGGTCCAGGGTGGCGGAGAACAGCAGCCGCTGGCCGCCGGCCGGGGTGGCGTCGAGGATGCGGGTCACGTCGGGCAGGAAGCCGAGGTCGGCCATGTGGTCGGCCTCGTCCAGGACGGTGATCTCGATGTTGTCGAGCTCGCAGGCCCGGCGTTCCATCAGGTCGATGAGCCGCCCGGGGGTGGCCACCACCAGGTCGGCGCCGCGGACCCGGTCGATCTGACGGGCGATCGAGACGCCGCCGTACACGGTGATGGTGCGCACGCCGATCTTCCGGCCGAACGGTCCGAGGACCCCGGCCACCTGTTCGGCGAGTTCCCTGGTCGGGACCAGGATGAGGCCACGCGGGGCACGCTCGCGCCGCCGCTCGGTGCTCCCGGCGAGCCGGGTCAGCAGCGGGAGGCCGAAGGCCAGCGTCTTGCCCGAGCCAGTCTGGGCCCGGCCGAGCACGTCCCGCCCGGCCAGGGCGTCGGGCAGCGCCCGGGCCTGGATCGCGAACGGCTCGCTGATGCCGGCCGCCTCCAGCGCGCTGACCAGCCGGGCGTCGAGACCAAGGGCGGCGAAGGTGGTGGCCGCGGGCGGCGGCGAGGCCGCCGCGGCCGTCAGGGCCGCGTCGAGGGCGGCGTACGGGTCCTCCGGACGGGGGCGGGCCGGGCGGACCTCCCGGGCCTGCGCCGATTTAGCGCGGCCGCGGCCGGATGATGACGCGCGCGGGCGCCGTGAACTGTGCGGCATGCGTGAACTCCAGGTACTCGTTCGGGGGTCGCATGCGCTACAGGCGTCAGATGTGACGGCGGCCGGCACCGCGCCATGTCACTGGCAGCCGGACTATTCACGAGGCGACCGGCGGGCTGCTCGCCCGCGGGAGTGGCAGCGAAGATCGCCGCCTAGATAACAAGGCTATCAGTCGGTGTCGCATTCCCGGTCGCGGATGGCCTCGGCCGCGATGGCCTTGAGCTCAGCGGTCAGGTGCTCGCCGGTGACGCCGTAGTCCTCGACGCAGCTGGCCGAGGCGCGCACCGCGTACCGCAGTGCCTCCCGTTCCGGCAGTCCTTCCGCGCGCAGCGCCAGGAAGACGCCGGCCAGCACCTCGCCGCCGCCGGTCGGGTCCACCACCTGCGGGGCGGTCGTCTCCACCTCCTGCGGGTGGCCGTCCACGATGAGGCGGGCGGCGGCCGGGCCGCGTTTGACCACGAGCGGCGCCTTGGGCACGGGCAGCTGCGCGTCCCCGTACAGGGCGTCGTACTCGGCCTGGTTCATGAAGATCAGGTCGACGCCGTCGCAGACCTCCCGCGAGGCGGTCGGGTAGCTGGTCGCGTAGTGCTCGAACATGTCGGCCGAGAGCTGCGCCCGGCAGCCGCTCTCGTGCAGGTATTCCAGCCAGGCCAGTTGCTGGTCGGGCGGCGCGGTACCCAGGTGGATCCGGCCTGCCTTCAGGTACTGCTCGGGGAACGTCTCGGTCCGGACGGTGGCGGCCACGCCCAGGTCGGCGCTGAACGAGCGGGCGCCGTCGGAGAACTCGCGGACCCGCAGCTTGGCCGACGAGCCGGGCATTTCGGCCACGCCTTCCAGGTCGACGTCCAGGCGCCGGAGCGGTTCGAGATCGGCGTCCTTGCCGACCGCGGCGACCAGGCCCACCCGGTTGCCGATGAGCGCGGCGGCACTGGCCGCTACGGCGTAACCCGAGCCTCCGGCCGACGTCCAGCTGACCACGTCGGCGTGCACGATCGAGACGCCCACATGGCCGATCACGACCAGGTCCGGCGAGCTGGGCGAGCCCTCGCCGGGAACTTGCGCACCCCGCATAGTGCTCTCCACTGTTTAAACAGCGCTGCCAAGCAGCAGGCGGACGCGTCCAGATGAGGTTTCCCACCATAGTGCGAGGTTTGCTCCCTGGCTAGGACTGAATGGACAGTTAGTTAGCTAATCGAGACGGAAAGTCAGCTCCGGGCCTGCGTACACAAAACGCCGAGCCGCCTGACCGCCCGCGCCGCGTCGTCCTCGAGCACGCTGACCAGCACCGTATGGTCGTTCAGGCGCTGGGCGACGGCCACCGCCGATTCGACCGCCGTTCGCATCGAGGCGGCCGGGTCGCTGATCAGCGCGCAGGCGAGCACCCGCCCTCCCCGGTACAGCGCCGGCCCCAGATCGGCGAACTGGCGAAGGACCGGCTCACCGCCGCGGGTGACATCCCAGCGCAACGTCGCCTGCCCCGCGGGTTCTCCGGTCCGCCCGAGAACGATCAGCTCCCGCCAGTCCACCGCCGCGCCCGCCCCGAGGGCGATCTCGACCCGAACCTCGACCCGGCTCCCCGCGCCGGCGATCAGCGCCCCCGGCTCCGCGATCAGATCCGCCCCGTCGCCCAGTTCCGCCCGGATAGCCAGCGTCCGATCGCCACCCGCGCCCTGCGCCACGCTGGCCCCGGCTGCCCGCAGCGTGGCCCGTGCTCCGGGAAGCAGCCGCAGCGACAGGGCCAGGTCATCGCCCGCCAATGGCCCCGCCGCCGTTCCCACCAGCCGCAGTTCGCACCGCCGCTCATTGCGGAGGGTGGGGGTAGTGGGCGGCGCCTGCTCGCCCCGCACCTGCCGCAGCGTCAAGGGCGGCGCGCACCTCACTGCCCCGAGGACGCCCCCTGGCTCGACGACGGCCGTGGTCCTAGCGATCACGCTGGCCAGACCCAGGCCGCCACGTCGGCCGCCAGTGGATCCTGTACTAGCGAAGTGAACAGCACCGGCCGCCCGCCGCGGACCGCGGCCGCGTCCCGCGCCATCACCGACAGGTCGGCCCCGACCAGCGGGGCGAGGTCGGTCTTGTTGATCACGAGCAGGTCGGACCGGGTGACGCCGGGGCCGCCCTTGCGCGGCACCTTGTCCCCGCCCGCCACGTCGATGACGAAGATCTGCCGGTGCACCAGGCCGTAGGAGAACGTCGCGGTCAGGTTGTCGCCGCCGCTCTCGACCAGCACCAGGTCGAGCCCGGGGTGCCCGGCCTCGAGCTGCTCGACCGCGTCCAGGTTGGCGCTGATGTCGTCGCGGATGGCGGTGTGCGGGCAGGCGCCGGTCTGCACCGCGAGGATCCGGTCGTCAGGCAGCACCCCCGCCCGGCGCAGGAAGTCGGCGTCCTCGGTGGTGTAGATGTCGTTCGTCACCACGCCGATCTCGAGCCGGCCGGCCAGCGCCCGGCACAGCGCGGCGACCAGCGCCGTCTTGCCGCTGCCGACCGGCCCCCCGATCCCGACCCTGGGCACTGATTCAGGACGCAAACAGACGCACCTCCGCCGTCCGATGGTAGTCAGCCAGCAGGTCAAGGACCGGAGCCCCGTCCGCGGCCAGCAAGGCGGGCGGCTGGTCCGCCGTCCGCGCGGCCGCCACCGCGCACTCATCGATCTCCGGTGCCAGCCGCGCCAGCATGGCCTGCACGGCAAACGGATCGAGCCCCAGCAGCCGCACCGCCGCGCTGGCCGGCCCCGCGCACGCCCCCAGCGCCGCGGCCCGCGCCGCGAGCTCCGGACTCCCGCCCGCCAAGGCCACCCCGGCCCCGAGAACCAGGGCATGATGCGGCGAAGGTCCCGCGCACCGCGCGAACGCCGTAGCCAGATCCGCCTCCGGTAGGAACGAACGAAGCAGGCGCGTCAGCCCGCGACCGAGCTCACGCGATGCCCGGCGGGTCGCCTCGGAGGGGATCCGCGCCCCGTATTCGGCATCGAGCTGGGCTAGCTGGGCGGGGAGGCCACCTCGTTCGTTGATAAAAAGCCTGCATGAGGCGGCGGCGAACGCGGCTGAGACCTTAGCCGACGTACGGAGCCTGGCCTGGCAGAAGTCCTCGGTGCCGGTCAGGTCGGTGACCAGGCCCGCCATGATCGCGGCCTCCATGCCGCCCGAGTGGTGGTGCGCGCCGGCCGGCGCCCGCGAGTCGAGCAGCAGGAGCAGGAGTGCGTTCATGGCTCAGAACAGGAAGTAGCGCTGGGCCATCGGCAGCTCGGCGGCGGGCTCCGGCTCGATCAGGTCGCCGTCGACGTGCACCGCGAACGTCTCGCTGTCCACGTCGATCCGCGGCAGCGCGTCGTTCTCCGGCAGGCTCGCCTTGGACAGCCCGGACACGTCCTGGGTGGGGACCAGCCGGCGGTCGCTGTCCCAGCGGTCGCCGAGACCGGCTTCCAGGGCGGCGGGGGAGACGAAGTGCACGCCGAGCCGGGCCGGCATCGCGCCGAACGCGCCGAACATCGGGCGGGGCAGCTGCGGCTGCGGGGTCGGGATGGAGGCGTTGGCGTCGCCCATGGTGGCCCAGGCGATCACGCCCGCCTTCAGCACCACGTGCGGCCGGACGCCGAAGAAGGCGGGTTCCCACAGCACCAGGTCGGCCAGCTTGCCCGGCTGGACCGAACCGATCTCATCGTTGAGCCCGTGGGTCACGGCCGGCCCGATCGTGTACTTGGCCACGTACCGGCGGGCCCGCATGTTGTCGGCCCCGTTATTGGCTCCGCCGTCCCCTGGCAGCGCTCCGCGGCGCTGCTTCATCACGTGCGCGGTCTGCCAGGTCCTGATGATGGTCTCGCCGATCCGCCCCATGGCCTGGGAGTCGGAGCCGATCATCGAGATCGCGCCCAGGTCGTGCAGGACGTCCTCGGCCGCCATGGTCGACGGCCTGATCCGCGACTCGGCGAAGGCCAGGTCCTCGGGGATCGAGGAGTTCAGGTGGTGGCAGACCATCAGCATGTCGAGGTGCTCGTCGAGCGTGTTGCGGGTGTACGGGCGGGTCGGGTTGGTGGAGGAGGGCAGGACGTTCGGGTGCGAGGCGACCTTGATGATGTCCGGGGCGTGGCCGCCGCCGGCGCCCTCGGTGTGGTACGTGTGGATCGGCCGGCCGCCGATGGCCGCCAGGGTGGATTCCAGGTAGCCGGCCTCGTTGAGGGTGTCGGTGTGGATCGCCACCTGGACCCCGGCGGCCTGGGCCACGGTCAGGCAGGCGTCGATCGCGGCCGGGGTGGATCCCCAGTCCTCGTGCAGCTTGAAGCCGGCCGCGCCGGCCCGCAGCTGCTCCCACAGGCCCTCGGCGCTGACCGTGTTGCCCTTGCCGAGCAGCACCATGTTGACCGGCCAGTGCGTGGTGGCCCTGAGCATCATGTCCAGCCAGAAGGCGCCGGGCGTGACCGTGGTCGCCTTGGTCCCCTCGGCCGGCCCGGTGCCGCCGCCGATCAGCGTGGTGATCCCGGCGGCCAGCGCCACCGGGATCTGCTGCGGCGCGATCAGGTGCACGTGGCTGTCGATGCCGCCCGCGGTCAGGATCAGCCCGTTGCCCGCCAGCACCTCGGTGGACGGGCCGATGACCAGCTCCGGCGTGACCCCGTCCATGACGTCCGGGTTGCCGGCCTTGCCCAGCGCGACGATCCGGCCGTCCCTGACGCCGACATCGGCCTTGACCACGCCCCAGTGGTCGAGCACCACGGCGCCGGTGATGACCAGATCGGGGGTGCCCTCGGCGCGGGTGGCGGTGCCCTGGCCCATGGACTCGCGGATGACCTTGCCGCCGCCGAAGATGGCCTCCTCGCCCGCCAGCGGACCGGGCCCGCCACAACGGTCCTCGGTCACCTCGATCAGCAGGTCCGTATCGGCGAGCCTGATCCGGTCCCCGGTGGTGGGCCCGTACAGCGCGGCGTACCTTGCTCTTTGGACGTCAGTCATGCCGCAGCCCCGGAATTACGCGCCGTCCAGCCAGCTCCACCAGCGTGACCTCACGGGACACCCCCGGCTCGAACCGGACCGAAGTCCCGGCCGGTATATCGAGCCGGAAGCCGTCGGCCGCCTCCCGGTCGAAGGACAGCGCCGGGTTGGCCTGGGCGAAGTGGTAGTGCGAGCCGACCTGGATAGGCCGGTCGCCGGCGTTCTCCACGGTCAGCGTGACCCTTTTCCGCCCCGGGGCCAGCTCGATGGTCCCGCCCGGGGTGATGATCTCGCCCGGGATCATCGGATCGGCCGGTGCAGTGTCACGAGCTTGGTCCCGTCTGGGAAGGTCGCCTCGACCTGGACCGAGTCGATCATCTCGGGCACCCCGTCGAGCACGTCGTCGCGGCGCAGCACCTCGCGGCCCGCCGACATCAGCTCGGCCACGGTCCGGCCGTCGCGCGCGCCCTCGAGCACGAACGAGGTGAGGATGGCGACCGCCTCCGGATGGTTCAGCTTCAGGCCGCGACCCCGGCGGCGCTCGGCCACGTCGGCGGCCAGCGTGATGAGCAGCCGTTCCCGCTCGTGTTCGGTCAACCGCATGTGAGCACCATATGGCAGCGGTGTTTCCTAGGGATGAACTCTCCGGCCCAGGAAGTCGAGCAGGTGCCCGGTGAACTCCGCGGGCTGCTCCAGCCAGGGGATGTGGCCTACGCCGGGGAGGGTTACCCGGGTGACCCGGGGCAGCGCGCGTTCCAGGGAGTCGACCGCCCAGCGCGGCCGCAGGTCCCGTTCGCCGTCGAGGATCAGGACCGGGATCTCGAGCTCGTGGCATTCTTCGATCAGTTCGTCCTCGTGCCAGGTCCGCTCGAGCTCGCCCCAGATCTCGCCGTAGCAGTCCTGGTTGACGCGGAACCAGGGGGTTGCCATCTCTTCGGCGTGCTGGAGGCCGCGGCCGTCGTTGAACTCCGCCGACCACTGGAGGATGGCGACCTCGCGGTCTTCACCCTGGGCTCGCAGTTCGTCGATGCGGGCCTGGTGCGGAGCCAGCCGGGCGGCGCTGGCCTGGTAGAACGGCTCGCGCCAGGCCCAGCCGAGCCCGGTGCCGCAGGCGTAGACCAGCGCGCTGACCCGGTCCGGGTGGTCCAGCGCGTACCGCAGCGCGAGCGTCGCACCCCACGAGTGCCCGAACAGGGCGACCTTGGCCCGCTGGCCGATGACCGCATCAAGATCCGCCACCGACTGGCCCACCGAGTAGGGGCCCCGGCGCTCCGACCGGCCGCAGCCGCGCTGGTCCCAGCGGATGACCTCCAGGTGGCCCGCGAGCCGATCCGCGAGGGAGTCGGCCATATCCCACGAACCGGGCCCTCCATGGCACATGATCAGGGGTTTTCCGTGGCCGGTCACAGTGGTCCACAGGCGGCAGTTGTCCTCGGTCCTGACGTCCATGATGATGAAATATCAGAGCCCCCCGCGGGGTTTCACTCGTGGCGTCACTGCGCGCCCGCAACCAGCGGGCGGCACCATCCGCGAAGGAGCGACGTGACTTACCACAAGGACCCCGAGGCCATCGCCCAGCTGACCCCGGAGCAGTACCGGGTGACCCAGCAGAGCGCGACCGAGGCACCGTTCAGCGGCGAGCTCTGCAATAACAAGGAGCCGGGCATCTACGTCGACGTCGTGTCCGGCGAGCCCCTGTTCGCTTCGATCAACAAGTACGACAGCGGCTCCGGCTGGCCGAGCTTCACCGTGCCGATCGATAAGGCCAACGTAGTCGAGCACTCTGACCGCAGCTACGGCATGATCAGGACCGAGGTCCGTTCGGCCCACGGCGACAGCCACCTCGGCCACGTGTTCCCCGACGGCCCGCCCGCCGAGGGCGGCCTGCGCTACTGCATCAACTCCGCGGCGCTGCGCTTCGTCCCGCTCGATGACCTCGAGAGGGAAGGCTACGGCGACTACCGCAAGCTCTTCGAGAACGGGAGTACCTCATGAGCACCGAGAAGGCGATCCTGGCAGGCGGCTGCTTCTGGGGCGTGCAGGAACTCGTCCGCAAGCTCCCCGGGGTCATCTCCACCCGGACGGGTTACACCGGCGGCGACGTGCCCAACGCCACCTACCGGAACCACCGTGGCCACGCCGAGGCCCTCGAGATCATCTTCGATCCGGAGAAGATCTCCTACCGGGACCTGCTGGAGTTCTTCTTCCAGATCCACGATCCGTCGACGAAGAACCGGCAGGGCAACGACATCGGCGACAGCTACCGGTCGGCCATCTTCTACCTCAGCGACGAGCAGAAGAAGGTCGCCGAGGACACCATCGCCGACGTCGACGCGTCCGGCCTGTGGCCGGGCAAGGTCGTCACCGAGGTGACCCCGGCCGGTCCCTTCTGGGAGGCCGAGCCCGAGCACCAGGACTACCTGCAGCACTACCCGAACGGGTACACCTGCCACTTCGTCCGCCCCGGCTGGAAGCTCCCGCACCGGGCTTCGGCTGGCTGAGCGCCGACGCCTAGCTGAGGAACTCTTCTAGCTGAGTTAGCAGCAGCTCGGGCGCGAGGCTGATCGCGTCATGACCCTGGCCGTCGAGGACGGCCAGGGTCATGTGTTTGAGCGCGGCGGCTACCTCATCGGTGACGTCGCGGGCCCACGCCGGGCGGGTGCAGCCGAGCAGGAGCAGCACCGGGACGTCGACCCCGGTGGCCGGTCTCGGTGCCGTCGGCGCTGGTCACTGCGTGCCGGTGGCCGTCCACGATGGCTGGTCCTGCTTCAGGGCGCCGTCTATGTAGACGACGCTGTTCGTCCGCAGCGCCGGGATGCGCGGTCCGGGCAGCACGATGCCGGCCAGGTTCAGCGGGTCGGCCGCCGACAGCGTAACCGCCTCCCCGGCCGGCGGTCGCTTCCTTATTTCCCGCAGCATGGCCACCGCGTCCGGGTGCGCGAACTGCTCGCCGCTGAATCCGTGCACGAACCGGCCACCGGCGACGGTGCCGCGGGCCTCCATCCGCCGCAGCGCCCAGAGCACCTCGCGCCACGGCACCGCCAGGTTCTCCCGGGCCAGCAGGTCGCGGAACACCACGCCCCAGCGCGCGGCCAGCTGCTCGGCGACCGCCTCGGCCAGGTCGTCAGGATCGCAGTCGGCGGCAGGCTCAGGCAGCAGCGACCAGCGGCCGGCCGCCCGCGCCGTGAGCTGGCCGCGTTGACTGATGCGCTGGCTGGCGCGACGCAGCCGGGGATTTGTGAACGTGGACCCGGTGGTCTGCGCCGCCGCCCGGCGGGCGAACAGCGAGCGGACCGCGCGGAAGCCGTCCGCCGTTATCAGGCCGCGGGCGACGCCGTCCCAGAGCGCCTCCTCGACCTGGGACGGCAGCCGTCCGGTCAGGCTCGCCAGGTCGTGCGGGAACAGCGCGCCCCGCTGCCGCAGCGCCCCGAGGACGTCGGCGGTGCCGCCGGGCCCAGGTTCGGCCGGACGGCGGTCGCCGCGGGCCGCGCACAGCAGCCACGGCAGGTCGTCCCTGATGGTGAGCGTGATCGGAGTGGCCCGGGACGGCGACCCGCTCCGCCGGGGCTCGTCCGGGTCGTCCTTGCCTGTGTTGTCTCGGACCGAGTCGTCCCTGACCGACAGGCGGCCCCAGGCGACACCGCCGTCCAGGCACACCTCGTCCAGCCACTCCCGCCGGTACCCAGTCACCCGGGCCGGGAGGATCTCCTTCTCCCAGGCGCCGGCGGCCAGCTCGAACCCCTGGAGCTGCTCGACCACGGCGAGCACGCCGCGGCTGCCCTCTCGCCTGGTGTCCGGGGTGACGTGCTGCCAGCGGAGCAGGAACCGGATGAAGTCCCGCGCGGTGACCGGCTCGACCTCGCGCCGCTTGCGCTGCCTGGTGTAAGCATGGATGCGGGTCAGCACCCGCCGGGCGCAGAATTCCTCGGTGTTGGCTTCTGTGGGCGGCCCGGTGAACCGGCCGCGCAGCGCGAAGCCCTCGGTCTCCAGCCGGATCAGGGCGAGGTTCACATCCGACTCGCGCAGCCCGGTGGCCTGGGCTAGGCTCCCTGCGGTACGCGGGCCTGACACGTCCAGGTGGCCGCGCAGCAGCTCCGCCGCCACTGCCTCGGGTTCCATTGGTTTCACGTGCAACATCTGTCCCACTGGCACCTCAGGGAACAGCTCTTGCAGCACCGGTGCCCGTTCGGCCGCACACCATAGCCGGCCCGTCCCGGCCGGGAACTCTGTTACCCGCCTGGCCGCCGCGAGCTCACCGAACAATTCGGCCCACGCTGGTTCCGGCCGGGTCACGTACAGCGTCATCAGCAGGTCGTGCAGCTCGTCCGGGTCCCGCGGCCGAGGGCGGACCTCGTCGCGGACCCGCTCGATGGCGCCCGGGTCGAGCCGGGCCAGGTCACGGGCCTCGACGGGCAGCCCGCGGGGGACCTGCACCTGGCGGCTGCGCCGGTTCCCGGCCTCGGTCTCGTCGTCGAGATAGGTGAACGGCGGGCCGTTCAGGATCTCGTGGGCGAGCACCGAGGGCTCGACGGTGTCCCTAGTGATGACGGAGATCCGGCCGGCCTCGATGCCGGCCACGAGCTCGCGCAGCCCGTCGATGTCCATCGCCTCGTGCAGGCAGTCCTCCAGGGTCTGCCGGACCAGCGGGTGGTCGGGGATCTCCATCGGCCCGGGCGCCACGTTCTCCTGGCAGGCGGCCAGCACCGGGAAAACCGCCGCCATCAGGTCGTCGGCCTCCATCCGCTGGATGGCCGGCGGGTTCTTCCGCCCGCCGCGCATCCGCAGGATGGTCAGCGAGGTGTTCAGGTTCCACCGCCAGCGCGCGGCGAACAGCGGCGCGGTCAGCACGGCCTGCCTGACCACCTGCTCGACGGTCTTGGAGGCCAGGAACTTCGGTACCTGCTCGAGCGGGAAGCTGTGCTGCGGCCCGAGCGAGAGCAGGATCGCGTTGTCGCTGGCGGCCGCCTGGAGCTCGAAGTCGAACGTGACGCAGAACCGCTTGCGCAGGGCCAGCCCGAACGCGCGGTTCACCCGGGCGCCAAAGGGGGCGTGACCGATCAGCTGCATCCCGCCGGCCTCGTCGAAGAAGCGCTCCAGGATGATCGCGTTCATGGTCGGCAGCGCCCCGAGCGCGGCCAGCCCGGCCCGCAGGTAGGCCACGATGGTCTCGGCCGCGGCTTTGCCGAGGCCGCATTCGTCCTTGAGCCATTCCCTGGCCTCGTCGGGCTCCCGGTCGGCGACCGCCTGCCGGAGCGCGCTGACCTCCTCGGACAGCTCCCGGGTGCGCCCCGGCGCCTCGCCCTGCCAATGCGGCACCGAGGGCGGCGCGCCGTGCGCGTCGGTGACCCGGACCGTGCCCGGCTCCACCCGGCTGATCCGCCAGGAGTAGGTGCCGAGCAGGAAGACGTCACCCGGCCTGCTCTCCACCGCCCACTCCTCGTGGACGGTGCCGATCTGGACCTCGTCCGGCTCGGCCACGACCCGGAAGTCGCCCAGCTCGGGGATGGCCCCGCCCGAGGTGAGCGCGGCCAGCCGGGCGCCGCGGCGGCCCTTGACGGTCCCGTTCACCTGGTCGCGGTGCAGGTAGTAGGCGCGACGGCCGCGGCCGGTGCGAATGCCCTCGGACAGCAGGCCGGTAATGTCCTCGAAATCCTCGTCGGACAGGTCATGGAACGGTGCCGCCCGCCGGGCCAGGCCGAGCAGCTCGCCCTCGGCCCACGGCTCGGCGGCCGACTCAGCCACCATCTGCTGGGCCAGGATGTCCAGCGGCCGTTCGGGCACGACGAGGGCATCCAGCCGGCCGCTTTGTATGCCGCGTAGCAGCGCGGCGCATTCCACCAGCTCGTCGCGGGTGGTGGGGTAGATCCGCCCGGTCGGCGTCCCGGTCCTGGTGTGGTTGGACCGGCCGACCCGCTGCAGGAAGGTGGCGAAGCTGCGCGGCGAGCCGATCTGGCAGACCAGCTCGACCGGCCCCACGTCGATGCCGAGCTCGAGCGAGGCGGTAGCCACCAGGGCCCGCAGGTCCCCGGCCCGCAGCCGGGCCTCGACCCGCTGCCTGCGCCCCCGGGACAGCGACCCGTGGTGGGCCGCGACATGGTGGCCGAGCTCCTCGTCTCCCAGCCGTTCCCCGAGCTGGTGGGCGACCCGTTCGGCCATGCTGCGGGTGTTCACGAAGACCAGCGTGGTCCGGTGGCCGGTGACATGACCCGCGATCATGTCCAGGATCTGCGCCATCTGCTCGGTGGTGGGGACCGCGCCGAGCTCGTCGTCGGGCAGTTCCAGGGCCAGGTCAAGACGCCTGCGGTGCCCGGAGTCCACGATCGCGCAGCGCGGCGTCCCGTCCGGGTTGTCGCGATCCGGGCCCGCGCCGACCAGCAGCCGGGCCACCGTCTCGATCGGCCGCTGGGTGGCGGACAGGCCGACCCGCTGCACCGGCTGCTCCGCCACGTGGTCCAGGCGTTCCAGGGTGAGGGCCAGGTGCGAGCCGCGCTTGTTCGACGCCACGGCGTGGATCTCGTCCACGATGACCGTGCGCGTGCTGCGCAGCATGGACCGGCTCCGCTCGGCGGTCACCATCAGGAAGAGCGACTCCGGCGTGGTGATCAGGATGTCCGGCGGCCGCTTGAGCATGGCGGCCCGCTCGGCCGCGGCCGTGTCGCCGGTCCTGACCGCGACCCGGATGTCAGGCGCGGTCAGCCCGAGTTGGCCGGCCGCCGCGGTGATCCCGGCCAGCGGCGCCTCCAGGTTCTGCTGGATGTCGGTGGCCAGCGCCTTCAGCGGCGACACGTACACCACCTGCGGCCCTTTGGGTATCTCACCATCAGGGCTAGGGTCCTGGGCCCGGTAGAAGCGGTCGATGCAGACCAGGAAGGCGGCCAGCGTCTTGCCCGAGCCCGTCGGCGCCGCGATCAGCGTGTGGCGGCCCGCGGCGATCTCCTGCCAGCCCGCGGCCTGCGGCTCGGTCGGCCCATCCGGGAACCGGCCCTCGAACCAGCGGCGCACGGCGGGATGAAACGACTCGAGCACGCGCTCACGGTACCTGGAGGTTCCGACATTCCGGCCTGATTTTCGGAACCGCGACCCGATCGGCCTCGCAGACCTGGCCCGGCCCTGGGACTCACCCGGGTCGGGCGTCTATGTGCCGCCACGCGTAAAGATCCCGCAGAGCGCCGATTTGAGTGCCGTGATGATCTACCTCGGTGAGCGTGCCCGCGATGAAGTGCGTGGCCGGGCGCGCGGGACCCGGCGGGCCGGGAACGCATACGCCGCCTCTTGGCGGCTCCGCAGCATACGTGTACCCAGCGGTCGTCACCCCGAGCTGGTCATCACCGGCCCGCTCGATCGCCTCGCGGAGCCGCTGCCAGCCGTCGCGCAACCCGGTGACGGCCTCGGCCGCGCTGGTGAAGATCGGGTGATGGGTTAGATACGGGGACGTCCAGCCGCTGGCCATGGTGCGCGTCCCGCCCAGGAGGTCGATGTCGCACAGACGGCCTGGCATCGACCCTATGTGCCAGTACAGCCAGGCGATGGTGGTCATCGGGACCGGGGATGGCTCAGGGATCTCGAAGTCGGCCACCCATTCGCCGGCTCCGAACGGGTTCGGTGTCCTGCACTGGTCTTTCCGGCGAATGCTCCAGGTCAGCGTGAATGGTTCCCAGAAGAACTCATCATCGGTCAGGTCATCCCAGGCGCGGGCGAGGGTGAAGCACTCGATCCGGTACATCAGCTCTAGCAGGGTGCTGGCTCGTTTCCCGGTCATGAGCCGCATCGTACTGGGCAGGGGCTCAACGGCCCCCGGGCGCGTCACCCAGGTCGGGCGGGTGGGCTGTGGTTGCGGCTGTGGCTGTGGCTGTGGAGGATTTTGGTCTTGTCTTTGTTCCAGGCGGTGGTGGTGCCGTCGGGGTTGAGGACGACGGTCCAGCCGTTGCGGTGGATCTCGACCTGGTGGTGGTGGGTGCAGAACAAGATGCAGTCTTTGACGGAGGTCTTGCCGCCGTCGGCTTTGTGGGTGAGGTGGTGGACTTCGCAGCCTGAGGCGGGCTGGTCGCAGCCGTTGGGGAACCGGCAGTGCTGGTCCCGCTCGATGACCGCCCGGCGGATCGCGGCCG
>Ga0335085_10003454_pt1 | contig 27330 bp, 23 predicted proteins | sample Lox_Sample_45_FD_206712 | JGI IMG/M metagenome (GOLD analysis project Ga0335085, IMG submission 206712) | Soil microbial communities from Loxahatchee National Wildlife Refuge, Florida, United States - Lox_Sample_4.5 | ecosystem: Environmental > Terrestrial > Soil > Wetlands | place: USA...
CGCGTGCCGTTGCACCAGCTTCATCCGCTGCTCGTGCACGTCTGTCTCTTCGGCTCTGGTTACGCTCCGCAGTTGATTGCGGCCGCACGGGCGGCCCTTGCCGGTCGGCCGAGCTGACACCCCGCCTGAGCTGATCTTCGTTTGCTCAGCTAGCTGGCTGGGTAGTGCCGCGATGCCGGGCGCTTGCCCGATGGGCGAGCGCTACTGAGAGTAGCGACTGCCAGTCAGGAGTCTTCGCATGACTTACGACCCGCTCGGGTCCAGTGACTTTGGTTCCAGCCCCTTCGATGAGATCTTCACCCGCATGTTCGGCCACGGCGTGCCGCGGCGGCCTGCGCAGCGGATCGACATCACCCAGTTGCTCACCGGGCAGGCACGCGAGGTGCTGCAGGACGCCGCGACGCAGGCGGCGCGGTGGGGCGACCCCGATCTGGACACCGATCACCTGCTATGGGCCGCGACGCGCCAGGAGCCGGTGCGCCGGCTGCTGACCGCGGCGGGTGCCGACCCGGACGCCATGGCCGCGGCGATCGAGTCAAGGTCGCGGCACGGCCAGCCCCGCGACGAGCTGCCGACCCTGACGCCTGCCGCCAAGCGGGCGCTGCTTGACGCGCGGCAGATCTCCCGTGCCTTCGGCTCGTCCTACATCGGCCCGGAGCACCTGCTGTTCGCGCTCGCCGTCAACCCCGACTCGGCCGCCGACCGGGTGCTCAGGGACTTCCACGTCAGCCCGGAGGCGCTGCGGGACGCGGCAATCGGCGGCGGCCATGGTGGTGGCGCCGCCGCCAGCCCGCCGTCCAGCACCCCGACCGTGGACCAGTTCGGCGCCGACCTCACGGCGCTGGCCAGGGAGGGCAGGATCGACCCGGTGGTGGGCCGGGATCAGGAGATCGAGCAGACGGTCGAGGTGCTGTCGCGGCGCACCAAGAACAACCCGGTGCTCATCGGCGAGCCGGGAGTGGGCAAGACCGCCATCGTCGAGGGCATCGCGCAGCGCATCATCGACGGGGACGTGCCGGACACGCTGCGTGATAAGCGGCTGATGCAGATCGATCTTGGCGGCCTTGTCGCGGGCACCAGGTACCGCGGCGACTTCGAGGAACGCCTGAAGAAGGTCATCGACGAGATCCGCGCGCACAGCGACGAGCTGATCGTCTTCATCGACGAACTGCACACCGTCGTCGGCGCGGGCGGCGCAGAGGGTGCCATGGACGCGGCGAACATGCTCAAGCCCCCCCTGGCCCGCGGTGAATTGCACGTCATCGGCGCCACCACGATCAGCGAGTATCGCAAGGACATCGAGAAGGACGCGGCGCTCGAACGGCGGTTCCAGCCGATCCTGGTCCCCGAGCCGAGCGTCAGCGACACGATCGAGATCCTGCGCGGCCTGCGCGACCGCTACGAGGCGCACCATCAGATCCGCTTCACGGACGAGGCACTCGTCGCGGCGGCGGAGCTTTCCAGCCGTTACATCACCGACCGGTTCCTGCCGGACAAGGCGATCGACCTGATCGACCAGGCGGGCGCGCGGGTGCGGCTCCGGACCAAGACGCCGCCGCGGGACCGGCGCGAGGCCGAGCGCCGCCTTGGCGAGCTGCACAGGGAGAAGGACGAGGCGGTAGCCGCCGAGGACTACGCCAGGGCCGCCGAGCTGCGCGACCAGATCGCCGGGCTGAGCCAGCAGGCCGGCGCCCCAGGCGGCAAAACGGGCGAAGAGGGCGAGAAGGCGGTACCCGAGGTGGGGCCGTCTGACATCGCGGAGATCGTCTCCCGGTCGACCGGCATCCCCGTCACCCAGCTCACCCAGGAGGAAAAGGACCGGCTGCTCAAGCTGGAGCAGCACCTGCACCAGCGGGTGATCGGGCAGGACGACGCGGTGGCCGCCGTCGCGGAGGCGGTCCGCCGCTCCCGGGCCGGGCTTGGCGACCCGCACCGGCCCATCGGCAGCTTCCTCTTCCTGGGCCCGACGGGGGTCGGAAAGACCGAGCTGGCCAGGGCGCTCGCCGAGGCGCTCTTCGGCAGCGAGGGCCGGATGATCCGCATCGACATGAGCGAGTTCCAGGAACGGCACACCGTGAGCCGCCTGACCGGCGCCCCGCCCGGGTATGTCGGCTACGAGGAGGCGGGCCAGCTCACTGAGGCGGTCCGCCGCACTCCGTACGCCGTACTGCTGCTCGACGAGATCGAGAAGGCGCACCAGGACGTGTTCAACATCCTGCTCCAGGTCCTCGACGACGGGCGGCTCACCGACGGGCAGGGCCGCACGGTGGACTTCAAGAACACCGTGGTGATCATGACGAGCAACCTCGGCTCCGAGCTGATCGGCCGGCGCAGGCTGGGTTTCGAGGGCGGCACGGAGGGCCGCGAGACGCAGGAGCGCATCATGGGCCTGCTGCGCGAGTCGTTCCGTCCCGAGTTCCTCAACCGCATCGACGACATCATCATCTTCCGCCAGCTCGACGAGACGCAGCTGCGCCAGATCACTCGCCTGCTACTCCAGGAGACCACCCGCCGGCTGCACGCCCAGGCCATCACGATCCAGTTCACCGACGAGGCGGTCGACTGGCTTGCCAGGCGCGGCTTCCAGCCTGAGTTCGGCGCCCGACCGCTGCGCAGGACCATTCAGCGCGAGGTCGATAACCGGCTGTCGTCGATGCTGCTCGACGGACAGCTGCTCGCCGGGCAGCACGTGAGCGTGACCCAGGATGGCGACGCGCTCGGATTCAGGATCAACGAGCGTGACACGGCTCAGGTCCCGGCACAGCAGGCGGTCAGTCCGGATCAGGCGGAGGCAGCCCGCCGCGGCTGAGCAAGCGGCCGGGAGGTCTACCAGATCACGCCACCCGCACCCAGGCTGTCGTGTCGGTCGGCAGCAGCCCATCCTCGGTCAGCGGCGCGCTCGCCAGCAGCACGGAAGACCCGGACGGCAGCGCGACCGGCTCACCTGACAGGTTCGCCACGCACCGCACCCCGTTGCCGCGCGAGAAGTCAAGCACTCCGGGCGCCGACGGGCACCAGGTCAACGGGCCGTCGAGGGAAGCCAGTGCGGACCGCCGCAGCCGCAGCGCGTGCCGGTAGAGGGCCAGCATCGACTCGGGGCTGCCGCTTTCCGCGGAAACGGTCAGGTCCCGCCACTCCTTGGGCTGCGGCAGCCACGGCTGCACGGCGCCGCCGGGAGACCCGGGGCCGCCGGGAGACCCGGGGCCGCCGGGAGACCCGGGGCCGCCGGGAGACCCGGGGGAGAAGCCGAACGGCGGCTCGGTGCCGTCCCACGGCAGCGGCACCCGGCTGCCGTCCCTGCCCGGGTCGGCGCCGCCTGTCCGCGCCCAGATAGGGTCCTGGCGCAGTTCGTCGGGTATGTCCTGCACCTCCCATAGGCCGAGCTCCTCGCCCTGGTAGATGTACACCGAGCCGGGCAGCGCCATGGTCAGCAGCGCCGCCGCGCGGGCTCGCCTGGTGCCGAGCGTCAGGTCGACAGCGAAGCCGTGAAAGTACGGCCGCCGGTCCAGGCTGAACGCCGTGTCCGCCCGCCCGTACCTGGACACCACCCGGTCCACGTCGTGGTTGGACAGCACCCAGGTTGCGGGCACGCCGAGCGGCGCGTTGAGTGCGAGCGTCTGGTCGATGACCCGCCGCAACGCCGAGGCGTCCCACGGGCAGTCCAGGTACGGGAAGTTGAAGACCGTGTTCAGCTCGCCAGGGCCCACGTAGCGGGCGAGCCGTGCCGCGTCGGGCAGCCAGACCTCGCCGATCAGCATCCGGCCGGGGAACGTGTCGGCCACCGCCCGCCAGGCCTGGTAGACCTCGTGCACCTCATCCCGGTCCGTGTACGGGTGGGCAGGCCCTGGCAACGCATCCGGCGCCAGGTCGGGGAGCAGCGGATCCTTGCACAGCAACGCCGCCGAGTCGATCCTGATGCCGTCCACCCCGCGGGAGAACCAGAACCGCAGCACGTCCTCGAACTCCTGGCGGACGTCAGCCGAGGACCAGTTGAAGTCGGGCTGCTCGGGGGCGAACAGGTGCAGGTACCACTCACCCGGCGTGCCGTCCGGCGATGTCACCCGCGTCCATGCGGGCCCGCCGAATATCGACTGCCAGTCGTTAGGCGGCAGCGAGCCGTCCGCGCCACGCCCTGGCCTGAACCAGAACCGCGACCGCTCAAGAGAGCCCGGCCCGGCGGCGAGCGCGGCGGCGAACCAGGGATGCCGGTCGGAGCCGTGGTTCGGCACGATGTCCACGATGATCCGGATGCCGAGCGCGTGCGCCTCGCCGATCAGCTCGTCCGCCTCATCGAGGGTGCCGAACACCGGGTCGATCGACCGGTAGTCGGAGATGTCGTAGCCGGCGTCGGCCATCGGCGACGGATACCAGGGGTTGAACCAGATCGCGTCGATGCCGAGCGCCTCCAGGTAGGGCAGCCGGGCACGGACGCCCGCGAGGTCACCGATGCCGTCGCCGTCGCCATCGGCGAAGCTGCGCACGTAAAGCTGGTAGATCGCGGCGCTCTGCCACCAGGAGTCGGGCCACCGGGAATCGCTGGACTCAGCGGTCCGGCTTGATGCCTGCTCGTGCACGGTGAAACCTGCTTTCTGCTGGGTGGCGGACGCCATGCGGGCAGCGAACGCGGACCACACGGCGGCCTTGCCTTGCGTGGTGTCGGTAAACGCGGAGGAGTGGGCGGGCTAGCCTCGGATGCCGCCCGCGGTCAGGCCGGCCATGATGTTTCGCTGGAAGATCAGGAAGAACACGATCGTGGGGATGGCGGCCATCGCGGACGCCGCGATGATCAGGTTCTGCGGCGTGCCGAGCTGCGCCTGCCAGATCCCGACGTTCAGCGTCTCCCTGGTGGGACTGTAGCCGTACTCGACCAGCAGCGGCCACAGGAAGTCCTTCCACACCGCGACCAGGCTGAAGATCGAGACGACTCCGATGATCGGCCGCGAGATGGGCAGCACGATCCGCCACAGGATCATCAGCCGGGACGCGCCGTCAACCGACGCGGCGTCGATGTAGTCGCTGGGTATGGAGTCGAAGAACCGCTTGAGCAGGAAGATGTTGAACGCGTTCGCCACCGAGGGCAGCCAGATGGCCTCGGGTGACCCGATTAGGTTCCAGTGCGTGAACGGGAAGCTGGCGATGGTCACGTACTGCGGCACGACGAGCACCGTGACCGGGATCATCAGCGTGGCCAGCATCATGAACAGCACCACGTTGCCGAGCACGGGCCGCAGCTTGGACAGGGAGTAGGCGGCGGCGACGTCGAAGACGAGCTGGAAGGCCAGCGCGCCGAACGCGTAGTACACCGTGTTCCACAGCATCAGCCCGACGTCGAGCCGGTTCCACGAGTCCACGTAGCTGCTCGGCTGCGGCTGGTGCGGATACAGCGTCGGCGGCGTCGCGATGGCCTCTTGGGTCGATTTGAGCCCGTCGGTGAACAGGAAGTAGAGCGGGCCGATGAAGACCAGCGTGAACACGACGATCGTCGCGATCAGCACGACGCGGTAGACGATCTTGCCGGTCCGGGTATTGCGCTGCACGTCGGAGATGAGAGTCCGGGTGGAGGCCACGGACGCGGGCCGCCTGGCACCGTCCCTGCGGCGGCCAATGCGCGTCCTGGTGGCGGCGGTGGCAAGTGAGGCCATCGGTGTTCCCCCTTCTAGCCGCGCTCGCGGGTGGCCCAGAGGAACCCGCCGGAGAACACGGCGAGCACCAGCATGAGGATCACCCCGAGTGCCGAGGCGCTGTTGTAGTTGCTGGCGCCGCTCATCGCGAACGCATACTGGTAGATGAGCATCACCACGGACATGGTGTTGTTGTCGACCCCGCCGCCGCCGTTGGTCAGCACGAACGACTCGATGAACATCTGCATGGTCGCGACGACCTGGATCAGCAGCAGCGTGATCAGGATCAGCCTGGTCTGCGGGATCGTCACGTGCCTGATCCTGCGGAAGATGCCCGCACCCTCGAGTTCGGCGGCCTCGTAAAGCTCGCCGGGGATGTTCTGCAGCGCGGCCAGGTAGATCAGCGTGGCGGCGCCCATGTTCATCCAGGTCGAGGCGATCACCACGGCGATCATCGCGATGCTGAAGAACCCGTCGCCCGGCTGCAGCACCCACTGGGATGCCGGCAGGTGCAGGGTGCGCAGGATGTCGTCGAACAGCCCGTACTGCGGGTTGTAGAAGTAGAGGAAGAGCAGCAGCGCCGACGCGGGCGGCAGCATCACCGGCAGGTAGACGAGCACCCGCAGGTAGCCGCGCGCATGCCGCAGCTCGTTCAGCACGATCGCCACGACGAACGGCACCGCGAACCCGATGACCAGGGCCAGGATCGTGAACTCGAGGGTGTTCCGCCAGGCCTGCCAGAACGTCGGGTCGTGGATGATCCGGATGTAGTTGGAGAAGCCCGCGAAGGTGTTCCCGCCGCCGTACACCGGCTTCTGGAAGCTCATGATGATTTCGCGGACGATCGGGAACCAGGAGAAGAAGGTGAAGCAGAGCACCGCGCCGATGAGGAAGCCCCAGGCCGCGGTGTTGCGCCTGGCCTTGGCCAGCAGCCGCCCCGGGACGGGCGGCGCGGGCGCCGCGAGCCGCGCGAGCCGCGGTGCGCGCCTCGTTGCAACGTCTGCCATCAGCATCTCCAGTCAGGGGTGGCACTCAGAGCCGGGCGCGAGGCGGGTGGCGGAGGTCGCCGCCCGCCTCGCGCTCGGCGAGGGGTTTTCTAATCGGACCGAGGAACGGGTGCGGCTTCCTGCGCCTAGCCCGCGTTCTGCAGGATCGTGTTGACGTTAGTGGTGGCCGTCTTGAGCAGCGCCGGGATATCGGCGTTCGGCTCGGTCAGCACCGCGAGCATCACCGGGTCAAGCGTCTTGTAGACGGCCTGTGCGTCGGTCGGCTCGCCCGCGCCGTTCTCCTGCGCCTTGATGAACGGCTCGTAGTAGGCGGTGTTGATGGTCGCGGACGCGGTGCGCAGCGAGTTGATCTTGTCGCCGGTTGGCCCGACGAACAGCTCAGGCTCGGGGAAGCCGACGGGGAAGCCGTCCGCCTTCTGCCGGGTGAAGTTGAACTGGCCGCTGCCCGGCGTCAGGTCCTCGAAATTGATCCACTTGATGCCGGCCTCGATCTGCGCCGGGGTGTCGTGCTTGGCGAACACGAAGTCGTTGCCGCCGGACAGCGAGGCGGCCGGGCTGCCGGTCAGGCTGGGCAGCGCGCCCATCCCGATGTCGCTCAGGTTGCCCTTGTCGGTCGGCACGATCACGTTGTAGATGTCGTCCGGCGCGGCGATGTACATGCCGAGCTTGCCGGCGGCGAACTGCTGCTGCAGCGAGCCCCAGGCGAGGCCCTGCGTTGCGCTCATCGCGTTGTCCTTGAACCGCAGGTTGTGCAGTGCCGTCAGGATCGACTGAGCGTCCGCGGTGTTGAAGCTCGCAGTGGCGGGCGCGGTGTTGTTGTTCACCATGCTGCCGCCCACGGCGTCGACGTATGAGGAGAAGTGCCAGCCGCCGCAGTTGCCCGCGCTGTAGTCACCCCAGCCCTCGATGCCGTTGCCGAGCTTGGCGATCGCGGTCGCGTCCGTCTCGACGTCGGCCCAGGTAGTCGGGGGGTTGTCGGGGTTGAGTCCCGCCTCCTGGAAGAGCTTCCTGTTGTAGATGATCCCCTGCGTGTAGTTTGAGGTCGGCAGGCCGTAGAGGGTCTTGCCCGCCGTCACCGCCTTCATCGAGCTCGGCGCGATGTCGGCGAGGTTCGGCACTGTCTTGCTGTTGACGTACGGGGTGATGTCGGCCGCCGCGCCCGCGAGGAGCACCTGCGGCAGGTCGGTGAAGTACGAGTAGAAGATGTCCGGCTCGGTCCCGCCCCGCAGCATTGAGGTGAACGTGGCGGTCTGCTCGCACGGGTAGTTGTAGATGCTGTTAATGGTGATGTTGGGGTTGGCCTTCTCGAAGATGGCAATGTCTTCGAGCCATTCCTTGTGCTGCACCGGCTGCTGCGCCGCCGGGGGCGCGCAGTCGATGCTGATCGTGACCTTCTGGCCGGAGGCGCCTGTCGCGCCGGCTCCGGGCGTACTGCTCGTCGAGCTGCTTGAGCAGGCCGCCGCGGTCAGCACGAGTCCCGCCGCAGCGGCCACCGCGATCACCCGCGGGTGCCGCAGCCGGTCGTAGATGCTGCTCATCGCTCCATCCCTTTCCATGGGGCTGAATGTGGGCGATGGGCGCACCCGCCCTGCTTCGCGCCTGTCGCGCTAGCAGCCGGGCCGGGCACCGTCGCCGTTAGGGTGAACATACATAGCTAGACATCTGTCGGCAAGATCCTGATCATCCGCTGCAAAGAAACAACATTCATACGCAGGTCTTGTACTCTTATCCGGTGAACGCTCACATCGGCCAGATGGCCGGTTATCCTGCGGCTATTGCTCCGCAAGCCAGTGCTGTTCCCGCTGTCAGACCGAGAAAATATCTCTCTGATAACGCAATTCCTTGCATTGAGATGACGTATTCTTGCTGCATGACGCGTACTCCCGCCCGGCGTCTTGCCGAGGTTGCGAAGAAGGTTGGGGTTAGTGAGGCCACCGTGAGCAGAGTGCTCAACGGTAAAGCTGGGGTATCAGACAGCACGAGAGAAGCGGTGCTCACCGCCCTTGACGTGCTCGGCTACGAGCGGCCGAGCAAGCTGCGCGGCCAGCGCGCCCGGCTGATCGGCCTCGTCCTGCCCGAGCTGCAGAACCCCATCTTCCCCGCGCTCGCCGAGGCCATCGGCGGCGCGCTCGCGCAGCGGGGGTTCACCCCGGTGCTCTGCACGAGGACGGCTGGCGGCCTGTCCGAGGCCGACTACGTGGACATGCTGCTCGAGCAGCAGGCATCTGGCGTGGTGTTCGCAGGCGGCCACTTCGCCGAGGTCGCCGCCCCGCACGACCACTACCGTCTGCTGCGCAGCAGGGGCGTCCCCGTAGTGCTGATCAACGCGGCGGTCGACAACCTCGACTTCCCGTGCGTCGCGACCGACGACGCCTCCGCCGCCACGCAGGCATTCGCGCATCTGTCCGCGCTTGGCCACGACCGCATCGGCCTCGTCCTCGGCCCCGAGGACCACATGCCGTCGCGGCGGAAGCTGGCGGCGTTCACCGCGGCCGCGTCAAGCGCGGGCCTCGGCGCCGCACCCGTCGAGCACGCACTGTTCTCGCTCGAAGGCGGCCAGGCGGCCACGACCCGGATGCTCCGCCAGGGCGTCACAGGGATCATCTGCGCCAGCGACGTGCTGGCGCTCGGCGCGATCAGGGCGGCCCGCCGCTCGGGCCTGACCGTGCCGGGCGACGTATCGGTGATCGGCTACGACGACTCAGCCCTGCTGAACTGCACCGACCCGCCCCTGACCACCATCAGGCAGCCAATCGAGCCCATGGGCATGTCGGCCGTGGCGCTGCTCGTCAACCAGATGGAGACCGTGATCGCCCACCCCGAGGAGCTGCTCTTCGAGCCCGAGCTGGTCGTCCGCGGCTCCACCGGTCCCGCCAAGACCCCCTGACGCTTCCGTCCGTCACTGCAGCCCCTCCGGTACCCATGAGTCCCGGCGTGATTCTGGCACTGGGTGCCCCAGGAGCGATCGGACATGCAAAGTAACCGGTCTTGGGGCACCCAAGGCCGATAGAACTGGCTCTGGGTGCCCCAAGGCCAAAACGGTTCGGGTGCAGCTCTTCTGAAGGGACCTGATGACCAGCAGGTTTGCCTGATTTCCGGCTGATCCGTGATGTGGTCTTCTACCGTCGTGTGCAGGGGGAAGGAGGCTGCGGATGGGGTCGTTGATCGAGGAACTCAGGCGCAGGGAAGCGGTTGCCCGGGCTGAGGCGGACCGGTTGCGTGCCCGGATCGAGGAGCTGTCGGGAGAACTGGCCGGGGCGGAGGAGCGGGTCTCGCGGCTGGCGATCGCCCGGGAGGAAGTCATGCGGGTGCTCGACGCCGGGCGGCCGCTGCGGGCAGCGGAGTTCGCGGCCGCGACGGGACTGGCCACGGACAAGGCGAAGGTGGAGGGCCTGCGGTCGAAGCTGAAGCTGCTGGCCGCGCGTGGCTGGCTGGCCGGAGTCCCCGGCGGCCTGTTCACCCTGCCGGATCACGCAGGGGAAACACCGAAACCCGGACAGTAAGGGGTTCTTCTTCCTAGGTTCGGAGGTGCTAGCCCGCCCGATGATCCGTTCGCCGTCTCGAAAGCCATGTTCGCCGCGCTGGCCGACGATCTCGCCGGGCCCGCCGCAGCCGGGATGACGGTCTGCGAGCTGGAAGAGCTCATCGACGAGGAGAGCCGGAAGGCCGTCCGGCAACTGCTGCAGGACCACTACGACCTGCGGGCCCTGCGGGAAGAACAGCAGGCCAGGAAGCATCCTGTCCCGGTGGCGGGCACCGACGGGATCACCCGGGCCCGGCTGGAGGCCGGGCACGGCCGGCTGCTGGCCACGCTGTTCGGCACGGTGACGGTGACCCGGTGCGCCTGGCGGAAGCCGGGAGCGCCCGATTACCTTCCCGCCGACGCCGCCCTGTCGCTGCCGGCCGGGCGGCACTCCCACACCCTGGCGAAGCTCGCCACCCTGGAGGCGGCCCGCGGCTCGTTCGAGGCCGCGCGCGACGCGATCGCCCGCCGCTGCGGCCCGGTCATCGGCAAGCGGCAGGCCGGGGACTCCGTCGTGCGCTCCGCCGCCGACATCCCCGCGTTCTACGCCACCCGGATCCCGGGGATCCCGCCGCCGAGGACTGGGTGGCGCTCAAGGCCCTCGCCGTGCTGGCCGGCGGCAGCGACCGGGCCGCCACCGAGATCACCGCCGAAGCCGACGCGGCCGGCCTGGAAGGCAGCCGGCGCTCCGGTGCCGACGCGTGCGTCCGCTACCTGGGAAGCAAGCGCGAGTTCCTACGCTACGACCAGGCCCTGGACGCCGGCTGGCCGATCGCGACCGGAGTAATCGAGGGCGCATGCCGTCACCTCATAGCCGACCGGCTCTCGATCGGAGGAGCCAGGTGGGGCCTGGACGGCGCGGAGGCGATCCTCACCCTGAGGGCAGTCATCAGCAACGGCGACTTCGAGGAGTACTGGCGATTCCACCTCACCCACGAGCACCAGCGGCTCTACCCTGGCATTAACCAGGGACAATACGCGCTCGGCGCTTAGCCGGCCTGCCCGCTCCGGACGAGCTGCACCCAATGAGGTAGAGCGGCCCGTCCAGGTTGTGTAATCATGGCGCAGTGACCCGGATCAGCTCAGCCTGCCTGCGGACCGCGAAGGCCGGGGACAGCCCCCAGCTGCTGCGCCTTTGGGATCTTTTGTCCGACGATGGCGGCACGACACCCGGGGAGCCGTGGAAGGGCCACGCACGTGAGTGGTTCGCACAGTACGTCGACGACGGTCTCAATGCCCGGTTTCCCGTGATCGAGGCAGACGGCGAACTCGTGGCCACGGCCATCGGCACCCTGGAGATTGGCGTCCCCAGCCCTCAGTGCGTCCGGGGGCGCACCGTGCGCCTCGCGAACGTCATCACCCTGCCCGCGCATCGCGGTCGCGGTCACGCAACGGAGCTCGTGCTCGACGTGGTGGCCTGGGCCCGGTCGATCACCGCCGACCGCGTCGACCTGAGCGCTACTCCCGACGGACAGCGCATCTATAAGAAGCTCGGCTTCACAGTCACCTCAGCCCCGCGCATGAAGCTCGTTCTCTGAAGTCAACCGGCAAAACTGCTGGTCAGCAGTCCCTTCACAAGAGCTGCACCCAAACGGTTCTGGCCCTGGGTGGCCCAGGGCCAGAAAAGTGCTCGGCGCCCGGTGCTCAGGCCGGCGTCGTCGCGGTGCCGATGATTGCCGGGCGGACGAACGGCGGCGCCTTCGGCAGGGCGGTGTTCTCTATCTCGGTGACGGTGAAGCCGGCCTGCCTGATCGTGTCCAGGGTGGCCCGGTTGCAGTCGCACCGGACGACGAGCCTGTTGAGCCAGTTCAGCCGGTCTTGCTGGCGTGCCCGCTTGGCATCGCCCGAGCGCACGTGCTCAAGGAACAGCAGCGTGCCGCCCGGCCGCAGCACCCGGCGCAACTCGCGCAGCGCCCGCGGCTGGTCGTCGACGCCGCACAGCACGAGCGTCGACACGGCCACGTCGAAGGTGCCGCTCTCGAACGGCAGGTCCTCGGCAGGCGCGCGCAGCACCGTGGCGTCCGAGCCGAGCTCGCGAACCCGCCGTTCCAGCTTGCGGACCATCGGCTGCACCGGCTCGGTCACCGTGAGCGACTTGACCTCCGGGCCGTACCAGGGCAGGTTCGCCCCGGTGCCGGCGCCAATCTCGACCACCTGGCCGGCCGCGCCAGCTAGCAGCTGCTTGCGCATGGCGCGCAGCCCCGCCTCCTCGGCCCGGGCGATCTGCCTGTCATAGGTGATGGCGAAAAGGCTGTCTCGCAATGACATGGGTGCATCACTTCATTTCGTTGCCGCGCGCTCCCTGACGGAGCGTTTCCGTGTACTGACCGTACGGGCGCGCGGGCCTGCGCCGCATGGGGCCGATGCCTCATCTTCACCGGCTATCAGCGTGGTGACCTAGGGCGTTACGCTGGTCAGATGGAGAATGCCGGGCGCCAGCGGGTCCGGCTGGCCGAGCTCGTCGCGTCGCTGTCCCTGGGCGTGGACCTCGGCTTCGGCCAGCCGATGGAGCACGTGCTGCGCCAGTGCCTGATTGCGCTGCGTCTCGCCGAACGGTGCGCGCTTGGCGAGCAAGACCGTGCGTCGGTCTACTACACGGCGCTGCTCGTCAACGTCGGCTGCCACTCCGACGCCCACGAGCAGGCCAAATGGTTCGGCGACGACATCGCGCTGAAGTCAGGCAAGTACGACCACGAGCTGCGCAGCGTGCGCGGCACGCTGGCGACCATGCGGCTGATCGGCGCGGGCAACTCCCCGCTGTACCGGTTCCGGGTCGGGCTCGAGTTCGCGGTGGCCGGGCACCGCCAGGTCGACGGGATGATCTCGCAGCACGCCAGGCTGGCCAGGACCCTGGCCGAGCAGCTAGGCCTGCCGTCGGCCGTCCGCGACGCGGTCGGCTCCGCGTACGAGCAGTGGGACGGGAAGGGCTGGCCAGGCGAACTGCGGGCCAATGCGGTCCCTGTCGCCGCGCGGATCGCGCAGCTCGCCGAGTTCATGGAGGTGGCGCACCGGGTGCGCGGGGTGGTCGGCGCCCGGTCCCTGGCCCGCGCCCGCGCCGGACGGCAGTTCGACCCGGACCTGGCTGCCCTGCTGTGCGGCTCGGCGGAGGAGATCTTCGACGGCCTCGACACCGTTCCCACCTGGCAGGCGGTGATCGCCGCCGAGCCGGCGCTCACCGTCGGGCTGTCGCCAGATGAGCTCGACTCGGCGCTGACCGCGATCGCGAACTTCGTTGACCTGAAGTCTCCGTACACGCTCGGCCACTCCGTCGCGGTGGCGGAACTGGCCGAGGACGCTGGGCGCAGGCTCGGCCTGCCCGCTGAGAAGACCGGCCTGCTGCGCCGGGCCGGCCTGGTGCACGGGTACGGCCGCCTTGGCGTGTCGAACTCGATCCTGGACCGGCCTGGCCCGCTGAGCGCGGGCGAATGGGAGCGGGTCAGGATGTCTCCGTACCTGACCGAGCGGATGCTGCGCCAGTCGGCGGCGCTTGCGCCGCTCGGCGAGATCGCGGTGCAGTTGCGGGAGCGGCTCGACGGCAGCGGGTACCCGCGCGGCCTTTCCGGCGGCGCGATCTCCCGGCTGGCCCGCGTGCTCGGCGCCGCGGAGTCGTATCAGGCCATGCGCGAGCCGCGCCCGTACCGGCCCGCTCACTCCGCCGCGGACGCGGTCGCCGAACTCGAAAACGAGGTTCGCGCGGGCCGTCTCGATCGGGAAGCCGTGGCCGCCGTCCTCGAGGCGGCCGGGCACCGGGTGGCGCGCCGCAGGACCGCCGTGGCCGGCCTGACCGCCCGCGAGGTCGAGGTCCTCGTCCTGCTGGCCCGCGGCGCGTCGAACAAGCAGATCGCGACCAGCCTCGTCATAACCCCCAAGACGGCCCGCAACCACGTGGAGCACATCTACGCCAAGATCGGCGCCTCGAGCCGTGCGTCCGCCGCGATGTTCGCGATGCAGCACGGCCTGCTCCCCGAGGACGAGACAGCCGTCCCCGTCTAGCCCGTCCGCGAGCCCTGACCCCATCCCGCGCCGCCGCCCAAGCGCACCGCACGAGCCCTGCCCCCCATCCGCCCCGCCGCCTGCACCGCGCGAGCCCCGACCAGCTCCCGTGTGCCATCGCTGCCGGTCAGCCCGTCCCGCCGGGCCCGACCGCCCATGGGCCGCGACCTCGGCACTTTGCTTGCCCGGCGACCACACTTCGCTTACTCGGCGACCAAAATCCTCCACTCTGCTTAACCGGCGACCATGATCACGTCCGTTTTGCGGCAAATGTCGCACCCTCCGTTAAGCAAAGTGGCGGCGCGGCACCGGGACCGGCCGGCGTGCCGCGGCGCATCGCCGTGCTGGCCCGAGACCCTTGCGACGTCAGTGCCAGGCGGGGCCGTCGGTGAGCGGGTGGGCGCGCAGGTAGTCCTCGTCCACTTCGACGCCCCAGCCGGGGCCGTCCAACGGCGTCACGGTTCCGGCGGCGCTCAGCGCGTAGGACGCCGAGCAGGCGACGGTACGCAGCGGGTTGTCGGTCGAGCCATCGGCCTCGAAGTACCAGCCGTTCTCAACGGCCGCCAGGTAGTGCACGCTTGCGGCGAAGTTCAGCCCGGTGTGGCAGCCGTGCGTGCAGACGGGAAGGCCAGCCGCTGACGTGAGCGCGGCGATGCGCAGCGCTCGGTGATCCCGTCGCAACGGGACAGGTCGGGCTGCACGACTGACACCGCGCCCGCGTCGATCAGCCTCTGGAACTCGTACCTGGTGTAGCAGTTCTCGCCGGCCGCCAGCGGGAGCACGCCGGCGGTGATGGACCCGGCGGAGCGCCATGACCCGTCCTGGTAGGGCGGGAAGGGTTCCTCGAGCCAGCCGGCCCCGGTCTGGGCGAGCACCGGCAGCATGGCGCGCACGTCGGAGACCGAGTAGCGGCAGTTCGCGTCGGCCAGCAGCGCCACGTCGGAGCCGAGGGCGGCACGCAGCGCACGGGCCCGTTCGGTATCCGATTCGAGCGTGTCGCCGAGCCGCAGCTTGACGGCTCGGTAGCCGGCGCCGACCTGGCTGAGCGCCTCGTCCGCGACCGCGCCTGGCGCGGCGTAGCCGAGCGCGAAGCCGCCCGCGTAGGCGGGCACCTCCCGGGCGGACCCGCCGAGCAGCCGGTTAAGCGGCACGCCGAGCGCCTTGCCCGCGAGGTCCCAGAGCGCCATGTCGATGCCGCTCATCGGGCAGACACAGGCGGCGCAGGTGCCGTGGTTGGCGAGCACCCGACGCTCGAAAACGTCCCACACGGCGGTGGTCGCGCTTGCGTCCATGCCGGTGAGCAGATCGCGCAGGGTGCTGTTGACGGTCGCGGCGACCGCGAGCGGCGCCCGGCCGTTGTACGACTCGCCGTACCCGGTCAGCCCGTCGGCGGTGGTGACCTTGACGATCACCGTGTCTCGCTTGGTGACCGAGCCGAGGCCCCTGGGTGACGGCCTGGCGGAGCGGGACGGAGACGGGCAGCGCCTCGATGGACGCGATGGTCAGCTCTTTCATGGTGATATCGCAGAACTGCTTGTCCGGCGGCGCGACGCTGCGGACGTCGCAGAGCGCGAGCGGCACGTCCTGCGGCGGCCCGGAGAACGTCCGCCACACGTTGAACACGCAGAACCTGGACAGCAGCCGTGCGGCCGCCTCGCCTGGCGAGAGATTGCGTTGGAGCATGGTGACCGCGGCGGCGGCGCTGAAGTCGGCGTGCGCGAAGTCGCCGGTGAACGTGGTCCCGGCGGGCCGCGGCACCGCCCGGTCGCTGACCCGGATCACCGGGCTGTTGAGCAGCGCCGTCGCGGCGCAGCCGGTGAGTGTGCGGACCAGGTCGCGTGCCTCGGCGACGTACCGGCCCGCCACCTCGTCGCGGTCGTAGAAGTCGCCGACCGCGGTGGGCGCGGTCACCATGGTGAAGCCCTCGCGGTCGAGGGTGAACCCGCCGCCCGCGGCGCGCATGTTCCCGATGCTGACCGGCCGGCGTGTCAGCGGCAGCGCGGTGAAGTCGGGGCGGACGTCCGGCGCGGGCGCCGCGGCGGGTCGTAGTAGGCGATCGTGGCCTGCACGGGTCGGTGCCTCTCCTCGTGCCGTCGGTCAGCCGGAGCTGCGGCTGGAGTCGGCCTGAGCGTCGGGGCCAGTGTCGAGGCCCGCCTCGGCGGCCTGCTCGCGGAACGCCTCGGCGATGGCCGCGTGCCGTTCGGCGACCATCGGGTACCAGTCTGGGTGGGTGAGCGCGTACAGGTCGCCGCGCTTGATCGCGCGGACCACCACGGCGCCTGCCTCCTCGGGGTAGATCCACCGGTACCTGGGGTTGTCCTCGAGCTCGATGTCCACGTCCTTGAACCCGGCGTCCGGCAGGCCGGCCGGCCGGTTCCGGGATGACGTGCCGATGGCGGTGTGCACGGTGCCCGGGCAGAGCACGGACGCGCCGACCCGCGAGCCGTCCGCGGCGAGTTCGGCGGCGAGCACCTCGGTCAGCCCGACGACCCCATACTTCGCGGCTGCGTATGCCCCTAGACGCGGCCCGGCGACCAGGCCGGCCATCGAGGCGGTGTTCACGATGTGCCCGCCCTCGCGGTTGGCCTTGAGTATCGGCAGGAACGCGTGCACGCCGTGAATGACGCCCCACAGGTTGACGCCGAGCATCCAGCGCCAGTCGTCGAGCGTCAGGTCGGCGACCGGGGCGAGCGGCCCGATGCCCGCGTTGTTGCACACGACGTGCACGGTGCCGAACGCCTCGACGGCGGTGCGGGCCAGATCGGCGACGCTCTGCGCGTCGCTCACGTCGACGGGAATGCCTGTCGCGCCGATCTCCGCGGCTGCCGCCTCCATGGCGTCCCGCTGGATGTCGGCGATGATCACCTGGGCGCCCTCGGCGGCGAGCCGGGTGGCGATGCCCTTGCCGATCCCCGAGGCGCCGCCGGTCACCACGGCGACCTTTCCGTCCAGGTCTGGCAGGCCGCTCACCGGGCCGCCCGCCCGTCCAAGTCGGTAAGCGTGCCCGTGCCCGTGGTCATGCGCCTGTCCGCCATGGCAGCTCCTTCGCGACCGGCCAGCCGATGCGTCTCTCATCCCGAGACTTGCCGATCACCACCCGGCGCGCAATGCCCCCGCGAACGCAGAAAGTGGACGTTTGGGCACACCATAATGTGCCCAAACGTCCACTGTGCGCTCAGAACAGAGCTACCTCATGCGCTGGCGGCCGTCGCCAGGGCCGCGGACAGCGGGTGGCCGATGGATTCGCCGGAGGCGGGGTCGAAGAAGTGCAGCCGGCTGGTGTCGACCGCCAGCTCGAGCGGGGCGCCGGAGCGGACCGCGGAGCGGGAGGACACCCGGGCGGTCCACAGTGACTTGCCGCCCACCAGCGCCGCGACGGTCTCGTCTTCCTCATCGTGCCCGCCGGAGGCGGACGTGATGGAGGCGTGCTCGACCGGGGGTGCGTCGATGGTGAAGATGGCGTGGATCTCGGTGCCCAGCCCCTCGGTGACCCCGGCGGTCACGTTGATCCGCGGCCAGGCGCTGTCGGCGAACGCGCCGTCCTCGAAGTCCGACGGGCGTACGCCGAGGATAACCTTCTTGCCGAAGAACTGGTCAAGGCCGGGCTTGCCGGCCACCACCGCGGCCGGGACCGGGAGGTTGAACCCGGCGAACGTGACGGCGGGGCCGTCGTCGCGGACCAGGTCGGCGGTGACGAAGTTCATCGCCGGGGAGCCGATAAAGCCCGCCACGAACAGGTTGACCGGGGCGTCGAACAGCGCCTGCGGGGTGTCGACCTGCTGCAGCCGCCCGTCGCGCAGCACGCACACCCGGTCGCCGAGCGTCATCGCCTCGACCTGGTCGTGCGTCACGTACACCGTGGTGGTGCCGAGGCGCTCGTGCAGCTGGTTGAGGGCGGCGCGCATCGAGACGCGGAGCTTGGCGTCCAGGTTGGACAGCGGCTCGTCCATCAGGAACGCGGCGGGCTCGCGGACGATCGCCCGGCCCATCGCGACCCGCTGTCGCTGCCCGCCCGACAGGGCGGCGGGCTTGCGGTTCAGGTACGGCTCCAGGCCGAGCATCTCCGCGGCCTCCCCGACGCGGCGCTTGATCTCCGCCTTGGGGGTGTGACGGAGCTTCAGCCCGAAGGCGAGGTTGTCCGCGACGGTCATGTGCGGGTACAGGGCGTAGTTCTGGAACACCATCGCGATGTCCCGGTCCTTCGGCGGCAGGTCGTTGACGACCCGCTCCCCGATCGAGATCGTCCCGCCGGTGATTTCCTCAAGCCCCGCGATAGACCGCAGCGCGGTCGACTTTCCGCACCCGGAAGGACCGACGAGCACCATGAACTCGCCCTCCCTCACCTCCAGGTTCAGGTCATCGAGCGCCTTGACGCCGCCGCCGTAGACCTTCTCTACATGGTCGAGCGCGATTCGTGCCATTCCGGCAACCTCCATGTCTGCCCTGTCCGTGGGTTGAGCGCCATCCTAATCGGTAAGTTTCTTTACAGTTACCGGCGTGTCAAGCACCCTATCAATACCCACGGTACGTAGCGGGCCAGTCAGTGTGAACGAACCCGTAAGCGGCGAATCGTTAGAAGCGCCGCCAAGGGTCACCGCGATAGTGCCGGGCTCAACGATCCGAGTCAAGCCCTCTCCGGTAAATGAGGTCCGGTCAGCATGCAGCCGGAACGTGATCCTGGCGGTCTCACCCGGCGAGAGTTCAGCCCGTGCGAACCCGGCAAGCCAGCGCACCGGCCGCACGACAGATGCGATGGGGTCACTCAGGTAGAGCTGCACCACCTCGGTTCCCGAGCGGGAACCGGTATTCCGCACGGTGCACGAGATGTCCAGCTCGCCCTCGGTTGCGACGCTGGCCGCCGACAGCGCGAGGTCGCCGTACTCGAAGGTGGTGTAGGAGAGGCCGTGCCCGAACGCGAACAACGGAGTCGGGTCAACCGAGCTGCCGCTGTGCCACGCGGCGTTCCGCGACCGCAGGTAGGTGGCAGGCTGCGATCCGGGGTCACGGGGGATCTCCACGGGCAGCCGCCCGCTCGGCGTCACCCGCCCGGTGAGCACGCCGGCGATCGCGGGCCCGCCCTCCTCGCCGGGGAAGAACGCCTGCACGATCCCGGCGAGCCGCTCGGCCACGGCGCCGAGCGCGTACGGCCGGCCGGTGACGAGGACCGCGACGACCGGCAGGCCGGTGTCCGCGAGCGCGTGCAGCAGCTCCTCCTGGGCGCCTGGCAGCTTCAGCTCGGTGATGTCGCATCCCTCGCCGCTGGTCCCGTGCCCGAACAGGCCGGCCTCGTCCCCGACCACCGCGACGATCACATCAGCGGAACGGGTTGAGCTGACTGCCGCGGCGAAACCAGACTCATCGTGCGTGCGGACGTCGCAGCCGCGCTCGTGCGCGGTCACCTCGACGCCTTCCGCGCCCAGCGCGCCCAGCAGGGTCTGCACCGTGACGCCCGCCTCGCCGCTCAGCCCGCCGGCCCGCAGGTGCCCGAGGTGCCGCGGCATGGAGTAGCAGCCGAAGAACGCCAGCGGGTCGTCGGCGAGCGGCCCGACCACCGCGACCCGCGCGGTGGCGGCGAGCGGCAGCGTGCCCGCGTCGTTCCTGAGCAGGATCACCGACTCCTCAGCGAGCCGCCTGGCGATGTCCCGCTGCTCGGGCGGGTCGAGGTCCGGCGCCGTCGCTGTCTCTCCCGGCGCCTGCCCGGGGATGGCGGTCCAGCCGGGGTCGAGCAGGCCGAGTTCGAGCTTCTGCCGCAGCACCCTGGCCGCGGCCTGGTCGATGATCTTCTGCGGCACCTCGCCCGCGAGCGCCAGGTCGAGCAGCGGCTCGCCGAAGCAGCGAGTGCCTGGCAGCTCCACGTCGAGGCCGGCGCGCAGCGCGAGCACCGCGGCGCGGCCAGGGTCGGCGGCCACCGCGTGCTGGATCTCGAGAAAGGAGACCGCGTAGTAGTCGGAGACGACGACCCCGGTGAAGCCGAGCTTGTCCCGCAGCAGCGTGGTGAGCAGCCGGCGGTCGGCGCTGACAGGGACGCCGTCGATTTCGATGTAGGTCGGCATCACCGAGCGGGCCCCGCCCTGCCTGATGGCCATCTCGAAAGGGACGAGCATGACGTCGGCGAGCTCGCGCGGTCCCATGGAGACGGGCGCCATGTTCCGCCCGGCCCGCGATGCCGTATAGGCGGCGAAGTGCTTGAGCGTGGCCTGCACGCCGGCCCGCTGCAGCCCGCGTACGTATTCCGTGCCGACGGCGCCGACCAGGTACGGGTCCTCGCCGATCGTCTCCTCGGTGCGGCCCCAGCGGTAGTCGCGGGTGACGTCGAGCACCGGCGCGAGGCCCTGGTGCACGCCGACCGCGTGCATCGTGGCACCGAAAGCGGCGGCCATCTCCCCGACCAGTGCCGGGTCGAACGCGGCGCCCCAGGCGAGCGGGGTCGGGTAGATCGTCGCGCCCCAGGCGGCGAAGCCGGTCAGGCACTCCTCGTGCGCCACCGCGGGGATGCCGAGCCGGTTGGTGGCGACCACCCGCGCCTGCAGCGTGGCCATGGCGCTCATCCCGGCGGACGCGGGCACCGGCCGCGTACCGAAGACCCGGGTCAGCTGGCCGAGACCGTTCTTGACGAGCTCTTCGAACGGCGGCTGCTCATGGTTGAAGAACTGGTCCTGCATCGGCGCGACTCCGTCGCCGTCGCCGGAGGCGCCAAGCCAGATGCTGCCGAGCTGGGCGATCTTCTCCTCGAGGGTCATCCGGCGGAGCAGGTCCTCGACTCGCTCATCGGCAGGCAGGTCCGGATCGCGCCAGGCATCGCCCTGTCCGGTGCCTTCCGGCAGCACAGGGCTTTCCTCTTGCGCGGGGACCGGCTGGCCGGCGATGTCGTTGGGCGTGCTCATGGCACTTCCTTCCGAGGTGGGGAGGTCGAGTCGCGGATGTGAAGTTCTGTGGACAGCTCGACCCGGTTGGTGCGCAGCGGCCCGCCCTCGATCAGGTCGCCGAGCATCTGCGCCGCGGTGCGGCCCATCTCGGCGAGCGGCTGGCGGACGGTGGTCAGCGGCGGCGAGGCCCAGCGGCTGACGGGCAGCTCGTCGAAGCCGATGACGGACAGGTCGTCGGGAATCCGGAGGCCGTGCCGTCGCGCGGCCTCGTAGACGCCGAAGGCCTGCTGGTCGCTGCCCGCGAAGATCGCCGTCGGCCGGTCCGGCAGGTCGAGCAGCTCCATGGCGTGCGCGAAGCCGCCCTCGTGCTGGAAGTCGCCGTACCTGACGAGCAGCGAGTCGACCGCGATACCAGCGCGTTCCAGCGCCGAGCGGTAGCCGTCCAGCCTGGCGAGGCTGCACAGCATGTCCATCGGCCCGGTGATGGCCGCGATCCGCCGGTGACCGAGTGACAGCAGGTGCTCGGTGGCGGCCAGGCCGCCCGCCCAGTTCGTCGCGCCGACCGAGGGGATGTCCGGCGGCGGGGTGTTCGCCGGGTCGATGACGACCAGCGGGATGCCTGCCCCCTTGAGCTGGCCCAGCTGCGAGCCGGTCAGCGTGCTCGTCACCAGGATCACTCCGTCGGAGTGGTGGCTGGCGATCGCTGAGGTCCAGCTCGCCGGGCGCGCGTCGCCGTGCCGCACCGAGGACACCGCGATCGCGGTGGAATGCTCGGCGCCCCACTCCTCGACGCCGCGCAGTATCTCCACCGCCCACGGGCTGTCCAGGCCGTTGAACACCAGGTCGATCAGCCCGGAGCGGCGCTGGGCGCGCTGCCCGGTACGCGGGTACTTGTGCTGGTCGAGCAGCTGCTCCACCCGGGCACGTGTGGACGGAGCGACATCGGGCCGGCCATTCACAACCTTCGATACGGTGGGCAGCGACACGCCTGCCTCAACGGCGATCGCGGCGAGCGTGGTCTTACGCACAACTACACCTTTCGATTTCAAGCTCGAAATTTTCGGAACGTTGGAACGATCCCAGAACCTCGCTGTTCTTGGTGCATCGTACGGCAATCGATGCGGGATGAAAACGTTCGTAACGGTACGGAAATGAGGGGTTGACCGGCATGGTCCTCGAAATTACGATGGCGGCACGCCGAAAGTGTTCGAAAACTTTCGAAAGTGGCTTGGCCCAATTCCCAGGAGACGACCATGCGTAGCAGCCGGGCACTTGCCGCAGCTCCCGCGGAGCGTCTTCGGAGTAATCGTGGTACCCAGTTTTCGCTCAAGGAGTTTCTACGATGATGAAGAAAACCCCCGCTGCGGCAATAGCCGCACTCGGCCTCGGCGTCGTCCTGGCCGCCGCTGCCTGCTCCAGCGGCGGCGGCAGCAGCAATGGCGGCAACGGCTCTTCCTCGAACAGCCCGGTCACGCTGACCTTCTGGACGAACGCCACCCCTGGCCCCGGTCTTACGTTCTTCCAGAACGCCATCAAGTCCTTCGACGCGGCGCACCCTGGCGTGACGATCAAGATGCAGAACATCCAGAACGAGGACTACGACGGCAAGCTGCAGACCGCGCTGGCCTCGAACACCGCGCCGGACATCTTCTTCCAGCGTGGCGGCGGCAAGATGCTGGCCATGGTCAACGCGAACCAGGTCGCGCCGCTGACTCTCACCGCCGCGGACCAGGCCAATGTCAGCGCGGCCGCGCTCGCCGGCGAGTCTCTCAACGGCAAGGTCTATGCCATCCCGATGGACCAGCAGCCCGAGGGCTTCTACTACAGCAAGGACCTCTTCAAGCAGGCGGGCATCACCTCGACGCCGACCACCATCCCCGAGCTCGAGGCCGATGTCGCCAAGCTGAAGGCCATCGGCGTCGCGCCGATCGCGGTCGGCGCCAAGGACGCGTGGCCTGCCGCCCACTGGTACTATAACTTCGCCCTGCGCGAGTGCAGCCAGGCCACGATGAACACGGCCGCTACGAGCCTCAAGTTCACCGACACGTGCTGGACGAAGGCCGGTAACGACCTGGAGGCGTTCCTCAAGGTCAACCCGTTCCAGACCGGTTTCCTCACGACCGCCGCACAGGTAGGCGCGGGCTCGTCGGCCGGCCTGATCGCCAACCACAAGGCAGGCATGGAGCTCATGGGCGCCTGGGACCCTGGCACGATCGCCTCGCTCACCCCCAACCAGAAGCCGCTGCCGGACCTCGGCTGGTTCCCCTTCCCGTCGGTTCCCGGCGGCGCGGGCGACCCGAGCGCGATGATGGGCGGCATCGACGGCTACTCGGTGTCCCCGAACGCCCCGAAGGAGGCCTTCGAGTTCCTTGAGTTCCTCCTGACCACGCCCGAGCAGAAGGCCTACTCCACGGCGTTCATCACCCTCCCCGTCAACAAGGCCGCGCAGTCGGTCGTGACCGATTCCGTCAGCGTCTCCGCGCTCCAGGCCCTGAACAAGGCCGGCTACACGATGCAGTTCCTCGACACGCAGTACGGCCAGAACGTCGGCAACGCGCTGAACGCCGCGGTGGTGAACCTGATGGCGGGCAAGGGTACGCCCGCCAGCATCGTCAGCGCCGCCACCGAAGCAGCGGCGAAGGGCTGACCAGTCGGATGAGCCACACCCTGGGTACCGCGGCCCTCGGCCGCGGCCGCCGGGGCGCACCTCAGGTCGGGGACGCGGTGGACACCGCGTCCCCGACGCCGCGTCCGCGCAAGCGCCGCGGCCGAGGGCGCCTGCGGCTTGAAATCGCGCTCCTCACCGGCCCCGCGATCATCGTGTTCGTGGGGCTCGTGATCTTCCCGGTCGCGCTCGCCGCCTACTACGGCTTCTACAAGTGGCAAGGCTACGGCCCGCCCGCCGACTGGGTCGGACTGGGCAACTACAAGATTATTCTCACCGACCCCACCTTCCAGCAGGCGCTTGAGCACAACGGCTTGATCGTCGTGCTGTCCCTCGTCATTCAGGGGCCGCTGGCGATCGGCCTCGCGCTGCTGCTGAACCAGAAGATCCGCGGCCGGGCCCTCATCCGCGTCCTGATCTTCGTCCCTTACGTGATCTCCGAGGTCATCGTCGGCACCGGCTTCAGCCTGATGCTCCAGGTCACCGGCGCCGTCAACGACGCGCTGCATAGCATCGGCCTCGGCTTCCTCGCCACCGACTGGCTTGCGGACCCGAACATCGCGCTGTGGACGCTGATGGGCATCATCACCTGGAAATACATCGGCTTCGCCGTCATCTTGATGCTCGCCGGCCTGCAGTCGATCCCCGCCGAGCTGTCCGAGGCGGCGCGGATCGACGGCGCTTCCTACTGGCAGGTACAGCGCCACATCATGCTGCCGCTGCTCGGCCCGACGATCCGCATCTGGGCGTTCTTGTCGATCATCGGTTCGCTGCAGCTGTTCGACCTGGTGTACATCATCTGGGGTCAGTACATCTCCGGCGTGGCCGGCACCTCGACCATGGCGACGTACATGGCCCTTAACGGCCGCCTCGCCGGGAACTACGGCTACGGCAGCGCGGTCGCCGTGGTGATGTTCCTGATCTCGCTCGTCGTGGCGTTGTTCTACCAGCGTTTCGTCCTGCACCGCGACTTGCGGGGCGCCGTCACCCAGGGAGTTAACTAGTGAGCGAGCTTGCGAGCGAACCAGCAAGCACAGTGCGTCCGCTCATGCGGACTCCGAGCGCCAGCGAGGTGGCCTCATGAGCGCGGCGACCTCCGGCGCACCGTCCCTGCGGGCCCGGCCCGTCAAACGCAGCGACAAGCCGCAGAAGTGGGGCAACCCGGGCATCTACTTCGTCGCCTTGCTGTTCATCTGCGTCAGCGTCGGGCCCGTCCTGTACATCGTGCTTGGCGGTTTCCGCACCAACTCGCAGATCACAGTCAGCCCGGGCGGCCTGCCGAACCCGTGGGTCTTCAGCAACTACATCGGCGTCCTGAAGTCGGGCACCTTCTGGAGCGAATTCGCGAACTCGGCCATCGTGGGGGTCGCCACCACGGTTGGCGTCGTGGTGCTCGGCGTCATGGTGAGCTTCGCGCTCGCCCGCTACGAGTTCAAGCTCAAGGGCGCGATGTACTCCCTGTTCGCCGCGGGCTTGATGTTCCCGCTAGTGGTTGCGATCACCCCGCTCTACATTGTCGTCAAGGACCTCGGCCTCATCGACAGCCTGACAGGCATCATCATCCCGCAGATCGCATTCGGCCTGCCGACGACGGTCATCATCCTGACGCCTTTCCTGCGCGCCATCCCCAAGGACATCGAGGAGGCCGCGGCCATCGACGGCACGAGCCGTCTCGGGTTCTTCTTCCGAATGGCCATCCCGCTGGCGCTGCCCGGCGTGGTCACTGTCGCCATCCTCGCCTTCATCGGCAGCTGGAACAACTACATCCTGCCGCTGTACGTCTTGAACTCGCAGGCGCACTACACGCTGCCGCTCGGCGTGCAGCAGTTCTCCTCTGAGTACTCGCAGGACACGGCGCGGGTCCTGGCGTTCACCTCGCTGTCGATGATGCCCGCGCTGATCTTCTTCTCCGTCTTCCAGCGCCGCATCGTCGGCGGCCTGACCGGCGCGGTGAAGGGCTAGACGCGCGCGCTCGCGTTTGTCAGAAAGGACCGTTGCATTGCCCCGCGCTCACATCGAGCTCGACAAGCGCGCCGTCATCGCGCCCGTCCGGCGCCGCACCTTCGGCGCGTTCGTCGAGCACCTCGGCCGGTGCGTCTACACCGGGCTCTACGAGCCCGGGCACCCAGCCGCCAACTCCGGCGGCTTCCGCATGGACGTCGTCGAGCTCGTCCGGGAGCTTGGCAGCACGACCATCCGCTACCCGGGCGGCAACTTCGTCTCCGGCTTCCGCTGGGAAGACTCGATCGGCCCGCGGGAGGCGCGCCCGGTGCGCCGCGACCTCGCGTGGCACTCGCTTGAGTCGAACCAGGTCGGCCTCGATGATTTTGCGCAGTGGCTGCGGCTAACCGGCTCCGAGCTGATGCTCGCCGTGAACCTCGGCACCCGTGGCATCCTGCCGGCCCTTGACCTGCTCGAGTACGCCAACCATCCCTGCGGCACCGCACTGTCGGACCTGCGCGTCGCGAACGGCACACCAGAGCCGCACAACGTGCGCATGTGGTGCCTGGGCAATGAGATGGACGGCCCGTGGCAGGAAGGCTTCATGACCGCCGACGACTACGGAAAGCTTGCCGCCCGCACCGCCGCCGCGATGAAGATGGCCGACAAGGACCTCGAGCTGGTCGTCTGCGGCTCCTCCGGCTCGGGCATGCCGACCTTCGGCGACTGGGAGCGCACCGTGCTCGAGCACAGCTACGAGCACGTCGACTACGTGTCGTGCCACTCGTACTACCAGGAGCTCGACGGCGACCTCGGCTCCTTCCTCGCCTCGGCGCTGGACATGGACTACTACATCGACACCGTTGTCGCGACGGCCGACCACGTCGGCCACAAGAAGCGATCGAATAAGAAGTTGCAGCTTTCGTTCGATGAATGGAATGTCTGGTATTTCAAGGAGCACCAGGAGCGCGAGAAGGCTGCCGAGGCCAGCGGCGAATGGCGCTACGCGCCGCGCCTGCTCGAGGACGTCTACTCGGTCGCGGACGCCGTCGTCGTCGGCAACCTGCTGATGACGCTGCTCAAGCACAGCGACCGGGTCACCTCGGCGTCACTCGCCCAGCTGGTCAACGTGATCGCGCCGATCATGACCGAGCCCGGCGGGCCCGCTTGGCGGCAGACGACGTTCTTCCCGTTCTCGATCACGAGCAGGCTCGCGTCCGGCGAGGTCATCCGCCCGGTGATCGAGGCGCCGACGTACCGCACGGCGCGCCACGGCGAGGCATCCGTCATCGACGCCGTCGCGACCGCCGACGACGGCCGCGCCGCAGTGTTCCTGGTCAACCGCGACCGCACGCAGACCGCGCAGGTCACGGTCGACGTGCGCAGCCTGCGCTGCGCGCGGGTCACCGAGGCGGTCACACTGGCCGACGCCGACGTCTACGCGAAGAACACGCTCGCCGAACCGGACCGCGTAACCCCGGCAGCGAACGCGAGCGCGGCCCTCGCCGACGGCGTGCTCACCATCGAGCTGCCGCCTGTCTCGTGGACGGCGGCCGCGCTGAGCTGACCGAGAACACTGTTACCTGGGGCAAGGGCCTAGTCGGATGGACAAGCGATTCATTACGGTCAGAGGTACTGGAGGGAAAGGTAGATCATGACAGCAGACGTGTATGTGCCGACTCGCGAAGACAAGTTCTCGTTCGGCATCTGGACC
>Ga0335085_10003456_pt1 | contig 27322 bp, 20 predicted proteins | sample Lox_Sample_45_FD_206712 | JGI IMG/M metagenome (GOLD analysis project Ga0335085, IMG submission 206712) | Soil microbial communities from Loxahatchee National Wildlife Refuge, Florida, United States - Lox_Sample_4.5 | ecosystem: Environmental > Terrestrial > Soil > Wetlands | place: USA...
TTACATCAGCTCATTGCTGAATTTCTGAAGTAAAAACTCTCAAAATCTTATTGAGAGATGCACGCTGGCCTGCAGCGGTAAAAATTTCCACAACGCTTTCTGATCAAAATACTCGCTGCTGAAAGTAATGGGAGGGTTGTCAGTAGTTGCGGCGTCAGTTTTAATGGTTCCTCCCAACTTTGTGTATTGATAAGCTGAAGAAATTTCAAATCCAATTCCTAGCAATTTCGGAAAATAAAAAGTTGAACCTGCAAAGAATCCAAGACCGATGGAAAATCCGCCGGGGATGGTTGTTTTGGAATTGATTTGTACAGTAGTGGCTGAGCCGCCAATAGAATCAATTTCTGTAGTGTTTACAGTGAAATCGCTTTGATATGTGTATGGAATTTCAAATCCGCCATAGAAACAGAAACGTTGTACGAAGTATGTCCATTCAAACCCGGGTGCAATTTTGAAAAGCGTTTGCTCAAGCTGTGATTCAACATGAGCTTTTGTTCCAAGCGTATCAATGAAATCAGAAGTCTGCTTTACATCACGGTGCGTGTAAATTCCTTTCAGCCTCAAAACTGTATTCTCGTCGGCATAATAATTAATCGTGAGCCCGGGAGCAATGCTCATGTTTTTATAGTCGCCGGCTTGGTAGACATCATTTTGAAGATCGATACCTGCAAATTCAGGATAGGGTTCAACAGTGTTCCAGGTGAGCAGCAGCTCAAACTTTTCATAGTTCTGTGTTCGCCCGAATGCAGGACAACTGAGTTGAGCCGATGAAAAAACGGGAAGAGACAGGGCCAGAAGAAAAAAGCGGAGTTTCATTTCAACGAATTTTTTCCATAAACGTAAAATTAGTTGAGTGGTTGCCAATTGAGAGAGGAATGTGCTGATTAGTTTTCCCCATTCACATCTTTTCTACATTTGTTACAAACATTCTGATCATGGCAAGGAGACTTTACAAGGGGCGTGACAAGAAACTTTTCGGTGTTTGCAGCGGATTGGCAGAATACTTTGACATTGACCCGACAATTGTTCGTGTTCTTTTTGTGTTCGCCTTCATCGCTTTCGGCAGCGGATTGCTCTTATACATCATTCTCGCCATCGCCATGCCCGATCAGCCGATGATGTAAGAGATCATTTTTATTCCTAATCCCATCTTCTATCTTTCGGAAAAGATTTTCATGTTTAAGTTCCTTTCCAGCTGGTACAAGCGTTACGTTGACATTCGCTTTGAAACAGCTTTCGAGGAGCGATTCAGCACTGAATTGGCGAAGACGGAGCTGCTTCGCATTAATTTAATTGTCGGCACAATAGGGATCGGGTGGCTGGTGGCGGCCTCCAGTTTCTTTCTTATGCATGAATCATCTGTTTTCACAGTCATGCGCTCCGCTCCGTTTTTCATTTTGATCAACGTATTGGGTCTTCTGATTTATGAGATGATTGCACGAATCTATATTGTTAGATGCCTCCGGCAGCAAAAACCTGTATCGAGAAATTTTCAAATCATAAACATTGTTGTAGAAACAAGTTTTCCGACTGCTGTAATGGTGACGACGTTACTGCTGATATCAAACATTGTCATCTATTTCTCGCCATTCATGATTCTTTATTTCCTTTTTATAGTGCTATCGACTCTGCATCTAGATCTTTGGCTTTCGATTCTGACAGGAGTAGTGGCTGCAATTGAATATTTCTTTGCTTCTGAAATTTTATTGAGCTATGTACCGGTCACTAACAGCGACTATGATATCATGTCGTCGCAAACGATCATTATTATGAAGTGCATTCTTATTCTGCTCTGCGGCGTGGCATCTGGATTCGTGGGAACCGAAATTAAAAGGCGTGTAATCAACACATCGAAGGCCTTAAACGAGCGGAACCGGGTACGGCAGATTCTCGGGCAACAGGTGTCACGTGAAATTGTAGATGAAATTTTAAAAGAAGGAAAAGAGATCGGCACCAGCCGCCTGAATGTTTGCGTAATGTTTCTTGACATAAGAGATTTCACTCCGTTCGCATCGCAGCACACCCCCGAAGAAGTGATGGAATATCAGAATAAACTTTTCGGAAACCTGATTGATATTGTGAACAAACACAAAGGCATCATCAATCAAATCATGGGTGATGGTTTCATGGCCACGTTCGGTGCGCCGCTTTCCCATGGTAATGATTGCCGTAATGCCGTTGATGCAGCGCTCGAAATTCTTGAATGGACACAGCGCGCCTGCGATGAGAGGTTCATTCACCCCACACGGCTTGGCATCGGCATTCATTATGGCCAAGCCATCACAGGAAATATAGGCACCGAATTGCGAAAACAATTTTCCATTGTGGGCAATGTGGTGATATGCGCTTCGCGCATCGAGCAGCTCAACAAACAATTCCATTCGCAGCTTTTGATTTCGAAAGATGTTCTCGAAAAAAGTGTTGACGGTGCATTCCTTAAAGTGGAATCACTGGGCGCTGTAGCTCTGAAGGGAGAAAAAGTGCCAATGGAAATTTTCAAGGTCAAATAACGCATGAAAAATCTTATTGGAATAACAGACACTTATCTGAATCTGCGCGTATAAGATTCACTTTGCATTCCCAGCACAATAATCTTTTCAATTTACCTTTATTTCAAAGCGGATGGATTCTTTACGCAGTGATATGCGAGCGCGGCAACATCTCTTGGCAGTGACCTGTTCGTTGCTGTTCATAATTTCATTCGCTCCACTTCATGCGCAGCAGCTTTCAAACTACAGGGTAAAAGTATTTCCGGTAAGGAATGACACGCTGGTGATCGACACACTCAGCATTGTTCCGGGATCACTCATTGCAGAAACTAAAACGGGAATCATTTCGCTGAATGATTATTCAATGGACGAGTGGAAGGGGAAATTGGTTTGGAAGAAAAAACCAAGTGCAGACAGCGTGCGGATCACATACCGCGTGTTGCCGATTTCACTTGGAAAGAATTATTCTCACAAAAACTTTGCTGAGCTAAACAGGAGTGACAGTCTGCACAACGTTCCGATCATTTATTCCCCGGAAGAATTAGCGGGCAATCAGCTCAACTTCGGTGCACTTAATTACAACGGGAGTTTTGCAAAAGGAATCACTTTCGGAAATAATCAGGACCTCGTGGTTAATTCAAGTTTCAACCTGCAATTGCAGGGACGACTGGCGGGCGATGTGGATGTACTTGCGGCGATGAGTGATAACAACATTCCCATTCAACCCGAAGGAAACACGCAGCAGATTCAGGACTTTGATAAAATTTTCATTCAGTTCAAAAAAAACAGATCGTCGTTGACCGTTGGCGACTATGAGCTTGCACGACCAGCAGGTTATTTCATGAATTTCTATAAGAAATTGCAGGGAGCAAGTTTTACCACGTTGTACAATCAGGGACCGGATTACAGTTTCAAGACCGCTGTTAGCGCGGCAGTCGCGAAAGGAAAATATGCCCGTAACAGCTTTATCGGGCAGGAAGGAAACCAGGGCCCATATCGTCTCACAGGAAACAATGGTGAAGTTTACATCATCATACTTGCGGGCACGGAACGGGTATATATAGATGGACAACTCATGACTCGCGGGGCCGATCGAGATTATGTGATCGATTACAATGCTGGCGAAATCACTTTTACACCCACACGGCTCATCACCAAGGACAAGCGCATTTCCGTAGAATTTCAGTATAGTGAGAAAGCCTATCTGCGCACCACATTTTTTGCGAATCAGGAAATGGAGAGCAACAGATGGAATGTGCGCTTCAATTTTTATTCTGAGCAGGATGCAAAGAATCAACCCCTTGAGCAAACTTTAAATGATACTGAGAAGGCCATTCTCAGTGATGTCGGTGACAGCCTTGACAGGGCTTATGTTCAAAGTGTGGATAGTGTTCCCTTCACGAAGGACCGCCCGCTTTATAAGAAAGCTGATTCACTCGGACAAAAAATTTACGTGTATTCAACCAATGCGGACAGCGCTCATTTCGCAGTGAATTTTTCCTATGTGGGAACAAACAAAGGGAATTATGTGATCTCAAATAATCTTGCGAACGGAAGAGTTTATGCCTGGGTGGCGCCGATCGATGGGATTCCGCAAGGGCAATATGAACCCATCGTGCCACTCATTGCGCCGCAGCGGAATCAGTTGCTTACGCTTGGATCTGATTACAAGATCAGCAAGAATTCCACGTTAACTGCAGAAGGAGCATTGTCGAATACTGACTTGAATACATTTTCAACCGAGGGAAATAATGATAACGTCGGTTTCGCGGCGCACGTCGGCTTCCAGCAAAAAATTCCACTCGACACTTCGAGAATAAATCCGGCTCAAATTGCAATCACTGCTCAATATGAATTTGCTGCGAAAAATTTCAAACCCATTGAGAGATATCGGCCGGTTGAATTCGATCGAGATTGGAACATCCAGGGAGCGTCGGCGGCACCGGCAAACGAAAACCTCATTACAACAGGAGCGACGCTTTCAAAAACTTCAATCGGTGCAATTCAATACAACATAACTCTTTTCAGCCGGGAGACACTTTATACAGGCTTAAATAATGCTCTTAATGGAAATTATTCACATGGCGGATTTCGATTCACTTGGCTGGCCAGTTATCTCGCTTCAACAAGTGATTCAGAAGAAACAAAATTTCTTCGTCCGTCATTCGATATTTCGCAGCGCTTCAAATTCATGAAGGGAATTATTTTAGGAATTCACGGTGAGCAGGAGCATGACAAAATTTTGATCCCATCCGCAGATAGCCTGAGTCGATCCAGTTTTTACTATAATGAGGGGAAAATTTATTTAAAGAACGGTGATACAACAAAAATCCGTTTTAACATCGATGCAACATCTCGAACTGACTATTCCCCCACGGTTAATCAATTTCAGAGGGCTAATATTGGCAATACGCTGGATTTCGGCGCCGGCCTTTTTTCTAATCCGAATAGCGTTCTCCAATTCACAACTACATTACGCGATCTGAAAATCGCTGACACCACTTTGACCTCACAGAAACCGGATCAATCGGTGCTCGGGAGAATTACATACGATCTGAATTTGAAAAAAGGATTCATTACGAGCAACACTTTGCTTGAAGCAGGTTCAGGTCAGGAGCCAAAGCTTGAATTTGCGTACACAAAAGTTCCCGATGGTACAGGCACCTATACATGGATCGATTACAATGATGACGGCATTCAGCAGATCAATGAATTTGAAGTGGCCGCCTTTCAAAGTGATGCAGACTATGTAAAAATCTTTTTGCCGACCAATGAATATGTGAAAGCATACAACACCCAGTTCAATGAATCATTTGGAATAACACCGCAGAGGTTATGGAGTCGCCCGGAGGGATTCAATGCGGCGCTTTCGCGGTTGTCGGCACTTGCTACTTTTCAGGTGAACAAAAAAACATTCCGCGGGAATTTTGAAACTGAGTTCAATCCGTTTTTCCTGAATGTAGATGACAGTTTACTTCTGTCAACTTCTTCGGTGATTTCAGGATTTCTTTATTACAACAGAACAAGCTCGAAGTTTGGAGTTGATCTTTCTTACCAAAACAATAAATCGAAAGATCTGCTCACGAATGGAGTTGAAATCAGAACGCAACAGAATTATGCAGCGCGGTTCAGATGGAATTTCTCAAAGAAGTTTTCAGCTATCATTAAGGGCTCGACTGGTACAAACGGATACGCCACGGAATATCTTCCGCAAAATGATTATGCTGTGAAATCATATATCACCGAACCGCAGCTTAATTTTCAACCTTCAAACGTGTTTCGGATTTCATTGAGCTACGGCTATAATGACAGTCGAAATACTTACGGCGAAACCGGGGAGAATGCCATCAGCCATAAAGCTGCTCTTGATCTCAAATACAACGTGATCACGAAAAGTGAACTCGATGTAACTGCGAGTTTCATTCAGGTAAATTATCACGGCGCGTTAAATACGCCCGTAGCTTATGCTATTCTACAGGGTTTGCAGGACGGCAGCAACTATCTGCTTGATGTTTCCTTCGAGAAAAAATTATCAAGCTTCCTTGAAATGACTCTCACTTACGAAGGAAGAAAGAATGGAAATGCAAAACTGATCAACACAGGACAAGCACAAATCAGAGCCTTGTTCTGATTTGTGAAATAAGAAATCCTCAGTTACTTACTTAAGATCGAATTTTTGAGAACCTGTCAGATAACCATCCTGGTATATCTCGGCGGTGTAGGTGCCTTTCGTGTACGGCGCAGTTTGTTGCCATTCAGCACAAGCATTCACCGGCTGTTGACTGTAGTCGATAGTTGTGGTGGTGGTGTATTGAATCGATTCACCAGTGTCAGCCTTCTTCAAAACACCTGATCCGCTGCTTTCAACCGCGAGAGTGACTCCTTCGGGGCTGATGATGCGGACATAAAAAGTCTTCTCTCCCGCGTCAGCAACATCATTGACAGGAACATCAAAGCAAACTTTAAGCTTCTCCGCTTTTTTAGCATTATCAGTTTCATCTTCCTTTCCACTCGACTTTGTGCGAATGCCTGACGCTTTGATGTTTGACGGCTTCAGTAGTGAAGCAACAGAAACTTTCTTAGACAGTTGTTCATTAGTGCTGCTCAACTGTTGATTGGCACTGATTTGCGATGCCAGCGACTTGCCAAGCGAATCATTCTTTGTGATTTGAACATTGAGTTGCGTCTTCAATTGTTCAATTTGGTTTTGAAGATCAGAGACCACCCCGTTAAGATTGGTGATTTGCTTATTGTATTCGGCTTCGCTTAGTTTCTTTTCTTTTTGAAGACTAGCATAACTATTTTTCATATCAAGCAGCGTCTTTTCTTTAACTGCAATGATGCTGTCAAGCTGGGCATTCTGTCCTTTATAGCTTTCCACGTTAGCAAGTGCTTCTTGGTATTTATTTCCGAGATCAACAATACGAATGCTGTCAGCATTCACTTGCTCTGTGAGTTGCTGATTCTGTGCGTTGCGCTGCGTGTATTTCATGTAGAGGTAAACCTGAATGCCAATCAGCACCAGTACCAGAAGAACAATGAATACGGTTCTGTTATTTTTTCTCTGAGGGTTAGTTTCGCCGGGGCGGTTTTGTTCATCAGCCATGATTAAAAGTTTTCTGATTTGAACTGCAAAATTACTTACTAAATGCTGAATTGCAGGGAAAAGATTGAAGAAGAAATAATTCTCTCAACTCATGAATGGAGAAGGCCGATTAATAAAATCGGGCCGCATGGCAGCCCGATTGGAATTGTCAATGAAAAAAATTATTGAATGTTGGGCACCTTGAGAACAGTGTTAGCATTCATCTGTGTTTGGATGCGAATGAAATAAATTCCTGAAGCAAGATTTCCTGCCGGTATTTGAATTGTCTGGCTTCCTTCATTGATCATTGCCGGCGTTGAATAAACAAGCTGACCGAAAGCGCTCACAAGTTCAATCAATGCAGGCGAAGAAAATGGCGATGCTATGTTCAGATCAAAATGATCATCAATCAGTGCAGCATGTGCAACGATATCCGAAATTCCCATTGCCTGATCCGGAGAGTAGTCATCTGAAAGTTTCTGCCAGGCGGTATTCTTCAGCATTATTTTAAATCGATAACAGTTTACGGGATCGAAAACCGAAGAGGTATGGGCGATTTGCAAAGAATAAATGCCGGCGGGGATATTATTATAAACGATCTTCTCATCCGTTGTTCCAGTATTTGCTGATGATTTTACAAGTGCTCCTGATGAGTTATAGAGATTCAAATTGTAATCAACTGATAAATCTGTCAACTCAATCTTGAGATTGTTGCCCGGAGTAGTTTGAAACTTGTACCAATCCTGATCAGAACCAGTTGCAATGGAAGCAGTATAACCATACAGCGTCGAATCTTTATACGGAGTGATCGCTCGTGCATGGGTCGATGTTTCATTGGGCTCATATTGATCGTAGCATTGATCAAACGGAGCAAATCTCAATACTACAGCATCGGTTGCGCCCCGGTAGGTAGTAAGATTTGTTCCTGGTGTCAGGTAGAAATGACCTACTTCTTCCATCAAGCAATATAGAAATCCTGAATCGTCAATTTGTACACCTCGGAATCTGTCAGTCCCTGCTGAGCCAATGTACGTGCTCCAGATTCGATTGCCGCCAAAATCCAGTTTTACCATGTCGGCATCTGTTCCGCCGGCATAAGTTTCCTGGTAAGCACCGGGAGAGGCAATGTTGGTTACGCTTGAAGTGAGGCCTACGCCATAAACGCAGTGATTGACTCTGTCAATTACCTCTCCTTTCAACTGATCTTTTCCATCACCGCCAAAGTAAGTTCCCCATATTCTCATTCCGCTTGAATTGAACTTAGCAAGGTATCCATCAGAAAGACGTGAGCCATCATTGCCATAGGCTGAAAACCATTTAGGCTGCATGGCTCCTGCTGAGCCCATTGTGCTGTCACTGTCTGTCCAACCGAGGATGTATATGGAGCCGTATTGATCGACTGAAACACCGCGACCGTGATCGTCGCCTTCGCCACCATAGTAAGTGCACCAATAAAATTTTCCTGTGGTGTCCCATCGAGCGAGAAATGCGTCATCCGGTCCCCCGCCGTATGTAGATTGCTGAACATTTTGTGAAGCAAATTCTGTGTCACTCTCAACTGTTCCCTCAATATAAAGTTCTTTTTTATTGCCGAGTCCAATAGCATGCGCGCGATCTGTGAGCGGACCGCCGAGATAAGAACCCCATTTCAATTTTCCATCACTATGAAACTCGCCGACTATGGCATCTCCGCCATAGATTTCCGAGTTGTTTACTGTATCTTGATGTGCGCCGGTGGTTGCAATTCCTGTATCACTGGTTGAGTAACCTGCGAAGTAGAGGTTGCCTTTTGCATCACATGTGATCGAATTTATTTGATCGTCAGCCTTGCCTCCGTAGTAGGTTGACCAAAGCAAATGGCCAGATGTGTTGAATTTAGCAATGTACGCATCAGTGTTTCCACTAAAATTAGGACGATAAGATCCTGGTGTACTGATGCCTGAAGAGCTATGAGTTAATCCAGCCAAGTATACGTTGTCATTTTGATCAACAGCGACTCCGTGGCCTTCATCCTTATCAGGTCCGCCAAAGTATGTTGACCACACTAGTTTCCCTTTGGCTTGAATCTTGGCCAGAAATGCATCATAATCGCCTCCGCCAAAAACGGTTTGATAGGCTCCAACTGTTGCTATAAAAAGTGTACTTCTTGTGTTTCCCGTAATCAGAGAATTACTTTTCGAATCAAGTGCTATGTTGCCTTCGCTTACAAATTCATCGCTTTCTCCACCGTAATCAGAAGCCCAGACAATATTCGGATCGATTACTAAATCCGAATTATGTGGCATCGCTATTCTATAATTTATTTCATTTTGCTTAACTAAGTAAGACGATTTCACTGGCGAATTATCCTGCCGGCAAAAACTTGATAATTGTCCTTCTGTTATGGTACCAATAGGAGTGAGCACTGAAATTGTTCCGTCATCGTTTGCAATAAGTCCTTCAGCACCTTCATAGCTGAGGGTAATATCTGAAGGGTTTCCTCCTTTGCGCACGATCCAATGATATTCGAGCTTATTACCTTCATCTGAAAAGGATGAGGCGAAAACCAAATCGATGTTCGGATAAATGTTTTTGTAGGTGACCTCTGAGAATTGCGGAACATTAATAATTGGCTTGGTCGCATCGCCGGTGGTATAAAAATTATAGAGTGCCTCAGTCGGATTGCTCGCAACAATTTCACAATTGGAATTAGCTCCTTTAAGCTTGATGTCAACGCGGTAACTCAAAACTGAAGAAGGAATGTAATCTTCTTCTTCAGGATCATATCGGCCGAATCCTGATTCGGGCAACCCGTTTTGCTGAGGGATCACCTTAAAAAGCTCATAACTAAACCCGTTATTTTTTAGCTGCAGGTTAAAAGATTGTCCGTCAGTATAAACATATCGTACGGAAGAGTTTGGCTTATAATACTGATCATGCACCTGTCCGCGATTTTCTACGAATCCGCTCTGGTTAACTTTCATTCTTGTAGCAGGAGGCTGTGCTGCTGCAGTGGAATAAATTCCGGAAATGATGAGGGTAACTTTTAAAAGTGTATTCATCTTCATAGTTAATAATTTTGACGAAGTATTAAAGCCAAATGAATCATAAAAGATTATAAAATATTTGTTCTAAAACATGCGAATGATAATGGCTTCCCCGCATTTTTGAACATACTGTTCTGCAATTTTAATAAAAACTTGAGATATTGTGGCAAGAATAACGTATTGGAGGTGAATCTTATCATAAATTTATTCACATAATCGAATAGTTTAAGGAATCTCAAATTTTATGCAATTGCAATCGAGTGAGCTTTTATAAAATCGCGACCAGGATTAAAATATCCAAATGCAATTCGCGGAAACCTTGCTTTGATTTTCTTCATCAGGTTTTTTATCCCAAGGGTCGGAGCAGTTTGGTTTACCCCGATCCGCTCCAGATACCAATCAGGATCAATATTGAAGTTTCGCCATTGAATCATATTTAAATCGGTTTCACTGATAAACCTTAGCAGGGCTTCGTATTCTTCTTCATCATCCGTCATACCGGGAAAAACGAAATAATTAACAGAAGCCCAGCCATGATATTTTCTTACAACACGGATGGATTCAGCCAAGGCATCGAATGAATAATTGTTTGGCAGGTAATACGCATCGTAAATGTTTTTCCTCATGCTATTTGTGCTCACGCGTATGCTATTGAGTCCTGCCTTGCAAAGTTCTTCCACCGCTTCAGGCATGCTTGCATTGGTGTTAATGTTAATTGATCCTTTTTGTGTTCGTTTTCTTATTTCTCTTATGGCATCCCGGATGGTTTCCCACATAAGCAGCGGTTCACCTTCGCAACCCTGGCCGAAACTGATTACCGGATTCGGCGCAGTTTCTAAATGTTCTACCGAGTACTCAACGATCTCTTTTGTTGCCGGTTTAAAGGTTAATCGTTCCTGCGTGGAATAAATGCTTTCACCAGGGGGCTGAAATGAAATGCACCCGATGCAATTTGAATTGCATGCAGGTGAAGTGGGGATAGGGGCTTCGTAGCGATTGAGAAAAAAATTTCGAGCCGCAGGACAATGATATGTAAGCGCACAATTGTTTCCAATGTGAGCCACCAAACGGTTATCCGGAAATTTCCGTGTAAGCCGTTTTACATTTTTATTCACCAGCTTGTGGTTGAAACTTTTCGGCTCTTGTCTTATGTCAGGATCAACGCGGACGGCTGGCACATAAAACTTTCCGTCAAGCCAACCGATGGCTGTGTAAGCATAAAGCGGGAGTGTTATGGCATCAGAATTTTTTATGAATGAAGAAAGATAAAATTGTGTGTGGGCAGGAGCGAGTTGCGCAGCAACGGCAAATCCTTTGTCACAAACCAAAGGGTCACGACCGTTCTTTGCTAAGCCTATCGGTTTACGTTGCGGAAGCATGAATACATCGCTTCCTTCCGGCAGTTCAATCAAATCTTTGCAGTCAAGAGCAACAGCGTCAAATCCGGAGCGACCTGTCATCAACAATTCATCGTCCTCGAAAATGTTGCCTTCCTCATCTGCATAAACCAGAAACGGAATTTGTTTTGGGTGCTTCGGCATTTGCTGCAAAGATAGTTTTAGTGGAAGGATTCGCCTTGCTGCACGAATCAATGCTCTCTTTTTTAATATCAAGAGAATTTTATTGAAGATGAATCACCTTTCAACCAACTGTTTGGGTAAAAGATGAATTTCAAAAAGAGGAGTAACTTGGACTGAATTTTCATTGCGTGAATCACTTAAATAAGTTCAAGCTGATCTTTGCATTCATCTTTGTGCTGCCCATGACCTCTTTTAAGTTTAATGAGCCGAGACAAATAACAATTGCTGCCGCCGCCGATTTGAAATTCGCGTTGGATTCAATTATTACTGTTTTTAAAAAAGAAAATCCGGGCACTCAGGTTAATGTGGTTTATGGTTCTTCCGGAAAATTGTTTGAGCAAATTTCTAATGATGCACCCTTTGATCTCTTCTTCTCTGCTGATATTTCTTATCCCAGCATGCTTAAGGAAAGGGGTATGGCTATTTCAGAAGTGAAAACATACGGCATTGGAAGAATCGTATTATGGAGCAAAAAACTAGATCCGAATAAAGCAAAAATGAATATACTGCTCGATCGAAGCATAAGTAAAATCGCTATGGCAGATCCGGCGCATGCACCGTATGGACAACGGGCGGAGGAGAGTTTGAAATACTATGGACTTTTCGATAAAGTGCAAAATGAATTGGTGTTTGGCGAAAATATTTCGCAAACGGCGCAGTTTGTTACCAGCGGCGCAGCTGATATTGGAATTATTGCGCTCTCGCTTGCTCTGTCACCAGCAATGCAAAAGGAGGGAGGTTACTATTATCTGATTCCCGACGAAAGCCATAGCAAACTCGAGCAGGCATTTGTTATTTTGAAGCATGCACTGGGAAATGATTTGGCGTTAACTTTTTCTAATTACGTTTCTTCATCTGAAGCTAAAAAAATTCTCGGGTTTTACGGCTTTAGGGATAAAGCATCTTGATGATAACCTTAATCAATAGCAAAAATAGCTGGCATGCCTGCTTTGGAAGGTCATAAGAGGAATCAATTTATAATTATCTATGGTTGATTTTTCGCCCTTATGGTTAACGGCAAAGCTCGCTTTGATCACAACGATCATCCTGCTGTTACTATCAATTCCGGTTGCTGATTGGCTCGCACACAGTAAATCTAAAATCACCACCCTGGTAGAAACGGTTATCAGCATGCCGCTTGTGTTGCCACCGTCAGTTCTTGGCTTTTATTTATTGCTTGCTTTTAGCCCGCAAAATGAATTTGGAAAATTTCTTGATCAATATTTCGATACCCGATTGGTATTTACTTTCCAGGGTTTGGTTGTTTGCTCAGTTATCTATAGCCTGCCGTTTATGATTCATCCTCTTCATTCAGGATTAAAAAACCTTTCCCCTTCTCTTCGCGAAGCGGCCTTTACGCTTGGTAAATCAAAATTCACTACACTCACTAAAGTTTTGCTTCCGAATGTCCGCGCTTCGCTTGTTACAGGAGTTGTGCTGACGTTTGCACACACTATTGGAGAATTCGGCGTAGTGCTGATGGTGGGTGGAGGTATTCCCGGCAAAACCAAAGTTATCTCCATAGCTGTGTATGATGAAGTTCAGTCAATGAACTATCATGCGGCTGATGTTTACGCGGCTATATTATTTGCATTTTCTTTTTTAATTCTTTTTTCTGTTTATCTCTTTAATAAAAAATCGGCCGAAGTCAGCCCGCTGCAATGATCAGGTTTTCTGCCTATAAAGAACTGCAAACTTCAGATGGACGCATGCCACTGGATGTTTCCATCGAAATAAATCGCGGCGAGCTGGTTTCTCTGTATGGAAATTCCGGTGCAGGGAAGACAACTATCCTCCGACTTTTGGCTGGACTCACTGCCGCGACTAAAGTTTTTACTGAAGCGAATGGACAGATTTGGGATGATTCTGAAAATAAAATTTTTGTGGTTCCACAGAAGCGGTCCGTCGGTTTTGTATTCCAGGATTTTGCACTCTTCCCGAATTTTAATCTTCGGGAAAACATTGAGTTTGCCTTACCACCCGGTCAAGATAAAAGATTTGTTGACGAACTGATTGAATCGCTTGAATTAGGCGCCTTGCAAAAAAACAAACCTATCCATTTATCCGGCGGTCAGCGACAAAGAGTGGCATTGGCACGTGCGATAGCGCGTAAGCCAAAGCTTTTGTTACTCGATGAGCCGTTATCTTCATTGGATGATGAAATGCGCCATAAGCTGCAACAATTTATTGTTAGAGTACATAAGGAATTCGGGCTCACAACAATTTTAGTTAGCCATCATCTGCCTGAGATTTATAAACTCTCTCATAAAATTTTTCATCTTGAAAAGGGCAGAATCGTGAATAGTGGTGTGGCATCTGAAATTTTTCGTGAAGAAAATGTTAGCGCACAACTGAATTTAGAAGGTGAAGTGCTTTCAGTTGAGCCAAGCGATCATAGTTATGTCGTGAGCATCCTTGCCGGAAATAAAATATTAAAGGTGCTGGCGGCTAAAAATGAAGTTCAAAATTTGAAGCCGGGTCAGAAATTGATATCGTTGAATGGGCGGCTAAATAAATAGCATAATGATGAAAGTTGAAAAGTGTTCTTCACGATGTAAAATCTGATTTTTATTTTCGTCCGGGTTAAAAATGCTTGTTGATGAAATCAGCTTTACTTATAATTAGCTTCATTTTCGTTTTTGGGCACTTTGTAAATGCGCAATGTATTGGATACATTCCTCCTGGTTCCGTGGTGGTAAGTGATGTGCAGGTGATTGACGGAGGCTTCGATCCGATCTGGGTTTGCCCCGGAGGCACTCTGCATACTGATGGCGGTTTTCACAATATTTTCCTTGAGCCCGGTGCAACGATGACTACCGAAGGCGGAATCGATACTATTTATGTTAAAGATGGTGCAGCATTTTATATGGAAGGCGGCATTCACGTGATCTTCTATGTCACAGCTTCCAATTTGCATATATCAGGAGGAATTGCGACTGAAAATTTATGCAGCTCCCTTTTATTTGATTATAGCAACGCTCCGCCCAATGGCTGTGCTCTCGCTCCGGTAGCCGCATTTCAATCCAGTGATTCTGCCTTTTGTTCCGCCACCTGTATTAATTTTTTTGATCTCAGTTCTAATGCAACTTCATGGCAATGGTTTTTTCCCGGTGCGACCCCATCATCTAGCACAGATCAAAACCCTACAAACATTTGCTATGACAGCAGCGCCAGCTTCGATGTAACGCTTGTAGCAACAAATGATATTTCCAGTGACACGCTAACGATTTCTGACTTCATTACTGTTTATGAGCCACCATCGCTTTCACCTATTAGCCAAAGCGGTGATACTTTGTTTTCTATTCCCGGGTATACAAGCTATCAGTGGTATCTCGACAGCACACTCATCATTGGCGCCACGGATTATTTCTATGTGGCCTCCCAGGGTGGAGATTACACAGTAGTAGTTACGGATAACAATGGCTGCTCATCGTCTCAATTGTTGAAAGATGTAACAACCGGAATTTCATCAGGCAGTTTGAGCGGGAATAATCAAGTGATTGCCTTCCCCAATCCCGCATCCGATTTAATTTTTATTCTTGATGAAAGAAGTGAATTGCTCCTGTTCAATGATATTTTCGGCAGAGAATTACTAAGAGTTCAAACCACCTCTTTCCAAACCACGGAAGTAGACGTGTCGGAATTTCCGTCTGTATTTATTATTCATCCACTGAATGGAAATCCCATTAAGGTGCTCAGGCATTGAGTGCATACTTTCCCTCTTGGATTGTGACTTAAATGTTCAAAAGAAAGGCAGTTCGCTTTTCAGAATTATTTTACATTGTCAGCGCTATTTTTTCTCACTAAAAACCTTACAAGATGAATGTATCGATACGAAATCAGAAACGCGCCTGCAAATTTGCAGCGGTGACTCTTTTACTTATGTTGTGCAGCTTAAAGAATCAGGCGCAGGGAACATGGACAGCGCTTACCAACAAAGCACCGGACATCAACGGTGGCGAGATGCTGTTACTCTCTGATGGAACGGTGCTGGCTAAAACTTTTTCGGGTGGCAGCGATGGCTATGGAAACCTTTACGACAAACTTACACCGGATATTCATGGAAGTTATATTAACGGAACGTGGACTAAGATCGCCAACATGAAAAGCACTCGACTTTATTATTCATCGCAAGTGCTGAAAGACGGAAGAGTGTATGTGGCCGGAGGTGAATACGGCTCAGGAAATTCAAAAGGCGAAACGTATGATCCATTATCCAATGTTTGGACGGCTGCACCGAATCCGGGAAAAACTATAAGTGATGCTAATTCAGAAATTTTAGAAGACGGGCGTGTATTGCAGGCATTAGTCACCGGCAGTTTAAAAGGTACCGACTATTATGATCCTGTTGCTAATACTTATTCCACCGGACCCACTGCGCTCGGTGTACACAATGAATCTGTTTGGGTCAAGCTGCCTGACAATTCCATCTTGTTTGTCGATGCCAACACAACAAATTCCGAGCGATACATTCCTTCAACCGGCACGTGGCTGGCTGATGCAACTTTGCCTGTTTCACTGTATGATCCTTATGGATTGGAAACCGGAGCGGGATTTCTGCTGCCTGATGGACGGGCATTCTTTCTTGGCTCTACAGGACATACCGCTTATTACACGCCATCCGGGAGTACCACGCCGGGTTCATGGGCAGCAGGTCCTGATATTCCGGGAGCGAAAGGAACGCCGGATGCTCCGGCAGCCATGATGGTAAACGGAAAGATTCTTTGTGCAGTTTCTCCCACTCCCACTTCGCTGAATCATTTTCCTACTCCCACTTCATTTTATGAGTTTGATTATAGTGCGAATACCTTTACTTCGATTTCTGCACCGGGCGGAGGAACTACTAAAAACGTTCCTTCTTATGTTACGGGTATGCTTGATCTGCCGGATGGTTCGGTGCTCTTTGGATTTCAGGATTCAACGCAATATTATGTTTACACACCCTCAGGCTCTGCTTTAGCTTCAGGAAAGCCGGTTATAAATAGCATACGGAAAAATGATTGTGCTTCTTCAACATCATCTTATACTATTACCGGAACTTTGTTCAACGGAATTTCCGAAGGAGCAGCATATGGCGATGATTGGCAGATGGCAAGCAATTATCCCATTGTACGGCTTACGTTGGGTACTAAGGTCTATTATGCCCGCACTTATAATTGGAACAGCACAGGCGTACAGAGAGGATCTAATGCAGATACTGCACAATTCACTTTGCCTGCAGGGCTTTCCGCAAACACCTATTCTTTAGTCGTTGTGGCTAACGGTATCGCATCAGATGCGGTCTCATTTGTTCCTGTTCTTAAAGCTATCATTACTCCCTTAGGCAGTCTTGACATTTGTCAAACCGGTTCAGTAGCGCTTCAGGCGAATAGCGGGCCAGGCTATACTTATCAATGGAAGAAAGGTGCGCAAAACATAGCTGGCGCCACGAACCAAACGTATACGGCAACTACGAAAGGAAGCTATAAAGTGATTGTGAGTAATACAAGTGGTTGCAGCAAAACTTCGCCGGTGGTACAAGTTACTAAGAGCTGCAAAGTTTCTTCTGATGAAATTGCAGACAATTCAGGACTTTCAGTTTATCCGAATCCCAACGATGGGATGTTTATGGTTGATTTCTCAATGGCTGACGAATCAATTAATGCCATGGCCACAGTTCAAGTGATAAATATGATTGGCCAAAAAATTTATGAAGAAAATATCCCGGTTGTGAATGGAAGGTTACAGAAAGAAATTTCTTTCACTAATGAAACGGACGGTGTTCACTTTGTTAAAGTGCTTGTGAATGGCGAGCAATTTACAAGCCGGGTTTTAATTTCGAAATAGACAATAAGCTTTTATTCCGGCTGTTCTGCATTAAGCTAAAACTAATAAACAGAACAGCCGGAATAAAAAGTCATAGGTCTAATTTATAACATAAATATTTTTAGCAGCGCAAATATCCTTTAGCTTTTTAGGCCAAACAGAAACACTCACTTCTCCCAAATGCGCTTTTCGTAAGAGATACATTAATGTACGTGATTGCCCGATGCCACCTCCTATACTTAACGGAAGCACATTGTTAATTATAGCGCTGTGGTAAGGCGTTGACAAAAGTTCAAGCTGATTGGACATTTCGAGTTGTGTACGGAGGGTCTCCGCATTTACCCTGATTCCCATAGAGGAGAGTTCATGCCGTCGCCTTGTCACCGAATTCCAAACGAGGATGTCTCCATTAAGACCGTGAGTAATTCTTCCTTTGTCTGATCTTACTGCTGTTACCCAGTCATCATAGTCGGCGGCTCTCATTTCATGAGGATATCCGTCAGCGAGCGGCCAGCCGATGCCAACTATAAATAGTGCGGGATACTCTTGCAGAATGGCTGTTTCTCTTTGCTTGCGCGGTAAATCCGGAAACTTTTCCAGGATCTCTTCGGCATGAATAAAAGCGATCTCTTTCGGAAGGTCAGGGACATTCATTTTCTTCAATGCCGGAAACAGATCCTGTGCATATAATTCCGCATCAGTAATCACCTTCCAGATTTTATTTACAATCATTTTTAGAAAATCAAGATTCCTCTCGTCGACAGTCATCACGCGTTCCCAATCCCATTGATCGACATAGGCGCTGTGATCGTGATCGAGGAAATAATCTTTCCGAACCGCGCGCATATCTGTGCAGATGCCTTCACCGGGTTTCATGTCGAATTGTTTTAGTGCTATTCTCTTCCACTTAGTAGCTGCCTGTACTACCTGTGCATCAACGGGATTCTTACCGTTATCATTGTTGATGTGAAATGAAACCGGCGTGCGTGACCCATCGCGATCAAGCATATCATTTACACCACTTTCTTTATCCACTATGAGCGGAACTTCCACCATCATCAGTTTTAGCTCTCTGCACAAGTTGGAAGTGATGAATTGTTTAACCGCATAAATTGCTTTCTGCGTTTCTCTTTTATCGAGAGGCGTCGAATAGTCGACCGGAAGAATTTTTTCTATTTCTTCATAAGTGCTTATACCCGGACCGGCCAGATCAGCTTTCTTATCTGCTATGGTTGCCATGATGTTAATGTTTAGATGAAGTCATAATATTACCTTCAAGATCAGCTGCAAGACATGATTTTTTTCATTTTCGCCGTTGACCTAAATCATGATTTGGAAAATTTAGTTTGTACAATGTTTTCTTGCTTCTAAAATGAAATCTGGTTGATTATGTTTGTGGAAACAGCGTATGCTCAATCTGAATTTTCCCTCCTTCCCGAATCTCACCACGTCAAGATTAACCCTTAGACAACTAAAAGCTGATGATGCGAATGAGATTTTTCTCATCCGCTCTGATGCCAGCGTGAATCAGTACCTCGATCGTCCTAAAGCCAATTCAATTGAAGACGCCCGAATATTCATTGAGAAAATCAGAGTGGGTATGCTGAAGAAGGATTCACTTTATTGGGCCATTACGTTAAAGAACGATTCGAAATTGATAGGCACCGTCACACTTTGGAATATTTCAGTTGAAGAAATGAAAGGGGAGATCGGGTATGAATTGCTTCCGGCCTTTCAGGGAAAAGGAATTATGCAGGAAGCAATTGCTGAAGTCCTTGCTTTCGGATTTGAAAAAATTGGACTTAAAAAGATCGAAGCTTTCACTCATGCACGCAATGAAAAATCTGTGCGATTGCTGATGCGAAATAATTTTAGCAGAGATGCTGAACTTGAAAACGAGCTGAAACAGACCGATGAATTTGGTGAAATGGTCACCTATTCACTTGTTGAAACGAATTGGCGGCGATCGTGAATACTTTTATCCTCCCATGCGTCGCCGTGTCAGGTGATTTATTATTTTCACCATTCCGAACAAAACAGACACACATGCTATGATCTGTTTTGAGAGGGAAATTTTCAAAAATAGTTACAGGGCCACTAGACGATGAAAAATAAAATTCCAATTCTATCACTCTGTGCTTTCGCATTTTTAAATCCACGGTTTTCTAATGCGCAGCATGCAGAAAATCCGGTTGATAAAGCAAAACCGGAACAGCTTGAAAAATTAGGCGACCATTATATTCCGAATGCATACGGCAATAAGAAAACTTCACCGCCATACACAAGCACAAGTGCCACCTTGCGCAACACGAATGTATTTACGATGCAAGTTAATGTGGATTCAAACGGGCAAAACATCATAGGCGATGCGGCCAATGAACCGAACATTGCAGTAAATCCGCAGAATGAAGATGAGATTGTGATCGGGTGGAGGCAATTCGATAACGTTATCAGCAATTTCAGGCAGGCTGGTTGGAGTTATACTTCTGATGGCGGACAGACATGGACATTCCCCGGCGTGATTGAACCGGGTGTGTTCCGTTCAGATCCTGTGCTCGACTTTGACTCATCAGGAAATTTTTATTACAACAGTTTAACTCTCGACAATTTTGGAAATTTTCTGTGCAAAGTTTTTAAAAGTGATGACGGTGGTTCATCATGGGATAACGGCACCAGCGCATATGGCGGCGACAAACAATGGATGACCATCGATCGCAGCGCCGGAACAGGCAGCGGGAATATTTATGCATTCTGGACTTATGCTTACAGCGATTGTGCGCCTGGTTTCTTCACTCGCTCAACGGATGATGGCGACAGCTATGAAAGCTGCACACAAATAGGCGGCTATCCTTTCTGGGGAACTTTAGCCGTTGGAATTAACGGCGAGCTCTACATCGCCGGAAACGATGGCTTCGGTAATATGGAAGTCGTGAAATCACTCAATGTGCAGTATGCTGATTCATCGGTAACGTGGCAGGCGCCTGTGCAGGTTGATATGGATGGTTTCTTTGATGGTTCAGGAATAAATGAGGAGGGACTTCAAGGTCAGGCGAACATTGATGTGGATCGCTCGAATGGAGCCGGATCAGGAAATGTTTATGTGCTTGCATCCATGACGCGAACTTCGAATCCCGATCCTGCTGATATCATGTTTTCAAAAAGCACGGATGGCGGCGCCACCTGGAGTGCGCCGGTGCGAGTGAACGATGACAATTCACAATCAAATACGCAGTGGTTCGGAACAATGTCAGTAGCACCCAACGGAAGGATCGATGCAATCTGGCTCGATACAAGAGATAGTCCGGGTTATGATTCATCAGCGCTTTATTATTCTTATTCACTCGATCAGGGCGATACATGGTCAGCCAATGAAAAGATTTCCGATTCTTTTAATCCGCATGTGGGTTATCCGAATCAAAATAAAATGGGTGACTACTTCGATATGGTTTCTGATGATTACAGTGCGAACCTTGCCTGGGCTAATACTTTAAACGGAGAAGAAGATGTGTACTACAGCAGAATTACTCCGGGAGTTGCAGTAACTGTGAACGGTGATCCGCTGTCAACTTTTTCAATAACGCCAAATCCTTCGGCAGGAAAAATTATAGTTAGTGTTCCTTCTGTGAATGGAATTAATCAAGGCAAACCTATGAGCGCGGAAATCTTTAATCAGTTGGGTGAAAAATTGTTTACACAGCCGCTTGTAAAATCGAAATCAGAATTAGATATTTCATCGCAGCCCTCAGGAATTTATTTGGTGAAGATTATTGATGCTGCGGGAAATTCTGTGGTAAAGAAAATGGTGAAAGACTAAAGACACAAGTTTTAAGAACTACCACGATTACTGTTCATGGGTAAGTCGACTGTGCTCTTTGAAGCCATTGTTCTTTTATCCTCCTTCCTGGTGAATGAAAACCTTACTAAATCGCTTTGAATTGCGGCGCAACATGAGGGGCAGTTCTGGTTAAATGCTCTAGCCTGAACCTTCCGGCGAAGTAATCAACTTAATGTTCTGCAGAACATCTTTCACACCGTTCAGAACATCTTTTCGGAACTCAGCCATGTGCGAGGATACATTTATGCCGTCAGTTTATCTGATCCCGATCCTCCCTCAAGTTTTTCCGATACCGATCTCTTCCTCGCATTTATTCAGCAAGTAGTTTTTATTCACGCGAGAAAAATTCAAGTTTTTATGCAAATTTTAAAAGGAGCATTAGTCGGTATGCTCATGATTGTCTCTGAACATTATTCTTTCAGCCAATCCAACTCATGCGGTACATGCAGTTCTCCGTGTGGTGCCGCTTGTCTGCTGCCTCAGGTTCCTGCTGCAAGCAGTGATGTCACCAATTATTTTGCTGCTTATAAACTTGCGCCTTATGTGGAAGGCGACGAGAGCACAACAAATTCATTTTCATTTACTGCTACAAATTCCATTATGAACTTTGGATTAATCATCAACTCCACTTGTGGTTCAACCAACACAACGTCATTTACCTGGACCTTGTACGACTCAAACTGCAATGTTCTTCAAACTGGAAATTCGAGCTCGAAATCGTTCACGGGGCTTATGGTCGGGCAGTCTTACACTTTTGCTTTTATACTCACAGTGCCTTCGAATTGCTATCATACCGCTTACTATCCGTACGTATATCCCAATCAGCCACTGCCGTTAAAGCTAAGTTCATTCAATTCAATTCAGCAGGGAAATACAGTGGAGCTAAGCTGGACTACTGAAAGTGAATTGAACAGCCGCTCATTCACCATTCAACGATCCACCGATGCTGTTCATTTTAATGATATCGCTATTATTGATGGTTCAGGCACAAGTTCTGCAAGACGTACTTACTCTTATACTGATTCACTTCCTTTTTCAGGTACAGCATATTATCGCCTGAAGCAATCGGACTATTTCACCAGCTCCACCAGCACCATTTTAGAAATCAACGGCACTAACGATGCAAAGCTCGCTACAGAAGAAGGTAATGATGCCGATGTGACCTCAGTTAATTTTTCACCTGTTGTTTCGGTTGACTTCCAATCTACTGAATCATACAAATTCAATTTAAGTTCTTCAATGGCGGAAATCAATTTGTTTCAGCCCAAGCAATCAACGGTTTTAATTTTTGATGAACGAGGCATTGTTGTGTATCGTGCTGATGTAAATGGCCCTTCAGAGCTGCATGTGCCGATCGAAAATAAGAATGGAATTTGGTATGCCTGCCTGATCAATGAAAATCACAAGGAACTTATGAGAGCGTTCTAAAGATTTTTCTCGCTGAATAGTGATCGCCTGATCACTGCAACACCCGTAGCAACTGCTGCGGGTGTTTGTAATTTTATCGGCTGCAATGGATTTTCAAAACTTGAGAAGATAATGATGTTTGTCTGTCCGCCTTCGAAGTGAGCCGTCATCAATATTATCAATTCATTATGTTTTCAAATTTTGCTTTAGGTCAAACGATGATGACAAAATTGAATTTACTTTAGCGACTCTCGGCCTCCTGATGAAAATAATTTTACCGCTAGTCTTCTCGATATTCCTCCTAAAAACTTCTGCTCAAACAGTTGGATTCTTCTACAACAATCCCGGCTCACTGCCGGGTTACGTCTTGTTTGCACCCGGTGGTAGTGATAGTACATATCTCATTGACAAATGCGGAAAGCGCATTCACACCTGGCACAGTAACTACGATCCCGGACTTTCGGTTCACCTCAACAGTGACGGAAGTTTACTTCGGTGTGGCAATGTCAACAACCCTTTTTTTACTTCTGGAGGTGCAGGTGGTATCCTCGAAAAATTTGATTGGAACAGCGGACTGATGTGGTCTTACATGATTTCCGATATGCAGCAGTGTCAGCATCACGACGCCATACAGCTGCCGAATGGTAATGCCCTGGCAATCGTTTGGCAGGAGTATTCAAAAAATGAGGCCATAGCTCAGGGAAGAAACCCTGCCACAGTGGGAGATCAAATGTGGTCTGACAAGCTGGTGGAAATTCAGCCCGTGGGAAACGATAGCGGTGTAATTGTTTGGCAATGGAATGCCTGGGATCATTTGATTCAGGACTTTGATTCAACAAAAGAAAATTATGGCGTTGTTGCCTCCCATCCTGAATTGATTAACGTTAATGCCGGAGATGAGAATATGCAGGGTGATTGGCTTCATTGCAATAGCATTGATTACAATTCACATCTTGATCAGATTCTCATAAGCTGCCATAACATGAATGAAGTCTGGATTATCGACCACAGCACTACAACGGCTGAAGCAGCATCTCATAACGGCGGCCTCTCTGGCAAGGGAGGCGACCTGCTTTACCGATGGGGCAATCCTCAGGTTTATGGTCGCGGAACGGCGAGTGATCAAAAGTTTTTTGGCCAGCATGATGCAACTTGGATTCCGGCTGGAATGGCAGGCGAAGGGAAAATTCTTGTTTTCAATAATGGACTCGACCGGCCGTCAGGAAATTACACCTCGGTTGAAACATTTACACCTCCGGCAATGGTCAATAATAATTATCCGATTTACGACACGGATGCTTATGCGCCTTCAAACCAGGATTGGGTGTATGAAGCTTTTCCTGCGACTTCTTTTTATACACAAGTTGAAGGTGGCGCACAGCGACTTGATAATGGAAATACGCTCATTTGTGATGCCACTAAAGGGATTTTCTTTGAAGTAGATAGCTTGGGAAACAATGATTGGAAGTATGTAAATCCTGTCGGTATTAATGGAATCACCATTCAGGGTGAGCAGCCTTTGGGTAATGTTTCTTTTCGCTGCACCTTTCTTCCGCCCGATTATGCAGGTTTGCAAGGGCAGATACTTATACCGGGCGCACCGATTGAATTAAATCCGATTAATTATTTCTGTAACAGTTTTCCCCTTCTTGCAGAAGATTTATCTGATTCAGTAATTCTGATTCATCCGGATCCTTTTCACGAGGATTTCTCATTTGATTTGCCGGTTCAATTGAATCATGCATCAATCTCTGTTCATGATGCAATGGGTAGATTGCTCTATGAAGAACAGGATGCTACCATTCAGTCCAATACTTCGCATTCCGTTCACGTTAAAGGCTGCACCGGCTTGCTTTTGCTTACTGTTCTTGATGAAGACGGAAAAATTCGGTGGAATCAGAAATTGATTTCGCAGTAAAAAAAATTTTCGCCTAATTGTTGTTTTCTGAATTACTGTTTGCAAAACTTCCCGGATTGAATTTTTCCTTTCTCTTGAATTGAATAGAAATAAATTCCTGAGGGAAGCGCAGATATATTCAATTCATTGATTCCGGCATTCAAAGTGGGGTTCAATTTTTCGATTCCTGTCACATCAAAAATTCTGAATTCTGCAGCGGATAACTTTTCATTTCCTGAAATAAAAAGAATATCATGAGCCAGCGCGGGGAAAACAGTAACAAATGATTGCTGCGCATTTTCCAGAGAAGTTGCAACCACACCCAGATTTCCTTCTCCGGTAATGTTCTGTGCATAAACGCCGCCCCCGCTGCGCTGATCGTACCACACAACGACTTCCTGATCATTCATGAAGGCGCCCATCGTTGCGTCATACTTGTTGCTGCTCACCGCTGAAATCATTTTGTTCCAGATTGCATTTCCGTTCAAATCAAATTTTATCACTTTAAAATTTTGTGTGATCACACCACCGTCGGTGTAAGCCACCATCCATCCGTCATCGGCACGTGCGATCCCGAACGGAGTGCGATAATCTGAACTGCTGAGAGAAAGTAATTCATAACCTGTGTCGCCCCATAATCTGTTTCCTGATGAATCAATCTTTTGTGCATAAATGCCTGACTGATTCTGCGAGTTATCAAGCACCTGCAATGAGACACCGATCTGATCAGAATTGCTGAGATAAGAAATACCGCTAACAAGCCGATGATTGTTGGCGAACACGGCAATCTCTGTTCCGTTGGTCCCGAATAAATTATTTCCGTTGCTGTCGATACGCTGTATGAATGCATCGTTAATACTTGGATTCCCCGGCTCACCTCCGTTGAAGGCAATAAGTATCCCTTTCTTGCCGTCGCCTGCTACTACGGGCCATTCGAAAAATGAAGTGGAGTAAGTAGAAGATTTTGTAGGGGTCGTCCACAATGCGTTTCCTGAGCTGTCATAATGATCAGCGTAAATGATGCTGGTTACGGAGGGAAAACTTCCGGTCTCCTGCACGTAGCTCATCATAAAAGTTTCATCGTCGAGATTCACGAACTCAGCGCGCGAATAATTCTTTGAATTCGATTTGATATTCTTGTTTGCACTCCATCCGAGATTACCGTCTGCAGTGATTTTCTGAAACGCAATCCATTTTTTTGTTGCCGATGCGTTCCATGCAATGATCACATCATTGTTCTCAAGCACACCGATGGCGGGGGCCACTTCAAATGTCGCAGAAGTGTCGTGCAGCACAATGCCATCATTTCCCCAAATAAAATTCCCGGACTGATCAAGCTTGTAAACTACAGGCTGAAGATTTCCCGTGCGCTCATCCTGAAAAGCGAGAATGGCATTTCCATCGTTGTCCACGCCAAGATTATAAATGTAAAGGGCAGAACCTGTAGGATGATTGCTCACTAGCAGTCCGTCATCACCCCACAATTTATTTCCCTGCACGTCGAACAACTGCATTCGCGCATCGTAGTTGGCGCCATCTGTTTCAAACCATGAAACATAAGTATATCCATTCGGGGCGGTGGCTTGCAGCGGAGTCACTTCATCCACTCCGGCATTGTCCTTAACAACTGTGTTTTGCGTTGAATCGTTGCTCCACTGCGCAGAAACAAGTTGAACCGCAAAAGCAAAAACGATAGTTGAGTAAATTTTTTTCATAGACGCTTTTAAATGATTTGAAAATTGAGCTGTAAAATTATCCTGAATTCGATGAATATACAGTTGAAGAAACAATCAGATCATAAAGATTTCATTTTACTCTTGTCAAAAAGGTTGTGGCCGCGGGTTTGATTATCGAAAATTTTATATGCCATTCCATCGGTATTGAAGAGAATGGCAAATTGTTGCAAGTACCAATCATCAGGTTTCACCTTGAAATGACTGAAGTTATTTCGGTATAGAAGCGCGAAGCTAAAATCAGGATCGCTGATGTTGAACATGAGTTCAAACAAATCACGGTTTACCGGATCGCCTTCGCCGAACAGCTGCAGAATTTGCGAGGAATCTTTTCCCTTCACAAGTTTTTCGAACAGCACCGGATCAGAATAAATTTTCATGAAGCGCTTGTAATCTCGTTTTGATTCCTGCGGATAAACTTTGGAAAGCGTTTTTACTGCTTTTGAAGAATCCGAATCCATCGAATGACCGAAAGGCGTCATCAAATTTTGAAGCATGAACATCAGCGACAGAAGAATCATCTTCATGCAAACCAATTTCCTAAATTAAAACCTATCAGAACTGATAGCCGATTCAGTTTGCTTTCATCATTCGCACACTTGCTTAACTTTGTCACTTCAAATAATCAAACTATGGCCGAAGTAGTTCGCATGCCGAAGATGAGTGACACGATGACGGAAGGAGTGATCGTTGCCTGGCACAAAAAAGTGGGCGACAAAGTGAAGCCGGGTGATGTGCTCGCCGAAATTGAAACAGACAAAGCTGTGATGGAGTTTGAAAGTTTTCAGGAAGGAACACTCCTCTACATCGGAGTTGAAAAAGGCCAGGCAGTGAAGGTGGATGATGTGATTGCTGTTCTTGGAAAAGAAGGAGAGGATTACAAAGCTCTGTTGAAATCAAATGGTGCTGCGAAAAAGCAGGAAGTGAAAGAAGAAATTCAGAAAGCCACTCCACCACCTGCTGAA
>Ga0335085_10003457_pt1 | contig 27319 bp, 32 predicted proteins | sample Lox_Sample_45_FD_206712 | JGI IMG/M metagenome (GOLD analysis project Ga0335085, IMG submission 206712) | Soil microbial communities from Loxahatchee National Wildlife Refuge, Florida, United States - Lox_Sample_4.5 | ecosystem: Environmental > Terrestrial > Soil > Wetlands | place: USA...
CGGTGCAGATGGGCGTCGGCATGGACCTGACGATCTTCGCGGTGCACCTGCTCGGCATGAGCTCGATCCTGGGCTCGATCAACATCATCACCACCATCCTCAACATGCGCGCGCCGGGCATGACGCTAATGCGCATGCCACTGTTCTGCTGGACCTGGCTGATCACCGCCTACCTGCTCGTGGCGGCGATGCCGGTGCTCGCGGGCGCGGTGACGATGACGCTCACCGACCGGCACTTCGGCACCTCGTTCTTCAACGCCGCGGGCGGCGGCGACCCGGTGCTGTACCAGCACATCTTCTGGTTCTTCGGTCATCCCGAGGTCTACATCATCGCGCTGCCGGCGTTCGGCGTGGTCTCGCAGGTGATTCCGGCGTTCTCGAGGAAGCCGCTGTTCGGCTACGCCTCGATGGTGTATGCGACCTCGGCGATCGCGATCCTGTCGTTCATCGTCTGGGCGCACCACATGTACACGGTGGGCATGCCGGTGACCGGGCAACTGTTCTTCATGTACGCGACCACGCTCATCGCGGTGCCCACCGGCGTCAAGGTGTTCAACTGGGTGGCGACGATGTGGAAGGGGTCGCTCTCGTTCGAGACGCCGATGCTGTTCGCGATCGGCTTCCTGTTCCTGTTCACCATGGGCGGCTTCACGGGGCTGGTGCTGTCGCTCGTGCCGATCGACATCCAGCTGCACGACACCTACTACGTGGTCGCGCATTTCCACTACGTGATGGTCGCGGGCGCGCTGTTCTCGGCCTTCGCGGGCGTGTATTTCTGGCTGCCCAAGTGGACCGGCCGCATGTACGACGAGACGCTCGGCAAGTGGCACTTCTGGCTGACGATGATCTTCTTCAACATGATCTTCTTCGTGCAGCACTTCCTGGGGCTCGCCGGCATGCCGCGGCGCGTCCCGGACTACCCGCTCATCTTCGAGACCTGGAACAAGATCAGCTCGATCGGCGCCTTCGGCTTCGGCCTCACGCAGCTGCTGTTCCTGTACATCGTGCTGAAAGCGATCCGCAGCGGCGAGAAGGCGCCCGAGCGGCCCTGGGAGGGCGCGGACTCGCTGGAGTGGACGCACCTGCCGACGCCGGTGCCGTACCACTCCTTCGAGAGCCCGCCGGTGCTGAAGTAGGAGCGGCGTGAGCAAGAACCTGAAAACGGCCCTGCTGCTGGGGGCGGTCTCGGTCACCACGTTCATGCTGATCATCCTCAAGTACTGGTTCTTCAAGCCATGAGCATGGCGCAGCGCCTGGAGCAGCAGCAGGACAACCGCCGGATGCTCACGCGGCTGTCGATCGTCGCGATGGCGATGTTCGGCTTCGGCTTCGCGATGGTTCCGTTCTACCGGGCGTTCTGCGAGGCGGTCGGCGTCAATTCGCTCGTCGAGCGCGACGCGGCGCCCACCAACAGCCAGGTCGACTTCTCGCGGCTGGTGACTGTCGAGTTCGACGCCAACGTCCGCGAGCTGCCCTGGCGCTTCCGCCCGGTGGTCGGCCACGTGCAGGTGCACCCCGGGCAGCTCGTGCAGGTCGAATACGAGGTGTCGAACTCGCGCGCCACGCCGGTCACCGGCCAGGCGATCGCCAGCTTCGGGCCGGAGCTCGCCGGCCGCTATTTCAAGAAGCTCGAGTGCTTCTGCTTTTCGCAGCAGACGCTCGCCGCCGGGGAGACGCGCAGGATGCCGGTGACGTTCCTCGTCGATCCGACGCTGCCGCAGGACGTCAACACCATCACGCTCTCGTACACCTTCTTCGAAGTCGCGGGAAAAAGCTGATGGAGGCGACTGTGCAGAAGCCCGACGCGCACGACGACGACCGCGAGCGGCCGTCGTTTCTGGACACCGTGAAAACGGTGCTCTGGGGCGCGCTCGGCGTGCGCCGCAAGGCCGGGCACGAGCGCGCGTCGCTCAATCCGCTGCACCTGATCGTCGCGGCGGTGATTTTCGTGGTGCTATTCATTTTCACGCTGCTGACGATCGTGAAGATCGTGCTGAGCTAGGCGAGGGAGACAAAAAAGATGGAACACGGCGCATCCACCACCACGCGGCAGGCGCATTACTTCGTGCCGCAGCCCATGCCCTGGCCGATCATGGGCTCGTTCTCGCTGTTCTGCCTCGCTGTGGGCGGCGTGTTCGTCATGAACGGCTCCTCCGGGGGCTTTGTCGGCATGGCGGTCGGCCTGATGACGCTGCTCTACATGATGTTCCGCTGGTTCGGCGACGTGATCCGCGAATCCGAGGGCGGCAAGTACGGCGGCTGGGAGGACATGTCGTTCCGCTGGGGGATGAGCTGGTTCATCTTCTCGGAGGTGATGTTCTTTGCCGGCTTCTTCGGCGCGCTGTTCTGGGCGCGCGTGATGTCGGTGCCCGACCTCGCGAGCCTCGAGCACCAGGCCCTGCTCTGGCCCGGCTTCAGCGGCCACTGGCCTTCGGCGGGGCCGGGCTTCGAGGAATCGTTCACGCCGATGGGCGCCTGGGGCATCCCGGCGATCAACACGGCGCTGCTGCTGTCCTCGGGGGTCACGGTGACGATCGCGCACTGGGCGCTCAAGGAAGGCAAGCGCGGCATGCTCAGCCTGTTCCTGTTCCTGACGATCGTGCTGGGCGTGATCTTCCTCGGCTGCCAGGCCTTCGAGTACTCGCACGCCTATTCCGAGCTCAACCTCAAGCTCTCGACCGGCGCCTACGGCTCGACCTTCTTCATGCTGACGGGCTTCCACGGCTTCCACGTCACTTGCGGCGCGATCATGCTGACGGTGATCCTGTTTCGCTGCCTGTCGGGCCACTTCAAGCCCGACCACCACTTCGCGTTCGAGGGAGTGGCCTGGTACTGGCACTTCGTCGACGTGGTATGGCTGGGCCTGTTCATCTTCGTCTACTGGCTATAGGTGCCGGTTCGGGAACAGGCCGAAGTAGTAGCCGAGCATCAGGAACGCGAACAGCGCGACCGACAGCCCGACCCGGATCGCCAGCGCCTTCACCATGCGCCGGGAATTGCTGCGGTCGCGCATCATGAAGACCGCGGCCGAGCCGAGGCTCGCCACGATCGCGATCAGCACCGCGATCACCAGGTAGCGCATCACCGCGGGCAGTGTAGCGCGACGCGCAGCTCGACGACATGCACTCCCGACCTTCCTTCCGCTTCCGTCCGCCGTGGTGGGGCGCGGCGCTCGCGGCCGCCGGCTGCGCGGCCGGCATCGCGCTCGGCAACTGGCAGACGGACCGCGCCGCACCGAAGCGCGCGGCGGCGGCGGCCGTCGAGCGCGTCGAGCTGCGCGGCGAGCTCGACGCCGCGCACACGGTGTACCTCGACAACAAGCTGCGCCACGGCCGGCCCGGCTACGAGATCGTGCAGCCGCTGCGCCTCGCCGACGGCCGGCGCGTGCTCGTGAACCGAGGCTGGATCGCGGCCACCGAGAGCCGCGAGCGGCTGCCCGAGGTGCGCACACCCGCGGGCGCGGTGCAGATCGCGGGCGTGCGCCTCGAGCATTTCGCGCAGGCCCTCGCGCCGGGCGCGGCGCAGGAAGAAGGACGCGTCTGGCAGAACGTCACGGTGGAGCGCTTCGCGCGCTGGTCGGGCCTCGCGCTGGAACCCTGGGTCCTCGAGCAGCACTCGGCGCTCGACGACGGCCTCGAGCACGACTGGCCCGCGGTCGGCCTCAGCGCCGAAGTCAACGAAAGCTATGCGCTGCAGTGGTACTCGCTCGCCGCGCTCTCGGTTCTGCTGTTTTTCGGATTGAATTTGAAGATTGGGAAACGCAATTCCTGAAGAACAAAGGCGCGGTCGAGTCAAGCTCGCGCTGCTCGCGGCGTTCTTCGCGCTGCCGGTGGCCGCGGGCTGGCTGATCTGGGGCCTGGATCTCGCCCCGGGCAGCGCGGGCAACTACGGCACGCTGCTGCGGCCACAGCCCGTGGCGCTGCCCGCCGTGCCCGCGCTGAAAGGCAAATGGGTGCTCGTGCAGTTCGACGGCGGCGCCTGCGCTGCCGCCTGCGAGCGCAAGCTCTATTTCATGCGCCAGGTGCGCCGCGCGCAGGGGCGGGAGATGGATCGCGTGGCGCGCCTGTGGCTGCTCACCGATGGCGTACAGCCGGCCCCCGCGCTGCTCAAGGCGATCGAGGGTACTGTGATCGCGCCGCGCGGCGGGATCGACGCGGCGAACGGGGCGTTTCCGGCCGAGGGCTCGGTGAGCGACCACATCTATCTCGTCGATCCGCTGGGCAACCTGATGATGCGCTTTCCCCGGGATCCGGAGCCCGCGCGCGTGATCAAGGACTTGCAGCGCCTGCTGCGCGCGTCGAGCTTCGGCTGAGATAGAATCGCGCACCTTGAGCACCGAACTCCTCCGCGCTTCGGCCCCGCGCTCCTGGCTGCACCGGGCGCGCTCGTTCTACGCGCTCACCAAGCCGCGAGTGGTGTCGCTCATCGTCTTCACCGCGGTGATCGGCATGATGCTCGCGGCGCCCGGCATGGTGCCGCTGCAGGCGCTGCTCGCCGGCACGGCCGGCATCGCGCTCGTCGCCGCGGCCGCGGCCGCCTTCAACTGCCTGGTCGAACAGAAGATCGACGCACGCATGCGGCGCACGAGCTGGCGGCCGCTGCCGCGCGGCGAGCTCACGCCGCTCGAGACGGTGGTGTTCGCGGGTGCCGTCGGCGGCTTCGGCCTGTGGCTGCTCGCGCACTACGTGAACGCGCTCACCATGTGGCTCACGTTCGCCACCTTGGTGGGCTACGCGGTCGTGTACACCGTGATCCTCAAGCCGCTCACGCCGCAGAACATCGTCATCGGCGGCGCCTCGGGCGCGATGCCGCCGGTGCTCGGCTGGGCCGCGGTCACCGGCGAAGTGAGCACGCAGTCGCTGCTGCTGTTCCTCATCATCTTCGCCTGGACGCCGCCGCATTTCTGGTCGCTCGCGCTATACCGCACCGAGGACTACGCGCGCGCAGGCGTGCCGATGCTGCCGGTCACGCACGGCCAGGTCTACACGCGCCTCCAGGTCCTGCTCTACACGCTGATTCTGTTCGGCGTGTCGCTGCTGCCCTACGCGGCGCGCATGAGCGGGCTGCCGTATCTCGCCGCCGCGGTGGTGCTGGGGCTGATCTACCTCGGCTACGCGGTGCGCATCCACCTCGCCTACAGCGACGCGCTCGCGCGCCGCTGCTTCCGTTATTCGATCGTCTACCTTGCCGCGCTGTTCGCGGCGCTGCTGGTTGACCACTATCTGGCGTTCTAGCCTGGCGCTGCTCCTTGCCGCGGCGCTGGCCGCCTGCGGCGGGCCGGAAGGGCCGAAGTTCCGGGGCACCGACGTCACGGGCGCCGATTTCGGCAGGTCGCTCGCGCTCACCGGGCACGATGGAAAACCCAGAGTGCTCGAGGATTTCCGCGGCAAGCTGATCGTGCTGTTCTTCGGCTACACGCATTGCCCCGACGTGTGCCCTACGACGCTCGCCGACGTCGCGGGATCGCTCAAGGCGCTCGGCGCGGACGCGGCGCGCGTGCAGGTGCTGTTCGTCACGCTCGACCCGGAGCGCGACACGCGCGAGGTGCTGTCGCAGTATGTGCCGGCGTTCGATCCTTCGTTTCTCGGCCTGTACGGCGACGCCGCGGCCACCGAGCGCGCCGCCAAGGAGTTCAAGATCTTCTACGAGAAGCGGCCCGGCGGCGCGCCGGGCGCTTACACGCTCGACCACAGCGCGCAGGTGTTCGTGCTGGACACCGAGGGCCGTCTGCGCCTCGTCGAGCGCAACGAGCGCATCGCGCAGGACCTCGCCGAGGACCTGCGCGCGCTGCTGAAGAGTTGAGTGCCACTGAGCAATTTGTCGCATTCACGGGACACTAGCTGCAACTTTTCTCACCGATAACCGCGACTACCTCGTAGGTTTTCCTTCCGCGGTCGGGGTAATCTGAAATTTGACTTTGCGCAACGGCATGCCTGCGCGCAAGGAGGCGTCCACGATGGCTACGTCCTTCGGTCCCGTCCCGCTCGTCGCGAGCGAATCGCGTCTCTGGCCGCTCGCGGGGCCGGCTTACTGGCTGGCGATTCCGCTGGTTGCCGTCGCCTATGCGGTCGCGGCATCGATCTCTCTCGCGCTCGCGATCCCGCCCGGCTATGCAAGCGCCGTGTGGCCGCCCGCGGGCATCGCGCTCGCCGCATGGCTCGCCTTCGGCAGCCGGATCTGGCCCGCGATCCTGATGGGCGCTGCGCTCGCCAATTTGGGGGTCAGCGGCACTCCCGCGGCAGTGGCGCTCGCCATCGGCGCGGGCAACACCGCCGAGGCCGCGCTGGCGGGTCTGCTGGTCGCGCGGTTCATCGGGATCCGGCATCGCTTTGAATCGCCCGCGACGGTCTGGCGATTTGCCGCCATTGCCCTGGTCGCGCCGACACTTGCCGCGATGAACGGCGTCCTGACTCTGGCGCTCGTGGGGCAGGTGCCGTGGGGCGACTTCGGCACGCACTGGACCACGTGGTGGCTGGGGGATGCCACCGGCATCGTCATCGTGACCCCTCTGCTGCTGAGCTGGAGCGAGGAGCGCACCGGCAGTACGCCGGGTGAGCGACGTATCGAGGCGCAGCTGTTCGCCGCACTGCTCACACTGCTGTGCCTGACAGTGGCATCGACAACGTACTTTCCCACGGATATCGTCCGGAAGCTCGTGTTCCTGCTGATCCCGCTGGTGACCTGGGCGGCCGCGCGGCTCAATCAGCGAGCGGTTACGGCGGCGAGCTTCGCCGTCTCGGTGGTGGCGACCCTCGACCTGCTCGGCGGCGCGCCGGGCATGTTCACGCGGCTGCCGTTGAACGAAGCATTGCTGCTGCTGCAGCTGTTCGTGAGCACCGTCGCTCTCGCCGGCCTGACGCTGTCGGCGTCGACCGGGGAACTCGTGCGCGTGAACGCGAAGCTCGACGCGGCGCGCTCGGACCTCGAGAAGCTGCTGCGCGAGCGTACCGAGGAGCTCGACCGCACGATCGCGCACCAGATTCTGCTGGCCCGGCGGATGGTGAAGATCCGCGACGAGGAGCGCAGGCGCTTTGCGGCGGATCTGCACGACGGCGTGGCGCAGGACGTGACGTCGCTGGGCGTCGCGCTGGACGTGATGCTGGCCGAACGGCGCGCCAAAGGCCCCGCCTGGTTCGATGAGCGCCTGCAGGAAGCGATGGCGATTGCGCGGCGGGCAGGGACGGCGCTACGACAGGCGATCAGCGGGCTGCATGAGCCCAGCCTGGACGTCAATCCGCTCGCGACCGTCCTGCGACGCTATGCGGCGGAATTCGAGGCGCGCACCGGCATCCTTGTGAACGTGGAGGCGGTGCCGGCGCGGGAGATCCTGCCGCTGAACGCCAAGGTCGCGCTGCTGCGCATCTGCCTGGAGGCGCTCGCCAACACTGAAAAGCACGCTGATGCGGATTCAGTGCACGTCGTCCTGCACCGGGACGCCCGTGCCATTCGCCTGGTGGTCGAGGACAACGGGCGCGGATTTGATCCCGCGGCTGTGCGCGGCGGCAGCGCGGGCGTCGGGCTGATGATCATGCGAGAGCGTGCGACCGCGCTGCGTGCGCGGTTCGACGTGATTTCGCGTCCGGGGGCCGGCACGCGCGTCGAATGCGAGATTGCCACGGAGCCTAGGTGATCCGGGTCCTGGTCGCGGACGACCACGGCGTGCTGCGCGAAGGGCTCTGCCGGCTGCTGGAGACCGATCCGGAAATCCGCGTGGTTGGCGCCGCGAGCGACGGGCGAGACGCGGTGGCGCAGGCGGCCGCGACGCGGCCCGAGGTGGTCGTCATGGACATCTCGATGCCGATGATGGGCGGCATCGAGGCGACGCGCGCGATCGTCGGCCATGCCCCCGAGACCGCGGTGGTGATGCTTTCGATGCACTCGGCCGAGTGCACCGTGCGCGAGGCGCTCGATGCCGGCGCGCGCGGCTACCTGCTGAAGGAGACCGCGGGCAGGGAAGTGCTCGAGGCGGTGCGCGCCGTGGCCGCCGGCGCACGCTACCTCGGCCCGGGGCTGCGCGACCTGGAAGCTGCGCGCGCTTCGGGCGATCCGACCGCGCGGCTCACGGCCTCCGAGCGCCGCGTGCTGCGCCTCGTGGTCGAGGGCAAGTCGAACGCCGAGGCCGCGCAGCTGCTCGGCCTGTCGCCGCGCACGGTCGAGACCTACCGCATCCGACTCATGGACAAGCTGCAGGTCGACGATCTGCCGTCGCTGGTCAAGTTCGCCATCCGCAACGGCCTCACCTCGATCGAGTAGCGCGGCCGCGCGTTGTGGGATCACGACGCGCCGCGTCGTGGATTCACGATTTCCAACGCGCGCCGACGCCCGTAGCATGTGCAGCCGCGAAATCGCGAATTCACCATTCGTCACGAACCGACATGCCCGCGCGCGGCGCGCCCGCCCTTGCCCGAGTCAGTTCCAGCATCTCCGTGCTGGTCGCCAACGATCAGCCGATCCTGCGCGACGGCCTGCGCGCGATCCTCGACGGCGAGCGCGACATCCGAGTGATCGCGAGCGCTCGCGACGGCGGCGAGGCGGTGCGCGAGAGCGAGCGCCACCAGCCCCAGGTGGCGCTGCTCGGCGTCGAGATGGCCGGACTGGACGGCATCGAGGCGACGCGCATCATCGCCGAGCGCAGTCCCTCGGTTCGCGTGCTCCTCCTCTCGGCGCACCCGGCGCCGGGCGTGGCGCGGCGCGCGCTCGATGCAGGCGCGCGCGGCTACCTGTCGCGCGAATGCACGGGTGCCGAGCTCGTGAAGGGCGTGCGCGCGGTGGCGGCGGGCGGCCGTTACCTCATCGAGGAGCTGGCGGAGAAGACCCGCGCTCGCGAGCGCATTGCCGGCCGCGACGGTCACGGCGTGGAAAGCCTCACCGACAGCGAGCGGCAAATCCTCAAGCTCGTGGCCGAAGGCAAGTCCAACCCGGCGGTGGCCAGGATGCTCGGCCTGTCGCCGCGCACCGTCGAGACCTATCGACTGAGGCTGATGCGCAAGCTCGACATCGCCAATGTGGCGTCGCTGGTGCGCTATGCGATCCGGCACGGCATCACGCCGCTCGAGTAGCGCCGCCCCGCCGCGATGGCCGGCACCGAGCGAGACCTGCAACCGACGCTGTGCCAGGGGATCGTAGAGGCGATCGCGACTTCGCTACGCTCGCAGGCGGCGGCGAAAGGCGTCGAGCTCGTCGTGGCGCGCGGCGCCGACGACGTCGTCGTGCGAACCGATCGCAAGACGCTCGGCACGATCTTGTTGAGCATGATCGGCGGCGCGATCGATGGCGCGCCGCACGGCAAGGTAGACGTGTGCGTTGCGCGGACCGCGGGGGCCGGGAACCGCTCGGTGGAAATCCGCGTCAGCGGGCCCGCCTTGCCCGGCGATGCGTCGGCCGAGCGCGTCCTGCCGCTCGCCGCCATCCGGGAGCTTGCCGCGCGACTCGGCGGGCAGATCTCGGTGCACGTGAAGCCCGCCGAAGGCGGCACCTACGTGCTGCAACTCCCCGAAGGCTGAGGCTTCGCGCCCGGCTAGGCCGCCGGGGCGGGCAACGCGCCCAACGCCTTGCCCGGCTCGCGCGGCTCGGCCTGCGCCTGCAGCGCCTTCTTCATCTTCGCGAAGGCCTTGGCTTCGAGCTGGCGGATGCGCTCTGCCGAGACCTTGAACTCGGCGGCGAGTTCGTGCAGCGTCGCGGCGTCCTTTTCCCTGAGCCAACGCGCCTCTACGATGCGCCGGCTGCGCGCATCGAGCATCTCCAGCGCGGCGCGCAGGCCGGCGGCCTCGTTGCGCTCGCTCTCGCGCGCCTCGAGCACGCGCGAGGGCTCGCTCTCGGGATCGGCGGCCAGGTAGTGCGCCGGCGCGTAGGATTCCTCGTCGCTGTCGTCGGCCTCGAACGCGAGGTCGCGCCCGCCGAGGCGCATCTCCATCTCGGTGACGTCCTCGGGCCGGACCTTCAGGTCCGCGGCGACGCGGCGCACTTCGTCCGCCGAGAGCGCGGCCGGGCCCTTCTTCAGGGAGCGCAGGTTGAAGAACAGCTTCCTCTGCGCCTTGGTGGTGGCGACCTTCACCAGGCGCCAGTTGCGCAGGATGTACTCGTGGATCTCGGCCTTGATCCAGTGGATGGCGAAGGACACCAGGCGCACGTTGCGCGCCGGGTCGAAGCGCTTGACGGCCTTCATCAGGCCGACGTTGCCCTCCTGGATGAGGTCGGCGTGCGGCAGGCCGTAGCCCAGATAGCCGCGCGCGACCGACACGACCAGGCGCAGGTGCGACAGCACCAGCGAGCGCGCCGCCTCGAGGTCGTTGCGCTCGCGCAGCCGTAGGGCCAATTCGCGCTCCTGCTCGGCGCTCAGCATCGGCAAGCGGTTCACTGCGTGGATGTAGCTTTCGAGACTGCCGGCGGAGACCGACGCGGGCAGCGTCATCGGCAGGGACAGCGCGGTTCGCATTCCTTATCTCCTTGCTAGGGTAATTTTAGCACTCGGATCATTAGAGTGCTAAGTCCCGCCGAGGTTCCAAGGGCGTATTCCTCACAAGCCGCTACCTTGGCTCTATTTCAAGTAAGTATTTGCTAACTGACAGATAGGCGCCCAGCCAGCCCAGCCCGACCGAGAAGAGGAGGACGGCCAAGGAATCGCCCGGGGCGAGGAAGTTGAGCCGGAAGTCGGAGCCATAGCTCGCGGCGAGCTCGGCGACCCCGATGTTGAGCGCGGCAATGCTGCTCCAGAGAATGGCGAGCGCGACCAGGCCGCCCGCGAGGCCTTGCAGCGCGCCCAGGTAGTAGAACGGCCGGCGGATGAACGCGTCGGTCGCGCCGATCAGCTTGGAGATCTCGATCTCGGCGCGCTGCGTGAGGATCTGCAGCCGGATGGTGTTGAAGGTGATGGCCACCAGCCCGAACGCGAGCAGCGCCGCGAGCAGCGCGATCGCCAGGCGCGCGGTGCCTGCGATCGCGCGCAGGCGCCGCGCCCAGGCCGAGTCGGCCTGCACGTGCGCGACGCCGGGCAGCGCGCGCAGCTCCGCGGCGAGCGCCTCGATCGTCGCGGGGTCGGAGGAGGCCGGGTGCAGCACGAAGGCATCCGGCAGCGGATTGCGGCCGAGGGCGGCGACCACCTCGGCGAGGCCCTCGCTCGACTGCAGTTCCTTCAGCGCCTGCTCGCGCGGCACGAAGCGCAGCCCGCGCAGGCGCGCCTCGCCCTTCAGCCGGGCGCCGAGCGCCTCGGCGTCCGCTCGCGTCGCATCGGCGCGCAGGAAGAGCGACAGCTGCGGCTCGAGCGCGGCGCCCGCGGTGGCCGCGCGCAGGCCGCCGAGCAGCGCGTAGCCGCCCGCCGGCAGCGAAAGCGCGATGCCGATCACGAGCGCATTGAGCGCCGCGGCCGCCTTCTGCGCGCCGATCTTGCCGAAGGCCGCCGCGAGCGCCTGGCGGTGCTGCCGCAGCCATGCCCTCACGGCACGATGCTCCCGCGCGCCAGGCGCAGCACGCGCCGCGCAAAGCGGCCGATGAGCGCCTCGTCGTGCGTCGCCACCAGAACCGTGACGCCGACCTGGTTGAACGCGGCGAAGATCTCCAGCACGCTCGCCGCGGATGCCGCGTCGAGATTCGCGGTCGGCTCGTCGGCGATCAGGATCGCGGGGCGGTTGACCACGGCGCGCGCGATCGCCAGGCGCTGCTGCTCGCCGCCGGAAAGCTGGATCGGGTTGGCGCGCTCGCGCGCGGCGAGCCCGACCTTCTCCAGCGCCGCCCGCGCCCGGCGCGCGGCCTCGCGGCCGCCGAGCTCGCTGAAGGCGAGCGGCAGCATGACGTTGTCGTAGACGCTGCGGTCGTAGAGCAGCTTCTGGTCCTGGAACACCAGGCCGACGTTGCGCCGCAGGTAGGGCACCGCGCTCTTCTTCAGCGCGCCGACGTTCTGGCCGTTGACGAGCACCGTGCCGCTCGTCGGCCGCTCGATCGCCGGGATCAGCTTCAGCAGCGTGGACTTTCCGGCGCCCGAATGGCCGGCGATGAACGCGAATTCGCCTTGCGCGATGCTGAAGCTGAGGCCCTTGAGCGCCTCCTGGCCGCCCGGATAGCGCTTGGCGACGGCCGAGAAGCTAATCAAACAGCGCCTCCGCGAACTCCGCGGCGGTGAACGGGCGCAGGTCGTCGATGCCTTCGCCGACGCCGACGAACAGCAGAGGGACCGGGCGCTGCCGGGCGATGCCGAGCACCACGCCGCCCTTGGCGCTGCCGTCAAGCTTGGTCAGCACGAGGCCGGTGAGGCCGAGCGCCTCGTCGAAGGCCTTCACCTGCGCAAGCGCGTTCTGGCCCGTGCCCGCGTCGAGCACGAGCAGCGTCTCGTGCGGCGCGCCCGGCATCGCCTTGGCGATCACGCGCTTGACCTTCTTGATCTCCTCCATGAGGTGCAGCTGCGTGGGCAGGCGCCCCGCGGTGTCGGCGATCAGCACGTCGATGCCGCGCGCGCGCGCCGCGCCCACCGCGTCGAACACCACCGCTCCCGCATCGCCTCCCTGCTGCCCGATCACCGGCACGCCGTTGCGCTCGCCCCAGGCCGCGAGCTGCTCGCGCGCCGCGGCGCGGAAGGTGTCCCCGGCCGCGAGCATCACCGTGCGGCCCTGGCCCTGGAAATACTTCGCGAGCTTGCCGATCGACGTGGTCTTGCCCGAGCCGTTGACGCCCGCGACGACGATCACGCAGGGCCGGGTCGCCGCGGGCGTGCCGCCCGGGTCGAGCGCGCGCTCGAGCGGGCGCAGGTGATCGAGCACGGCCGCCTTGAGCTCCGCCTTCAGCGCGGCGCCGTCCTCGATGCGCGCGCTCTTCGCGCGCGCGCGCAGTTCCTCGATCAGCGCGCGCGTCGCCTCGACGCCGCAGTCGGCCGCGAGCAGCGCGCTCTCCAGCTCTTCGAACAGCGCCTCGTCGATGCTGCCGCGCGCGAGCAGCGCGCCGAGGTCCGTGTTGAGGACTTCGCGCGTGCGCGCCAGACCCGCCTTGAGGCGCGCCGCCCAGGAAGTCGCTGCTAACATGGATGAGTGCATTCTAACAAAGGCGTTCTGCGCATCGTCGGCGGCAAGTACCGCAGCCGGCGTCTGCGCGTGCCCGCGCGCCCCGGACTGCGGCCCACGCCCGACCGCATACGCGAGACCCTGTTCAACTGGCTCGGCCAGGAGCTCTCCGGCCTCGCGTGCCTGGATCTGTTCGCCGGCAGCGGCGCGCTCGGCTTCGAGGCGGCCTCGCGCGGCGCGGCGCAGGTGACGCTGGTGGAGCGGGACCGCGACGCGCTCGCCGAGCTCGAGCGCAGCCGGGACGCGCTCGGCGCCTCGCAGGTCGAGATCGTGCGCGCCGACGCGCGCGCCTTTCTGGCGGACGCGCGCCGCGCGTCGCGCTTCGACGTGGTTTTCCTCGACCCGCCGTTCAGGCAGAATGCGCTGCCGGCGCTGCTCGAGGTCCTGCCGGCGCGGCTGCGGGCCGGGGCACGCGTCTACGTCGAGTCCGAGGCGCCGGTCGAGGTGCCGCGCGGCTGGACCGAGCTGCGGCGCGCGCGCGCGGGGCAGGTGAGCTTCCAACTCTTGCGATGGGACGCACATGATCAAAGCGGTGTACCCGGGAACGTTTGACCCGTTCACGCGCGGTCACGAAGATCTCGCGCGGCGCGCGAGCCGCCTGTTCGACACGCTGGTGCTCGGCATCGCCGACAGCCGCGCGAAGCGGCCCTTCTTCGAGCTGCAGGAGCGCATCGACATGGCGCGCGAGGTGCTCGCCGACGTGAAGAACCTCACGGTGGTCGGCTTCTCCGGGCTGCTCATCGATTTCGTCCGGCAGCAGGGCGCGCAGGTGGTGCTGCGCGGCCTGCGCGCCGTCTCCGATTTCGAGTACGAGTTCCAGCTGGCCGGCATGAACCGCGACCTGCATCCGGGCATGGAGACCATCTTCCTCACGCCGGGCGAGCAGAACATGTTCGTCTCCGCGACGCTGGTGCGCGAGATCGCGCTGCTCGGCGGCGACGTCTCCAAGTTCGTGCACCCCGCGGTGCGCGCGAAGCTCGCCGCGAAGGCGAAGTCGCTCGGCAGCTAGGAAGGGGTAACGGGGGAACCTGGGTTCCCCTGTTCCGAGCGGCTAGCGCTGGCAGTGCGGGCAGAAATACGTCGCGCGCTGCCCCTGGACGATCTTGCGGATGGCCGTCGCGCAGCGCCGGCAGGGCTCGCCCGCGCGGCCGTACACCCAGGCGCGCCGCTGGAAGTAGCCCGGCGCGCCGTCGCTGCCCACGAAGTCGCGCAAGCTCGAGCCGCCCGCGCGGATCGCGGTGCGCAGCGTGCGCTTGATCGCGGCGGCGAGGCGGGCGCACTCGGCGGCCTGCAGCCGCCGCGCCGGCCGGCGCGGGTCGATGCCGGCGAGATGGAGGCTCTCGGAGGCGTAGATGTTGCCGACGCCGACGATGCGCTTGGCGTCCATGAGGAAGGGCTTGATGCGCACGCGGCAGCCGCGCGTGAGCGCGTGCAGCCGGCGGCCGTCGAGCGCACGCGACAGCGGCTCGACGCCCAGGTCGCGGATCAGCGGGTGCCGCTCGGGCGGGCGCGTCGTCCAGAGCACGGCGCCGAAGCGGCGCGGATCGCGCAGGCGCAGAACTCTGCGGCCGATGGCGATGTCGAAGTGATCGTGCTTGCCGGGGGCGCTGCCCTCGTCCACCAGGCGCAGGCTGCCCGACATGCCGAGGTGCAGGATCAAGTGGCCGTCGCCGCAGTCGACCAGCAGGTACTTGCCGCGGCGCACGATGGAGCGAACCTTGCGGTTCGCCAACGCGCGCACTGCCTTCGGTACCGGCCAGCGCAAGCGAGGATCGCGAACTGTAACCGCATCGATGACGCGGCCTACGAGATGCGGCGCGATGCCGCGGCGGGTCACTTCGACTTCGGGCAGCTCGGGCATGGCGGAGCGCGGCGTCGATTCGTCGTCTTGTGCGTCGCACCGAATATACCTACACTGCGTCGCCATGCCCCCAAGAATCCGCCTTCAGGCGGCGCTCGCCGCCGGGCTGCTGCTCGCCGGCATGCTGCTGGGCGGCGCGCGCGCGCAGCTGCCGCCGGACCCCAACGACGACGACGACGAGGACGCACCGGCCGCGGCCGCGCTTCCCGCGGCGAAGCCGCCGGCGAACCTGCCGGCGCAGGAGCTGACCGCGCCGCTGCTGTACGATTTCCTGCTGGGCGAGATCGCGCAGCAACGCGGCAGCCCCGGCTTCGCCGCGCAGACCTATCTCGACCTGGCCAAACGCACGCGCGATCCGCGCGTCGCGCGCCGCGCGGTCGAGCTCGCCAACGCCGCGCGCATGCCCGAGCTTGCGCTCGAATCGGCGCGCGCCTGGCAGGACGCAGATCCGGGCTCGCTGCAAGCGCTGCAGACGCTGGTGGTGCTGCTGGTGGCCGCCAAGCGCGTCGACGAAGCGGAGCCCTACCTGGCGAAGGTCCTGGAGAGCGACGCGGTCACGCCGGCCGGTGGCTTCATGCAGCTGAATCGCCTGCTCAGCGGCAGTCCGGACACAACGGCCAACCTGCGCGTGGTGCGCAAGCTCGCCGAGCGCTACCCGAAGCTGCCGCAGGCGCACTTCGCGGTGGCGCAGGCGGCGAGCGCCGCCAACGACGAGGCGCTCGCGCTCGGCGAGATCCGCCGCGCGGCGGCGCTGCAGCCGGGCTGGGAGGTCGCGGCGATCTACGAGGCGCAGCTGCTGCAGCAGCGCACGCCCGGCGAGGCGACCAAGCGGCTCGCGGCGTTCCTCCAGCAGTATCCCGATGCGCGCGACGTGCGCCTGAACTACGCGCGCCTGCTGGTGATCGACAAGCGCAACGCCGAGGCGCGCGCCGAGTTCGAGGAGATCGGCAAGCGCTTCGCCAGCGATGCCGACGCGATCTACGCCGTCGGCCTGATGGCGATGCAGGTGAAGGAATACGGCGTCGCCGAGGCGAGCATGAAGCGCCTGCTCGAGCTCAAGTTCCGCGACCCGGACGCCGCGCGCTACGCGCTCGGCCAGATCGCCGAGGAGCAGAAGGACTGGCCGCGCGCGGTCGAGTGGTACAAGACGATCCACGGCGCCGGGCACGCTCTGCCCGCGCGCGTGCGCACCGCCAATGCCATCGCCAAGCAGGGACGGCTGGACGAGGCGCGCGCCTACCTGCACGAGGTCGCCGCGCGGGACGATCAGCAGCAGGTGCAGCTGCTCGTGGCCGAATCGCAGCTGCTGCGCGACGCCAATCGCAACAAGGAGGCCTTCGACCTGCTCGACGGCGCGCTCAAGCGCCTGCCGGACCAGCCCGACCTGCTCTACGACCGGGCGCTCACCGCGGAGAAGCTCGACCGCTTCGACGTGCTCGAGTCCAGCCTGAAGCGCCTGATCCAGCTGCGCCCGGACTACGCGCACGCGTACAACGCGCTCGGCTATTCCTTCGCCGATCGCAACATCCGGCTCACGGAGGCGAAGGCGCTCATCGAGAAGGCGCTCGAGCTCGCCCCGGGCGACTTCTTCATCATCGACTCGATGGGCTGGGTGCTTTACCGGCTGGGCGACCTGAAGGGCGCGGCCGAGCAGCTGCGGCGCGCGTGGCGCGGACGGCCCGACGCGGAGATCGGCGCGCACCTGGGCGAGGTGCTCTGGCAAAGCGGCGAGCGCGACGAGGCGCGCCGCGTCTGGCAGGAGGCGCTCAAGTCGGCGCCCGAGAACGAGACGCTCGCAAAGACCCTCAAGCGCTTCACTCCCTAGCGCCGTGCGAAGGATTTGCGCCGCCGCAGCGATGGCATTGCTCGCGGCCTGCGCCGGGCCCGGCTTCGTGCTGCCGGCGGCTCAAGCCGAGTTCGAGCTCTACGCGCGCATCGCGGTGAGCTACCGCGACGACGCGGGCAGCGGCAACATCGCCTGGCGGCACTCACCGGGCAGCGACGAGATGCTGCTCACCACGCCCTTCGGTCAGGGCGTCGCGCGACTCGCGCGCGTCGGCGGCGAGGTGGTGCTGACGACGCAGGACGGGCGCGAATTCAGGGCCGCCGACGCCGAGTCGCTCACCGAGCAGGTGCTCGGCTTCCGCGTGCCGATCGTCGGCCTCGCGGACTGGGTGCGCGGCCGCCCGGCGCAGGCGCCGGCGCCCGCTCCCACGCGCCAGCGCTCCGACGTTCAAGGCCGCCTCGCCGAGCTCGAGCAGGCCGGCTGGCGCATCGAGTATCAGGCTTACGAGGGCGCGCTGCCCGCGCGCCTGCGGCTGAACTATCCGGGCGTCGAGCTGCGCCTGGCGATCTCCGAATGGCGCTAGGCGAGGCGCTGCGCTGGTTTCCCGCGCCCGGGAAGCTGAACCTGTTCCTGCACGTGCTCGGGCGCATCGCGGACGGACCGCGCGCCGGCATGCACGAGCTGCAGACCGTCTTTCGCCTCGTCGATCGCTGCGACCGCGTCGGCATCCGCGTGCGCGATGACGGGGCGATCAGGTTTTCGGGCCCTTTTGCGGATCGGAATCTCTGCGCGAAGGCGGCCGAAGCGCTGAAGGCGGCGACCGGCACCGCGCTCGGCTGCGAGATCGCGCTCGAGAAGATCCTTCCCGCCGGCGGGGGGCTCGGCGGAGGCTCCTCCGATGCGGCGACCGTGCTGCTCGCGCTCAACCGGCTCTGGAAGCTGCACCTTTCGCGCGCGGTCCTGATGGAAATCGGCCTCGGCCTGGGCGCCGACGTGCCGTTTTTCGTCTTTGGCCGCAACGCCCTCGGCGCGGGCGTCGGCGAGCGCCTCGCGGCGCTCGAATTGGCCGCCGCCTGGTACCTGATTCTGGTGCCCCAAGTTCCGGTTTCCACGAAGGAAATCTTCTCTGACGCTTCGTTGACACGCGATTCGAAACCGCTCAAAATACCGCCCTTTTTGTCGGGGCAGGGCCGCAATGATCTCCAGGCCGTCGCGGTGCGCCGATATCCCGAAATCGCGGAACATCTCGCGTGGCTGAGCAAGCGCGTTCCAGCAGGTTCCTTCGTCCCCCGCATGACGGGCTCGGGCGGGTGCGTGTTCGCCGAGTTCGCGCGCGAAGCCGAGGCGCAGGCGCTGCTTGCGCAGTTGCCGGCCGCGATGCGGGGCTTCGTCGCGCGCGGGCTGGATCGGCACCCGCTGGCCGGGCCCGACTGATTGCACGGCAGGCTTTCCGGATGGGGCGTCGCCAAGCTGGTCTAAGGCACCGGATTTTGATTCCGGCATTCCTAGGTTCGAATCCTAGCGCCCCAGCCATTCGTCCATGATGAACACGCGTACATGATGAACACACATACGCCCGCCGCGGCTGCGATGGACCGTTTGATGGTGTTCGCGGGCAACGCGAACCCCAAGCTCGCGCAGGACGTGGTCAAGCACCTCAACCTGTCGCTCGGCCGCGCCGTGGTCGGCAAGTTCTCCGACGGCGAGGTGATGGTCGAGATCATGGAGAACGTGCGCGGCAAGGACGTGTTCGTGCTGCAGTCGACCTGCCAGCCCACCAACGACAACCTCATGGAGCTGATGGTGATGGTCGACGCGCTGAAGCGCTCCTCGGCCGCGCGCGTGTCGGCGGCGATGCCCTACTTCGGCTACGCGCGCCAGGACCGCCGCCCGCGCTCCGCGCGCGTCGGCATCAGCGCCAAGGTGGTCGCGAACATGCTCACATCGGTGGGCGTCGCGCGCGTGCTGACGATGGACCTGCACGCCGACCAGATCCAGGGCTTCTTCGACGTGCCGGTGGACAACATCTACGCCGCGCCGGTGCTGCTCGGCGACGTCTGGAAGCAGCGCTACGAGGACCTCATCGTGGTCTCGCCGGACGTCGGCGGCGTGGTGCGCGCGCGCGCGCTCGCCAAGCGCCTGGAGTCGGACCTGGCGATCATCGACAAGCGCCGGCCCAAGGCCAACGTCTCGGAGGTCATGAACGTGATCGGCGAGGTGAAGGGCCGCAGCTGCGTGATCATGGACGACATGGTCGACACCGCCGGCACGCTGTGCAAGGCGGCCGAGGTGCTCAAGGACGAGGGCGCGGTCAGGGTGGTCGCCTATTGCACGCACGCGGTGCTCTCGGGCAACGCGGTGGCGCGCATCGCCGAGTCGGCGCTCGACGAGCTCGTGGTCACCGACACCATTCCGCTGCGCGAGGACGCGCGCGCCTGCAAGAAGATTCGCAGCCTGTCGGTGGCGGCGCTGCTCGCCGAAACCATACTCAGGATCTACACCGAGGACTCGGTGAGCTCCCTCTTTATCGAATAGCTTTTCCAACCCCGCCGCTGTCTGGTCGCGGAAGCGGCGGAAACCCAAGGAGTGACGCAATGAAAATCGAGATCAACGCGCGCAAGCGCACGGCGCAAGGGACGGGTGCGAGCCGCCGTCTCCGCCGCACCGGGATGGTCCCCGGCATCATCTACGGCGGCGCGGGCGAGGCGGTGACGATCGAGCTCGACCACAAGGAGCTCTACCAGCACCTGACCGACGAGAAGTTCCACGCCTCGATCCTCTCGCTCAAGCTCGACGGCCAGGCCGAGGACGTGCTGCTGCGCGCGTTCAACATGCACCCCTGGAAGGGGCACGTGCAGCACATCGACTTCCAGCGCGTCGCCAAGGACAAGAAGATCCACATGAAGGTGCCGCTGCACTTCGTCAACGCCGAAGTCTCGCCGGGCGTGAAGGAACAGGGCGGCGTCGCCAACCACGTGCTCAACGAGCTCGACATCAGCTGCCTGCCGGACGACCTGCCGTCGTTCGTCGAGGTCGACATGGGCGCGCTCGGCATCGGCGACGCGATCCACGTCATGGACCTCAAGCTGCCCAGGGGCGTCGAGGCGGTGCTGCACCGGGGCGAGAACCCCGTGGTGGCCACGGTGATCCAGCCGGTGCTCGTCACCGAGGAAGAGGAGGCCGCGGCGTCCGAGGCGGTGCCGGCGGCCGGCGAAGTGCCGACCACCGAGCAGGCGGCGCCCGCGGACAAGGCGGCCGAAGGCGCGCCGGCGGCCGGCGACAAGGGCGGCAAGCCCGCGGCCGACAAAGGCGGCAAGCCGGGCGCGGAGGCAGCCGAGAAGAAAGAGAAGAAGTAAGCCTTGCCGGGGAGCATCCGCCTCATCGTCGGCCTGGGCAATCCGGGCAAGGAGTACGAGCGCACGCGACACAACGCGGGCTTCTGGCTGCTCGAGCGATTCGCGCAGGCGCAGGACGTCGTGCTGCGCAAGGACGGCAAGTACCAGGCTCTGGTCGGCCGGCTGGCGAACAACGGCGCCTGGCTCGTGCTGCCGCAGAGCTTCATGAACGCGAGCGGGCGCGCGGTGCAGATGCTCGCGGGCTTCTTCAAGATCGCGCCCGCCGAGATTCTCGTGGTGCACGACGAGCTGGATTTCCTGCCGGGCACGGCGAAGCTCAAGCAGGGCGGCGGCATCGCCGGGCACAACGGCCTGCGCGACATCTCGCATCGCCTGGGCTCGCACGACTACTGGCGGCTGCGCCTGGGCATCGGCCATCCGGGCGACAAGGACGCGGTCGCCGACTACGTGCTGCACAAGCCGGCAGCCGAGGAGCGGGCGGCCATCGACGAGGCGATTGCGCGCGGCCTGGAGATCCTGCCGCTCTGCCTCGCGGGCGACCTGCAGGGCGCCATGCAGAAGCTTCACAGTGTGGACAAAGAAAAGCCGGTCGAAAAGAAACCCGAACCCAAGGTTGAGGTGAGGCCCGCGCCGCAAACCGCACCGCAGACCGAGAAACCCGCGGAGAAAAAGAGCCTGTTCGGCTCGCTGTTCGGCAAGAAGAAATGAGCCTTCGCTGCGGGATCGTCGGCCTGCCGAACGTGGGCAAGTCCACGCTGTTCAACGCGCTCACCAAGTCGGGCATCGCGGCCGAGAACTACCCGTTCTGCACCATCGAGCCAAACGTCGGCATCGTCGAGGTTCCCGACGCGCGTCTCGGCGCTCTCGCGGCGATCGAGAAGCCGCAGAAGGTGATTCCCGCGGTGGTGGAATTCGTCGACATCGCGGGCCTGGTCGCGGGCGCCTCCAAGGGCGAGGGGCTCGGCAACCAGTTCCTCGCCAACATCCGCGAGACCGACGCCATCGTGCACGTGGTGCGCTGCTTCGAGGATCCGAACGTGATCCACGTGGCGAACAAGGTGGACCCGGTCTCCGACATCGACGTGATCGACACCGAGCTCGCGCTGGCCGACCTCGCCGCCGTGGAAAAGCAGCTGCAGAAATACGCCAAGGTGGCGAAGACGGGCGGCGACAAGGAGGCGCAGCGCCTGGTTGCGGTGCTCGAGAAGGCGCAGGCCGCGCTCGACCGGGGCAAGCCGGTGCGCTCGGTCGACTGGTCGAAGGAGGAGCTGTTCGTCCTCAGGCCGCTGTTCCTGCTCACCATGAAGCCGACCTTGTACGTGGCGAACGTCTCGGAGAACGGCTTCCAGCACAATCCGCTGCTGGCGGCGGTCGAGGCGCGCGCGAAGGCCGAGCGCGCGCCGGTGGTGGCGATCTGCGCGGCGCTCGAAGCGCAGATCGCCGACATGAGCGACGAGGACAAGAAGCTCTTCCTCGCCGACATGGGCATGCAGGAGCCGGGGCTCGCGCGCGTGATCCGCGCCGGCTACCGGCTGCTCGGGCTGCAGACCTACTTCACCGCGGGCCCGAAGGAAGTGCGCGCCTGGACGGTGCCCGTGGGCGCCACCGCGCCGCAGGCCGCGGGCGTGATCCACACCGACTTCGAGCGCGGCTTCATCCGCGCCGAGGTGACCCCCTACGACGACTACGTCGCCGGCAAAGGGGAGGCGGGCGCCAGGGAAGCAGGCAAGCTACGCGTCGAGGGCAGGGACTACGTCGTGCGCGACGGCGACGTCATGCACTTCCGCTTCAACGTCTAGAGGAAGTCAGAACGACCAGACCTGCATCGTGCGGTGCAGGTCGCGCAGCTGCTGCGTCTTCATGCCGGTGGTCTTGTCGATCGCGGCCTTGCCCGTCGACAGCCCGAGCACGAGGTTGTTCATCGCGGCGAGGCGCCGCGCGAGCACTTCGGCGATCGCGCGCGCGATCTTCAGCGCCGCCGTCGAGCCCGAGTCGAGCAGCGCGCGGAACGCCGGAGCGGGCACGTGCAGCGCGATGGTCGGTGCGATCGCGCGGCAGGTCGCCGAGCGCGCGTCCGAGGTGATCAGCGACATCTCGCCGAGCAGGGCGCCCGCGCCCAGCTTCGCGAGCAGGTGCTCGCCGTCGGCGCCGAGCTTGACGACGTTGACTTCGCCCGCGACGACGAGATAGAGCCCGTCGCCCGCGTCGCCCTCGCGGAACAGCTCCTTGCCGGCGGCGATCTCGCGCCGCTCGACGATCGCGGCGATCGCGCCGAGCTCTGCGGCGGACAGCGCGCGGCAGAGCTCCATGTTGCGAAGTGCGGATGCGTGTTCCTTCGCCATCGGGAAAGTCTAACCCACGCGCTGCGCGATGCCGATTCCCACGTGTCCGGAGCCGCAGGTATCATGGCCTCCTGAAGTCGCGTTCCGAAGGAAGGATTGCACATGGCCATCGAGATCAACAATCGAACCAAGATCCTGGCGGGCGTGGTGGTGCTGCTCGCCGCGGCGGCGGGCGCGTGGTTCTTCCTGTTCGCCGAAGAGACGCCGCCGCCCAGGACCGTGGTCAAGCCCGCGGCCAAGGCGCCGGCGGCCAAGGCCTCGGAAGCGCCGGTGCCGGCAAAGGGCGAGCCGCAGAAGATCGCCGAGGCGCCCAAGGCGGGCGAGGCGGCGAAGCCCGTTGCGGAGCCGCCCAAGCCCGCGGCCGAGCTGGCCAAGCCGGCGCCCGAAGCCGCGAAGCCCGCGCCCGAAGCGCCCAAGCCGGCCGCGGAGCCGGTCAAGATGACGGAGGCAGCGAAACCCGCAGCGGCCTCCCAGCCTGAGCCGAAGAAGGTCGAGGCGCGCTCGAAGTCGGAGAAGCCGGCACCCAAGGAGAAAGCGCCCGCCAAATCGGCGGAGGAAGCTCCGGCGCCCAAGGCCGCAGCGCCTGCCGAGCCCGCGGGCTACCAGCGCCCGGCGAACCTCCGCGAGCTCTATTCCCGCTACAACGATCTCATCACTGCCACGGTGATGCGCGACCCCGCCGCAGTGAAGGAGTTGCTCGACGACGGCAAGTCGCCCAACGTGCGCCAGGCCGACGGCAGCACGCCGCTGATGATCGCCGCGGGCAACAACGATGCCGAGATCGCGACGATGCTGCTGGCCAGAGGAGCGGACCCGAACCTGAGCGCTTCGGGCGGTGCCACGGCCCTTTCGGTGGCGAGATCGCGCGGCCCCTCCGGCGCCGGCATGATCCAGCTGCTGCAGCGCGCCGGCGCCAGATAGCGGCAGCGCGATCCGTGCGTCGTTTCGCCACCCACGCCGTGCTCTGCCTCGCGTTCGGCGCGGCCGCCGCCGCAGCGGGCGCGAGCGAGCTGCCGATCTTCGACGCGCACCTGCACTACAGCCACGACGCCTGGGACCGCGTGCCGCCGCCCGAGGCGATCGCGATCCTGCGCAAGGCCGGCCTGAAGCGCGCGCTCATCTCCAGTTCCGGCGACGAGGGCCAGCAGCGCCTCTACGCGCTCGCGCCGGACCTGGTGATTCCGGAGCTGCGCCCCTACCGCTCGCGCGGCGAGATCGGCACCTGGTTCCGCGACGAAAGCGTGGTCGCGTACCTGGAGGACCGGCTGCGCCGCTACCGCTACGCGGGCATCGGCGAATTCCACCTTTACGGCGCGGATGCCGACCTGCCGGTGCCGCGGCGCATGGTGCAGCTCGCTCGCCAGCACCGGCTGTTCCTGCACGCCCACTCCGACGTCGACGCCGTGGAGCGGCTCTTCAAGCAGTGGCCGGAGGCGCGCATCCTGTGGGCGCATGCGGGCTTCGACCGGCCCGAGAAGGTGCGCGAGATGCTGCGCAAGCACAAGAACCTGTGGTGCGACCTCGCGTTCCGCACCGACCATGCGCGCGGCGGCAAGGTCGACGCCGACTGGCGCGCCGCCTTCCTCGAGTTCCCGGACCGGTTCATGGTCGGCACCGACTCGTTCACGCCGGAGCGCTGGTACTACGTCGGCGAGCACGCCAGCTGGTCGCGGCAGTGGCTCGCCGACCTGCCGCAGGACGTCGCGGAGCGCATCGCATGGAAGAACGGCGAGACGCTGTTCGGCGGCTTCGCGGCGCAGTAGCCGGGGCGCTCGCCGGCTGCATGCCGCTCGCCGGCGGTGCGCTCGCCTGCGAGCTGCCGCCGGGCGTGCGCTTAGAGTCGGAGCGCGTGGCGGTGTCCTTCCGGACGACGCCGGAGAAGATCGCCGTCGGCCGGCCTTTCACGCTCGATCTCGCGGCCTGCCCGAAAAGGGGCGTCCTCGTCCTCGAGCGCGTCAGGCTGGACGCGCACATGCCGGAGCACCGGCACGGCATGAACTACCGGACCCGGGTCGTGCCCCTGGGCGACGGGCGCTTCCATTCGGAAGGCTGGCTGTTCCACATGCCGGGGCGCTGGGAATTCGTCTTCGAGCTCGGGTCCGAGCGCCTCACGCACAGCGTGCGCATCGAGTGAGGCGCCGGCTCGCCGCCCTGCTGCTCGGCGCGGCGGCCGCCGCGCACACGCAGGCGCCCGACGCGCAGGCGCAGCGGCTCGACTTCAGCCCAACCGAGGTGCGCGCGATCCTGAGCCACGGGCCGTGGCCCGCGCCCTGGGCCGGCGATCCGACCAACCGCGGTTCGGGCAATGCGCAGGCGATCGCGCTGGGCGAGCTCCTGTTCTTCGACCCGCGCCTGTCTCCCTCGCGCAAGGTGCTGTGCGCGACGTGCCACGTGCCCTACCGCGCCTGGCAGGACGCGCGAGCGCGCGCCGTAGGCCTGGTGGAAGTCGACCGCAATACGCCGAGCCTGCTCGACGTGCGCTACCAGCGCTGGTTCGGCTGGGACGGCGCCGGCGATTCGCTCTGGGCGCAGAGCGTGCGCCCGATCTCGGATGCGCGCGAAATGGGCGGCAGCCGCGCGGAGGCCGCCGCGCTCGTGCGCGGCGACGCCGAGCTCGCCTGCCGCTACGAAAAGGCGTTCGGCGCGCCGCCGCCCGCCTCCGACGAGGCAGTGCTCGCGGGCATCGGCAAGGCGCTCGCCGCCTTCCTGGAGACTCTGGTGAGCGGGCGCTCGCCGTTCGACGAGTTCCGCGACGCGCTTGCCGCGAATGACGTCGCCGCAATGAAGAAGTATCCGGAAGCGGCGCAGCGCGGCTTGCGCATCTTCATCGGCCGCGGCAACTGCAATGCCTGCCATTTCGGCCCGAATTTCACGAACGGCGAGTTCCACGACACGGGGGTGCCGTTTTTCATCAAGGGGGGCGTCGACGAGGGTCGCTACGGCGGCATCGGCAAGCTGGAGCGCAATCCGCTCAATCTGCTCGGCGCCTACAACGACGACCGCTCGGGAGCGAGCGCCGTGAAGACGCGCCAGGTGGCGCTCGAGCACCGAAATTTCGGAGAATTCAAAGTGCCCACGTTGCGCAACGTGGCGCTCACCGCGCCGTACATGCACAACGGCAGCCTCGCCACGCTCGCCGACGTGGTGCGCCACTACTCGGAAGTGAGCCCGGACCGGCTGCACTCGGACGGCATCCCTCTCGTGAAGGCGCTGCACCTGAGCGCCGCGGAATCCGCGGACCTCGTCGCGTTCCTCGAGACGCTGAGCGAATCGGCGAGCGCGCTCGCGCCGCGCCGTCCCTACGCGCGCTGCCGCTAGGCGGGCCGCCCTAGATCCCGCCCATGCAGATGTATTTCACCTCGACGAACTCCTCGCAGCCGTACCTGGAGCCTTCGCGGCCCAGTCCCGACTGCTTGACGCCGCCGAAGGGCGCGACTTCCGTCGTGATCAGGCCGGAGTTCACACCCACCATGCCGTAGTCGAGCGCCTCCGCCACGCGCCAGACGCGGCCGACGTCGCGGCTGTAGAAGTAGGCGGCGAGCCCGTACTCGGTGCGGTTCGCGAGCTCGACCACCTCAGCGTCGGTCTTGAAGCGGAACAGCGGCGCGACCGGCCCGAAGGTTTCCTCGCGGAAGATCTTCATGGCGGGGCTCACGCCCGTGAGTACCGTAGGCTCGTAATAGGTTCGGCCGAGCGCGTGGCGCTTCGCGCCGGTGAGCGCCTTCGCGCCGCCCGCGAGCGCGTCCGCGACGTGCTCCTCGACCTTGGCGAGCGCCTGCGCGTCGATGAGCGGCCCCTGGTTGACGCCGCCCTCGGTGCCCGCGCCGACCTTCAGTTCCTTCACCTTCTGCGCGAGCTTATCGGCGAAGCGATCGTAGACGCCGTCCTGCACGAACAGGCGATTGGCGCACACGCAGGTCTGCCCGGTGTTGCGGTACTTGGAGACCATCGCGCCCTCGACGGCCGCGTCGAGGTCGGCATCGTCGAAAACGATGAAGGGCGCGTTGCCGCCCAGCTCCAGCGAGATCTTCTTCACCGTCGGCGCCGACTGCTTCATGAGCAGGCGCCCGACCTCGGTCGAGCCCGTGAACGAGACCTTGCGCACCGACGCGTTGGCGCACAGTTCGCCGCCGATCGCGGGCGCGTCGCCGGTGAGGATGTTGAGCACGCCCTTCGGAAAGCCCGCGCGCTCGGCGAGCTCGGCGAGCGCGAGCGCCGAGTACGGCGTCTGCTCCGCGGGCTTGAGCACCACCGTGCAGCCCGCGGCGAGCGCCGGCGCGACCTTGCGCGTGATCATCGAGTGCGGAAAGTTCCAGGGCGTGATCGCCGCGCACACGCCCACGGGCTGCTTGATGACGACGATGCGCCGGTCGGCCCAGGGCGTGGGGATCGTGTCGCCGTAGATGCGCTTCGCCTCCTCGGCGAACCACTCCACGTAGGCCGCGCCGATCTGGATCTCGCCCTTCGCTTCCGCCAACGGCTTGCCCTGCTCGGTCGTGAGCAGCAACGCGAGATCGTCCAGATTCGCGACGATGAGGTCGTTCCACTTGCGCAGGATCGCCGAGCGTTCCTTGCCGGTCTTCGCGCGCCAGGCGGGCAGCGCGCGCTCGGCGGCCTCGACCGCTCGCCGCGTCTCGGCGGCGCCGAGGTCCGGCACGCCGCCGAGCGGCTCGCCCGTCGCCGGATTGTGCACGGCGAAGGTCTTCTTCGAATCGGCACCCGTCCAGGCGCCGTCCACGTAGCACTGCTCGCGGAACAGCTTCGGATCCTTGAGGGACAGCGGCAGCAAGCCGGCTTTATTCGGCGCGTTCATGGGCAATCTCCGGGGAGAACAGGGACTTGCGGTAGGAAATTCTACGCCCGGCGCGTGTCACAACGCTGTAACACGGCGTTCATAGACTCCTGGCGGTCGAAAAAGGAGACCGATC
>Ga0335085_10003459_pt1 | contig 27318 bp, 26 predicted proteins | sample Lox_Sample_45_FD_206712 | JGI IMG/M metagenome (GOLD analysis project Ga0335085, IMG submission 206712) | Soil microbial communities from Loxahatchee National Wildlife Refuge, Florida, United States - Lox_Sample_4.5 | ecosystem: Environmental > Terrestrial > Soil > Wetlands | place: USA...
CTCCGCCGACGTGGCCGCTCGCGCGCATGGTATCCATAAAGTCGCGCATGTTGAGCACGCCGCGAATGGTGTCCGGTGAGTACCGCTCACCACGCGGATTGAGCGCGTCCCCGCCTTTGGCGATGATCTGCGCGGCGAGCGGGACATCCGCGGTGACGACCAGATCGCCGGGTGCCACACGCTTGACGATCTCGTGGTCCGCCACGTCGAAGCCGGCGCTCACCTGCAGCACGCGCAGACTCGGCACCCGCGGAATGGCGAGGGGCTGATTGGCGACCAGCGTCACGCTGATGCCGGTGCGCTCGGCCGCCCGGTAGAGGATTTCCTTGACGACTTTCGGACAGGCATCCGCGTCGACCCAGATTCGGGCAGTTGCCAATACACCGACCTCCACGCGCTGAGCCGCGACGGCAGCGCCATCCATACGGTCGTTTATTCTGCCCAGCCGCCGGGCGCGGCGGGCCCGGTTTCCGCGATGATCACGAGCGAGGGCCACAGACTGCTCTCACTGTTCTGAGTCCGCGGTCGCGCGAGGACCGGAACAGACCCGGGTCTGATGGTGGCCAGGGGCGGAATCGAATACAGCGCGATTTCGCCTATATTCATGGTGCTTCCTAGTTCTGAAAACCGCAGTTACCCAGAAAGTTACCCAGGCCATTTCCGAGCGTTTTGGGAAGCGAACCACCGACCACCGGAATCCCTCGCGCACCCAGGCCCAGTTTGGACACGATGCTGACATGCGGCGTTGGAAGCGTCAGCCCCTACTTAGTCCGGAGGACATGACACACCTGTCCACGGATCACGACGCACTTGCGCTCGCTGTTCTTGACCGCGCTTTCTTCTTGGGACGCCGGCTTGCCGCGTGGCCCCCGCTCTCCTCGTCGAGGAGGGAGGCTTCGCCGGACGCGAATCTCTCAAGGATTTGTCGAATCCACGACGACGGGAAATGAACCCATGTGTCGCGCTGTTTCCACCTGCCTGCATCGATCAGGGCCATGCCCCGACTAGCTGCTGCACGCTCTCGTTCCGCATCTGAGATCCTTGAATTGGATTTATCTCCCTCGAGCTCCGCCTGGATAACGTACAGCGCCTCGAGATAGGCGTGCGGTAGCAAGATCTCGCCTAGTTTTTTTATAGCCTCTGCCCGCCGCACCTCAGCTTCGCGGTCGCGTTCCCAGTGCAAAGTGCGATCGTAGGCGTCGTCTGGGTACCTTTCGCGGAGCTGAGTTGCCAAGTCTTGAATGCTCTTTCCTTCGAGGGTGGCTGTGCCATCCTTTAACTGCAGAATCTCCTCATTGGGTTTCTGTGCTTCCTTCTTCGTTCTTGGAATGTGGATCTTGGTAACTCCGTTTATCGGGAGATGGCGCACGGCCCCGTTGACTTGTTCACGAACTTCGACCCAGTATCGGAAGACCTGCTGATTCACCGGCAATTCTTCTCCGTTGTTTACGTCTCTCCTCGACATGTCACCTCCACGTGTGAAGGACACCAATTAAGTCGGCGCTTCTGGGCTCACTCGGCTCGTATCCTTGTATCCGATCTCGGCTTGATTGTCCGAGTTTAGCGGCTCCGCGCGGTCGCGCTCATCCCGCCGCAGGTGCTGCGGCTGCAACGACAGCTGCAGGCGGCGCTGCGGCTCTCGCCGCGACCAGCGCGTAACGCTGGGGATCGCTGAGCTCGCTCACTAGGAAATCGATCCAAGCCTGGGTGTACAAATAGTCTTTGTGAGCCGGGTCGTAGACACAGTACTGTGCAACCGTTCGCTCGGGATGCGCATTTCCGGCCGCGGGCCTGACGGCATAGTGCTTCCACGCTTGGGTGTGCGTGCCAATCCCAAATGGCCGATCGAGACGAGCGGCGACGGCGGTGACCACTGCTCCCGGTCTATGCATATCCAGATTCGCGATTGGGATGTGTTTGTCGCGAATGAGGACATTGAGGCGCGAGAGTCGCTCAAGCTCCTGCGGGCTCGCATCATCAACCTTCACGAACTGCACCGCCGCATCCGCCGCACTTTGGCGATTCGCGACGCGGGGTACCAGGAACACGCTGAAAGAGTAGCGCATGTTGTTAAGGGTTTCGGCGGGAAGCCCCGCGCGGAAACGCTCGACATACTCCACCACGCTTCGGGCGGCACCGCGCAGGAGCGCGCGGGTCGCCTGGCGCTTCTCCGGTGGCACGAATTCTGAGAATTGCAGCGAGACGGCAAGCTGCTCGGCGAGCGCATATTTCTTGCCGAATTGCGTGACCAAAAGCGCCTCTAGATTCAAGAGCGCCGCCTGGCACTCCCCGTAGAGCGAGGCATCTAGATCGGGCAGATGCCGATGCTCGATCTTGTTCCGCAGGGCGATGAGGAACTCGAGATTGCGGCGCTCGGGAGGATTTGCAGCCTCAAAATATTGAGCCAGGCATTCGGAGAGGTCCCAATGCTTGGGCTCGCCATCGACCCTAACATAGCGAATCCCGGTGCCTGCGACCTGGCGGCGATACCAGGGCCGGCGGCCGCGGTGATAGAACATCGCGTGCAACAACGCCGTCCAGGCCATGATGATCAAGACGATATAGTGAGCGGTGCGAAAGCGCGGGCCTGGTCGGTTATAGGCGTCCACGGCCGCAATCGCGGCGGCCTTGCATTTCTCGAGATTGTCCCGGACAACCTGAGGCAATCCTCTGGCCATCGTGCCCCCCAAGATCGCTCTGCGGTCACCGACTCCGTCTCTGCCAACTCCGTCAGCTCATGCGCCGAGACTACGTGACCCGGTATCGGCTATGAAAGCCTCGAGGCGGTCGCGTAACCTAGCGAGGCTCTTGATTTCACACTCCCAGACGACTAGCGCTCGCCACCCTAGACGCGCGAGTTTCTCGGAGTTGCGTTGGTCTCGCTCGCGATTTCGTAGGAGCTTCCTCGGCCAATACTCCGGTCGTGTCTTCGGCAGGCGCGCGAGCGCGCAGCCTTCGTGAAGATGCCAGAAACAGCCGTGGACCAGAATCACGGCCCGGCGAGGGCGCATCACGATGTCCGGCCGCCCCGGCAGGTCCGTGGCGTGCAAACGGTATCGAGCGCCGAGGCTCCAAAGTGCACGTCGGACGACTAGCTCTGGCCGCGTATTCTTGGCTCGAATCGAACGCATAACGCGAAGACGTATCTCGGGGGACAGTCGGTGCTCTTGCGCTGGGGTCGCGGACAGATCGCCTTGACGCCGATTGTGGGTCGGAGCGCGCGATATGCGCGTAGCCTTTTTCCGCTGACTCATCCGGCACAGCCCTCAGGCCGGGATGGCGCGCCACCTAGCCCTCCAAACGCTCCTTGGCACTGAGGCGAGCAGCAGCCGCGTACCCGAGCCCAGTGCCCGGGTGCGGGGCATGATCGCCGACCTGGGCAGCATAACGACGCGGCACGCGCCGCACTGGCTCGGCGGGAGGAATGCTCGGGCGTCGAGACAGCGATAGACGCAAGTCGCTCCTTCCCAGGCGGTGGCGCAGGAGCTGCGTTCGGATGGCGCGCCCGGCGATCTCACCGATCAGCGACGGGACCGCGTTTCCGAGCTGGCGCTGAGCGTCCATGCGGCTCCCCACAATCTCAAAATCATCCGGAAAGGTCTGCAATCGGCAGAGTTCGCGCACGGACAGCTTTCGGCTCCGCCAATGGAACGGGCCGATGGCCGGCCCCGGCTGTGCCTGCACCGTCCAAGCAGGACGCCCCTTCGATAGCTTGAGTAGAAACCCCCAATACCTCCGTCGCCAGCCGAAGAGAGGCCGGCCGCCGCCTCGGTCGGTATGCCAAAGATAGTTCTCCCCCTCCGGGATGCTCGGCAAGAGGTCGCCCCACTTGCCCCCCACCTTGAGGGCAGGGTCATCGTCATCCTGAAGATCGCCGATGGCGTCCCACGCGGTCAGCCACGGCTCTTGACCTAGTGCGTCGGGCTCCTCGAGCGCGGGGTCCCGATGAGTCGGCGCCGGAAATCGAAACTCGGTTCCGTCGCGTGCGCCAATGATCAGCACTCTCTCGCGCGTCTGAGCCACGCCATAATCTGCGGCGTTGAGCTTCACGACCGAGAAGGAATACCGCGTCCCAACCGCTCGATTGATCGCCTCGATGGTGTCGCGCAACAGGCGCAGACCTTCGTCCTTGCCACTGAAGGTAAGTCCTTGTACGTTCTCCAAAAGAAAGGCTTTGGGCCGAAGGTCGCGAAGAACTCGCAGGTAGGCGGTCAGAGTATCGGCGCGGGGGTCGTCCAACCGTCGAGTGTCGCCGGAGCGCCAATAGGCCGACTTCGAGAACGGCTGGCACGGCGGCCCTCCGATCAAGAGATCAGGCTCCTCGGGCGCCAGCCCCGAGATCTCGCACATCCGCATAGACGTGAGGTCGTGGATGTCCCCTGCGTACAATGGCCAGCGCCGATTTGCCCGCAGGGTCTCGCAGGCCTTGCGATCGAGTTCGACCGCGATGCCAACCTTAAAGCCCGCAGCCTCGAGGCCGAGGTCAAGACCACCGGCACCGGTGTAGAGACTAAGAACCGTGGGAGACCGCACTGTCACACACTAGAGGAAAGGAGCGATTGAGTGAAGGCTTGACCTGCTGGATCTTGTATCTAGGATACAAGGAACCGCCGCGGGGCGGCAAGTGATTCGCGTGCGCCTCCGTGAGGCCATTGAGCGATACCAGCGCGCGACGGGCGAGAAGGTCACTTACTCCTCTCTCGCCCGCGCCACGGGGCTATCCCGCTCGACAATCGAGGCGATTGGCAGTCGGCCGGGCTATCAGCCCAGCCTTTACGTGATCGACCAGCTTTGCGGGGTGCTCAGATGCGAGCTCGCCGAACTCCTTGAGCGGGCGCCCTCTCGCGGAACTCGGAAGGCTCGCTAGTGCCCGAGCAGGTCGACCCCCGCAGGGCACGAGAACTTGCTGACGAGGCGGCACGGCTCGCCAACGATGCAGGCTGCATCGGAGAGCCGGCGGTGTCACGCTGGATGGAGCGCGTGCGTGCCTTCTCGGAGCACTGCAAGCGCAAGGGGCTTCGCACTCACATTGCGGTGCTCGGAACCATGATGTTGGCGAAGGCCGCGAACACACGGATTGATGTCTTCAGTCTCAAGGCGAGCGATGACTCTCCGGGCGCCTTCGATGCGCGCGGCGTGGCGGAGAAGGCCCTGGTGCCGGCCTCGCGGCAATATGGCTTCGACCTCGGGGCTCGGAAGGCGCAGCCCCTGAACAATCAGCCATTCTTCCGATCTCTTCGAATCAATCGACAGATGGTCGTTCGGGAATGGGCACGTCCCGTGCTCAACGAACTCATCTCGCTGCTCCAGGAGGTGGCTCAGGCGGACTCGCCGGCAGCCGTGCGGGCGCTTGCGGCGTTCATCCGGGTCCGCCGCGACTACCTTCCCACCTACGCGACGGTCGAGGGGACTCTTGCTGTCGCTACAGTCGAGCGCCTCGCGGGACTGGTCAGCCAGTTCGTGCGCGATCGATCCGATACGGGTCGCCGGGCGCAAGCCGTGGTGGGCGGAGTGCTCGATGCCGCGTACGGTTCAGAGCGCGTCCGCGTGGGCGGAATTCACGAGCCGGACAGACAGGCACCAGGGGATGTCGCGTTGAAAGCGCGAGAACTCACGCTCGGCGGCTCTCCTTATGACCGGGTCTTTGAGGTACGGGACAAGCCGGTGCCAATGCACGCCGTGCAGATGATCGTTGAGAAGATTGCGGAGGCCAAGGTGCCAAAAGCGTCACTGGTCGCCGTCGCCGCCGACCAACCGCCGCTGAGCGTCGCTGACCTTCTCGGGGCTGCCTCAGACAAAGGCGTGTGGCTCACGGCCTATACGGAATGGAGCGCGCTCCTGCAATCGATCCTTATCAACGCCGAGGGCCCGGAGGTTTCCGTCATAGAGCGTGCTGTCGCGCGCATCCGCGCTAGGCTCATTGAGCTGGAGGCACCGAGCGATACGGTCTCGGCGTGGGATTCATACACGCTCACTGAATGAGGTCCGACGGCGCCAGCTGGCGATCGATAAGCATCCCGCCGTGTCCAGCTGGATGTCCGCTAGTCGAGGAAGTAGTCATCGCTCATGTCCTGGTCCACCCTAAAGCGCTCTGTTTGAAGCAGAATCTGCCCCACTTCTTTAGGCTCTGACTCGATTCGATCCAAAGCTTCGTTGGCTCTCACACACTGCTGTTGGCTTAGATAGAAGCGATGCTCATCCAGCCATTTACGAGGTCTGTGAAAGTTACTGGAGGTTGCTCCTTCAAGGGCCGCCACGTTCATCTCGATCTCACGCCGCGATAGGCGATCCCTTAGAAGAGGGAACATATCGACCGTTCGGTCATCCGAGACGACAATTGCCAATCGTTGGTGCGCGGACCCGCTCACGTATCGAACCCCGGAATTGAATCTTGAGCCACGAGACGGGGTGCACTCCTCGGCGGCCATACCATCCAAGATGACCCCGACGGCATGGCACATTCCTTCGGGGTCCACCATCACCGCACCGTCGATTCCGCTCACACGCCGAAAGACCTCTGGCGTCAACGGCGTCGGTTCAACCGCCGTCCCTTGCGCTGCTAGACGTTGCGCCTCTCTTTGGGCGTCCGCGGCAACAATGATCATGCTGCCTTGCTTTGCCGACACAGCGGAACAAAAGACTGCCCAGAGATTCTCGAGTGCAGCAGGCGGGGCCGTGCGGAACAGTCTCCCGAGGTTCTCGATGAACCGTTCGCGGCTAATTGGCTCCTGGGGGAGCGTTGCGACTCCATAGCGCGCCACGAGCATTACCTGCGCATCGCACCTTAGTCGCCAGGAGAAGTGATCGAGGAAGTCGACGGTGAAAACATGCTTTCCCTCGCCATCAGTTTGCTTGTGCCGTCCAAGGCCGTAGATCCACTCACTGTCTGATACCACCGCAACATCGGCGGAGGCCATCTCGAGTATTTTTCGAGCCCAGCGGGGTTCGTGGAACGGGACGGGCTTCTTGAAGCGCACCATGAACTCGATATCGGCCGCATCCGGTGCTGTCAGCACCAACTGGCCCACGCCATGGGCCCCTTCGTACATAAGCGACGAGATCAGATTGAACCGGTCGAATAGGTCCGAGGGCACGAAGCGTTCCGCAGTCGCGTAGGCAGGTGTTCTCATGAAGTCCGAGGCCGCAAGGCGCACAAGCTCCTGTGCCCGCTCAGTCATGGGGAAGAACATCCCCCGCCCTGGCTCCGGTCGTTGCAACTCCGTCGTGGCATCGCCCAACACTCGACTGATCGCAGCGTGCAGAAAGCTAGGCACGCACTTCGGCACTCGGGGATCGTCTGATCTAGGCAGGTCCAGCGGGGGAAACTGCTGGAACAGAGTCTCTCGCAGCTGAATGACTGGCACGACGTAATAAGCGTCGACGCGGACGGAAAATCCGCAGAACGACCGTACGGCCTTCGCTTTGTCAGACGATGCGAGAGCAGTTCGGACCGCCTCCGTCACCGAGCTGCGGCGAATGTTCTCCGGCTTGTCGCGCATCGAGGGTTCATCGCCATAGAACATGTTCTGCATCGGATGACGGCGCACCGTCTCCTCGATTTTCGGTAAGAGGCCGTCGAAAGGCTCTCTTGACCACTCACCATCTTCCGGCTCGATGCACACGTCGTGACGCGCCTCTGCGTCCGGTGCCCGAGCGCCCACCACAAACACCTTAGCCGCGGTGCGTGCGCCTAGGTTCTTGAGAACATACTCGACCAGAAGCTGAAGACCACCACGAAAGCTATTCTGGTAGGGGAACATGAATTGATCGATGATGAGTCTTGCCATAGCGAGAATCCGTGTCTAAGTCTTGCGCTACCAGTGCTGCCACAAACTCGCCGCGGCGCCCAGGAATGCATCGGCGTTCGCCGGTGGCCAGCACTCGTGGGCATCGTCACGTAGCAAGTAATACTGTTCGTTTGCGCAGATAAACGCGCTTCTGTCCTCCCGAGCCCGGAGCCAGTTGAGGGCGTTCACGAGACAAGTGCCGTAGTTGGAGACGAACTGGTTTGTCGGCACGTTGTAGAGGAGGCCCTCGAGAAAGTACGACGGTGCGGAGCCCGTTACTATCGCGCCATCGGTGACAAGCCGACCGCGCAGATTCTTGAGGACGCGAATCATGGGCTTCAGCCATTGGCCGGTCGCTTGATGACGTGCGGCAAGATTGGCGGAGTGCTGCTTCGGATAGTTGACAATTTGCTCGCCGGCCGCATTCCAAAGACATATGCCGTCCGCATACTGCTCGTCAGCCGCGTTCCCGAACCTAAAGTACCTTCGAAACTCCGTGGCCACTATAACGTCGGCTTTGCGCCGGTTGCCGCGGGCTGCGATGGCGATCGCCTTGTCCCCTTCGCTCACATCGGTCCCATATTGGTCGCCTAGGACTTTGAGAACATCGCGCTTGAATTCTCGATAGCCGTAGGTTGAATCGACATATGCCTTGCGCCATAGAGCCTTCTCCTCATCTGTCAAGGCGCTCAGATCGCTGTGAAAGCAACTGGCACTCGAGAGCTTGATCACGATATCGATGTCGCTCTCGGTCCAGATATTTGTGTCGTTTCCGTAGGATCCCTGGAGAAAGATCTCATAGGCTCGACCAGCATAGGGAACCGTGGTTGCACCGAGCACGTTCTTGATAGCGTTGTAGGTAGTGCTTGAATTGGTGATGGATCCTAGATGCGACCAGGTATCCAACTGCTGCTCAGGGATGGCCATGATCGTCCCCTTCTCCCAGAAAGCTCACCAATTCGTGCTCGCGCTGGGCAAAGGATTCGCGTCCGCGTTGTCGAAGGAGATTGAGCTTCCTCAGATCGTGCTCCAGTAGATCGGTCGCCATCTCGGGCTGATCGAACGTGTCGCTAATCCGAATCGTCGAAACATCCTTGAATAGAAGACGGCGCAACTGGTCCATCGACTGCGTGTTGATCTCCAGCGTTTTCTGCAGGAGCTCGATGCTGTTGAACGGGATGCGTTTTGCCAACCACATCAGTAGCTTCCTCGGTTCGGGATACACCCCGACACCGATATTGAGAACACGAACCGCGGCACGCTCGCGCCCGAGGGCCACGATGGCATCTGCAATAGCGTAGAGCGTGGGATTGTTCGCGCAGTATCCGCCGTCGATGAGCTCGATGTGATCGCCGGCCGCCGTCGTCACGACCTTTCGCTCAAAGAAAGGGTATGCAGAGCAGGATGCCTGCACCGCGTCCGCGATCGACACCCCAAACCCCGGCACAAACGTACCCTTGGATCCATGAGCCTGCGCGACATCTCCTTTGAAAATCATGGGCCGTTCCGAAAGCCACTTGGCGGTCACGACGCCGATGCCGGTCCTGGCATCGGCAAAAGTTTTATCGCCGTAAATGGATCTGGCAAGGCGGGCGAGCGCGGCCGTCCTGCCTCGGCGGGTCCTGCGTGCCATAACCGTCGGCACGTGCGCGCGATAGATCTCATGAATCTGGTCGATCGAATGGCCGAGGGCAATTAGCGTCGCAATGATTGCCCCGGTGCTGGTACCGAAAATTAGGTCGAAGCGCTCGTGCAACGGCGCCGAGACCAGCGCCTCAACTTCCCTGAGGACACCCAGCGTATAAAACCCCTTCGCTCCGCCACCGTCGAGCGCCAAAACGCGATAGGGTGCCGTGCTATTCATGACCGGGCTCCGACGCCGCCTTATGCTGGCTCATGCTGGATCTCACGCTGCTACGCACCTGATTCATCAGCCTTTTTCCGCTTTTCCGCGATCAGATGGCTCTCACCATGGGTGTTGGAACTCTTCCGACACTTGTGTTACCTTATGGGTTAATGCTGCGAGCATACCATACGTTACCTTTTGAGAACCATGGAAGTACTCGTCAAGGACAAAAAGCTAAAGGCCAGTCTTGAAGAGCCGGCGACGTGTCAGAAGCTGTACGGCAAGGACATGGCGAAGAAGGTACGGCTGCGGATGGACGCGCTCGTAGCCGCGGTGTCGCTCGTGGACCTGTGGCCGCCGATGTCGGGGCCGGAGCGCTGTCACGAACTGAAAGGTGATATGGCGGGAATTTTTTCGATAGACGTAAAGCAACCCTACCGGCTGCTGTTCCGACCGACCGAGGCGTTAAGTGTGGGTCCTGAGGTGGACGAGAAGCAGCGCTGGGCATCCATCAAATCGATCAAGATGTTGGGCATCAAGGACACACATGGATAGCGATTCCTCAATGACGTACGAGCCGAATGAAGTCGGGCATCCGGGCGATACGGTTGTTGACTATCTGGAACTCAACGGCTGGACGCAGCGCGACTTGGCGCGCCGGACGGATCTTACGCCCAAAACCATCAGCGAGATTTGCAATGGTAAGGCGCCGATCACGCCGCCCACCGCTTTGGCATTCGAAAAAGTGTTTAGGCGCCCGGCGCACTTCTGGCTCAATCTGCAACGGCAGTTTGATGAGGCGCTCGCCCGGCGCCAAGCATTGGCGCGCTCGGTCGAGTGGAAGTCGTGGGCGGCGAAGTTTCCCGTGGCTCACATGAGACGTTTACGCTGGCTGAAAGCGGATAGCACCAAAGAGTCGCCAGTCGAGTCCTTGCTTGAATTCTTAGGTGTCTCCTCGCCCAAGAGTTGGAATTCTGTATGGCAGGCGGCCCGTATCGCCTACCGACAGACACGCAAATGGGAAACAAGTCCTGAGGCTATTTCGGCATGGGTTCGTGCGACCGAGCTCGTCGCGGAGCAGGTTGCCGCGCGATTAACGGTGGCGGACTTTGACGAGCAGATACTGCGTACATGTCTCAATCCACTTCGCCAGCAAAGTCGGCGACGGGCGAGTGAGATCAAGGATCCGATCCAGGAGATCTGCGCCAAAGCTGGCGTCATCGTCGTATGGGTGCCGGAGGTGCCGGGAACCGGGATCAGCGGCTGCGCCCGTTGGGTGGGTGAGCGCAAAGCCCTGATCGCTTTAACGCTCCGCTACAAGACCGACGATCAGATGTGGTTCACCTTCTTTCATGAGATCGCGCACATTTTGCTTCATAGAAAGCGGCGGGATTTTATTTTGGACAATGCGGCAGAAGATCTGGCGGACCGGATAGTAGATCCGCAGATGCAAAAGGATGAAGATGAGGCCAATCGATTCGCGGCTGACACTCTAATTCCTCCGGATGCGCTCGCCGCCTTTATCAAGAAGGCCGACTTCGGTAACGAGGCCATCCACACGTTCTCGGAGAAGCTGGGAATCGGCCCCGGGCTAGTGGTTGGGCGCCTGCAGTTCGAAGAAGTCCTAGCGCGGCACCAAGGCAACAAGCTGAAACAGCAACTCGACTACAAGGTGCCCGAGTAACGGCGCGGTTGCTAAGAGCTGCTACGTCCATCACATCAAACGGCTTTGAGAAAGCACACGCTTAAGTCATTTCTGAATAGTCTCCGGCAATATTCACATGATCGGCGAGATCTTCATTACAAGCAGCGGCTATGACCCCCAGATGGGCAAGTCGGTCAAAGATCCTTATCTCGGTGATGTCCCGAGCCTTGGGATCTGCCGACCCGATATCCGTAAACGCGTGGTGGCGGGCGACTACATTTTCGTTGTCTCCGGCAAGGTGCCGGGAATTCAGCAGTACGTGATTGGCGGATTTGAGGTGGAGGAAAAGATCAACGCCTTGGCCGCGTTTCGTCGATTTCCGGAGCAACGCCTTCATTTTCAGGAAGGGCAACTCGCCGGCAATATCATCGTGAATTCTCGAGGCCGACAGCATCGATTGGACCAGCACCGGGGATTCGAGCGCCGGATCGACAACTATGTCATCGGGAAAAACCCCATTGCGCTCACGACCCCTGGGGAGATCGCTCGCGGCCGCGCCGAGACGCTGGGTGTATTGCGGGAGATCATGAGAAAGCACGGACAAGCGCCGCTCAACGTTATCGGCCGTGGTAGCAAATTAACGGAGGATCAAGTCCTTCAGCTGCGCGACTGGCTCTATTCGATCAAGGGCTCGTGATAAGGCATAGTCGGTGGTGAGGCGTGCCGCCTGAGACCGACCGCGTGACTGCAGACCAGACGAGTATTCAATACGCCTTGAGAGCTGCGGCCGCGCGCGCGCGAATCGGACAGCCGGAAGCCCTTGATCCCATCCTCGAACCGTTGGCGCGGCTGGCCACGCTGGTACGACTCTTGGGCAGTACATCAACGGGAACACTGTGGCCAGCGAAGGCCGGTCGCATTGCCCTCACAACGCAGTCGGCCACTGAGTTGGCCGAAATCATTCGGCCACAATTGGGAGTCGATGATGTCAATCCTCTTTACTCCTTGGCATTACGCTTACCCGCGAGACTGAATACGCCGGTATTCTCCCTATCGCTGCCGCGTATCGAGAGCATGTGCGCTCTGTTCGGCGGCACTCCCCTGATCGTGTTGGCGAATGATCTTGAATACCAAACACTCACCGTGACTGCGCGCGCGCTTGGCCATCTCCTGGCGATGGCTTCGAGATCAAAAGGTGTGGATGAGGCTCATATCGTCTTGCGCGCGCAAGACACCACGCGGCGAGGCGGCCCGCGCGAACACTTCGCCGCCAACTTTGCCCTCGCTCTTTTGGTGCCCTCGCGCGGCCTGGCGGTTGCCTTGCGTCGCGTGCGCGAACTCCTAAAAGTAAAAAACCGCGCGCTCGGTGACATTGAGATGCTCTATCTAGCACGGATCTTTGGCGTGTCATTGAGCGACATCGCACGCCGATGCGAGCGCGCGAAGCTCCTCCCCGTAGACGGCGCCGCGGCGATAGTGAGTTTTCTCACCAAACAGTTTGGCGATCCAGAAAAGCGGGCCGAGGCGCTGGGACTTCCGGAGCGACCGCCCGTCGACGTTCCAACGGCGCCTCCGACGTTTCTCGCGAGTCTCAAGGGTCACATCGACGGCGGCACGATCTCGAAAACTTACGCTGCCGCGGCTTTGAATCTGACGGAACGCGCCTTTGCCGCGGCGCTAATACCGAGTGCCAGCGGCCTAGAGGGTTTCTGGCAATAGGCCAAGGGAGTGGACTTGCGGTGTGCGGACGGCGCGCATCGCAAGCTCAGACAGTGTGTCGACACAGGGATTGCCAATCAGCTTGCGTAGCCGACCTGCAGTGACGAACGTATGGGAACAATGCGTGCAGGAGTGTTCCACGGCGGGGGTGAATGCCGCCTCTCCATGGGAAAAGTGCGGCTCACGACACTTTGGGCAAATCAAGGCCGTGACCCGACCGGCAATGTGGGGTAATGCACTTTGCGCCATGAGCGTTCGCACCATGACGGGGTCGAGACGGACGCCATCGATCACTACTTCCGAGTAAGTGTCATCGCGCTCTGGATGTTCATCGCGTTCACGCCTGAAGGCATGGATGTGAATGCCTTCCTCTTCGTGTTGAGATCCAGTCCATACGATCGCCGGGTTTGAGCCCCAAATCTGAATGCCCCCAGGGAAGTCCGCCTGTTTGAGGGAAAGCTTCCTACGCGACGGCTGCACGCGGGTGCGGTGCCCGAAGGCTGCGCGGACAGCCGCGACCGGATTTCCGATGCCGACCTGGGTGTCTGGGAACGTCTTTCCGCAGCCCGCGCAAAGGTGCCGCCGGTGCGCGTGAACGCTAAACCAGTCCTTGTCGAGATGGGGATGACCGCAGTGCGTGCACTCGATATATCGCGTGTCGTAGCCGAACACGTGCGTGACCATGGAATAGATCGCATCGAGTTCTGAAATCGCAAGGCTCATAGCCGACCTGCCGTCTAGGGCCCCAATGAGCCGGACGCCGCGATAAGTCCAGTCAATGTCTTTCTTCTTGCTGCGAGGCACGCGGCGCGCGTGCACATGGACCCCACGATCCAAGGGCTGGCGAGTGGTGTCGTAGACCGGTGGGACAGCGCCCCAGAGCGCAATTCCGCCGGGGTAAGCCGCCGCGTCGAGTTCCAGAACCTCCTCAGGCCGCAGCGGCGGCTGATCGGCATACCGGCACCGCTGCGCTCGGCGCCCGTATTTGGCGGTGGCGTCGGCGCGATGCTCTAAGCACCAGAACCGCGTTCCGCCGTCACGCCTTTTCCCAACAGCAACGATTTCGCACTTCTGGAGCCTTCCCGTGATCGGTTCGATGTCCAGTCTCGGCACGCGCACGGGGGGATTCGTCGGAAGCAAGAGCTGCAGCTGGCTGCTTCTGACACTTCGGGATCGCACACGGTTCCTCGACGATGTCTTTCGCTCCATGCACAAATTATAAGGCATCGCGCTAGCGATTCTCCGCTCTCTCTACGTCGCGCGCGGACCGCTTGCTAGCAAGCAGCTGCTCAGCGAGCATTTCTTGATCAGTCTTGGGCGGCGGCATCCGGTCCATGAAGTGCCTAACTGCGGCAGCCAAATCTCGATGTCCTTGAGCCAGCAACGCCGCGCTTACCGCCCTCCATCCTGCCTCCACTGCACGCCGCGTGCGAATCAGTTCGCTGTCCTGGAAACCCCCTGGACTGCCGCCCTTGCCCAACTCACGAGCAACTTCCTGCAGGCGCTCACGCATGTGCGTTGATGCACCCCGCAAATTGGCGCGGAAAATCCCGTCTCTCCTGCCGGCTAACGCTTTGCCCCGCACAGCCCGCTCAGTGGCGTTCGCTTCGATACCCTCAGCGCGCAGATGACGAGCGAATTCCCACCTCCACCCGCGCAGTGTCGCTTTTGAAATGTTCAGCCGCGCGCCCTGCTCGCTGACGGCCTTTACGACCAGGTGCACATGGGGATGCGGCTCGTCCGTGTGCAATACAAACGCGTACCGATGCTTAAGTGCGAACTCGTCCCGAGCGAAGTTGCGCGCGGCAGCGAGTACGCCTTTGGGAGGCGTTCCGGCCGGCATCGACAGCATGATCTTGTGGACAATTTTCGGGGCACGCTCCTGCGCGGGCGAAAGCTCCGCGTCCCGTCGGTCCGCGTCGAGGTCGAGATCCCAGTCCGTAAGCAGCGCTTGCCCGGCATCGCGTCCCTGGACGTGATCACCGCCATCGGTCTCGAGGCCCAGCTCCCCGTACCGGCCGATGTAGTTCAGGTGTTGTGCGACTGAGCGCAGATTGTTGCTGTCCTTCGTCAGCACCTTGACCATGACTTCGGGCGTCCGTCGAACCGTTCGACCGATCAGGGCAAGCTCCGCTGGCGTCAGGCGGTCGCGTCTCCCCGGCCCCCGACGCGCGTAGCTTGCGACGTCCAGGAGCGGCTGGCCATGAAGTCCGCTAAGTGTCAGGTTCGGCATGTCCCGAGGCCCAGCTGGCCGTGTTCGTCTTGATCAGGTCTTTGGTGTGGTCGCGCAGAGCCTCGCAGATCTTAAGGATCCCCCGGAACTCCTCGCGCCCGAGGCCCGCGGTCCACCCACGCTCGTTGGCTGCGCGAGCAATCTGATTTAGGTTGCGGCCGATCGCGCCCAACTCGCCGACGGCACGCTTGAGGGCGACGAGTTCCTCCTTGGGTAGTGGTGCTAGGGATCGCAGATGAGAACGGACCAGCACCGAGACATAAGTCGCCGACGCCATGCCGCGCGCCGCGGCCCGCTCGTGGAGTAGGAGCCGATCCTCGGTTCGCAGCCGTACGTTTAGACGGGAAGCGGCTCGCCACTGGTTCGAGCATCGACCGCGGGCAACCAGCACATCACTCGCCACGTGCTCGGGCTGAGCGGCCCTCAACTCGCGCAACACCAGCCGCCGGAGCCATATGGACTCCGACAGCAATTCCGCCTGAGTGACCGTCGCGACGCGTGCCTTGTCCTCACGTGTGAGTCGCGTCTTGATAACTTCTGTTGCTCCCATTGGCCCCAATGTGACCCAAGAGGCACCGCGAAGCTATCCTGCATATCACTCAAAATTAAGCGAAACCGGTTCCCACCGCCGCGGCGCCGCCGCCGCCGCTCCTCCTCGGGGGGCGGCGGCGGCGTTCGTACCGGCTCGTCGCCATGCTCTTGTCGTGCTATATGGGCCTGCGAATCGCGCTTACGACGACATGACGACATCAGGGAGAAGACGTGGAAAACGGACAAATCCAGGTCGATCTGGGTGATGGCCTGCGCCAATACGTCGCGACGGCCGACGAGTGCCAGCAGGAACTGCTCTCCTCAGAAGGCCCGCTTGTAGCGGTCTTGCTTCGATACGACGACTACTTCCGTCGGGATCTCTGGCAGCACGCCCCTTTGCCACAGGCCTTTACGCTCTTGCTCTTCCTCAATGCCTATCAACTCTTCCTCGCCGGCGCTCGCGTGGCGTTGAGCGGGCACCCGGCTGCGGTCTTCCCTCTGATGAGGACAGCGCTGGAGTCCGCAAGCTATGGGTTCTTGCTGCAACAGCAGCCCGAGTTGTCGGCGATCTGGAGCAATCGGCACCGGACTGAGGCCGACAAGAAGGCATGCCGCAAAGCCTTCACATTCGAAAAGGCGATCGCCGGCGTGAAGGACAAAGCCCCTGATGTCTACAGGCTGGCAAACGAAGCCTATGAGGGAGCGATTGACTACGGGGCGCATCCCAACTTGAAGGGAGTCTTTGGGCACGTCACGATCGACGACCACCGGCCCGACGGCATGGTCGCTGTGAGCCACGCAAGCCTTTACGGCGCTCAACACCCTGAAACGATGCAAGGCCTCGGCGCTTGTCTTGACTTTGGCTTTCTCATCATCGGCATCGTGGCCCTTGCCAGTCCGACCATTCGCGAGAACCTGGCTGCTGAGCTGCAAGCCCTGAACGACGCCAAAAACGCGGCCATCGATTCGTATCAAGCATCGTCACTGTAGCGCTGCTCAGAAGTGTTGCTCGAGCGGAACTACGGAGTATGCCGGTCGCGGTTCACGATCTAGAGTCACCCCCTTGAAGCCTGTTGCCTCACGAACTCCATGGTCAGTTCAGGAATCCTGGAACACTGACAGACGAATCTGGCTCACTCGGGGGCTGGCCAACAAGCGGGTTGCGAGCCTAACGACTTGATTACTGGACCTGGGTGACGGCCCAGGCGGTGAACTCCGAATTGATGCGAACGTGGAAGATAGGTGCCTGTCCGGTCTCCGCATTGAGGCTCAGCTGCGTTACGCCAAACGTCCATGCACCATCCACGTAGCTGTGGAGCCCGACAACCCAGATGTCGTCGAAGTCGTTTTTCGGGATGTTGCGAGCGACGGCAGTCGGGTGCCAGCGCTCGTTTGTGGCGCTCTCATTTAAGATGACTAGGATCTTTCCTTTGGCGTAAGCCGCCTGACCTTTGCCCTGTTTCTTGTTTACGGCATCGATGATGCGCTCGTCATTGGACCGCGTGTCCCCCTCTCGGGAGACCGGTAGCATGATGTGCTCCATGTGCCAACCAACCTCAGTCGCGGGGTCCCAAATAATTCCATCACTACCGTTCGGACCATCCGGATCGGTTACAAGGGATAGCTCCTGCTCGCGGCCGACGCTGCAAACTGCAGCGATGAGCCAGTTACCCCAGATTTCACGTGGGCGCAGACCACCGAACCGTTCGATCGGCGCTCCGGTCCACAAGAGCTTTGGCGCAGTGACGAATTGCTTCATCTGGACAAGGCCAAGCGCAAGTGTCCTGAATCGGGTTACGTTGGCTTTCATATGCATACGGATTCGTCGCTGGGAGAATTTTCGACCTAAGGTAGTGAGACCACAGGCGAAGGGGTCCAGTTCACTTGATCGACGGTCAGAAAGAGCGAGAGAGCGCCACCACAGCCGTGACGCCCTCTCGATGGTGGAGACTCTCAGGCGGCAAGCACCTCCGTCGCGAGGTCCCACAGCTGGCTGTTGAGTTTCACGTCCTTGCGAATGGAAGTGACCCGCCGCGTCCTCGTCAAGCGCCCAGACGGAGCCCGACGTGTCAGCCCGCCCCTCAGGAGATTCTCCTGAACTTATGTGGACAAGTCATTTATGTGGAGGAGAACTGTTCGCAGGCGTCGTGGGCAGGCTTTGCTTTCTAGATGCTCCACATAACTGGTAGGCTTGGATCAGCCAGCTTTTCGAAGGGCTGGCAGCCATTGATGGTGCGGGTGTAGCTGGTCCAGTGCGCCGGCCAGCCACTGTCGGCACGGGTCATTTAGGTAGGCGGCGACTTGCTCGAAGTCCAGATTGTCCTCCGGCCGAAAGCGACTGGCCTTGTGGAGGAGTTGAATCTCGGGAGTGAGATAAGGCGTACGCTCCGTGTCATATCGGATCGCAGTGTCGAGCGACCGTCGAATGCGCCGGTCTCGGCGGAACACCCAACACCCAGCGCGATAGATGCCGAACGACTTTTCGAATTCGCGACGAAACCACTGGGCCAAACGACGCAGACTAGAATCGCACGCGCGCGCCAGCAAATGCACTGAACGGAGGAGCAGGACTTTCGAAGCGGTTATCAACGCCTGGATCGTTAGTCGCCGCACCGGGTGGAACCCCCGGCGCGCCCACGCCGGTCGGATCGCCCAACACTCCGAACGTGGCGTACTGCCGGTTGAATAGATTGACGACATTAGCGAAGAGTTCAACCCGATCAGTCAGCTGATACTTCGTGTGCAGGTTCACGACGACAAAGCCTGCGAGCGCCGGCATCTGATTGGATTCGTCGCCCCGAAAGTACTGATGGCTCTCGTACACAAGACTGGTTCCCACGGTCCATGATGGGACCAGGCGGAAATCGAAACCTGCCCTGATGCGGTGGGCAGGAATTCCCGGCAGGGCATCCCCGGCTCGTACCAGAATATTACCGTTGGCATCGGCCGCCGCGTTGAGGGATGACGGAAGCAGAAACGTCGATTGGAAGGTGGCGGCCACGTAGCTGTAATTGACGAACGCCGACAACCGCGTGTTTTCGTACCTGGCGCCCAACTCCGCTCCCTGGCGTCGGGTACCGCCGATATTCTGAAAATAGCCGCTGCTGAGTGACGTGGCGACCGCGTAGATATCGTCATGGACATCAGTGCGGAACAGACTCGCATTCCACTTCAAGTGCCCCTGGTCAGCGCTGCCTGTGGACGTACTGCCGCGCAGACCCGCCTCCCACGTGTGGGAGACAACCTGTCGTAGCGTGGGCGGGTCGCTCGATAGACTGGACGGCAGGAGGCACGGAGCCGTCGGATTCGAACACTCAATTTCGCCCGCCGTCGGTGCTCGGGTTCCTTCGGAATACCCTGCGTAGGCAGTGACACGCGCATTAAGCTTGTACGTTGCTCCCAGGGCCGGGTTCAGCCGCGAATACCGGTTGTCGCCGCTCAGGGCGGTACCCCGGCGGTCGGACAGATCCACCTCAGCTACGTTGTAGCGTCCGCTCGCGGTGACCGCCAGCGCATCGCTGAGTGACCAGGTATCGGTCAGGTACAGGCCGTAATAACGATTCGACGCATGCAGATCGACCGGTGTCGCCGTGAACGGCGTGTTCTCAGGTGTATTGACGTAAAGCCCGGAACTGCCGATGGCTAGCGCCGTGTTGATGGTTCCCACCTCCACCCACGAAGCAAACTGTGTCGTCGCGCTGTCGACACTGCCGCCGATCGCAAAGTAGTTATCGTGGCCCAAGAACGGGGCTGTAAGCGTCGCTTGCAAGGCTCCACCGACTCCGACCGAGCGGATGGACTCGAAGTCGTTCTCTCCGATCGCGACCGATCCCCCTTGCGAGATATCGGGCAGGAAGCCGCCGGCCGAATTGGTGAGGGGAGTCGTGCCGTCGCCCTGACACAGGTCGCCCGAATTCGCGTCCGTGGTGCAGGCCGTATAGTTGGTCGTGTTCCCATTGACCACATACTGACGAAAATCTCTGGCGTAGAGACTGCCCTGGAACGCCAGCGAATCGGTTGCGGCATAGGTGGCATTCAGCGTCGTGAACGTCAGCCGGTTATCGTTCGATTGCGGGCTCGTGAAGATCAGTGAGCGGTTGACGGCCAGTTCCTGAACCGGCGACGGGGACTCCCCGGAGAGACTGTTGTCGGCCCCGGTAAAGCTAAGATCCAGCGTCCATCCATTATCGCGATAGCTCAGCGCCGTATAAAGCTGCTTGACGGAATCCGGTGATTCCACGCGCCATCCGTCTTCTTTTAGCAAGCGCGCAGCGGCATAGATCCCCCAGGTCCCGTTGTTGGCGCCGTACTGAAGACTTCCCTGGCGTTGGTGCCAGGATCCCCCGGACACTTCGCCCTCCCCGCCCCGGTAGGTGAAGCCATTTTTCATGGACACCACCACCGCACCGCCAAGCGCATTCAGCCCATAGACGGGGTTGGCTCCAAAGACGTCAATACGATCCACGGCGACGTCCGGGAAAAGATCCCAGTTGACGGTGTCACCAAACGCTTCATTGATGCGCACGCCATTCTGGTAGACGGCAAGCCCCTGCGGGGTGCCCAGAACCGGAGATGCTTCGAATCCTCGATACAGGATGTCGGGCTGGAAAGGATCATCCAGGTTGTCGTCGATGTTGACGCTGCTCAGACCGGAATTGATCGCCGTGGTCACACTCGCTGCGCCCTCGCGCGTGAGATCTGCCGACCGAAGCGTCTGAACCTGACCGGGAACCTTGTCGACATCAATTCCGGTCCCCGGCAGCGGTGTCGTCCCGACGACCGTGATCTCGGTGAGTATTTTTCCCGAATCCGGTGTGGTCGGCTCCGCCGCGATCACGCGATTCGATATGGCCAGCGCGAAAAACACAAGGAGTGGCCTTGAACGCTCGGACCGCCCCGAAAACCTGCTCAGCATCCCTTCCCCCTGTCGCCTCCCATACGCACACGTCGCGCGGCTCCGGAGTGCCGCACGATGTGTCTCCGCGCCGGAACTATCGCATCGACTTTACGAAGACCGGAAGGGAGAACTTCCCGGGTTCAAAGATTTTCCCCCTCACGGCTGGTCCCGCCAGTTTTAGATGCCACCGATTTCATTGGGACTGAAAAGCCAACGAGCCGGGTAAACTACCGGTCAGGCAGTACTGGCGCAGGCGGACGTGACAACCCTTGGTCAATCAGGCGGACGGACGATGGCAGAGAAACTCGACACTCAACGACTCGGCTCCGCGGGTACCCACTCTCCATTAGCGGCGCCAAACGTTCAGAGTGTGCCGGAGGATGGTCGCGCAGTTCCCTGGGGTGATGTACTGCTCGTAATCGCTTTCACGACAGCCGTCGCCGTGCTCTGCGCGCTGTTCAACGTCAGTGAACTCTTGCGCCGGTGGACCGCTCCCTGGGAGCGCATCCAACTGGATGAGCTACCCCCGATACTGCTTGCTCTGGCGCTCGGGCTTGTATGGTTCGCCGGGCGTCGCTACCGAGAGGCGCGACGGGAGCTCACGCGGCGGCGCAATGCCGAGATACGAGCAAGTTCCGCACTGGCTCACGTGAGGCGCCTGTCCCAGCAGTATGTCAACGTCCAGGAGCAGGAGCGGCGTGCAATCGCCCGCGAGTTGCACGACGAACTGGGGCAGTATCTGCAAGTCGTCAAGCTGGACGCCGTTGGCCTGCGCGACGACTCAGAGCACAACGCGGAATCCATTGTCACGCGGGCTGGCGCCATGATCGACAACTGCAATCGCATCCATGAAGTCCTGACCAACCTCTTGCAGCACCTCAGGCCCGTGGGCCTCGATGAACTCGGATTGTCGGCAGCGGTGGAACATTGCGTCAACACGTGGCAAACGCGTCTTTCTGGCGTCAAGATCAGCCTGGCAGCCTCAGGCGACTACAGTGGTATCGACGAAGTGTCCGTCCTGACAGCCTACCGCATCGTCCAGGAAGCGTTGACCAACATTGCAAAGCACGCCAATGCCACGGACGTTTGCATTTTGTTGGAGCGCGAACAAGCGAGCGGATCGACAGATGGAATTCTGGTCGAGGTAAACGACGATGGGACAGGCTTCGATCCGGATGCCCCCACCCGTGGATTGGGCCTGATCGGCATGCGCGAGCGTGTCGAAGGGATCGGCGGATCTTTGGGGGTCGAGAGCAGGAGCGGCCATGGGGCGCGGCTAGTCGCGCGACTCCCTGCGTCGATAGCGTCGCCTGGGAATACGGCATGGCAGGCGTAGTCAAGGTCCTACTCGTCGACGATCACGCGGTCGTGCGCGAGGGTTATCGGCGCCTTCTCGAGCGCGATCCACGTATCCAGGTGGTCGGCGAAGCTGGCGACGGCGCCCAGGCTTGCGACCTCGTAGTCGGCGTTAGTCCTCACGTTGTCGTCATGGATATCGCTCTGCCCGGCGCCAGTGGAATCGAGGCCATGCGGCGCATGTTGACCCGCGAACCTCGACTGAAGGTGTTGATATTCAGCATGCACGGCGAGGCGATATTCGTGTCTCGTGCCCTCCAGGCAGGCGCCTCCGGCTACATCACCAAGTCGAGCGCGCCCGAAGTACTTGTGCAGGCGGTCTATGCGATCGCGAATGGAGACACTTATTTGAGTCACGACGTGGCGGCGTACTCGCCGGCACCCGCTGCGTCGACGGCAGGGTCCGGCATCGAGTCGCTGACGACGCGGGAATTCGAAGTCTTTCGGCTGCTCGCAAAGGGAACGTCCGTGAAACGCATCAGCGAGCTTTTGGGACTATCGGAAAAGACGGTCGCGAATCACCAGTCTGTCATCCGCGAGAAGCTCGGCGTTCAGAACGGCGTGCAACTCGCACGCCTGGCCGCCGAGTTGGGCCTCGCATCTTAACGAAGCACTGCCTGCCGAGTTATTACCATGGGACGCGTAGATGGCGCCAACAACGAGCGGGCCTCCCGAGGATGTGGGGACTGCCATTGCCCGGCGGCCGGACCACAAGCGATCTTCATCAGTCTATGGGCCCCGCGCGAATCCGATGTTGGTTCACAATACCACTATAGGCGGCGGAGCCAGCGAGTGAGTTCGGCGCCGTGCCACCGAATCCGACCCGCGGCCGGTACTCCGAGCGAGTCCGGGAATACCTGCGAGATCGCCTGACGCTTGAGATCCAGATCCGCGCGCGCATAGCGCATGGTGGTGGTGACGTTGGCGTGACCGAGAAGCTGGCTGATCGTCGCGAACTCGACGCCGGACTTCAGCATGTGGACAGCGGCGGCGTGGCGCAATGCATGCGGATGTATGCGCCGACCATGCGTAGGCGTTTTGTAGTCTGGCAGGTGCTTGCGAAGGAGATAGCGGACCCCGAATCGTGTGAGCTGCTTTCCGCCTCGGTTGCGGAATACCAAAGCGTCGTTAAGCTCAGCTTCGCCTCGTAGCTGTGTTGCGATCAGATCTCGAAGCAGCCGCGCAGTTCGTGGCCACAGCGGACAAAGGCGAATCTTGTCGCCCTTACCATGCAGACGGACTTGTTCCGGTGGATCGAGACGTAGGTCCCGAACTCGGAGACTCAGAACCTCTTGTACCCGAGCCCCGGTGTTAAGCATGAGTCCGAAGAGCGCGATGTCTCGCTGGCCTAGCGGCGTGCGCCGGTCAATGCGGTTCATCAGCCTCTCAATATCTGCGCTCTCCGGATACTCGATAACGCGCTCCTTTGCGCCGAGCTTGAAGGGAATGTTGAGAATCCGTTGTACCCAGCCGAGCTGTTCAGGATGCTTCGCTCCCAAATGCCGAGCAAACGTGTGAATGGCGGCAAGACGCGCATTGCGCGTCTTGATGCCGTTGCCTCGCTCCTTCTCGAGGTAGGTCAAGAAGCGTTCGATACGGGGCACCGTGAAATCTTCAATACCGAGGCCCTCAAGCCTCCGTCCGGTATCCTTCGCGGTGAACTGCAGCAACAGTACCATGGCATCTCGGTAGCTACGCAGCGTGTGGATGCTCATGCCGCGCTGGCTCGGAAGGTAGGTCTCGAAGAAATCCACGATCAGTTGGCCAAACGGCACGGGAAGTCGGCGACTCATGGCTCACCTCCGATGAACCGCCGCCCATAGGCCGCGTCGAAACGTTGGCTTGCGAGAAGTGCCAACTCCGGTACGAGCTTCAGATAGTGAATCGTGGACTCAACCGACACGTGGCCCATGTACATCGCGAGCTTCGGCAGCAATGCTTGCGGATCGCCGGCCTTCTTCCGATATGCCTGCATCAAGGACTGAACTGCAAACGAATGTCGCATGTCATGGATGCGCGGTACCCGGCCTTCTCGATCGACGACTGCGGCGAGTCGATACAGCCGACTGATGAGGCTGGAGAAGCCGGGATCACTGTAGGCGCAAATGCCGCGCCGGCGCCGCGAGTGGTTACAGAGAAATGGGCCCTGATCAGGTGAGTCCTTGGCAAATCTCGCTCGTACGCGAAGGTACTGCTCAACCTCCCTCTGCGCGGACTTGGACAGCGCGATCAAACGCGACTTATGGAACTTGGACTCACGGATCCGGACCACGCCTCCCTCCTCGAAGTCCTCGACCCGCAGCCGCCTAAGCTCCCCACAGCGCAAACCCGCGGTGTACAACAGAACCGTTGCGACTCGGGCGACCTCCGCGTGCAACGGGGAGTTGTTGCCGGGCCGGAGTGTGCTCGCCGCGACCAGCATGTGGCCAATCTGCTCAGGTTCTATGATGACGGGGCGAACGTAAGGTCGCAGACGGGTAAAGCCGTCTGGACTGGGAACGAAAGCGCCCTGATCCAAGCGTCTGCGAAACCGACAGAACCGATGAACAATCTGCTCCGCCTTCCGGCGGGAGTTGGGGTGGAGCGTGGCTTGACTCTCGCGCCAGCCTTCATAGTGAGAAGAATCTAGGTCGCGGGCGGCCTGGTCGGAGAGATATCGACCGAGCCTGCGCAAGATACACTCAACACCACGATATCGAGCGCCAAGGGAACGAAAGTGTCCGAGATAGCTGTTGACAGCAAGGGCATACGCCCGCGGTCCGTAGAGTGGAGATCTCATCGTGCGCACTCCTTCTGCACGGGGGGAACTGGAAGCGCTACCTCGCGAAGCATGTTCGCCTGCAGCCGGAGATAGACACCGGTGCTGATCAAGTTCCGGTGCCCCATGAGGTCACCGATCGCCTTCATGCCAACGCCACGTTCGAAAAGCCGCATCGCAAAGGCGTGTCTCAGGGAGTACGCGGTGTAGTTGCCAATCGGTAGGCCACTTCGCCGCAGTCGCATGTAAAACATGCAGCTTACGGCGAACTTCGTCATTGGGCGGAGCGGCGCTACGGCACAAAGAAAAAGCTGAGGCAGAGCTGTTCGTGGTCTTCCAGCCCTGAGATAGCACTTGAGCACCTTGAGAGTGCTCGGGTGCAGCGGCAGTATCGTCGTCGACCTTGTCTTGGCCCGCCAAACCGTGAGCGTCTCGTCGCGCCAACTGATGGAATCGAGCGTGAGATCCTTGATCTCGCCCGTACGCAAGCCGTAGTGAGCCATCAAGTAGAGAATCGTATAGTCTCGCAGTTCTACAGCTCTTGTTCGGTCAAAGGATGCGAGCAAGCGCCTGATATAGATCCACGGAAGTGCCCGCGGTGGTCTCTCGTCCCGAAACCGGCGGGGCAAATCGACTTGGTCAATGCGTTCGCCGATCACCTGGCGTTCGTGGCAGAACAGTAGGAACGCTCGAATGCAGCCCATGGCGGTCAGAAAGGTGTTCTGTGTTAGGCCAGGCGCGCGCTCGCGAATGTATCGCTCAACCGAAGCCGTTGTTAGGTCTGCGATCGACCCACCTCGCGGTACCACACGCTGGAGGAAGTCCGTGATGTAAGAGCTGTATCCCGCAAGCGTTGACGATGCTAGGCCGCGGCGTGCCTGCAGACGCGAACAGAACTTGCGCACCAAAACTTCGGCCTCCGTCGGCGCCGGCCGCGGAGCCTCCCGCAAGCGTCCAATCTCACGAAGGTATCCCGAATAAGCCGGATAGGTGTGGCAGTCCGTCCACCGACGACGCGCGAGGCGACGAAACGTTCCTTCCAGCCTTGCCGCTTCCAACGCCGCACCAGGTTGTGGACGCATGGCGTGCAGGACTTGTTGAACACGATAGAGGTGGGTGCGGCAGGTCTTGTTCGGATATCCCTTAGCAAGCAACCACTCGGCGAAATGCTCGAGGTGCTGTGAGTAGCGATCGCGGTCGTACCGAAAGTGAACGCGGACAAAAATGTCCTTGAGTGCAGACATGGGCCTCTCCGGTTGTTGTTTAGAACCGGAGATACCCTACGGCTACCGGATACAGTTATGTGGAGTACTTGCGCGTAGATCGCCGAAAACCGGCGTCCCGCAACAAGCGCTGCACATAAATGACTTGTCCACATAACTTCAGGAGAACCTCCTGCGGGGCGGAATTCCGCGGCGTTCGGCGTCCAACCGACTGGTCCGGACCCGTCGCATCACGGCCATCGGTGAGGACGTGCGGCTGAATTCGGCGCTCTGGGAAATGGCCATCGCTCGCGCCACCTGAGGGTCATTCGGAGGAGGGGATGCTTCGGCGTCCTCTCCTCCTTTTTTTGCCCGCCACGAAGGCAAGAGTACGGACGTGGATTTTCGGTAAGTGCTTGGGCTGGCTCGAAACGAGGATTCCGAAGAGGGGGAGTATTGGGGTCGTTCGACCACTTCTGGGCGAATGTCGGCACTCCTTAATTCGTGGACTCACACGCGACGACACCTGTGCGAGATCAATGAGTTGTCGGGGGAGGTCGGTGCCCCAATTCGTAAACTGGCGCGCGACGGTTCCTTAATTCGTGGACTGTGTTCAAGGTCAAACTAGGTAACTCGACTAGTCGTCTATATCGACTCGAGGGGACCGTCTTTGACAGACACTCTACCGTGGAGGCGCCTCGGCCCCGATTCCTATGACGTGCACATTCGTGCTGACACGCCCTGCTCGTTGGAATATGAGCGTCATCGGAAATTCCTCGCCCTCGCGTAGGGGCCGATGCAGGTCATTAAGCATGACGTGCATGTGCTCGGGTTCAAAGCGCACCTGGCCATGAGCCGGGACGGGAACATTCTTTAGGGGCCGCATTTGCATCATACCGGCATTCATGCTCATGACATGCAGGTCCGCATGGTCGCACACTGGGCTTTCGACGCCTAGCAACGTGTCGGCAACCCCGGAATTATTGATCGTAAAATAGACCCCTCCGATCATGATGCCGGGAGGCGTGCCCCGAGCCCACGCCTGGACGACGGAGAGACCTGGGGTCGTCTGGGAATATACATGCGCGCCCACAACCAGCAACGTCAGGGCGGCAAGGGTCAGAGCGTGATTCGGGCGGGAGCGGGACATGATAGAACCTCATTCTCGTGGGGCAGAAGTCGCGGACATATGACGATCTCCGTCTGAAGACATTCATTCGATGGGACGAGCGGCGCTTACGTCTCGATCAACCAGCCTCATGAAGTGAACAGGGCTCTTTGATCCGGGCGCTCCTAGCAGGCTGTTGAAAATTGCCACGCATGCGTCACAGTACGACCAACGCG